>Ga0209571_1000707_pt1 | contig 26551 bp, 25 predicted proteins | sample EBPBio102011_DNA_FD_185866 | JGI IMG/M metagenome (GOLD analysis project Ga0209571, IMG submission 185866) | Wastewater treatment Type I Accumulibacter community from EBPR Bioreactor in Madison, WI, USA - Reactor 1_1/10/2011_ DNA (SPAdes)... | ecosystem: Engineered > Bioreactor > EBPR >... | reverse complement strand
GGGCGCAACAGAACCGTGAAGCGCACGAGCTCTTCCATCACGTCAACAATCCGGTCGTAGTACGGCGAAAGCCTCATGCGGCCATCGGCATCGAACTCCTGGAATGCCTTGGCGACACTCGACTGGTTCGGGATGGTGACCATCCGCATCCAGCGGCCGAGCACGCGCAAGGTGTTCACGGCATTGAAGCTCTGTGAACCGCCGGACACCTGCATCACGGCCAGCGTGCGGCCCTGTGTCGGTCGGATTCCCGCCATTTCCAGCGGCAGGTGATCGATCTGCGCCTTCATGACGCCAGTGATCTGGCCGTGGCGTTCAGGGCTGCACCACACTTGCCCCTCCGACCATTCGGACAATGCGCGCAGCTCACGCACGGCAGGGTGATCATCGCCCTGTATCTGATCGGGCAAGGGCAAGTCGGACGGATCAAAGATCCGCGTTTCCGCACCAAAGAATTGAAGGAGCCGTGCCGCCTCTTCGGTCGCGAACCGGGAGAACGAGCGCGCACGCAACGAGCCATACAGCAGCAGGATGCGGGGCGCTGGTTCATCAGGTGCCAGCCCCAGTGCTGGGCGGCGGGTCGCGAAGGACTTGTCGAGTGCCGGCAGGAAATCCGGATCTGGTAGGTCGCGGAGTCTCATGCAACCGCCTTTTTCTGTCGAGGTGCATGTGGGAGTGCAATGGAAACCAGGGCGGCAGCGCCAACCATCAAGCCGCTTGCGATCAGGCATGCACCCAATCCCCACACTTGGAAGATCCAGCCGGAGAGCAGCGTGCCGATCAACCGGCCCATCGCGTTGGCCATGTAGTAGAAGCCCACATCGAGCGAAACGCCATCGCGACCGGCGTAGCTGACGATGAGGTAGCTGTGCAACGATGAGTTGACGGCAAAGAGGATTCCGAAGATCAGGAGTCCGATCACGATCACGGGTGTAGGCGCCATCCCCTGATGGAGCGCCACCGCCATCAGTCCGGGAATGACGGCCAACGGAAGCGCCCATCCCAATGCCGAACGTCCATCCGGGACACGGCCACTGCGCTTGCCGGTGATCCAGGGTGCCGCTGATTGCACGAAGCCGTACCCGATGACCCAAGCGGCCATGAAGCCGCCCACCTGCCAGAACGACCAACCCAATTGGCTGGCTAGAAAGACGGGCAGCGCGACCACGAACCAGACGTCTCGTGCACCGAACAGGAACATGCGTGCGGCCGACAAGAGGTTGATGGCGCGACTCTTGGAGAAGATGTCGCGGAACTTCGGCTTCGCCTTGGCCTTGCCCAGGTCGCGCTTGAGCAAGAGCAAGCTCATAACCCAGATGACGGCAAGCGCCACGGCCATCGCGAGCACGGCGTTGCGGAATCCGATCCAAGTCAGCAGCACGCCGCCCATGAAGAAGCCGACGCCCTTGAGTGCATTCTTCGATCCGGTCAGCGCTGCCACCCAGCGGTAGAGCGCTGCATCCGCACCCTCCGGCACCAACAGCTTGATGCTGCTCTTGGCGCTCATCTTGTTGAGGTCCTTGGCGATGCCCGAAAGTGCCTGGGCTGCCATTACCCAAACCACCGTCAACATCGACGCGGGGACCAGCAACATCGCCAGTGCAGCCACTTGCATGGCCAACCCGATGTTCATGGTCTTGTTGAGGCCGATGCGTGCGCCCAGCCAACCACCCACCAGATTGGTGATGACGCCGAACACCTCGTAAAAGAGGAACAGCATCGCCACCTGCAGCGGCGAATAGCCCAACTGGTGGAAATGCAGCACCACCAGCATGCGCAGCGCGCCGTCGGTGAGGGTAAAGGCCCAGTAGTTGCTGGTGATCAGCAGGTATTGCCGGATCTCCGGCGACAGGCGAGCCCACATGGTCAGAGATCCGATGCGCCGACCCACTCGACCAGTTCAGCGGTGCGGTTCACATAGCCCCACTCGTTGTCGTACCAAGCGTAGATCTTCACCTGCGTGCCGTTGATCACCAGGGTGGACAACGCATCCACGATGCTGGAGCGCGGGTCGGTCTGGAAATCGATCGAAACCAGCGGGCGCGTCTCGTAGCCGAGGATGCCCTTGAGCGCACCTTCTGACGCGGACTGCAAGAAGCCGTTGACTTCCTCGACGGTGGTCGGGCGCTCGACCTCGAACACGCAGTCCGTCAGGGACGCATTGGTTAGTGGCACGCGGACGGCATGGCCGTTCAATCGGCCCATGAGCTCCGGGAAGATCTCCGCGATCGCGGTGGCCGAGCCGGTCGAAGTCGGAATGAGGCTGCTTCCACAGGATCGGGCCCGACGCAGATCCTTGTGCGGCATATCCACGATCACCTGCGTGTTGGTGAGGCTGTGGATGGTGGTCAGGCTGCCATGCCGGATGCCCAATGACTCGTGGATCACCTTGACCACGGGTGCCAGGCAATTGGTGGTGCACGATGCCGCGGACACGATGCGGTGTTTCGCGGGGTCATAACGGTCGTGATTGATGCCCATGACGATGTCGAGCGCGGGATCGCTTTTGACCGGTGCGGTGACGACGACACGCTTCACGCCTTGATCGAGATAGGGCTGCAACACGTTCGGCTTGCGGAACTTGCCGGAAGACTCGATCACGACATCGCAACCGGACCAGTCAGTGGCTGAAATGTCGTTGTTGCGCGTCAGGGGAATGCGCTTACCCTCGATCACCAGAACATCGCCGTCGGTTTCGACGGCATGGTTCCAGCGTCCGTGCACGGAATCGAATTCCAGCAGATGCGCGAATGTCGCAGCATCCCCCGCCGGGTCATTGATCTGGATGAAGTCGAGCGCGCCCTTGTCCCAGGCGGCTCGCAACGTCAGCCGCCCCATGCGGCCGAAACCATTGATGCCTACCTTGATGGTCATCAAGCAACATCCTGCATGGACGTCTCGCGGCCGATGTCACGGATGCGGTTCTGAAGGCTGAGCCGGTCCAACGCTTCCGGCTTCAGGCTCAGCAACAACGAGATGCGGTGGCGCAGCAGGTTCATGGCGTCCAGATATGCCTTGCGCTTGCGCGTGTCGTCGCCTTCCACCTGCACGGGATCGTCCACGCCCCAGTGTGCCGTCATCGGCTGTCCCGGCCATACGGGACAGGCCTCGCCGGCGGCGCGATCACAGACCGTGATGACGATGTCCATCACCGGCGCATCCGCAGCGGAGAACTCTTCCCACGCCTTGCTGCGCAGTCCATCGGTGCTGAGACGGGCTGCCTGCAAGGCTTCCAATGCCATCGGCTGCACTTGGCCTGCGGGGTGACTGCCGGCGCTGTAGGCCTTGAGTCGGCCTTTGGAAATCTGGTTGGCCACGGCTTCGGCCATGATGCTGCGTGCCGAATTGCCGGTGCACAGGAACAGGATGTTGTAGCTGTCTTTCATGGGGATGCCTCTGGGGTCAGGGAAGTGGGGAGACAGGCTCGCCGTACCAACGCCGGCTGCCATTGACGATGCGAACAACGGACAACATCACGGGAACTTCGACCAGCACGCCCACCACGGTGGCCAGTGCGGCCCCGGAATGGACACCGAAGACAGCGACGGCGGTGGCCACCGCCAACTCGAAGAAGTTGCTGGCACCGATCAGCGCGGAGGGGCCCGCAACGCAGTGGGCGACCTTGAAACGCTTGTTGAGCCAATAGGCCAAGCCGGCGTTGAAATAGACCTGGATCAGGATCGGCACGGCGAGCAGCGCGATCACCAGCGGCTGGCGGATGATCTGCTGGCCCTGGAAACCGAACAGCAGTACCAGGGTTAGTAGCAGTGCGCCGAGGGAGATCGGTCCCAGACGCTTCAGCACAGCCTGCAGACGCGCTTCGCCGCCTGAAGCAAGAATCAGATGGCGCAGAAAGGCCGCAAGGATGACCGGCACCACGATGTACAAGCCCACCGACAGCAGCAGCGTGTCCCAAGGCACCGTGATCGAGGACAGCCCGAGCAGCAAGGCGACGATCGGTGCGAAGGCGAACACCATGATCAGGTCATTGAGCGCCACCTGGCTGAGGGTGAACTTCGGTTCGCCGCCACAGAGATTGCTCCACACGAACACCATCGCCGTGCACGGCGCGGCTGCCAGCAGGATCAGGCCGGCAATGTAGGAATCGATCTGGTCGGCGGGAAGCCAATCGGCGAACAGGTGCCGGATGAAGATCCAGCCGAGCAACGCCATCGAAAAAGGCTTGACCATCCAGTTGACGAAGACCGTCACGCCGATCCCGCGCCAATGCTGACCGACCTCGCGCATCGCGCCGTAGTCGATCTTCAGCAACATCGGGATGATCATCAGCCAGATCAGCACGGCGACCGGCAGGTTGACTTTGGCGACCTCGATCGCGGCCAATTGCTGGAACGCGCCGGGCGCCGCATAGCCGAGCGCGGTACCTACCACGATGCACCCCAGCACCCACCAGGTCAGGTTGCGCTCGAAACCGCCCATGCGGCTGGACAACGATGCGGGCGCGGATGTGCTCACCGCTTTGCAGCCTTCTTGCTTGCGGGCTCACATGCTGCCGGTGCGCAAAGCTCGGGTTGGCCGCTGCAGCAGTGGTCACGCAGGAATCCGATCAACGCGTCCATGCGATCAATGTCCGCCCGATAGCGGATGTTGCGCCCCTGTTGCTCAGTGGTCACCAATCCCGCGTGCGATAACGTCTTCAGGTGAAAAGACAATGTGTTGCCTGGGATATCCAGGTACTCGATCAATTCGCCCGGAAATGCACCCTCATGGCCAAGGGCCACCAGATGGCGGAAGACGGCCAAGCGTGAGTTCTGAGCGAGTGCGGCTAGCGCGGTGACGGCGTTATCATTGTCCATGCTTCCAGAATACTGGAATGATTGTGACAGTTCAACGAAACCACGACTTCTGAGCGCTAACTCGCCAGCGAGGATCGCTATTGCAAAATTAAAATGACCCTTTTACACTTAGTGTAAAAGAATCAATCGAAGGCTTTTCTTGGCATGGAAGTTCGGTTCGAGGACCCCTCTCTGGAGCGGTTGGCGACAGACGAGCGATACACCGCAGGACTGGACGGTGGCTTGGTCAAGGCATTCAGGAAGCGCATTCAGTTCATCAGAGCGTCGGTGGATGAGAGAGCGTTCTATGCCATGAAGTCATTGCATTACGAAAAGCTGCAAGGTGATCGCATGGGCCAACGGTCCATGCGGCTGAACGCGCAATGGCGATTGATTTTGCGCATCGAAGAGGACGACACGGGCAAGCAGGTCGTTGTCATCTCGATCTCGGATTACCACTAGGTGAGGACTGTCCATGAATACACTTGCTGAAGTTTTCGCTCCCGGCGAGTTCCTGCGCGAGGAGCTTGAGGCGCGCAACTGGACCCAAACCGAGCTCGCCGAGATCATGGGTCGCCCGGTTCGCCTGATCAACGAAATCATCGCCGGAAAGAAGGCCATCACGCCCGAGACCGCAATCCAGCTGGGTGAGTCGCTAGGTACGGGGCCGGAGGTCTGGATGAACCTGGAGAGCCAGTATCAGCTCTCACGCGTTCGCCCTGCAGATGATCTGATTGCCCGCAAGGCAGCGCTCTACAGTCGCTTTCCTGTCAGGGAGATGATCAAGCGCGGTTGGATCGTGGCCAGTGCCAACATCGAGGTATTAGAACAACAGTTCCGGGACTTCTTCCGGATCACTTCGTTGTCGGAACCGATCGCGTTCTGTCACGCCGCCAAGAAGTCGGCACCGGAAGAGGACGCCAGCATGCTCCAGTTGGCATGGTTGTGCCGCGCCAGGGCGGTGGCTGCGGAATTGCTGACCCCGCGATACGAGGAAGCTCGCCTGCGTGACGCGCTGCCGAAACTCTCTGCCTTGCGTACGGCGCCTGAGGAAACGCGCCATGTGGCACGCATCCTGGAGGAGTGTGGCGTGCGCTTCGTGATCGTTGAGCCGATTGCAGGCAGCAAGATCGATGGGGCCTGCTTCTGGTTGGAGCACAACCAGCCGGTCGTGGCATTGACTCTGCGGCTTGATCGCATCGACAACTTCTGGTTCGTTCTCCGACATGAGATTGAGCACGTGCTCCAAGGGCACGGACAGGATCGCGGCTTCATCATCGACCAAGAGATCGATGGCAGTACCGGCGATCAGATCCCTGAGGAAGAACGTGTAGCGAACGTTGCTGGTGCGGACTTCAGTGTCGATCAGGCCGAATTCACCGGCTTTATTGCTCGTGTCGCGCCATTCTTCAAGGAAGACCGGGTGATGCTGTTTGCCCAGCGGTTGAACGTTCACCCGGGGCTGGTCGTTGGACAGCTACAGCGTCGCCTGCAGCGGTTCGACCTTTTCCGCAAGCACCAAGTAAAGGTTCGTGCGTTTGTCACCAGCTCTGCTCGTACGGATGGCTGGGGTGTTGTCCAATCCAACTGACGGAGACGATCAAATGTCAGCCTATTCCAATCAAGTGAAGGACTACGTTGAGCGTTATCGCGCCGAAACAGGTGCCGATGGTCCGCTTGATCTGCATGAAGTCGCCTCTTGGGCTTGGCGCAACGGTTTGCACAAGCCCAACACCAAGACGGTGATCGATGCGATCGCCGCCGACATCGCTCAGGTCTTTCGTGAAGAATATCGCACCGACAAGCACGGGCGGCGTTACCGGGCGATGCACGCTGCAACCGAGAAGCGAGGCACCAAAACGCTATCTCTATGGGCGGATATGGATGCCCCCAACGCACCGCACAGCCACTTCGTCAGATCGTTCGCACAGCGCCGCCAGCAAATCGTAGGTGACTGCCTGCAGCTCAAGACGGACGTTGATGTCTACAACGACAAGCGCGAGCCGACTGAACCGATCCAGATACCCCTAGATTTCACGCTCGACGTTGCAGAGCTGCAGCAGCCGCTAAAACGGGCTGCTTGATAGCCATCAATCACGGAGATCAGATCATGTCCAATGAGAAATCGGGCCCGAAGGTTACGAAAACCGCATCTGCAGTTTTGCGCGACCGAGGTGCCAGCAAAGTCGCCAAGTCGCTCGCAGGCAGTGCTCTAGCCCAAGCAGGTACAGCCAAGCAATCCTCTGCCAAGTCTGCAACAACTGCTGCCAATGCACTCAATGACGGCCGAACCTCCAAGAACACACGCAGCTTGGCAGGAAGCGTTCTCACTCAAAAGACGAGGAAGTAAGTCCTACTGTCGAAACGGTCATTTGGTCACTCAAGCTGAAATGGTCAAATACGCCGAGTCGGGCACGATCTTTGGCAGACACGGTCAAAATAGGTGCTGTCAATGTCACGTGCAGCTGCCATCAGTGTGTAATTGCTTGGCAATCTGCACTAATCATGGGCTTACGTCGCTCCGAATTTCGACCACCCATGCGTGGCATTGGGTTTGGCGTGCGTGCTTGGCCTCTATGCCGATCGAACGGCGCGATTGGGCGTGCCTTGGTGGGCCCATTGGCCCTTTACAACTAGGGCGATGTGACCCCGGTTGTGCGTAAACCAGCGTCAATCGTTTTGTAGACGCGGCGAGGAGTTACGCGTCGCCGACACCTGCCAGTCGACGCGCAGGGGAGGTTTTCCGGGCGCATGCCGCACGCGGCGGGGGAGACCCGGTAGACATCGACCGCGAGCATGTTTTCCGGATTCACGGCGTTTTTCATGCGTAATTCTGGAAAACGGCGACGATTCCGAGGCATACAGTAAGTGCCGGCTCCACTACCTACGCCGGCCCATGCACCATTCGCTCGATACGCTGTCTGATTCGAACCACGCCGATGCGCTGCTCGGTGCCCGCACACTGGCCGAGCTGTTCTGCGGCGACATGGCTGAGCCTCATGAACTGGACTGGACGGCGCACGCACTGGGCCGGCTGGCCGCCCAGGTTCCGGATCTGCCGATCCAAGCGTTGGACGCGCCGCAGAACCCGACCCTCCCACCGAATCTGGAAGGGCTGCTCACTCGTGCTCCCTTTGCAGCGGCGCTGATTATTTGGGTGCGCACGTCGCCGCGGGTGCCGTTGGCGACGCGAACCCTGGCGGCGGTGGTCAACCATGCCATCGCCCACCCGGGCTTGTACTGCCAGGGCGACACCACCCGGCAGCAGCAACGTTATGAGGCCGGCCTCGGTCTACGCCGATTGAGCGAGCTGAAGGGCGAGGTTGCCAAGCACTTGGGTGCACACGAGAACGATCTAATGGTGGCGTTGACCACCGCTGCGGCGACGCTGACGCACCAGCCGGGCATCGCTGCCACGACGCCAAGTTATGTCCAGCGCCTCGTTGATTGGCTGACCAAGGCCAGCGCCGAGTTCCCGTTGCCTGCTCCTACGCCGCTTCTGGATCGCACCCCGGCATTGGTGCCTGGGCCTTCGTGCGTAATTGATGAGTCGGTGGATCGGGCACGAGACGCTGGCATGCCGCAGGAGCTAGTGGTGCGGGTCGATGCAGATGGCGAACCGGAGGAAGTCCTCACCACGATGGCCCACACGCTCCCTGGCATCCAGCGCGTGCTGGGGCGTGGACCGCGGCTTGCTATGAACCGCCTGCAGGTTCGTGCAGCGCGCACGGCAGCCACGGTCGGCCGCGTCGGAAGGATCGAAGCCATTACGGACGGGACGATCTCGGCGCTTGGCCATGCCTTGCACCAGGCGGATGTGCCGGCGTCGGTGCGTGCCGTAGTTGTTGCGCTGCTCTACGCTGGCGTGCCGGCCGGACAACTCATGCGTTGGCGAATCGTTGATTCGTATGAGCACCTGGCGCCTGACGAAATCGGGATGTTGTGCCGGCCGCTGGCGCTATGTGTGCCGACCGCTGCAGCCAACGGGTTGCCGATGCCATCGCCAGAACACGCCGATGCCTGCCGCCCGTCGGTACCGCATGTCTTATTGATGCTGCCGCCTGAGCTGCCATTTGCGCAAGATGTGACGCGTTGGGTTGGCGAACGCGGTATAGAGCAGGCATTTGCTACGCGTACGCACGTGCTCGCCGCCCGCGATTGGCTCATCACGCACGCCGCCGCGACGGGATCGCCAGTCACGCTACGGCGATTGCCGCAAGTTTTTCGCGAGGCAGTGGCAGCCACCAATGTCGGCACCGCGGAAGCGGCGCTGCTGACAGGGCACGGTACCCGCGGCACTGGCGCGGCAAGCCACTACTATTCGGCGCGACAAGTAGAAGTGGGGCGGTGGCACCTCGGGGCGCTGCGCTGGATCGCGGTGCGTCTTGGGATGCCGGGTCCGCTTTCGCAGCCGATCACGCCCGTGGAAGGTTTCGTCGGATCCAAGCGGCACCCAACGGATGCAGCCGTGGCTGCGTACATGGCGGCGCTGTGTGCGGTTCCGACCTCTGGCCGCGCCGGGCGCCCGACGATGGCGGTGCGTGCCGCCCACCATGCACGCTTGCAGGCCATCGTGTTCGAAATCGCTCTGTGGTGCACCGGTGCTCGGCCGTTCATGCATGCGCTCGATGGACTCCTGCATGCCGGGGACGTCCTAGCCATCGACGACAAGGCGCGGCCGGGTGGCGCGGGCCGGTCGGCAGCGCGCATGGTTCCTGTGTGCTCGACACTATCTAGTGCGCTCGCTGTTTGGCGCGGCCATCGCGCTCGATTGAAGAACGTTCTTCATTGGGCGGAGGAACCGCCCCTGTGGTTTTCGATCACGGGCGAGGGTCAGTGGCGTGCGGCGACATGGAGTGAACTGCGCGCGCCGTTGCCCCTGTCTGCTTTACCGAAGAATGCGTCCCGGCAGTGGTTTCGGAGCGCGCTAAGTGCTCGCGCCGTAGCCGGTCCTGTTCTCGATGGGTGGATGGGGCATGCGCAACTTGGCAGCGAGCCTGGTGCGCCGCAACTGGGCATTGCCCCCGCGCAGGTGGATCCCATCGCCCTCGCGGCGCTCGAGGCCATGACGCAAGCACTGGGTCTCCCGCAGCTGCGGAGGTCCGCATGACAACTCCACCACTCACGTTGCATGAGGTGTTGGACCTGCGCGAACCACATGGATTAGCCGGCACCGCGCTGGTGCGGGTGCGTGCCCACCATGCAGCACGTGACCTGCTCGAGCGTGTGGGTGCCAACGAAGTGTTGGCCTTGCAAGTCGACGCAGAGTTCCCAGGGCCTATGCGTACAGCGATCCGGAAAGCGCTAGCGGACATCAGCGACGCACAGCACCGTATCAACGTGCACAACGCCGTTGACCACGTACTCCGCACCGGACGTGCCACGGGTCTTTGGCAGCACGATGGGCTTGGCGTCATGGCGCAGCATGCGCTGGCCTTCTCACGGATCGAAGTTGAACACGGACCGCAGGTCGAGCTGACGATCGCATGGCGGGAGCGCCTAGCTCGGAACCTGCCGGCGTTGCTGGCCATGCATGATCCGTTGGTTGTCCATGGGGCACTGGTGCTAGCACTTGTGCTGTTCGATGCGCTGCTTGCGACGCCGTTGATCGACTCACTGACTGATCCGGACCGAATCATGGTCGACGGGGCATATATCACGATGTCGCATTCGCACGGACTGCGTCGCGGTGACACTGACCTTCGATGTCGCCGTTGGAAGGTGGGAGTACTGACTGAGCGAATGCTCACCCATTGGGCATCGGTCCGTGATGCGGTGCGTGATCGACAAGACAATGATGCTGCGCTAGCGGCGATACGCGATGTGTTGGATGAGCCGGGACTTCCAGCGACGGTACGCGCGTTGATGAAGCCTGCACGGGCGTTCTGGCGCCAACATCTCTCGCCATTCGTGTACGACCTAGCCAGTGAAGCTGACCGGTGCGAATCGTTGCCCGATACCGCCTTTTCACGGCTCTTGGGACATCGGTGTGCAAATGCCACGCCCTGGATGGGGCGTGGCCCGCGCAGCGTTGGCGCACGATTTAAAGCAGACTCACCACACCCGGACCAGCGCTTGCAGCTGCGTGCGTTGGCAAGCTTACGCCGCTGCCTGAGCAGGCTGCCAAATGATGCCCGCGTTGCACATGGGGTTCTGCGTAATCGACTGGCAGCTTGGTTCGATGCGCATGGCGACGTGGGCGGTTGGGTCGTGATACTCGCGTATTGGATGGATCACGCCACAGGACAGGAACGACGCGACCTGAGGGGTAAGGCTCTTAAGCCTTCGAGCATGCAGCGATACTTGGGGAGTTTCGCAACGTGGTTCGTGCAGCTGGCTAGTGATCTGGATCCTAGGGTGGTGGATGAGAACACCCTCATGGCGCGTCTGGATTCCATCCGGGAGTTGCGCCCCCTCAGGAGCGCCGAAATCACACAGATCGCCCTGCAGGAATTCCTGATCTTTGCCGAAAGGTTCGGTGCACCGGCCATCGATCTCGTCGACTGGTGGGGGCTGCCGCCGAGAGGCGGCACGCCAAACGCCAACCTTCTGACTCACGCAGAATATGCCCGGGTGTTGGCGCGATTGGCGCGCATGTACCGCGAGCAACCGGAGTGTTACGACCACCGTCGATTACGGGCGCTTTTCCAATTGGCCTTCTGGTGTGGTCTGCGCTGGGGGGAACTGGCCTGGTTGCCGATCGATGCCATCCGTCGATTGGGTCATGGAACCTTTGCCGAAGCCACGCTGCTGGTGCGCGTCAGCAAGACCGTTAACGGCGAACGGGCTTTGCCATTACAACTCCTGTTGCCACGCGATGTGCTGCAAGAAGTCCTGCAGTTCGATTCCGATGTCCGCAGCGGACACTTTTGCCAGCGACCAGAGGCAAGTTTGCTGTTCGGCGAGCCTTTGAACCCGCAGGTTCCGCCGGAGCGTTGGGTACACGATCTACTCCAGCGACTGATGCGCGAGGTCTCGGGCGACGAGGCACTTGTGTTTCATCATCTTCGGCACGGTGCCGCCAGCATGCTGTCTCTGCGCTTGCTAGCACCAGAAGCGATGTTGCCGGAATCATTGCAAGGTGCCTCAGTCGCGGCGTTCTTCTTGCCGTCGCATGCGCAGAGCTATGGGCATGCCCTGACGCATCGCACACTGCCGCAGCATCACGCCGCTGTAATCGCTGCGTTGCTGGGTCATTTGGATGGCGCCGTGACCACTTGTCACTACCTGCACGTTGCCGAATGGCTGATTCACGACGCCACTGAACGCTGCCTACCGCGCCTATCTGATGCCGTGTGGGCAAGTCTATGGAACATAAGGCCAGCAAGCGTGCGCCAGATGCGATGGCGCAAAAAATCCCCTTCGTGAATCGAGTGTCTGGAGCAATCGGCGTGTCGAATCAATTCAAACGGTCCATCGAAACTCTCAACCTGCTCGAAGCTTTTACCTTGCAGCGCGCCTTGTGGAAGCGTGATCCACCGGATTCGATTGCGCGGAACATCGGCATCGATACCGAACAGGTGAAACACGCCTACATTGTGGTCGAGCATGAGCGCGAACGTGTGGATTCAGAGTCAATCGGCAGACTGTTTCCCTGGTGCCAAGAGGTAGGGTTTCTACAGAGTGCACGGGCCATGGGCATCTTCAAGCGGCAGCTCGAATATCTACGCCGGAATCCGGACAAGATCTTTCGCGCCCTGCAGCTGCCACCGGCGCTGGCGCCGAATGGATTGCTGTTGGAGCATGCATGCACCTTGCTGGAGTTTCTGCACAAGCAAGTCTTCGATGTGTCTTGGACGGTGACGATTTGTCGAGCGCCACCGATCATGCAGATGAAGGGGAGACCAGAAATCACGGCAGAAGTCGCTGGTGTGCTTGCACGCGTGGCATCTCGTATCGAGATCGTAGAGGCGCCGCAAATTGAGGTCGATGAGAAGGGTATTCGGGTGGCACTGTCCCGACCGGACATGGCAAGTGCGCCGGGCTTGGGCGACGCGATTCAAGCGGCGGCGCTAGTTTCCATCATGCACTACCGCGTGATTTGCCATGAACATGCCCTTTTCACGCCACAGCCATTCTCCAGAAAAGGATAAAAGTTGACCCAACTTTGATGAACAAGCAGATGCGCAATCGTGGTCGTGTTCCTATCGGAGTTCGCCGCGATGTCAAACATTGTTCCGATACAGTCAAGGACTGTCGCAGCGTCAACGGCGTTGCAGGATTTTGCTAAGACGTGGTTCGACGATGCCTCGGTTGCCTGGCGGTCGACGACTGCGGATGGCGTGCGGAGCATCCTCAGCCGCCATATAGTCCCCGCGTTGAGCGGTGTTCCAATCGACGGCTTCACACGTGCGCAGGTGCTAGCGCTGCGATCAAGATTGGTCCGCGAACCGATGGCCAGTGGCGCGTTGCGATCACCCGCGCGAGTGAATTTGGTGCTGCAGACGCTGGGCCGCATCTTCGCTGAACGTGAGCGACAGCTCGAGATTCCGAATCCCTGCCTCGACTTGCGTCGATTGCCGACGCGACGGACGCCGATTCAGCCCTTCACGCTTCCGGAGCTTTCGCGACTGGCGAATGCAGCCCCAAGCCACTTGGAAGCCTATGTGTGGATCCGTGGATTGGTGGGATTGCGCTCCGGTGAGGCCAATGGTCTGAAATGGGATTGCGTCGATCTGTCTGCCGCCACAATCGAGATCCGTCAGGCACGCGTTGCTGGTCGCGATGTGCTTCCCAAGAATGAATTTTCCGAGCGAACGATTGGGTTGATTCCTGCGGCCCATGCGGCCTTGGTGCGCCAGTTTGAGCAAACTGGCTTGACAGGTGGCTATGTCTTCTTGACGCCTCGTGGCTATCCACTCGATACGCGGAACTTTGCCCGGCGGGATTGGCTTCGCATGCTTTCGACGGCAGGACTGAAGAAGCGGGCGCCAGAGCAATTGAGGCATACGGCCGCAACCCTGCTGTTGGCTTCGGGGGAAGCGCCCACCTACATCGCAAGAATTCTGGGTCATGCCGACTGCCGGATGCTGTTGACCACGTACGCGCGGCATATGGCGGGAGCATTAGGAAGAACGGACGGGCTCGCACTGCAACGGGCTATCGAGCTGGCAGAGGTCGTTGCGTGACCACTTGCGCACACGATCGCGTCATGGGTACAACAGGCGTATCGCCACTAGCGGTCGCTATCGGAGCGTATTCCGACCTCTTATCGACGCACGCAAGGCGTGCCCATGGCGACTCTTCGAATCGCCTATCAACTCAGTGTCGATCCATTGGTCGATCCATCGAATCTGTTCGGGCAAAGGCCCAACCCCTTTCTCCCGGGACGCATCGCCGCGCTGCGTGCCCTCGGCATAACCATGCGCGGCAAAAACTTCTAGAAGGAGATTTCCATGAGCTTTATGACGATATCGGCGCACGGGTTACTGCAAGATCCTGACTCAGTTCGTATTGAACGTGTTCTGCAAGCACGCGTTGATCGGCTACTTGCAGCGCTCGAACGCGTCATGCCTGAGGGCATACGGTTCAGTGACTGGGCTCGATTTGAAGACAATGCGATCCACATTGACCTGCAAGTCGACGGACCAGTGAATCAGCATCCGTTGGTATTGGCTGAATCCTTGGCCACTGGGGCACACCGCGTCCACGACCGCTACTTTGCTGCGTTTCGAAGGGAGCAAGCACTGGAGCCATTGGAAGGCGACTCGAACTGGTTAGCCGTCAATGCAGCGGTCCATGCCATCGAAGCGATCGGCGGGGAGGTTCGAATCCATGCAGGAAAGCCGCACGAGCGACGCCTCGCGGCAATCGATCCAGACTTCCTGCGTTTGGCAGACACGTGGAACGAGGGGATTCATGTTGATAATGCGCTCCTTGTGGGATTGACGGTTCTGCCGAGTCCAACGAAGGATGGTCTGCATTCAATAATCATCTTGGTGGCGAATTGCACCGATGCGTTTGTTGCTGTTGTGTCGGATCAATTGCTGGCCGACCTTCAGCCGGGCCGAACGCGTGTGTGCTTTCAATACCTTCAGGCGCCCGATGGCTCCCGCGAGGTGGTGCCTCAGACACTCATGATGCGTCCGGCAATCAATGAGGCGATTCTCGCGGTCTGCGGCGATAGCGCCTAGAATCATTCGAGCTAGCCCCGGGCATTTCGCCCGGGGCGTAAGCCCTTGATTTTCCGAGGACTGACTAGGGCAGCCCGATGCGCACAGCGGCGATTCGCCGAGCGGGGCAGCCACCGGGATGTTCTGCCTTCAAGGGCCAAACCGTCACTTCCAGGCTCGTTGATGAATGCAGTTGAGATTGAACAGGCACTGTCCGAGTTAGCCGAAAAGGCGTTCGAAGCCGCCGAATTCCCGTTCCAGTTCCTGACCGCGTTCGGCAACAAGGCGACGACCATCCAGCGCCTACGCAAGGGCGACAGCAACGCCTCCGATGTGCCGGGCGGCGTACTGCAGCGCAACCACATCCATATCGCCGTAGCCGAGCCCGGCCAGGTGGGACTGACCCTCACCGCCTTGAAGGCCAGCGCCAAGACGGGCCAAGCTAAGGCCAAGTTTGTTCTGGCCACAGACGGCATGACCCTGGAAGCCGAAGAACTGGCTACGGGCGAAGCCATCGCCTGCGAGTTCCCCCAGTTCCCCGATCACTTCGGCTTCTTCCTGCCGCTGGCGGGCATCTCCACGATCAAGGAGATCAAGGACAACCCCATCGACGTTCGGGCGACGGGTCGCCTGAACAAGCTGTACGTCGAATTGCTGCGCGAGAATCCCACCTGGGCCACCGAGAAGCGCCGGCCGGACATGAACCACTTCATGGCCCGCCTGATCTTCTGCTTCTTCGCCGAGGACACCGACATCTTCCCCGGCGCCAGCCTGTTCACCTCCACCGTGGACACGATGACCGAGCGCGATGGCGGCAACGTCCACGAGGTGCTGGAAACCATCTTCCGTGCCATGAACACCAAGACGGCGGATCGGGCCGCCGCGGGTATTCCGCGCTGGGCCGCCGAGTTCCCTTACGTCAACGGCGGGTTGTTCTCCGGCAACACCGAGGTGCCGAAGTTCACCCGCACGGCCCGGTCCTATCTGTACCAGGCCGGGCAATTGAACTGGAGGGAGATCAACCCCGACATCTTCGGCTCGATGATCCAGGCGGTGGCCGACGACGAGGAGCGCGGCGCCCTGGGCATGCACTACACCAGCGTGCCGAACATCCTGAAGGTGCTGAACCCACTGTTCCTGGACGACCTGCGGGCGCACCTGGAAGCGGCGGGCGACAACAAGATCAAGCTGCTGAACCTGCGCAAGCGCATGGCACGCATCCGCGTGTTCGACCCGGCCTGCGGCAGCGGCAACTTCCTGGTCATCGCCTACAAGCAGATGCGCGAGATCGAGGCCGAGATCAACCGACGCCGCGGCGAGGCCAATCTGGCGTCGGACATCCCGGTCAACAACTTCCGAGGGATCGAGCTGCGCGACTTCCCGGCGGAGATTGCGCGACTGGCGCTGATCATTGCTGAGTTCCAGTGTGACGTGCTGTACCGCGGCCAGAAGGAAGCTCTGAAGCTCGTTCTGCCGCTGGACAGTCAGAACTGGATTACATGCGGCAACGCGCTGCGATTGGATTGGCTTGCGATCTGTCCGCCTACGGGTACGGGCGTAAAGTTGGTCGGCGATGACCTGTTCAACACGCCACTAGATCAATCTGAAATCGATTTCGAGAACGAGGGTGGCGAGACGTACATCTGCGGCAATCCTCCCTACTTGGGAGCAAAGAAGAAGAGCGCAGAGCAGAGTTTCGACATGAATGCAGTTGGGCTGGGCAAAGCCCAATTGCTTGACTATGTCTGCGCCTTCATTGTGAAGGGCTTGGACTACATGGAGCACGCAGATTGCGAAATGGCGTTGGTATCAACGAGCTCCATCTGTCAGGGAGAACAAGTTGCATTGCTTTGGCCGATGATTTTTGGAAAGTCGTCGGTGAAGTTCGCATATCGCCCATTCAAGTGGGCGAACTCGGCTACGCAAAATGCTGGTGTCTACTGCACGATTCTTGGATTAGCACGATCAAAAGTTCGGAGCAAGAAACTTTTCACTGATTCCTCAGTTATTGAATGTGAAAGCCTCTCTCCGTACCTAGTGCCTGGCCCAGAAGTTATTTGCGAGCCGACGCCTGTATCAGTCTCTGGTCTTCGGCAGATGGTGATGGGAAGCAATCCAGTCGATGGAAAGCGACTGATTTTCGAAGATGGAGAGTACCGGGCCATGGTTTCTGGCGAGCCCGCCCTTGCGAGGTTCTTCAAGAAATACGGCGGCACTGACGAACTGGTGAATGGAAATGATCGTTGGTGCCTATGGGTGGAAGACAGCGATGTAGATGAAGCAAAGTCAAATCCAACAATAGCCAAGATCATTGAAAGGTGTGAGGAGTATCGAAAAGGGGCTGGGCGAGATGCCAAAAAGGCAGCTAAGAGACCGCATGCGTTCTGCTACTCAACATTCAAGAATGAAGTTGGGATGCAAATTGGGCTAACTATCGGAAATGGACTTTCGTATGTGCCAGTGCGTCCGCGGCCAACTGATTTTGTTTCGAGTCATACGGCTTACATGATCTACGGATGGGCTCCAGTCGAGCTGTCACTGATTGCCTCTCAAATGATGCGTGTGTGGACTGAAGCGATTGGGGGCAGGCTTGGTAACGGATCGCGTTTCAGCAATACGATTGTTTACAACACATTCCCTGTCCCCGATCTCACCGATCAAAATAGGCTGGATTTAACGCGCTGTGCGGAGGAGATAGCTCTGGCTCGGGAGGCGCATTTCCCTATGTCGATTGCCGAGCTGTACGGATCAAAAGACGGCGAAAGCCAAATGCCGGACGACCTGCGTCGTGCCCACGAAATGAACGATGAGACGCTAGAGCGCATCTACATCGGGCGCAAGTTCAAAAACGACACCGAGCGGCTGGAAAAGCTGTTCGACCTGTACACCAAGATGACGGCGGGCCAGTCCAAGCCATCGAGGAGGAAAGCGAAATGACTTCGGATGGCAACACGGCCAAGGCCGATTCGATCCCGTCGGTCTCGATTGCGACCGCCCGCACCGGCGCGTCCAGCAAGATCAACGCCCTGGGCATGCGCCCCATGCAGGAGCGCGCCTATGCCAAGCGCGGCGAGCAGTACCTGCTGATCAAGTCGCCGCCAGCATCGGGCAAATCTCGCGCCTTGATGTTCATTGCGCTGGACAAGCTGCAGAACCAGGGGCTCAAGCAGGCCATCATCGTGGTGCCGGAAAAGTCCATCGGCGGCAGCTTTGCCGACGAACCGCTGACCAAGTTCGGGTTCTGGGCGGACTGGAAGGTCGAGCCGCAATGGAACCTGTGCAACGCGCCCGGTGACGACGAGGTCAAAGTCGATAAAAGCAAGCTGAGGGCGGTGGGCCGTTTCCTGGAAGGCGAGGACAAGGTGCTGGTCTGCACCCACGCCACCTTCCGGTTTTCGGTGGAGGAATACGGCATTGCCGCGTTCAACGACCGCCTGATTGCCGTGGACGAGTTCCACCATGTGAGTAGTAACCCGGACAACGTGCTGGGCAGCCAACTCACCCAGCTAATTGCGGCAGGCTCTGTCCATCTAGTGGCCATGACCGGCTCCTACTTCCGGGGCGACACGGTGGCCGTTTTGGCTCCGCAGGACGAGAACCGTTTCGAGACGGTGACCTACACCTACTACGAGCAGTTGAACGGCTACACCTACCTGAAGTCGCTCGAGATCGGCTACTTCTTCTACACGGGCCGCTACCTGGACGCGGTCAACAAGGTGCTGGACCCGGCGCTCAAGACCATCGTCCACATTCCCAACGTCAACTCGCGCGAGAGCCTGCAGGACAAGCTGCGGGAAACCGAGGAGATCATGGAGGCGCTGGGCACCTGGAAAGGCGTCGACGACGCCACGGGCTTCCACCTGGTCGAGCGCGCGGACGGCACCATTTTGAAGGTGGCCGACCTGGTCGACGACAGCGACGCAACCAAACGCGCAAAAGTGTTGAACGCGCTGAAGGACCCGGCCCAGAAGAACAACCGCGACCACGTCGACATCATCATCGCGCTGGGGATGGCCAAGGAAGGATTCGACTGGATCTGGTGCGAACACGCCCTGACCATCGGCTACCGCAGCAGCCTGACCGAGATTGTGCAGATCATTGGCCGGGCGACCCGTGATGCCCCCGGCAAGGAGCGTTCCCACTTTACCAACCTGATTGCCGAGCCCGCCGCGGGCGAAGCGGAAGTGGTGGCCGCGGTCAACGACACCCTGAAGGCCATTGCCGCCAGCCTGCTGATGGAGCAGGTGCTGGCTCCGCGATTCGAGTTCACGCCCAAGAACCAGGGCAAGCTTGAGGGCTTCGAGTACGAAGGCGGCTATGTGGAAGGCGGCTCCAATGTCGGCGTGAACGCGGCAACTGGGCAGGTCCACGTCGAGATCGGCGGGCTGACCATGCCCGAAACTCAGGAAGCCAAGCGCATCTGCAAGGAAGACTTGAACGAGGTCATCACGGCCTTCGTGCAGGACAAGTCGGCGCTGGAACAAGGGTTGTTCAACGACCAGACCTTGCCTGAGGAATTGACCCAGGTGCAGATGGGCAAGATCGTGCGCGACCGCTACCCGGAGCTGAGCGAGGGCGATCAGGAGGCCATCCGGCAGCATGCCATCGCGGCCCTCAATCTCACCCAACAGGCCAGCCAGGCATTGAGGGTGGCCGAGGAGAAGGGCGAGTACACCAACACGGCGCTCATCGATGGCGTGCGCAAGTTCATCAATGTCCGCGATCTCGACATCGATCTGATCGATCGGATCAATCCGTTCGATGCCGCCTATTCCGTGCTCGCCAAGGCCATGGACGAGAAGGTCCTCCGCCAAGTGCAGGCCAGTATCTCGGCCAAGCGCGTAAGCATTCCGATCGAGGACGCGCGAGAACTAGCCAAGCGCGCACTCGCCTTCAAGACCGAAAAGGGGCGTCTGCCGGATATCAACTCGCCGGATGCGTGGGAGAAGCGCATGGCCGAGGGCGTGGCCGCGCTAGCCCGTTACCGTGCCGAAGAGAAGGCGCGCGAGGCCGCTGCCCATGGCTGAGATGGACGACGACGACCTGCTGGATGCGTTGGGCGTAGAAGCTGCGCCCACCAAAGCCGGCGCGCATACCAAGCTCGAAGAGCGCTTGATCGCGGGCTTCGAGGATATCCTGCGGTTCGTGGAAACGAATGGTCGGGTACCGCAACACGGTGAGGATCGCGACATCTTCGAGCGGCTCTACGCCGTTCGCCTTGATCGCTTGCGCGGCATGCCCGAGGCTCGTGAATTGTTAGCTTCGTTGGATGCTTCCGGCTTGCTGAGCGGGCCAGTCGCCGCGGTGGTTGCAGTTGATTCTCTGGATGACGAGGATCTGCTGGCCGAATTAGGGGTCGATGCACCTGCTGATGATGAAGACATTACCCAGCTGCGGCATGTTTCGTCCTATGCGGATCGCCAGACTGCGGAGGAAATCGCCAACCGCACGCGGTGTCAGGATTTCGAGACATTCATGCCATTGTTCGAGAAGGTTCGTCGGGAACTCGACCAAGGGATTCGCCGAACTACTGTGTTGGAAACACGATCGCTGGACGAGATCCAGAAAGGGACGTTCTTTATCGTCAATGGGCAGATCGCCTACATTGCGGAAGAACATGACGCCTTCACTACTGGATACGACCGGCGCGATAGTCGCTTGCGCGTGATCTACGACAACGGTACAGAAGCCGAGATCCTCCAGCGTTCATTGCAGCGCGCACTGCATCGAGACGAAGTGGCCCGTTTGATCTCAGAGCCGAGCGCGGGCCCGTTATTCGGCGATACGTTGGAGCCAGACGACATCGAAAGCGGCACGATTTACGTGTTGAGGAGCCAGTCCGATCATCCCTACGTTGCTGAGCATCGCGAACTGATTCACAAGATCGGTGTCACAGGCGGAAAGGTTGAGACCCGCATCGCTGGCGCGAAGGATGACGCAACCTATCTGCTTGCCGGCGTAGACATTGTGGCGACCTACAAGTTGGCCCACATCAATCGAACGAAGCTGGAGAATCTGTTCCACAAGATTTTCGCGCCTGCCCAGCTCAACCTAACCATCGAGGATCGTTTTGGTAAGCCAGTTAAGCCGCGTGAATGGTTTCTCGTCCCATTGCATGTGATCGATGAGGCGGTGAACCGCATTCGGGACGGCTCAATCACATCAATGAGCTATGACCCGACGACCGCTACGCTTCGCAAGCAGTCAGAATAACGCCTCGTAACTTTGCCTGCTTCAGGTATGTGAGAAACCCCAGGTGTACCCAATCCGGGTGCGAACCAGGAGTTTCATCATGTCGGACATCCACCAGCCGCCCGAAAACCTTGCAGCACTTGAGCACAGTGTCCCCATGCGTTGCGTCGATTCGGTTCTGTTGGCGTGGGAAGCGCTGGAATGCTCACAGAGGCGGCGTGAGCTTGATCTGGCAATCCATGACGGTTTAACTTGGGCGCAGGGCGACTGGGAAGCGGTCGGCCGTCTTGCGGCGCCGATCTTCCACGCCATCGATGTGAAGGTAGGAAACTATCAAGTATCGATGCATAAGCTAATGCAGCGTCGTAGGTTATCGCCTACGCGCGACCTGGATGAAGCCATTCGTCAGGCGCGGAAGATGCCCCCAGGAGATCGTCTCGTCTTTCACGTCGGCATGTACAAGGCGTACTCGACACTCTCATCCATCATCAGGATGCAAACGGCATGCATCGCCGATCCCGCAGAACGGTTGCAGGGTATTTCAATTGCGTTTCGTCAGCACGCCCTGAAGCTGTATGACGCGCAACGCTTGGATTGGCAGGCGACAGTCGCGGATCATGCCGGACGCGGGCGCATGCTGGAAGCGGTCTATCCCTTGCCAAACCCGTTCGGGATCGTGCCCGGGATACCGTGCTGGCAATTGATGCCGCGCTCACCATTGCAACTGCACTGAGGGGCGTGAAACCAATGCTGGCATGGCCCACCTGTGTCAACAGGCGCGTGCTGGTCGTTTATGAGCAAAATATCAACGCTATTGGCACAATTTCCAGTTGTCCGGATCGTCCCAAATGATCTGCTCTTTGAATCCGGGAGGCGATACGCGCGACGGTCTTCCATTCTCTGGAAAGGACGCACGCCAGATCCTGATTTGGATTTTGTTGCTATCCGGGCTCCGCGCTTCGGTGAATCCCTCAAGGAGCACGTCGCTCTGCGTCTTACAGATCGATGTCCCAATCTGGGACTTTTGCGGTCGGGTCCGATCGGCTTCGGCCGCCATTGCGTCATTCCTCTGACGTGCGTTGGTAACCATTGCGCTTTGGCGAGCGATGTCGAACTCCCTCTCGGAGAGCGAACTAACGAGAAGGGTTCCCGTTGTGAGCTTCGGGTCGAAGTTGCATCCGCCTGCCCACATATCTGTTTGCCATGGTCCCCAGTCGCCCGTCAACAACTGGTACCTCCTGTCGTAAACGAGGATTTCCCTCCCGAGCACCTTTCCAGAGCCGGGATCAACGCCCACATAAAGCCGATGGTTCCTGGTCTGTGTCGCTGCATTGCTTTGTGGGGCGATGTCACCATCGCGTTCCTTGGCAGGGAGCAAGTAGTAGGACTGCCCCGTCGACTTGTCAGTGAGCTTTAGCCGTGCCTCGTAAAGCCCGCTGGCGATGCGAAGCGACGCAAGATCAGTTAACTCCTGCTTGGGTTTGAGGAGCCCAGAAGGACCGGCCTTGAACCAGCCTTCGGCTTTGCAGCGCGCTTGAAGCTTGACGTCATGAGCGACTGAAAGGAACCTGCGATTATCCGCTTGATCGACGGGATCGCTGCTAAGCCTCTTGATCGCAGACTTTGCTTCTCGTTCGCTGTAGGGACCCTCGATCACATAACGGGTCGCTTCAGAAGCCCAAGCATTCGATGCCACCGAGCACATCGCAATCAATAGTAGCAATGGTGTCTTCACAAGCGCTTCTCCGTGTCGAGAACGTCATCAGGCCTCGGTGTCGAGGCTTCTTGTTCGGCAACTATTCGTGAAAATAGGATATCCGAAAATAGGATAATGCCAATGGAATGCCCAGATGTAACCACACTAGGGGCGGGTCTCGGCAACACACAACGTGGCTGATGGACGTCGACAAGGCGGATGCCATTACTAAGACGAGAGTCCGGAGGCATGAAGTATCAGGCGGGCCAGGACTGCGCGATGGACGGCGGCGTCACCGGTGCGCTCGTAGGCGTCCACCAGTTTCTCAAGGTAGCGCGCTGACCGCTCCTCAGCCGTCATGGACACGGTCTCCAGTCGAGCCCAGATGCGTCCAGCGAGCGCCAGGTCGCGGCTGCTCGTGGGCCAGCCGCTGGACAGCTTCCACGCCAAGGCTGCGACGATGGCTTGTGTTCCCTGGCACAAGTCGTCTTCACTGTGATTCATGTGCGTCCTTTGGTTTGCGACGAGGCATCGCATGAACCAAAGACCACTCAACGGCGTGCAGCAAAGTTGTCGGGGAATTTGCGCGTAGAAACCGCGACAGGGCGGTGAATGAAACGGAACGCTGCGCCAACCTCACACGCGGATTTGCCGATACGCGCGGCCATGTAACCGAAGATGGGAGGGGAATTCGATAACTGCTGAGCGTTTCGTCCAGAAGTCAGGCCGGCTGCCACGCTTTAGCGTCGATATGCAGTTATCCGGATTCAGGCCGTTTTTACTGCTCGAATCCGTACTTTGACGTCGATGTTCTTGGCTAGCCTGAAGCTCCAGACGGCAGGTGGAGTTCCCCAATGAATGAGAAGACGAAGGCAGCGTTGGAGCGCCTGCTTGCCGTGGCTGGGTATGACAGTGGGCAAAGTCGGCGCGTCACCGATTTCTTGCTCTCATGGTGGAACGCCGAGAGCTGTGGCAAGTTCGACCCGACCGACATGTGGGGGCTGGATGGAGACATTCGTGTGGACGTGGTGACAGTCCTGATCTTCATCGCCAGTCACCAGACCTATCCGGACACGCTTGGCTACGGCCGGGAATTCGAGCGGCTCGTCGCCGAGTGGCGACCACACTTGGTGAACAAGTACTGAGGCAGCAGTCGTCCGGTATGGACGATCGGGCAGAACGGACCATCGCCAATGACGCCAGTTCTCGCCGGACGGGGGTCATGTCCTATCCGGACGGAGAGTCTCAGCAAGTATTGTCTTTGGACACGGCGCGCCTTACGATTTTCTACCAGACGTTCAGGTGATCGTATATCCCCATGACACGGGATGAGGCGCTGCTACGTGCAATTGAAAGCGATCTCCACCAATTCCATCGCCGACGTATGGCGAGGCGTCAAGGCGAGCACATGGCGGCACTTTTTTACGAGCGGAGCAAGCCGCAGCCCGATGCTGCGGTCATCGACATGCACCGAGCTGCCATGATTCAAATTCAAAAAGACATGATGGATATCACCATCACGGATCGTGAAGTACTGGAAGTGCTCCGCAATCGAATTCGTGAAAGCAAAGAAAAGGTCGAACCGCAAGCTCATGGGGAATAGTCATCGGTATGCGTTCGATTTCGTGTTGGGTTGAGGTATATATCGTATCGTGCATGGCGATGTTTATTAAAAATGACATGGGGTGCGGCGCGAAGTTCGACTGAAAGAATCATGTCCATTATTGACACTCAGTCCAGATGAAGTCGGACAACACGCGACGTGCAATCTAATTGAGCGCGTGGCGCACTCAGTGGGCTGTGGCAACTTAGGGTGGTGAGTCAACTATTGGTGTAGGTATTCGATTTCTTCTCTACAAGCCAGTTTCAAAACTCATCAGGCATGGCGTATTCAATTTGTTCCATAGTGCGCGTATAAACGGTCGAATAGCGCGCTACAAGGAGAGCCGCGATGACTCATTCTGTTCAGGCCAACGCATTTTTCAGTTAGCGATTAACCAGTGAGGCGCGTGCAATGGATGTGCCGCAGTTATGACTTAACGGAGCATCGTTCCGTCAAACTGTGTGGCACACCCTGCCGCACAAGTGAAGCCGCGAAGCGGGATCGGCTTGAACGAATTGTTAGATCGCGCAAGTTAACAAAGTAAGTGCAACACCCGCGCCGCCTGATAAAGAAGTGGTGAGCTGGCAGACTGATGAGGATCCCTCCGGCAAGAGAAGATCTTCTATGTACAGCCAGCTCACCGAGCCCGAACGATACACCTTGTCTACGCTCAAACGGGCCAAGTGGTCGTTCCGCAGTATTGCCAAGCTCTTGGACCGTAGCCCCAGCACGTTGAGTCGCGAGATTCGCCGCAATGCGACGAACGACCGCCGCAAACCGAACCCGCTCTACGTCCCGAGTAAGGCGCATGAGCAGGCGAACGATCGACGACGACGAAGCGGGCGAGTGAAGCACCATCCGCTCGCGGTTTACGAGCAAGTGGAGATGCTCCTGGCGGAGGAACAATGGAGTCCTGAGCAGATTGCCAGCCAATTGCCTGAGCGGATGGGTGTGCATCTAAGCCACATGACGATTTACCGACATGTGCGACGCGATCAGCGCGCTGGTGGGGTGATGTATCGGCACTTGCGACAAGGTGGGAAGCGTCGACGCAAGCGAACCTATGGCGCTGAAAAGCGAGGAAAGATGGCCAATAAACCAATGATCGACACCCGGCCCGGCTCGGTTGAACAGCGTCAGGAGGTCGGCCATTGGGAAGGCGACACGGTGATGGGCTCAGCGAACGAACGCACCTGTCTTCTAACGTTAGTGGAACGTGCAACGGGCGTAGCCCAAGTCGTGCGGTTACCGCATCGCACGGTACGTGCCGTGAACCGCGCCACGATCGAGCTGATACGCGCTAGCGGCTTGCTCTTTAAGACGATCACCTGGGACAACGGCGCCGAGTTCCACGGCTACCGGCAGATAGAGGAGGCGACCGGTGTGCAGTGCTTTTTTGCCTATCCCCATCACCCGTGGGAGCGAGGCAGTAACGAGAACTTCAACGGGCTCATTAGGCAGTACTTCAAGAAGCGCCAGAGCCTCGCCGGTAAGCGGCAATCCGATTGCGACGCGGTAGTCGCTAAACTCAACGCAAGACCGAGGAAACGTTATGGCTTCAAGACGCCGATCCAGCGCATGCAGCAACTCTCAGGGGTGTTGCACTTGGTGTGTTAATTCACCGGGCTGCAGGCGCTGACGGCATCAGTTCGCGTAACTTAATTCCGTTCTTGCGCCAGTGTGAGTTGGCGAACCAGTAATCAACTTTAGTACTTCCACCCTGGTCGGTAAGCTCGATAAGGAAGAAGACACCTTGACCGAAAGGGTTGTCTTGGAGCCGCATAGTAATTTCTGCGCGACCGCCATCCAGATCTGCAATTGTTTTGCCACCCTTTGCCCAGAGGAATCCTGAGGGTGTGAAGTGGACTTCTGAGTATTCTTTGTAAGCTGAAAAAACTTCCGCTATAGGTGACTCGACAACCCAAGAAGCATGGGAATTGCTGCGATTCTTCAGCTCCTGCTTTGTGAGATCAGCCCTTGTGACGATTGGGTACAACGCTGCGCCAAAAATAACAATCAAGAGCCACAGACCTTTCATTGTTGCCCCCTAACGCCTGAGTTAAGCCGACTTGCGTAGCGGCATCGGCGGTGTGGTAAACGCTACCACATGAGCCGGGCCGCGAAGCAAGTTCGGCTTGAACGAATTGTTAGG
>Ga0209571_1000699_pt1 | contig 26908 bp, 11 predicted proteins | sample EBPBio102011_DNA_FD_185866 | JGI IMG/M metagenome (GOLD analysis project Ga0209571, IMG submission 185866) | Wastewater treatment Type I Accumulibacter community from EBPR Bioreactor in Madison, WI, USA - Reactor 1_1/10/2011_ DNA (SPAdes)... | ecosystem: Engineered > Bioreactor > EBPR >... | reverse complement strand
TCCGGCGGCAGCAACCTCGCCACCACTCGATCCTTCATCGCTTGTCCGTATCGTGCCATTTCGCTACCTCGCTATCGCCCCCAAGTTTCAGATTCTATCGAGGCGGCAACTACTCTGACACAGGGGGTCATCGAGGAGGCACGCCAGGAGGCCAAAAGCGGTTCCGTGGATGCTTGAACTGCGTGTTCGTCCACGCGCGCGCCGCGACCTCAAGGACATCTGGCGCTACACCGTTCAGCAATGGGGCGAGGCGCAGGCGGATCAATATCTGTACGACCTCGATCGGGAAATTCAGGGGCTTCTGAAGTTTCCGGAACTGGGAACGCCGTACGATCCTATCCGAGCGGGCTACCGGCGGCTGCAAGTGAAACGTCACCTGGTGTTCTATCGCCGCGATGGTCAGCGCCTTGAGATCGTTCGCGTGCTTCACGACGCCATGGATGTCAAAAGCCATCTATGACCAGCCGTGATCTTGTCGAAAAATTGGACGACCTCCCCGTGAGCGACACAAACCCCCTCCCCGTCCTCCCAGCCGTCGCTTCCCGGCTTCTGACCGCCGAACAGTTCCAGCGCCTGGCCGACGTGCCGCCCGAGATCGAATGGTTCGCCAATCTCGGCAACAAGGCCACCCGCCGCGCTTACGAAAACGCCCTCGGGGATTTCATGAAGTTCACCGGCATCGTGAAGCCCGAGGAATTTCGCGGCGTCACCCGCGCCCATGTCATCGCCTGGCGTGACGACCTGGTGCAGCGCGCCTTGAGCGGCATGACCGTCCGCCATCGCCTGGCGGCGCTGTCGTCGTTGTTCGAATCCCTGTGCGAGAAGAACGCCGTGACCCATAACCCGGTCAAGGGCGTCAAGCGCCCACCGGTGGAAAGCTACGAAGGCAAGACCCCGGCCCTCGGCGACCACCAGGCGCGCAAGCTGCTGGACGCGCCCGACGGCGCGTCACTCAAGGGCAAGCGCGACCGCGCCCTGCTGGCCACCCTGCTCTATCACGCGCTACGCCGCGAGGAGCTATGCCGGTTGAAGGTCAAGGACTTCAAGCACGAGCGGCGCGGGGTGCCGCACCTCAAGGTGTTCGGCAAGGGCGGCAAGATCCGCTATGTCCCGCTGCACCCCGCGGCCAGCGGCTTGATTGGTGACTATCTTGAGGTCGCAGGGCATGGCGCGGACGATGCCGGCGCCCTGTTCCGGCCGCTGCGCAACAACTGTACCGGCACACTGGAAAAAGCGATCACACCCGACGCGGTTTACAAACTGGTGCGGCAATACTCAACGGCGCTGGGTTTCGCGATCGGGGCGCACGCGTTGCGGGCAACCGCCGCGACCAACGCGCTTGACCACCAGGCCGACATTGCCAAGGTGCAGGAGTGGCTGGGTCATGCCAACATCGCCACGACCCGGATTTACGATCACCGCAAGACCAGGCCGGAGGACAGCCCGACGTTCAAGGTGGCGTATTGATGTGCAGGGGTGCCGGAAGCTATGACCAAAGACGAATTACGACCCTTGCGCAATCCTGTGGACGAAGAATAGGCAGCGCATTTGCTCCGATTTGGGGCAACAGATACCTTGGGGAGGATGGAGGGAAGCGGGTGGCTGTGAATATGGCTAGTCCGAGGATGACAAAAAGCGAACCCGGTCTTCCGTTCCGCTACACCTCGGCTCTCATGTACCCGCTATCGCGATGCACACTGCGCGCCTGTCGGTCATGCACGCCTCCAGTTCCCTCTAGAAATCGATCAAGGCTTCTTGGCTGCAGCGTCGCGCGCGTCCTTGATTGCCTTTGCTTGCACTAGGAGCGCGTCGACGATCCTGGTGCCCGTTATGTCACTCGCGATTTGGTCGGTTTTGACCGAGACGCCGCATTGGGAATGCATCGTGACCGAGCCTTTGTAGGGAAACTGGACGAACTGCGCGGCGTTAGGGTCCGCAATCCGGACCCGGTATGCTCTGCCGTCGATTGAGAGCGTCGCGTCGCGGCATGCGGAGTAGTAGTAGTTGCTGGTGTTGACGCCTACGGGCAGATCGACAATCGGCATCGCGTCCAGCGAGCGCGGATCCACGGTCACGGAAATGCATCCGGAATCCGAAACATTACCGTCTGTACCCACCAACATTCGAATCTGCTCCGACTTGTTCAACGTGGTAGCGGGCAATACAAATTTGATCGGAAACGAAGTCGTTGAGCCGATACAAGGCGAGGCCTGGAACGGCGCTGCCATCATACCCAAGCCAACTAGCTTAACGGCAATTCCGCCGATGTCTTCGATGATCGTCTTCGTGTTGTCGGTGGTCTCAACACCAATCGACGATACTAGATCGGTGTTCTCCTGCTTCGTGACATTGATCTTCGTGGTCGTACGCCACGAAACGGTGGATCGCAATCCGAGGCTAAGACCCTTGTACTCGACGGGCTTTGACGTCACCGCAAGCAAGGGCAGCGTTCCTGCGGCATCTGTTGCTACCTTGTCGATGACGATTTCCGACTGGGCCAAATAGACGGAGTCGATCAAACCCACCGCGTCGGCAGGCTTTGCAATCCTGACGTATTGGAGCTCCGGTGCGGTGGCGCATCCCGCGATGAGAGTGGCAGCCGCGATGATGACTGTTGATTTCCAGCACTTGGTAGTCATTTCCAACTCCCCATTGGGTCCGCACTTCCCGGTCAGGAGGCGATACATGATCAGGGCTTCGTAAGCATGCAGATACTCGACGCGGCATGCCCACGGCGACTTATACGGCGCTGATGCTGTGGCGGTGATGAGATATTGTCAAGAGCTATGTGGGTCAATTGGGAACGACGCCACAAGCATATGGCATATAGACATCCGATAATTCTTGAACTGTCGCGGCACCCCAAGGATCCTTGAGCCGGCCGTCGTGTTGACTCGTGCCTGCGGTCATCCGCCAAGACAGACCAGCCAAGCGGATGACCGCAGGCACGAGGTGGGGCGGGGTTTAGATGACTACTTCCGGCTCTATGCCGTGTGGAACGGGTGCTGACAGCCATTGGCCGCGAGCATGCCACCCCAGAAAACAGGCGTCGTGAAGCGTTGAGGGCGTTGTCAATGGCGGGCGGAGCCCGGTGAAGCTAACCCTTTACTACGTCAGAAACGCTTGTACCAGCGAAAGCTTGGGGCTGGTTGCGGCTTTTCGCATATAGCGTCAGAGAGCCCAAGACCCCAAGACCCCGTCCGGTGGCGAGGACTTCACCGCCCTATCGAGCGGTTCCACACGAACAACATAAACCCCCATTTCCTGGACTTTTCACATTGCATTTTCTATGCTTCGACAGCGGTAACGGCGTCAGCCAATGGCTGCTCGACGACCAAGAGCAGGCGCTGGCGGCGAAAGTCACGATTATTCATTAAAACGGGTCCACTTGCTAACATCAGAGCGGGCTCAACTTCACAGATCGGGACGGACAAATGAATTCCAAAATCCACATTCCACTTTTCGCTCTCTTGTTTTCTGTGATAATAAGTCTTCTTGCTGTACCAAATGCCGCCTATGCGCAGCCATTCTGTGTAATCAACAGATATAATTATTGTGTAATGGGAGTGGACCTTAGCCCTGGCTCGTCTTGCTATTGCCCTACGCCTGGCGGCCCACTTTGGGGCTATGTGGTAATCGTCCAGCAGAACTACAATCCACCAGCGCCAAGATACAATCCGCCAGCGCCAAGATACAATCCGCCAGCGCCAAGATACAATCCACCAGCGCCAAGACGTGATCCTCCAATGGCTGCTTTGCCAGACTGTCCTGGCTACTTTAAGCCTGGCATGCAGGCCCCCAAGAATCCGAGAGACGGGAGTCCACAGTGCAAAATCAGGTAGGCCGTGGAATAACTTGGTCTTGGGCAACCTTAAGCGGTTTTGTCCTCATTTATTTATTGACGATGCCGCGCTTAGCCAGAAGTGAAGACGCTGAAAGCAGTGCGGGGCCGTTTCATCCCGAGTGTGCGGCCGCATTTTCCAACCTGCCAGTCAATAAGTATGGTGAGGCAATTGAGATAAGTAGCAGTGGAAAACTCTCACTTGTCAAAGAATTCTTCGGCATGGAAGATCATTACAAAAAACATTCAGAACAGTACAAATTATACGATGATAAATGCTTTGCTAAGTGGGGAGATTTAAAGCCTTGGACGCGTGATTTTCTTTCAAACAATGCTGGCGTCTTATTTGTGGACGCTCCTGAAGGGTTGATTCCAAAGTGTTCAGCATTTCGTTTTGCCGAACATTTCATCGTTACTGCCGCACATTGCCTGCCTGGGCTCCCTCTTGTCTTTAGACTTTTCGGTTCGCCACACGACTCTATTGCTGTCGAATTGCCGGATATAAATACATTCCCTGACAACGTCAATGATTTGGGTACGCCCGGAGTAGATACCGAAGATTTCGCGATCCTTAGAATAGGTAACGTACCGTTGCACTTTACATGGACTCAAGATAGTTTCTCCCGCGACACTTTACCGCAACAAGCGATTGTTGTTGTGAGCATCAGCATTCCCGCATTTTATCTGTCTCTCGGCGGAAAAGTTGAGAATTGGCTGAGCGCAGTGCGATTTTCTCGAGTGTATGCTTCTCAACTTAATTCATCGGACAAAATGGAGCCTCCATTAAATGATCCTTTACTCAAAGAAGAGTGCTTGTTTCACCGCTCACCGACCTTTGGCGGCATGAGTGGCGCCCCAATTGTAGCGGTTCGCCGACCTGATAAACCCGAGGCAGCTCCTAAATTTTTGGTGGTCGGCATCCATTTAAGGAACGGTCCGCTTGATGAACGCGACTCCACCTTTTCTTCGCTAGACAAGAGTCATTTTTGTGGAGACTATCCATTATTCAACGTGGGAATTAGGATTCCTACCACGGTTATGCAACGAGTTGGCAAAGATTAGAAAGGAGATGCTAAAATGCCACGCGAAAACCGTCGGCCACTTATTGTGTTTTCTGTAACGGTCGCCTGCTTTGCATGGGGACCTCAATCGTCAGCACATGACCTTGATGGAATTGTTGCAGAACAAGCCGTTCTTGACGACAAGACGATTGCTAGAATTAGACAAATAGAACACTACAGAGAGATACTTGCTGGACGTGCAGCCGCGAACAAAAACTTGGAGGGCGTAGTCGAAAGAGGATTACTCTGGAGAAAAGATGTTGTTAGCGTCTGCTTTATGGACGGCGAGGCTGCTGCGTGGGAACAAATAGCGGCAATAGCAAAACAGTGGACACATGGAACGAGGCTCAGATTTGATTTTGATAATTCTGGCGCAGGGAGTTTTTGTGGTTCGGAAGGCCCAAGCGATATCCGCGTTAGCTTTGAAGGAGGAGGTTACAGGTCATATGTTGGAACTATTGCAAAAATTATACCTGCATCCAAGCCAACACTTATTTTATCAGGAATGGGAAGTGGTGAGTACCTTACACCTTCACAAAGCGGAACCGTGTTGCATGAGTTTGGGCACGCATTAGGGTTTCACCATGAACATCAAAGCCCAAAAGGTGGCTGCGATGCCGAGTTTAACTGGCCCTACCTCTATTCAACATTGGGATGGGAAAAAGAAGAAGTCGATCGCAATTTGCGTGAAATTTCTAGATCCTCAAGCAAAGGCGGGCTATTTGTCACTGATTTCGATTCGGACTCTATTATGCTGTATTCTTTGGATCCACGAGCCTTTATAAATCCGGGTGCCGCAAAGTGTTTAATCTCGCGCAAGAACAATACGTTATCGAACATTGATGTTGCTACGGTGATTAAATGGTATCCGCCAGTAGCGTACAGAGATGTTAGTGTTCTCGCTCCAGTGGAGAGAGCCAACGTTATAGACCCAGATACTCAGAAGGCAATTGCACAATTGCAGTCAGCGCTCGATTCTGGTGCTGAAAGCAATTAGTTGTATTCTTAACGCGTGTTGAGCCGCGTACGCGGGGTAGACACAGACACACGTGTCATTCGTCACCATCTGGCGGAAACCAGGGTCAGACCACGCAATCGCGAAGGTGGTCTCCGTCTCGAAACTTTTCCGATGACCGGTTGCAGTCACGGAGTGGCTACACGGCGCAGCAATGGGAGTGTCAGCTTCAGGAGCTCTACCAGCCGTCGGCGCCATGTGGCGCCAACGGCGGCTCCAGCCGAGGACACGCAATTCGATTGCGGACTACGAGTAACAACTCCTTCCCGTTACCTGCCGTTGAACCACTGATGGGACGGACGACTGCAGTGGGCCATCAAGCGACCGTCACGAAAAATGACAGAAGTCTAGCGTACGAGTATTTCGGAATTCTGTGGCCGTCCTCCTAAGAACCGCGAAGGATCGGTTGGCCAGTTTCCTGGCTTTTGCTCACTACAAGAAGCGCGCCGTGATCGCCCTCGCCCGACGCAGACGCCGAGCAGGTTTCCATCATCGCCATCTTTTACGTCGGCCAGGGCTACGAAACAAGCCTACAGGGTGACTCTGAGGATGGCCAAGAGCACTGATGAGCCTCCGTAGCGTGCTTTATTTTCCGTTTTCTGAGACGACCGCTGCGCTCGACCATCGCATAGGTCGGCGGAAAGAAGGAATTGACGGGGCGCACTGACATCGAAATCGAGATCAGAAACCAGTGCGCACCCCCTGATCGCCAACGCAACCATCTACTACAACTCGGCCATCCTGTCGCGGCTGCTGACGAAGTTCGAGACAAGCGGCAACGCCAAGACACTGGCGCTGATCACGCAGATTTCTCCGGCAGGCTAGCGGCAGATCCTGCTGAGCGGGCACTACACCTTTCTCAGTAACGGCAGGTGATCGACCTGGATGCGCTCGTCGCCGGGTTGGAGTTGGGATGACGGAATTTTCTGGGGTTCCGGCTTACACCGCCATCAACATGCTCGGGAGCTACTCGTTCTCGGTGCCAGAGGGTATTGCGCGAGGCGAGCTACGGCCACTGGGTAGAGCGAATAGTGGTTGAGGGCCCTTAAGTCGGTTCGGTGTTCCATTGTGCCCAGAACCCCGAAAATTGCTCTGGCCTTAAAAATCCGCACGGGCTATAAGGAACAAAACAATGAACGAGGCAGGGAGCAATGTTCGAGAGGACTTTCCATAGCGTTACCGACATCGTGTATGAGTATGCAGGATGCGCAAACCGGGTCCACTACGCGCAGCTTCCGTCATGATGAAGCTAGAGCAACTCCAGACCAACGCCGCCATCCGCGGCATCGTTCCAGACGCACTGGTGACCGTGGTTAGCGTTCAGTGGTTTGGCTCCGAAGCGCTGGAGCTGACCTACAAGACCGCCGCCGGCAGGGTCGCCAACGAACTTCTCTATCGCCATGACGAGCCCCGACTGGAACTGGTCGAGCAGGGCCGGCCGTGGAGCTTCGATGGCGACGGCGCCCTGTTCCGCCTGGTCTCCGAGGCGCAGCGCATCCGTCTGGCGCACCTGTTCGACCCGGTGCTCGCCGTCCATACCTCGGTCGTCGATCCGCTGCCGCATCAGATCACCGCCGTCTATGAAACCATGCTGCCTCGCCAGCCGCTGCGCTTCCTTCTGGCGGACGACCCTGGAGCCGGCAAGACCATCATGGCCGGCTTGCTAATCAAGGAACTGATCGTTCGTGGTGACCTGCAGCGCTGCCTGATTGTCTGCCCAGGCAGCCTGGCCGAACAGTGGCAGGACGAGTTGTACCGTCGCTTTCACCTGCCCTTCGACATCCTTACCAACGACAAGCTCGAAGCGGCGCGGACCGGTAACTGGTTCCTCGAAACCAACCTGGTGATTGCCCGTCTCGACAAGCTCTCGCGCAACGAAGACGTACAACAGAAGCTGCAGGCCCCCGATTGCCGCTGGGACCTGGTGGTCTGCGACGAAGCGCACAAGATGTCCGCCACGGTGTTTGGTGGCGAGACCAAGTACACCAAGCGTTATCGCCTTGGCCAGCTGCTGTCGACGCTCACCCGACATTTCCTGCTGATGTCGGCGACGCCGCACAACGGCAAGGAAGCCGACTTCCAGTTGTTCATGGCGCTTCTCGACGGAGACCGCTTCGAGGGCCGCTACCGCGATGGTGTTCACACCGCCGACGTTTCCGACCTGATGCGCCGGATGGTCAAGGAAAACCTGCTCAAGTTCGACGGTACGCCGCTATTCCCGGAGCGAATCGCCCATACCGTTCCCTACAGGCTGTCGGATGCCGAAACGCACCTCTACAAGACTGTCACCGACTACGTGCGCGAGGAATTCAACCGCGCCGAAGCCCTGGAAAACGACAAGCGCGCCGGCACCGTCGGCTTTGCGCTGACCATCCTGCAAAGGCGCCTGGCTTCCTCACCCGAAGCTATCTACCAATCTCTTCGCCGCCGACGCGAGAAGCTGGAAAGTCGGCTACGAGAGCTGGAACTCCTCCACCGCGGCGGCCAGGCCGCGCCGGTCATTGCGACATTGCTGCCGTCCCTCGACAGCGAAGACCTTGACGATCTGGACGACGCGCCCGACAACGAAGTCGCGGCCGCCGAAGAAGAAATCCTCGACCAGGCCACCGCCGCCCGCTCCATCGCCGAGCTGCGCATCGAGATCGAAACGCTAAAGGGGCTGGAAGGCCAGGCGCTGGCCGTCCGCCGCAGCGGCACCGATACCAAGTGGTGCGAACTGGCCAGCCTGCTTTCTGAAATTTTCACGCCGGCCGCCATCAGCCATCGCGTCGCCGAACCCCCTGCGCCCTATGGCTCAGGAACGATCGCGCCGCCCACACCTTCCCCGCACCAGAAGCTGGTAATCTTTACTGAGCACCGCGACACGCTCAACTATCTCGAACAGCGCGCCACCACGCTGCTCGGCCGCAAGGAAGCCGTGGTCATCATCCACGGTGGCATCGGCCGAGAAGAGCGCCTGAAGGTGCAGGAATCGTTCAAGCACGACCCCGAAGTGCAGGTGCTGCTGGCCACAGACGCCGCCGGCGAGGGCATCAACCTGCAGCGCGCGCACCTGATGGTCAACTACGACCTGCCGTGGAACCCGAACCGGCTCGAACAGCGCTTCGGTCGTATCCACCGCATCGGCCAGACCGAGGTGTGTCACCTGTGGAACCTGGTGGCCGAAGAAACCCGCGAAGGTGACGTCTACCGCAAGCTGCTGGAAAAGATCGAACTAGCGCGTCAGGCGCTCGGCGGTCAGGTCTTCGATGTGCTTGGCAAGCTCCAGTTCGAGGGCAAGTCGCTGCGCGAGTTGCTCATCGAAGCCATTCGCCACGGCGAGCGGCCCGAGGTCAAGGCCTACCTGAGCACGGTACTCGATACTGCGCTCGATCATGGCCACGTGCAGGACCTGCTCGAAGAACGCGCACTGGCCCATGACGCCATGGATACCAGCCGCGTGCAGCGCATCCGCGAAGATATGGAGCGTGCCGACGCCAGACGTCTGCAGCCGCACTACATCGAATCCTTCTTTCACGAAGCCTTCAAGCAACTCGGCGGTACCGCCAAACAACGCGAGCCCCGTCGTTTCGAGATCAGTCACGTTCCCGCCCCGGTACGCAACCGCGACCGCCTGATCGGCATCGGCGAACCGGTGCTGCCACGCTACGAGCGCATTGCCTTTGACAAGTCTCTGGTCGCGCCCCAGGGCCAGCCGCTGGCCGCCTTTGTTTGCCCCGGTCATCCGCTGCTCGACGCCGTCATCGACCTTACGCTGGAGCGTAACCGCGACCTGCTGAAGCGCGGCACCGTGCTGGTCGATGAAAGCGATCCCGGTCTGGAACCGCGCGTGCTGTTCTATCTGGAACACGCCATCCAGGATGCGGGCCTTACCCGTGCCGGCGAACGTCGGGTCGTCTCGAAGCGCATGCTCTACGTCGAGATGGACGCCAGCGGGGCGACTCGCCATGTCCACTACGCCCCCTATCTCGACTACCGGCCGCTGAAGACTGGCGAGCCCGGCATCGATGCAATCCTCGATCGGCACGAAGGCCAGTGGATCAACCGCGAACTCGAGCGAAAGGTACAGAGCTATGCCGTCGCCCATGTGGTGCCGGAACACCTGGCTGAAGTGCGCGGACGCAAACTCAAGCTCATCGCCAAGACCGAGGCCGCGGTGAAGGAACGGCTGACCAAGGAAATCACCTACTGGGACCACCGTGCCGAGGAACTCAAGCTACAGGAACAGGCTGGCAAGCCGAACGCCAAGCTCAATTCAGGTGAAGCCCGCAAGCGTGCCGACCTCCTGCAGGGTCGGCTGCAAAAGCGGCTTGAAGACCTCAAGCTCGAAGCCCAGATTTCACCCTTGCCACCCGTGGTGTTGGGTGGCCTGCTGGTCGTTCCGATTGGCCTGATCATGGCGATGACCGGTCAGGCAACAGCCTCACCCACCCCTCCAGCCGACACGCAGCTCAGCGCCGCTCGCGCTCGCGCCGTCGTCATGGGCGTCGAGAGAAGCCTTGGCTTCGAGCCGGCCGACCGCGAATTCGAGAAGCTTGGTTACGACATCGAAAGCCGCATCCCGGGTACCGGTAAGCTGCGCTTCATCGAGGTCAAGGGCCGTGTCTCCGGCGCGCCAACGATCACCGTCACGCGCAACGAAATCCTGTACTCACTGAACAAGCCCGACGACTTCATCCTCGCCATTGTCGAATTCACCGGCGAAGACACGCACCGCTGCCACTATCTGCGTCAGCCCTTCCAGCGCGAGCCGGACTTCGGGGTGACCAGCGTGAACTATGATCTCGCCGAATTGCTCGCGCGCGCCGGGGCGCCTGGATGAACGGCAAGCCTGCGTTCTTCGAGACACTTCGGGACAAGGCGGTCCAGCGCTGGGATCAACTGGAGCGCGACCCCGAACTTGCCGGGCCCTGGCACCAACTTTTCAAGCAGGTGCAAAGCCCGCGACACGTCTTGTCCGAATTGCTGCAAAACGCCGACGATGCGGGCGCAACCGAGGCATCAGTCGATATCACGGACGGGTGCTTCATCTTTGCGCACAACGGAGAGGACTTTACCGAGGAACACTTTGCATCGCTGTGTCGCTTCGGCTACTCGAACAAGCGGGCTCTGCACACGATCGGCTTTCGCGGCATCGGGTTCAAGAGCACATTCAGCCTTGGTGATACCGTCGAACTCGACACGCCGAGTCTGTCGATTGCTTTCGATCGGCGACGCTTCACCGAACCCAGGTGGGTCGAGCGTAGGCAGAGCGCGAGTGAACGCACGCTAATCAGGGTGCCGATTCGCGATGAGCTCCGACAGCGAGAGATTGAGAAGAACCTCCAGGAATGGCTGGCGAGCCCCGTCTCGCTTCTGTTCTTCAAACATATCCGCCGGATGCGGATTGGCTCGCAGGATGTGCACTGGAGAAGCCGCGGTCCGGGCCCGGTACCCGCGACCGAATGGATGGCGCTTCATGACAGCCCTGACACGGCCTTTCTTGTCGCACGTTCCGAAGCCGAGGCCTTCCCTGAGGAAGCACTGGTCGAGATTCGGCAGGAGCGCCTGCTCAGCGACAATCAGGAAGCCGGTTTCCCGCCCTGCAAGGTCGAGATCGTCCTCGGCGCAAAGGGGCGCCTCTACGTCGTTCTGCCAACGGGCGTCGAGACCTCGTTACCCTTTGCCTGCAACGCCCCCTTCATCCAGGATCCCGCGAGACTGAAGATCAAGGATCCAGAAACATCGCCGACTAACCGCTGGCTACTTGAACGTGTTGGCAAGCTTGCAGCGTCGGTCATGCTCCAGTGGCTTTACTGTCCGGACGCGAGCGTAGCAGAGCGATCCAATGCCTACGGGCTCTTTCCGGACGTTAATCGCAGCGACAACTCTCTGGAAGGCGTCTGTGCCGCCACTATCGAGGGAAGCTTTGAGAAAGCGCTAGGCGAGGTGCCATTTCTGATCACGAGTTCTGGCGAATTGAAACCGAGCGCCGGCTGCATCATCCTTCCCCAGCCACTGTTGGATATCTGGCCGGCTGATCAAGCCGCGCGGCTGTTTGATGACGCTGGTCGTCCGCCATTATCGAGTTGCGTTACCGAAGCCGATCAGCAAAAGCTCATCCACTGGGGAGTGGTCGAGAAGATCGACAAGCCCCATGTACTGCAGGTGCTGCAGTCGACGCACCTTCCCAAGCCGGAAACCTGGGGCCATTTGTTGAAGCTCTGGGCCTATGTCGCCCCAGAGCTCACGGGATATCGCGCCGACGTGGATCGCCAGCGGGTTCGCATAGTCCCGGCACAAGGAAAGGATGTGCTTTACGCCGCGTGCGAAGTGATTCGCCTTGGCGAAAAGCGATTGCTCCAGTCCGAGGAAGACTGGGAGTTTCTTGCGGTCCACTTGTTGGTGCTCAACCCGAACTGGCCACGCTTTCTTGCCGAGCGGCGTCGCCATGCCGAAGAGCTTAATGACAGAAGCCTCAAGGGCAAAGTGGCAGCAGCGCTTGCGGTTCTACGGGCCATCGAGATGGAGGGGGCTAGCGATGTAAGTGAGGTGATCGAGCAAGTCGCTGGTGAATTTTTCTCACAGCAAGGCATCTCGATAGCGAAGTGTGTACAGCTAACGCAAATCGCCGCCAAGCTCGGCGCTACCGTTGGCGATGCGTTTCGTTTTGCCACCCGCGACCGCCACCTGCGTAAAGTATCGGGCGTTGTCCTTTTTGACCGAGACGGCACTCTCGAAGATTTTTTCGAACAAGCGTGGTGCAACGCTCATTTCCTGCACACCGATTACAAGAAGAACTACGCGTCTTGCACTCACGAAGAATGGCTTTCCTGGGTCACGTCCGGCCGCGCCGGCTTGCTTGGCTTCGCGCCGCTCGTTGGCACAAAGAGTGACATCTACGGTCGCGCGAAAATCGAAGCCGAGCTTCGCCGACGGGGCGTATCCAGAGCACCTTTCTACTCCTACGTCACGAACCATTTCCGGGTTGAAGATTGGGACTTCGAAGAAATCCATTGGCGTCGGTGGTCCGCTCTTGCCAACGATGATCCCGGCATCTGGGGCCGCATTGTCGACCGCCTGCTTGGCCAACCTGGGGCCAGTTGGGCGAAAGCGAAGGAGGCCCGCGTGAGCCAGGTAGCCACAACCGGCAACACGCGCTCAATTTCCAACGAACCGCCCTTGCCCACATGGATTCTGAGGTTACGGGAACTGCCTTGCCTGCGTGATACCCGAGGGTTCTACCGCAAGCCAGCCGAACTCCTGCGGCGGACTCCCGAGACGGAGTCCCTCATGGACGTGGAACCCTTCATTCACAGCCTGCTCGACAACGAGGCCACGCGACCGCTGCTCAAGCTACTCGGCGTTCGCGAGGTGCCGACCGGCCCGGACCGTCTTCTTGACTGTCTTCGGACGCTGGCCATGTCTGATCATCCGCCGGTGCATGAAGTCGAGAAATGGTATCGGCGACTCGACCAGTTGACCGACGCCTGCTCAACGACGGACCTGGCCGACATCAAGGCGGCTTTCCGGGATGAAAAGATCGTCTTGAGTGAGGGCGCAGGCTGGACGAACGCTGCCGGCGTGTTCCTGTCGTCAGACGAGGAAGCCATGCCGGGCACTGCCGTCGTGCGCGCGGGCGTCCGCGACCTGATGTTATGGCGGAAAATCGGTATCGCCGACCGCCCGACGGCCGATCTGGCGATTCAATGGCTACTCGGCCAGCCTTCCGGCGAAGTCCTGTCTCAAGACGATGCGCGCCGGGTCCGCGCACTTCTGCCGCGTCATCCGCGGCGGATCTGGAGCGAGTGCCAGCATTGGCTCAACCTATCCGGTGCATGGATGTCGGTGGACACGCTTTCCTACTCCTTGTCCATGCAGTCGTTGGTGGCCTGGAAGCACCTCAATGAAGATATCAAGCAAAGAACCGCCGATCTGCAACCCCTGCCGGCAGAGGTTTCGGCTGCCCTCCCCTTCTGCGGGCTTCCCCATCTTGCCGGGCGAATCGAGGAGCGATTGCACAGCACGGTGCGCATTCCTGCCGGGGCGGAACGTTGGCCATGGCTGAACCAGTTGGGGGTTGAGCTACGGCGTATAGAACTGGACGACACATCCGAACAGGATCGCATCCGGAAAATCGCCGCCGACCTTGCGGACACGATTTGGCAGACAGCGCCGGGGCTCGAAATCATTCCGTACATCGACGGAACCCCGGCAGGCATGCCGAGGCGCGCGGAGGCCGTTTGGCTGGGCGGCGTTCTCTATGTCGAGGACCGTCCTCTCTCAAAGCTTGCCCGTGCGGTAGCGCAGGAACTCGGACGGGCATTTCGGCGGCAGGAGCTCGCCGACGCCATCAAGCTGTGTTTCGATCGCCCGCCGGCGTTCGTGACGGAATATCTGGAGGAGAACTTCAAGCTGGGTCCGCAGGAAGTCACCGCCGTACCGATTGCCGCAGGCCAAAGCGTAAGAAGCGAGCCCAGTACCCAGAATAGTGACGACGGCCCTGACTCGGCTGCGGCGAATCGCCCAGCGGACGATGAAGCAGACCAGGACGATGGCGAAGGCACGGTCATCCATCTTGAGGAACCGGATAGCGGGGCCGAAAGCGATACTGAGGGTGCCGATATCCCTCAAGATCCGGAGAGTTCTCACGCCCCTTTGCACAGGCCGCCGCTGATCCCCAAGCCGGCGAAGTTGAGCATCATCGAGCGCTTCGCCCGTACGAAAGGCTACCAGAGGGACGGAACCGAGCGCTTTTTTCATGCGGACGGAAGCTGGATCTCCAAGGCGCATGATGCGCGCTTCCCCTGGGAACGGCGGACGGCAGGAGGCGATCTGGTCTGTTACTACTGGCCGAAGGAGCATTGCCTCGAACGCCAGGCACTCCAGATCGAAGCGGATATATGGGGTTTGCTCGACCACTCCCCTGACCGCTATTCGCTCGTGCTTTCGGATGCGCAGGGGGAACCCGTCGAAGTATCAGGAACGCGTCTGCGCGCGATGCTCGATGGTCGCGAGATAAAGCTCTTTCCGGCAAGCTATCGATTGGTAATTGATCATGACCACAAGCAATAGACTCAGGCACGACAAACGCAGGGTGGTCGGCCGCTGGCTGCCAAAGACGGTCAAGCACCTGGGCGTACTGCAATGAAGCCAGTCAAGCGGAACGCCAAGGAATCCCCGCCGACGTCAGCCGACGCCACAGGTCAACACGACGGCTTCGTTGAAGTCGTCGAACTGATTCAGGCGGCCCGGGAGCGCGCCCTGGTTGCCGTCAATACGGCCCTCGTCGACCTCTACTGGGAGGTCGGCAAGACGATCAGCGCGCGTATTGCCAGAGACGGCTGGGGCAAGAGCACGGTCAGCGCGCTGTCGTCGTACGTGCAATCGCGTCAGCTTGGCCTGCGTGGCTTTTCGCCGCAGAACATGTGGCGAATGCGCCAGTTCTACGAAACCTGGAGCCAACAATCGGCAGATCGGCCAGAACTCTCGACGTTGTTGAGAGAACTGCCCTGGTCGGCACATTTGCACATCCTCGCCAAGACCAAGCATCCCGAGGAGCGTGAGTTCTACCTGCGCATGAGCGGCCAGCAACGCTGGCCGGTGCGGGAAGTCGCTCGACAGATCGACAGCGCCCTGTTCGAACGTGTCGTGTTGCATCCGCCAAAACTCTCAACAACGTTGAGAGAACTGCATCCCGGCGCCGCAACGGTTTTTCGTGATGCTTACGTTGTCGAGTTCCTGGAATTGCCGGACGGCCATCGGGAGGCCGATCTGCACCAGAGCCTGCTGCACAATCTCAGACGATTCCTCAGCGAAATGGGCCGCGACTTCTGTTTCATCGGCAGCGAAGTACCGCTGCAGGTAGGCGGTCGGGACTTCGCCCTTGATCTGTTGTTCTTCCATCGCGAACTGAACTGCCTGGTCGCCATCGAGCTGAAGATTGGCGAGTTCCAGCCCGAACACCTCGGCAAGCTGGAGTTTTATCTCGAAGCCCTCGACCGTGACCTGCGCAAACCGCATGAAGGCCCGTCCATCGGCGTACTGCTCTGTGCCAGCAAGGACAGCGAAGTCGTCGAGTACGCCCTGAGTCGCTCGCTCTCGCCCGCACTGGTCGCCGAGTACTGGACTCGACTACCCGACAGGAAACTACTCCAGGCCAAGCTGCATGAGTTCTACACGCTGACCCGGACAGCCACACCAGATGAACCGCAACCGCAAGACGACTAGAAGAGCACCATGACCCCAAAGAAGAAACTCATCGAAGTCGCGCTGCCGCTGGAGGCAATCAACGTCGCCAGTGCGCGCGAGAAATCCATCCGCCACGGGCACCCGAGCACACTGCACCTGTGGTGGGCACGCCGACCGCTGGCGGCGGCACGGGCGGTGATCTTCGCGCAGATGGTCGATGACCCGTCGGGGCACCCGGACATCTTCAAGACTGAGAAGGCGCAGGAGAAAGAGCGGCAGCGGCTGTTCAGGATCATCGAGGACTTGGTGAAGTGGGAGAACACTACCAACGAAACGGTGTTGCAGCAGGCGCGCGACGAAATTTGGCAGAGCTGGCGTTACACCTGCGCGGAGAACGCCGACCACCCGCGCGCGAAAGAGTTGTTCGATCGCTACAAGCTGCCCGCTTTCCATGACCCCTTCGCTGGCGGCGGTGCGCTGCCACTGGAAGCGCAGCGGCTAGGGCTGGAAAGCTACGCCAGCGACTTGAACCCGGTGGCGGTGTTGATCAACAAGGCGATGATCGAGATACCTCCGAAGTTCGCTGGCAAGCCGCCGGTGAACCCGGATGGCCAGCGCCAGAAAGCGCAGATGAACAAGAGCTGGCGTGGCGCGCAGGGGTTGTCCGATGACGTTCGCTACTACGGTCAGTGGATGCGCGACGAGGCCGAGAAGCGGATCGGCCACCTCTACCCCAAGGTCGAGGTCACGGCGGCGATGGCCACGGAACGGGCCGACCTGAAGAAATACCTTGGTCAGAAGCTTACCGTTATCGCCTGGCTGTGGGCGCGCACGGTCAAGAGCCCAAACCCTGCCTTCGCCAATGTCGACGTGCCACTGGCCTCGACCTTTCTGTTGTCTCGAATGAAGGCAAACGAAGCCTATGTCGAGCCGGTGATAGAAGGCAGCGGCTACCGATTCGCGGTGAAGGTGGGTAAGCCGACGGATGCTGAGGCGGCGAAGGCAGGCACTAAGCTGGCGCGCGGCGCGAACTTCAAGTGCTTGATGTCGGGCACACCGATGGCCGGCGATTACATCAAGGCTGAGGGCAAGGCCGGGCGCATGGGTGCGCGGCTGATGGCCATCGTTGCCGAAGGGGAGCGTGGGCGGGTCTATCTTGCACCAACGACCGAGCATGAAGCCGTTGCAAATATGGCACAGCCAGAGTGGAGGCCAGACGTAACAATATCCGGGAGCACACAGTATCTCGGCGTAAAGCCCTACGGCATCGAACTGTTCTCACAGCTTTTCACAGAACGCCAAACCGTGGCGCTCTCGACCTTCTCTGAACTTGTGCGTGAAGTGCGCGAGCGAGTAAACCGGGACTCACTGCCTGGCGCCATGACAAACGACGAAAATCCCCTCGCAGCCGGTGGCCGTGGCGCAAATGCCTACGCCGACGCGGTGTCGGTGTATTTGAGTCTTGTCGCAAGTAGCCTTGCTGACCGCATGAGCACAATTTGTTCTTGGGATGCTGGTGGAGCAACTTGGGGGACTAAAACGCGAAGCACATTTTCCCGTCAAGCCATCCAAATGACTTGGGATTTTGCTGAAGTGAACCCCTTTTCCAGTCAGTCAGGCAGCTGGGGCAATTCTCTGGACTACTCGGCTAAAGGTATAGCTATCAGCAAAGAGGACGCTTCTGGTTTCGTGCAGCAAGCAGATGCCACAGTTCAGAGCATCTCGTCGCAGAAGGTTATCTCCGCTGATCCACCGTACTACGACAACGTCCCCTACGCCGACCTTTCGGACTTCTTCTATGTCTGGCTGCGCCGTTCGCTAAAGCCCGTTTTCCCCGACATTTTCGCCACGCTTGCCGTTCCGAAGTCCGAAGAGTTGACTGCTTTTGCGTATCGCCACAACGGCAAAGTAGGAGCTGAATCGTTCTTCCTCGATGGCATGACACAGGCGATGCACCGTCTCGCCGAACAAGCACATCCTGCCTTCCCGGTCACCATCTACTACGCCTTCAAGCAGGCCGAAAGCGATGGCAATGACGGTACGACGAACACCGGCTGGGACACCTTTCTGGCGGCCGTCATCAAAGCCGGTTTTGCCATCGGCGGAACCTGGCCTATGCGGACTGAATTGGCCAACCGCATGCGCGGGTCCGAGTCTAACGCTCTCGCCTCCAGCATCGTCCTCGTCTGCCGTAAGCGCGCAGTCGACGCAGCTACCGCCACCCGCCGCGAGTTCGTCGCTGCGCTCAAGGCCGAACTGCCGCAGGCACTGGCGCATCTGCAAGCCGGCAATATCGCGCCAGTGGACTTGGCGCAGGCTGCCATCGGCCCCGGCATGGCAGTCTATACACGCTACGCCAGCGTACTCGACGCCGAAGGAAAGCCGCTCCCCGTTCGTGCCGCGTTGGCTCTCATCAACCAAGTGCTCGACGAAGCCCTCGCCGAACAGGAAGGCGACTTCGACGCAGACACCCGCTGGGCGCTTACATGGTTCGAGCAAACCGGTTTCGCCGATGGCGATTACGGGGTCGCCGAACAGCTTTCCAAGTCCAAGAACACCGCCGTGGCGGGTCTGGTCGAGGCCGGCATCCTGCTTTCCAGGGCAGGCAAGGTCCGCCTCCTGAAGCCAGCCGAATTGCCGGCCGACTGGGACCCGACAACCGACACCCGCCTCACCGTCTGGGAAATGGTGCACCAGTTGATCCGTGTACTTGAATCCGCCGGCGAATCTGCCGCCGCCGCATTGGTCGCCAAGCTCGGCAGTAAGGCCGAAACGGCCCGCGAACTCTGCTACCGCCTCTACACGCTGTGCGAGCGCAAGAAGCGCGCCACGGAGGCCATGCCCTATAACGGCCTGGTGCAGAGCTGGCCGGAAATCACTCGCCTGGCCCGGGAAAAGCCGACCCCCACCTCGAAAGTGAACCTCGACATGTTCGATCAGGAGTAAGCCACCATGGCCATCACCAACCACGAGCGCGTCGGCAAGGCGCTGGAGCTTCTCAAGACCGGCCTGGTGCCTTTCATCGAACGGGAACTCAAAACCAAGTACGGGGACGACTGGGCTTTCGAGGTGAGGGATATTCTTACTGACACACGACTCGGCACTGGCAAGAACGAATCGCTCCAGGACGTTGCTGCCTCACTGGTGGTCATGGATCGCAAGTGGGGCGACGTGTTTCGCCAGATTCTTGGCAAGACAGAGCGCAGTCTGGTGAACGAGCTGCTGGCCGTGCGCAACAGCTGGGCGCATCAGGAGGCCTTTTCCAGCGATGACGCCTATCGCGCACTCGATTCTGCCGCGCGCTTGCTGACGGCAATTTCCGCCGCGCAGGCAAGCGAGGTCGAGAAGATGAAGACCGAGCTGTTGCGCGTGCGCTTCGACGAGCAGGCGCGCGGCGAAAAGCGTAAGTCGGCCGGCACCGCCATCGAGAGCGGTGTGACCGGCAGCCTCAAGCCCTGGCGCGAAGTGGTGATGCCGCACGAGGATGTGGCCAGCGGACGCTACCAGCAGGCAGAGTTTGCCGCCGACCTGTGGCAGGTGCATCTGGGCGAAGGCACGCCAGAATACAAAAACCCGGTCGAATTCTTCCGCCGCACCTATCTTACCGCCAGCCTGACCGAGATGCTGGTCGGTGCGGTGCGCCGTCTGACGGTCGGCGGTGGTGACCCTGTGGTGCAATTGCAGACCAACTTCGGCGGTGGTAAGACGCACTCGATGCTGGCCTTGTATCACCTGTTCTCGGGCATTGCGCCGACCGATCTGCCGGGCGTCGACACGATCATGCAGGCGGCCGGCGCCAAGGGTGCGCTCAAGGCGCAGCGGGTGGTGCTGGTCGGCAACAAGATTTCTCCGGGCAACCCGTCGACCAAGCCCGATGGCACGGTGGTGCGCACGCTGTGGGGCGAACTCGCCTGGCAACTGGGCGGCAAGAAAGCCTTTGCCCGAGTGCAGGCCGACGACGAGAACGCCACCAGCCCCGGCGACGTGCTGCGCGAGCTGTTCAACGACTACGGCCCCTGCCTGATCCTGGTCGACGAATGGGTGGCCTATGCACGCCAGCTCCACGACCAGAGCGACCTGCCCGCCGGCGGCTTCGAGACGCAATTCACCTTCGCGCAGCTGCTCACCGAATCGGCCAAGCTGGCGAAGAACTGCCTGCTGGTGATCAGCCTGCCGGCTTCCGATACCTCTGGCCATTCCCATAGCGATGATGTGGAAGTCGGCGGCACGCGCGGCCGTGAGGCGCTGGACCGTTTGCGCAACGTCGTCGGGCGTGTCGAGTCGTCGTGGCGACCAGCCAGTGCCGAAGAGGGTTTCGAGATCGTCCGCCGGCGCCTGTTCCAGCCGCTCGCCGACCAGGCGTTCAAGGACCGCGACGTGGTGGCTCGTGCCTTTGCCGATTTCTATCGCACGCAGCAGGCCGAGTTTCCGCCGGAGTGTCGGGAAGCCGAGTACGAGCAGCGCATCAAAGCGGCGTATCCGATTCATCCGGAAATCTTCGACCGACTGTACAACGACTGGTCGACGCTGGTGAAGTTTCAACGCACACGCGGCGTGCTGCGACTGATGGCGGCGGTGATTCATAGCCTTTGGGAAAAGGGTGACCGCAATCCGCTGATCCTGCCGGCCAACGTATCGATCGACGACGCGCGCGTGCAATCCGAGCTGACGCGCTACCTCTCGGACAACTGGGTGCCGGTGATCGAGAAGGACGTGGACGGGCCGAACTCCTTGCCGCTGAAACTGGACAGCGAATTGCCCAATCTGGGCAAGTTCTCGGCGTGTCGGCGTGTGGCGCGTGCGATATACCTGGGATCGGCACCGACCACGGCCGCCGCGCACAAGGGCATCGAGGACCGGCGCGTCAAGCTCGGCTGCGTGATGCCCGGCGAATCGCCCGCGGTCTTTGGCGACGCACTGCGCCGGATGGCCGGCGCGGCCACCTATCTCTACCAGGATGGTTCGCACTACTGGTATTCCACGCAGCCGACCGTGACCAAGCTGGCGGAAGATCGCGCCGAGCAGATGAAGCGCGAACCCGACAAGGTCGCGCACGAGCTGGAGCAGCGCCTGCGCAGGGATCTCGCGCGCACCGGCGATTTTCCGCGCATCCACCCGATGCCGGCGAGCGGTGCAGACGTGCCGGACGATTTCGATGCGCGCCTGGTGGTGCTCGGCGTCAATCATCCATACAGCCGAGACGGCGGCAGCGCGGCCGAGCTCGTGGCGAAGGCAATTCTGGAAAACCGCGGCAACACCCCCCGTCTGTACCGCAACACGCTGGTTTTCCTGGCCGCCGACAAGACGCGCTTGCAGGACCTCGACGAGGCGGCACGCAAGTTTCTCGCGTGGCGGTCGATTCTGGACGAGCAGAAGAACCTCAATCTGACGCCCTATCAGGTCACCCAGGCCGAGACTCAAAAGGCGTCGGCCGACAGCACCGTCACCGCACGCCTGCCCGAGACCTATCAATGGTTACTGGTACCGGTGCAGGGAACACCGCAGGCGGCGATCACCTGGGAGGCGCTGCGCCTGCAGGGACAGGACGCTCTCGCCGTGCGCGCGAGCAAGAAGCTGCGTACCGACGAGCATTACCTGACCAGCTTTGCCCCGACGCGCCTGAGGATGGAGCTCGACAAGATTCCGCTCTGGCGCGGCAATCATGTGGCCGTGAAACAACTGGTCGAAGACTTCGCACGCTACCTCTACCTGCCCCGGCTCAAGGATTCTGGCGTGTTGCTCGATGCCATCCGCGATGGCGTGAACCTGCTTACCTGGACGCAGGACAGCTTTGCTGTTGCCGACAGTTTCGACGAGGGCGAAGGTCGCTACAAGGGGCTGCGCGGTGGCACGATGGTGACGCTGGGCGACGCGCATGCGCCGGATCTGGTGGTGAAGCCCGATGTGGCCAGCAAGCAGCTGGAGGCCGAGCGTGCTGCACGACCGGCCAATGGGGCGTCGGGGCAGTTGCCTGTCGGAGGAACCGTAGGAACAGTATCTCCCGCGCCGGGCACAAACCCGCCCGGCGGCTCAATCCCACCGGGGACAGTGAAGCCAAAGCGCTTCCACGGCACGGCGATCCTCGAGACAGCACGGGTCGGACGAGACGCCAGCCGGATTGCCGATGAAGTCATTTCGCACCTCTCTGGACTCGTTGGCGCGTCGGTGACGGTAACCATTGAAGTGGAAGCCGAGATCCCGGACGGGGCGCCGGATCATGTCGTGCGCACGGTGACCGAGAACAGCCGGACGCTGAAGTTTACGAGTCAGGGGTTCGAGAAGGAGTAGGTGCGAGCGGCCGCGCGACACTTTTGGGACCTGGAAAGCTAAACCCCTCTGGTCATCCGTGACTCGTCGCTGGCGATGCCGGTCTTGGATCGCGGCTAGCAATATCAGGGTTGGCTGTTGTGGTGTATGTGGTGTACGTGGTGCGCGGCTCCTCGCTAGAATGGCGAGATGTCGAAACAGATTTCTCCCGCCACTCCGGAACTCAATCGTCTCCGCGCGGCAGCCGGTCTGATCCCCATCATCGAGGCCGGCTTGACCGACTCCAAACTCACCGCCGAAAGAGCAGCACTGATGGCCTCTTTCTGCGAATGGGCAACCGAGAAACGCTCCGCCGATCCCGAAGCGATCAAACTGGCGGAAAGCGTTGATGAAGGCCTGAAACGCATCAAGATGTGTTTGCTTTTGCCGTGTGAAACGCCACGGGTATAGGTGAATCTAGGATCCGTCTTGTTCGACCTTGAGTGTTCTCAAGCGGTCGATACTGGGAGCTGACTATCACCTGCGCGTTGATGTGAAATACACAACCGTGCAGAACTCTCCGAGGGGGCAGATCTCGAAACGGAAAAGATCGCACGCCAAGATCGAGGCGTTTTTCCGGCCCCCGACCCGTTTGCCTCAAACCCCTGCACTGACGGGTTAGCCAGCTGTGCCGTCGTCATTTCCTTCGTACTCCTCTCGATCAGGAGATAGGGATCTCATCGTCAGGACTTCGACTCTATTGGGAAGCTCGTACTTTCGCGGCTCAAAATCCGGCTGGGCGACTGGCAGCACGTAATGCTTCGATGCGAGCCAGGCGGTGGTGCCAGCCACGTCCGTGGATGGATCGAGTTCCATGCTCCATGTGGAGAGATCATGGTCAACGACGTCCGATGAACCATCGGGCGGGAGGTTCTCACCGCGCTCAGCCAACTTCACCAATAGGGGATCCTCGATTTCGCCTGCGGCATTGCCAACCACCGCCGAGGCAACCAGAAGTAATTCTCGCCGCGCTTTTGGTGCCCCCATGTCTAATTCGCATAGCGCTATGCGTCTGGTTTCTCCGCCGAGAATAGCAATAGCACACAGGGCCGGAGCGGCAATGGAGCCGGGCATCGTGAGCGCAGCATGAATCAGCTCCTTGGTCTGCTCTATGTCCAATTCCAGCTTGTTGACCGATGCCCGATCGACGAGTCCCCATGCGCCAGCCTGGCTCAGCGGACGATAGCGGATCGACCCTCCAATCCCTGGGGCCTGGAGCGATATAAACAAGGCTTCAGATACGCGAGTGTCGTCCTGAGTGACGACAGCCTTAAGCGCTTCGCATGCGACAAATGGGTCCTCACAGTTACCGTCGGCTGCCGCGGCCAGCAGTGCGGAAATTGCGCGTACAGGCAGCGTGGTATAACTGGCCAGTGCCGCCGCGGCTGTGCGTGCGACACGAAAATGCGCCCACGATGGACCATCATGGAAGGATCGGTCGCTGCTAAAATTCCGGGTGTCTTTCAGCAACCCTATCAGCGCATCGATAGCCTCTGGCCACTTGTGCTCCCGCATGGACAGCGAAAATTGTAGCCGGACATCCGCGCTCGGATCGAGAGACAAGCCCAGCAGGGCAGATCTATCCGCTGCGGCAGCTCCCCTTACCAATAACGTGAACGCACCGCGCCGCACGCCGTAGTCGACATGCTTCAGGGCTGCCGTCATAACCGCCGCCCCTGCCTGATCGTCGCTGAGAGACAGAGCCTGAATCGCGGCCATGCCGTCAAGCTTTTCTCCCGTATCAAGCAATCGCTGGGTTGCTGGCATCATCACGTCAAGGTGCGCAGTTGCGGCTATGCATGCAAAGGCGCCCACGATGCTGAGCGGCATGTCTGGCATAAGACGTATCAGTAGTTCTCGAGCATCGGGGGAAAGACGATTTCCAATGTCGCGCCAGCCATGCTCAGCAACAGCGTCGACAATGGCTTTTGCCAATTCCTGTTCATAGGCATCGTACGACGTAGCAAGACAATACCCGCGCTGAACACAGGCAGGCACCTCACCCTTGACCACTCTGGGATCGCCTTCCAGTTTTGTCGTGGCCACATCGAGTACCAGTTCAAGCCTGCGAACTGCGGAACTCCGCCGACCGATACGTAGCAGCCGGTCAACCCACGCATCCTGATCATGCTGCGCGCCGAGGACTATCTTAACGAGGCTTCCACGCAGGCTAGAGCATTCAGTATCCGTGCGCTGCAATTCGGCGTCGACGAGGTCGTCGAGGCTGGCGTCCCAATGCTTCTGAGCTGCGGACCACGCGCGAGCACGAGCCCACTTGACGGCGCACCCGATAAGTACCCTGATCTGTGCGGGTTCGACCGCTGCATCCTGTGAGTCGAACAAGTCCGCCAGTGCGCCCGCTGCAAGCTCACGATGTGGATGAATGAGCAGCCAGTCCACGCCTTCTTGCGCCACTCGCAGTTCAACGACAGCCTTCATTCCCTCGGTGGGGTTGTAGTAACGCTCGCTAGGTTCTTCGATCAAATGATCCGCGTGCGCAGCATCAAGTTCATGCTCCTTCGCTCTGCGCAGATCCTCCCTAAAGGCGCTCATCCATTTGTCGGCCTCGCCTTCGGCAGCCGCGAATCGCTCGATGACCGCGTCGAAGTCGTGGGTTACTCCGGCACAAACACCCGTTACGATCGGGCCGATGTTACGGCCGACGCCGTCGATAGATGCTACCGTTTCGAGAGCGCCCCAGAACGCTTGGTCGAGATCCGGCACCAACTTCCGTAACAGATGCGCAATGGTATTCGGATAGTACGTGTCGCTGTAGGGAAGAACATCACTGACAAAACGGCTAACGAGTACTTCGGAGTTTGGATGATCGCGCAGACGCTTCAACTCCCTGTCGTCCGAGGACGGGGCCTCCCAGAAGTCCGCCATCTTTTGTCTTGCTGACTCTTGTCTCCCTACCATGATGAAGCGAGCTAGCTGGCCCGGAACATCTTTTTGAGAGCTGTAATCGGCAAGGTCCTTGAAGGCCCGCTCGAAGTCCCCGTGGCTAACAGCGCTCACAGCGCCCTCCAGCAGATAAAGGTCGAGGCCTGAGCGAGTTTTGGGTGTAAATGTCGGATCAACGCCATCGAGCCTGCATGTGGCCTTTAGGACGCCAAGGGCGGTTTCTCTACCCCAGTCATCGCCAGACGCATCCAAACCGACTAGCGCATGGCAGACCAGCGCAAGCATGTGCTCCGCATAGGAACGGTGGGACTCCAGGACCATCTTCAGACCATCCTCCACCTTCGGATGGTAGAAAGTAAGGGCTGCGCCTTCGCGACGCAGATTGCGGCCAGCGACCAGAAAGTCTATGAAGCTGTCGAGCTCCGGACGCACACTAGGGTCACGCTTGACGATGCGCCGCCATAGTTTCGAAAGCACGTCAGCGGTAACAGCCTTGCGCGCTCTTAGGAGTGCCCAGACGATGGCGGCGCAGGCTACGCCATTTTCACCCCGGGAGCCGATCTGATCGGCAAGCACACGGGAGATCGCATCAATTTGCGAGTCGGCGATGATCTCGGCGATCCTTCGCGTCTTGGCCATGTTCTCAAAAGACATCGTAACCATGAAGCGATCGATCTCGTACGGGCGGCGTAGTGCATCCAAGGCCCGCTGACGGTGGACTCGCGCGAATTCTAAAGTAGCGCCCGATAGGTCGCCGCACATGCGGTCGTAGATGTCCGCCAGACGCGTGTTGCCGTAGTCTTCAATTTCGATGGCGACCGCATAGGGAGCAATGCCCTTTCTGATAGTGCTACCGGCGCTATGGAGAACATCTGAGCGCGATGTGATCAAGAACTTGTGATTCGCGCTGGCTTCTCGCAGAAGCTTGGGAAGCTCATTATTCCAGCGATCAGCATTGGGTGCCAGTCGATTGCTGCCCCATGGATCGCGCAGGTGGAAAAGCACAGGGCCGGTGCGCGTAAGCTGTCCTTGGACATACCCGGGGCCTTGTTCGTCACCCACGATCGAGAATGGCATTCCTGAGCGGCGCAGCTCATTTTCGAGAAAATTGGCTGTTAAAGTTTTCCCGGTTCCCGATGGGCCGACGATAACCACCGCATGTTTCTCTACCAGCATGCGCTGTATGGCACCAAAGGATTCCGGCGGCACATAGTGACTCAACGCGAGGGTTCGCGTGATTTTTCCTCCGTGACGACCGAGCGTCGCAAGCAACTCCTCCCGGCTCCAGCGCCCATGGCGAGCACCTAGGAGACGGCGGCGAACATCGACTCGTAGATCTCGCAAGCAGTCCAGTTGATTGCCAAGAGGCACATGGCCATGCAGAGACAGTAGCTGGCGAATTCTTGCCTGGAGAACCTCCTCCGTGACCCCCGCGCAGAAGACAATACGTTTCGCAATCGATGCCTGCTCCGTGGCATCGTACCGTGTGCTTTCGGCAACGCTGCAACGCCCCCCCGCAACCGCGCGCACGCCGCCCGAGCGCGGGGGCAATCTAGCTTCTGGAGGATGCTCGGGCGAGCAAGAAGAGCGGCGGAACCCTGCCGCTCGGCG
>Ga0209571_1000698_pt1 | contig 26943 bp, 27 predicted proteins | sample EBPBio102011_DNA_FD_185866 | JGI IMG/M metagenome (GOLD analysis project Ga0209571, IMG submission 185866) | Wastewater treatment Type I Accumulibacter community from EBPR Bioreactor in Madison, WI, USA - Reactor 1_1/10/2011_ DNA (SPAdes)... | ecosystem: Engineered > Bioreactor > EBPR >... | reverse complement strand
CATCAAGGATGCCCTGCGAAGAAAGTGGTGACCGCACCGGCGCGCAGGACACTGGTGCGGCATCTGATGGAACGCGGGCTCACTGAGCGGCGGGCGCTGGCTGTGGTCCGGATGAGCGCCAGCGCGCTGCGCTATGTCCCGCGCCCGGATCGAAACGTCGAACTGCGCGAGCGGATCCTGGCGCTGGCACAGCGGCACAAGCGCTACGGCGTCGGGATGATCTATCTGAAGCTGCGGCAGGAGCAGTGGCCGGTGAACTACAAGCGGGTGGAACGGCTCTATCAGGAGGCCAGGCTGCAGGTGCGTCGGCGCAAACGGAAGAAGGTGCTGCTGGGCGAGCGCCAACCGTTGCTGCGGCCGGAAGCAGCCAACCAGGTCTGGTCGATGGACTTCGTGTTCGACCGCACCGCCGAGGGGCGTGTGCTCAAGGCGTTGACCATCGTCGACGATGCCACGCACGAGGCGGTGGCGATCGAGGTGGAGCGGGCCATCTCCGGGCATGGTGTGGCGCGGGTGCTGGACCGGCTGGCGCAGACACGGGGTCTGCCGCAGGTGATCCGCACCGACAACGGCAAGGAGTTCTGCGGCAAGACGATGGTGACATGGGCCCACGAGCGCGGTGTGCAGTTGCGCTTGATCCAGCCAGGCAAGCCGAACCAGAACGCCTACATCGAGAGCTTCAACGGGCGCCTGCGTGATGAATGCCTCAACGAGCACTGGTTCCCGACGCTGCTGCACGCCCGCACCGAGATCGAAACCTGGCGCCGGGAGTACAACCAGGAGCGACCGAAGAAGACCTTGGGCGGCCTGACGCCGACCGCTTATGCCGAACAGTTGGCGGCCAAAGCCGCTACGATGAAACCCGGACTCTAAAGTGCCCCGCTACTGAAGGCGGGGGGACGTCGCCAGGGGTGGTGCGTGCCAGCAAGAAAATGCAACGCGACCCTACGCTTATGTCGACGGGACGGATTTCCCAAGGCGTGAATGGCGTTGAGCATGGCCTGATCATTAGTCAGGCCGTTTATATGCATGGTCCGGATGTACTGACCCCATACCGACTCGTCAGGCATGGGGTGACATCGAATCAGGCTGGTTGTCACAGACTTTGTTATTTTCCACAGACTCAAATTAGTAAGTTCACCGATGATCCCGTTCAATTAAGTCTGGTCATCTGACCCTTGAAATATCAATGCTTTGCAGCTCTGTTGATCATCAACAAAGCCTGTAAGACCTGGCGTTTAGGCGGGGTCACTCGAGACCCTTGAGAATAAGGTCTGTAACAGCCTGATTCCACGAGTTTTTCGCCGGAATCTGAGAGAAGCTCGGACAGCCCCGTGCCCTCTACAGCAGGGGCTGCCCAGTAGACTGGTGTTGCTCATTCCCTCCCAGAACGCAGCGATAGGAAGCACTGGCGAGAAGGCGAAATCCTCCGTCGCAGCTTGCGAGAGCGGGACCAGTGATACTTGAACCCTCAACCTCAGGAGGCTACTCCATGACGTATGGATTGATTTCCCTCCTCCCACTCCAGGTGGCGCGCCTTTTCAGGCTCGTCCACATCGTCGAACCCGTTCTGCTGGACGAGCCCGCAAGGAAGACTTGGGTTCTACTGGTCCGGGGCCGCCGGTTCACCAAGATCTTGCGAGACGAGCAGGTGCTCTCGCCGCATATCCTTCGCCCCATTGATCAAAGCTCGCCGCGTCCGTTGCGGTTTCCGTCCAAGAGAGCTGCAGAAGGCCATGCTCGTAGCGCGGGATTGATGCCGCCAAAGACTTCTTGGTCGGTACGGGAGTCCTGAGATGGGCGCCTCGCTCCTAGTGATCATTGCAGTGGACCGATGAGCTCGACCACTTGAGCAAGCCCTCGACGACCAGCAGGACGACCTTGATCAACTGCACCAATGGCGGCTTTCGGCCGAGGCTGTGTAAAAACTCGTCTGCGACGAACTTCGTGCAGTATCGCGGTCTGATGGCGCAGGAAAATTTCATGGTGCTCAGGCCGCGATGGCCCGCACCATCCCCTGCGTTCCCATGATCTTGATCATCCGCTTCATGTTGTAGGCCAACACCGCCAAGCTGATCTCTGTTCGAACCTTCGGAAGGGTCTTCGTCAGCAATGGCGTCGTGCCAAGCCACGATTTGAGCGTGCCGAAGACGTGTTCCACCGTCTGACGTCGCGCCACCGCAGCCTGCGGCCTGGCATGCAGCAGCATCTGCATCGTCTCGAGCACGTGCTCATGCTCCCAGCGCGTGATCCGCCGATAGCTGGAGGTGGTGCACCTTGTCCGCATCGGGCAGCGGGGACAGGCGGACGACCAGTACTTGTGCAACGTCAGTCCGTTCTCTTCGGTCGTGAAGCGATGGATCGCATGCTCGCCTGCCGGGCATTCGTACGCATCCGTTGCCGGGTCGTAGGTGAAGTCCCGCTTGTCGAACCGGCCTTCGGCTTTGCTGTTCGAGGTGAGCGGCTTGGGCACCAGCGGGATGATGCCGGCCTGCTCACAGGCCAGGATCTCGGGTGCGTTGAAGTAGCCACGGTCGGCCAGCGCGGTCATGCGCTCGGTCCCGAGCGCCTCCCTGGCCTTCTTCGCCATGGCCGAGAGCTGGGTGCGGTCATGCCCGGCATTGGTGACGTCGTGGGCGACGATCAGGTGGTGTTCGGCGTCCACCGCCGCCTGCACGTTGTAGCCGACCGTACCGGTCCCACGTCCGCTTGAGGTCATCGACCGTGCGTCCGGATCCGTCAGCGAGATCTGGTGGTCTGGCGCATCCAGAAGTTGCCGTTCGATGGTGTCGAGCTTGTCCATCTGTACGCGCAACTTCGCCAGCTTGTCCTTCAGGTGAGGCACGCGCCCCTCTGGCAGCAAGGTGGCATCGCGATCTGCCCGATCCAGCTCGGCCAGGTAGCGGGCAACACTCTCCTCCAGCTGCTTCCGGCGCCCCTTGACCTTGCCGACCGTAAAGTTGCGATCCCGGCTATTCACCGCCTTGAGCTTGCTGCCGTCGATCGCCACGACCGCATGCGAGAAGACCTTCATCTTCCGGCACAGCGCGATGAACCGGCTGCACACCGCGGTGATCGCGCCACCGTTGTCTTTGCGGAAGTCCGCAATGGTCTTGAAGTCGGGAGCCAGCCGCCCCGTCAGCCAGATCAGTTCGAGGTTCCGTTGCGCTTCCCGCTCCAGGCGCCGGCTGGACTGGATGCGGTTGAGGTAGCCGTAGATGTAAATCTTGAGCAGCGTGGCCGGGTGATACGCAGGCCGACCACCTGCCGCGCGATTGGCGGCCTCGAAGCCCAGCGCGCTCAGGTCGAGGGCCTCGACGAATGCATCGACGACCCGCACCGGGTTGTCCTCGTGGACGTAGCCCTCCAGCCGATCAGGGAGCAGAAGCCCTTGGGATCGATCTATTCCATCGACGAATCGCTTCATGCAGAGCACCCATCAACCGGTACTCAGATCATGCCAGTGGAGGCGGGGTTTTCACACAGCCTCGGCCAGAAGCGGACATTCTGTCTGTTGTCTCCGCACCAACTCATTCCTTGGGCGCTTTGATTGTGTGTTAGCGCAAAACAGGTAGCGATCCAACCGCGGCGCGCAACTCATCAAACACCACCCGAACCCTGCCTGATACGGGCCCGCGCTGAGGCCGGTAGACGTACAACCCCCATGCAGGAGGTCCCTCCTGCTCCAGTACCTGCACGAGCTTTCCGCTGGCGATGTAAGGAGCCGCCATGTAGTCGGCCAGTTGAGCGAAGGCAATCCCGGCCAACGCCGCCCCCATTTCCATATCGGCGTTATCTGCGATGAAGGCCGGCGAAGTGGGCGTCCACTGGTGTCCCGCCTTGAAGTGCCAAGGCCAAGGGCGGCCGGTATTGATATCCACGGCAGCTGTAACCGGCAACCTTGCTAGCGAGTCGATCCCTTCAGGTACGCCCACTTTCTTGATCAGGCGCGGAGCCGCAACGATCGGAAGCCGCATGTCGGCCGCCTTTCGCGCAACGAAGCGGCTGTCGCGCATGAATCCGACCCTGATCCCGACGTCGATTCCTTCGTCAACGGGGTTGCTGACGCGATCGGATAGGCGCACGTCCAGCGTGATGCCGGGATGGCGCGCGGCAACGCGCTCCAATGCGGGTAGAACTGCCCTGGTGCCGAGGCTGTGTGGCGCGGTGATCCGAACCGTGCCCGACAGGGAAGCCTGCTGATCCGCACCAGGTATCCGCCACAGGTCTTCGAAGCGCTCCAGGGCAGGACGCACCTGTTCCAGCAAGCCCTCGCCAAAAGCCGTGATGCGCACCTGCCGTGTGGTTCGATGGAACAACACCTCGCCGTAGTGCTGCTCCAGTCGCTGAATGGCACGCGTGACGCCTTGTGGAGACGTTCCGAGCCGGACCGCCGCGTCACGAAAACTGCTGTTTTCGGCCGTCACTCGGAAGATACGTAGCAGCTCGAATTCCTTGTTCACAGTGCGTCTGCTCGGCCGGTTGCGATGTTCGACTTTATTCCATATTGGGGAATTATGAAATCGCAATAATTCCATATACATAGCCTAAGCGGTTTCGCAAACTTGTCCTCATTCCGGGATGCCCCGGATCCTCCCACATGCACACGGAACCCGAATGAACACTTCGAATCTGATTGCCGCCTACTACGACGCCTTCAATCGCGGCGACCGCGAGGCCATGTTGTCGATGCTGACCGATGACGTCGCCCACGACCTGAACCAAGGGGCGCGCGAAACCGGCCGCGATGCGTTCCGCGCCTTCCTGCAACGCATGGATCGCTGTTACGGCGAGCAGTTGCGGGACATCGTGGTGATGGTCAGCGCCGACGGCCTGCGCGCGGGCGCCGAATACGTGGTGCACGGCGAATACAAGGTGACCGACGAGGGGCTGCCGGAAGCCGAAGGCCAGCGCTACGTGCTGCCGGGCGGCGCGTTCTTCGACGTCCGTGACGGCAAAATCGCGCGCGTCACCAACTACTACAACCTGGACGACTGGATCGCCCAGGTTGGCGAGAAGCGCTGACATGGCAGGTGACATTCGCGTCCTCGTCCGCCGCGGTGCCGACATGGTCGAGTGGTTCGACGACGTGGCACGCCTGCGCGCCGAGGTCTTCCGCGCTTTTCCCTACCTCTACGAGGGCGACGCCGAGTACGAGAAGCATTACCTCGCCACCTATGCCCGCTCGGCAGGCAGCGTGCTGGTGCTCGTGCTCGCCGGCGACGCGGTGGTGGGGGCATCCACCGGATTGCCGCTAGGCGAAGCCGAACCGGCCTTCCAGGCGCCGTTCCTCGACCGAGGCATCCCGGTGGAGGAGGTGTTCTACTGCGGTGAATCCGTCCTGCTCCCCGCGTTCCGCGGACAGGGCCTTGGGCATCGCTTCTTCGATGAGCGTGAGGCGCATGCCCGTTCGCTGGGTGGCATCCGCTGGACCTCGTTCGCATCGGTGAATCGGGCAAGCGATGATCCACGGCGGCCGGCCGATTATCGCGGCAACGACGTGTTCTGGACCCGCCGTGGGTACACGCGGCAGCCGGACATGCAGGTAAGCCTGCCGTGGAAACAACTCGGCGAAGCGCACGAATCCGAGCAGACGCTGACGATGTGGCTGCGTCCGCTGGAGGCCGGTCAATGAAGATCGCCGTCGCCAAGTACGCTGTTGGCAACCCCGCCGACTTCGAGGCCTTTGCCGCACGCCAGCGCCAGATCCTGGGAGAAGCATGCGGTGCCGGCGTCGAACTGGCCGTGCTGCCCGAATACCTGTCGCTCGAACTGGCGTCAACGTTCGCGCCCGAAATCAGCCGCGACTTGAACGCTTCGCTGGCCGCGCTGCAAACGCTGCAATCCGATTGGCTGGCGCTGTACGCCGACCTGTCGCGCGAGCTGCGCCTGGTCATCCAGGCCGGCACGTTCCTGACCGAAGTCGCCCCGGGACGCTATCGCAACCGTGCGTGGTGGTTCGCCCCGGACGGCACGCGCGGCTATCAGGACAAGCTGCAGTTGACCGGATTCGAGCGGGACGCTGGCGTCATCGAGGGCGGCGACGAACTCAAAGTCTTCGACGTGGCGGGCGTGCGCGCCGGCATCGCTGTCTGCTACGACAGCGAATTCCCCTTGCCCGTGCGCGCCCAACGCGAAGCCGGCGCCCGTCTGCTGTTGGTGCCGAGCTGCACGGACACGCAGGCGGGCGCGACCCGGGTGCGCGTCGGCTGCATGGCGCGCGCACTGGAGAACCGGATGTTCGTCGCGCAGGCGGTCACCACCGGGACCGCCGACTGGAGTCCGGCTCTGGATACGAACACCGGCGAGGCCACGATCTACGCGCCGATGGACCACGGCTTTCCCGACGACGGCATCCTTGCGACGACCCGCGGCGCGCAAGCCTGGGCGATCGCCGATCTCGACATCGACGCGCTCGAACGCCACCGCGCGCAGGCCCAGGTGGCCGTCGACCTCGATTGGGATGGCCAGAAGGCGCCGGCATTCCGGCAGGCCCGGCATTCGTGACCGGCAATTCCTTTCACCCCGCACACCACCCCGAACCCGAAGCCGAATGCCCGCCGTCAGGTTCACTCCAACCCGAGGCATGACCATGACGAAACTCCCCGTAATCGCCCTGCTGTTCGACAGCGAGTCTCCATGAAAGCCATCAGCTTTACCCAGCACGCGTTGCCCATCGACAATCCACAAGCACTGATCGACATCAGTCTCCCGCGGCCCACGCCTGGCCCTCGGGATCTGCTGGTCGAAGTTCGCGCGGTATCAGTGAATCCGGTGGATACCAAGGTGCGTGTCGGAACTATCACAAAAGAACCGATAATCCTCGGCTGGGACGCCACAGGCATTGTCCGCGAGGTCGGCGCTGAAGTGACGCTGTTTCAGCCGGGCGATGAAGTGTTCTATGCCGGCTCGATTGCCCGCCCCGGCAGCTACAGCGAATTCCATTTGGTCGATGAGCGGATCGTCGGGCACAAGCCTCATTCATTGAGTGCCGCCGATGCGGCAGCGTTGCCATTGACCTCGATCACGGCCTGGGAATTGTTGTTTGACCGGCTTGGTGTCGTCGAGGGCACGGGGGAGGGCAAGTGCCTGTTGATCACTGGAGCGGCTGGCGGCGTCGGTTCGATGCTGGTGCAATTGGCCCGAAAGTTGACCCGCCTTACCGTCATTGGTACCGCCTCACGCCAGCAAACCGCTGATTGGGTGCGGCAGTTGGGCGCGCACCACGTGATCGATCACAGTCAGCCACTGCTCGCACAGTTGCAGGCGCTCGGTGTGCCGGAGATCGACTATGTCGCCAGCCTGACCCACACCGAACAACACTTTGCACAACTGATCGACGTGCTCAAGCCACAGGGGCGTCTGGGTGTGATTGACGATCCCGAAACGCTCGATGTGGTGCCGCTCAAGCGCAAGTCGCTGTCATTGCATTGGGAGCTGATGTTCACCCGCTCGCTGTACGAAACCCCGGACATGATCAATCAGCATCACCTGCTCAATCGGGTCAGCGCTCTGATTGACCAAGGTGTTCTGCAAACTACCGTGGGCGAGCACTTTGGTGCGATCAATGCGGCAAACATGCGTCGTGCCCATGCGCTGATCGAGAGCGGCAAGGCCCGGGGCAAGATCGTTCTCGAAGGTTTCTGATTTCACTCATCAGACGGGCTCGCCTGCGGGCCCGTTTAACCGCCTGCGGCATCACTTGCGGCTTTTAATGCTGGAGAGTTGACGATGAATACGTCCAGTAACGTGTTGGCACCCACTTGCGTCTAGTACATCGTGCGTTGGGTGCAAAAGCACCAGCCGTGCCAAAGCAGTCTTCAGTGACCTTTCAAAGTTCAGTGACCTTTCAAAGGTCTGGGTATTGGGAAAACTGTTAGCTTTACCACTTTTTCTGTTCACTAATCTGGGGTTTCATCCACATGCTATTCAATCCACTTCAAGTAGGTTCTCTCACCCTGCCCAACCGCATCCTTCTGGCCCCACTGACACGCGCCCGTGCCGACGTTGGCCACATGCCCAACGCGCTGATGGCCGAGTACTACAGCCAGCGAGCCACCGGCGGCCTGCTGATTACCGAATGCACCATGGTGGCGCCCGGTACATCGGCCTTCGTCAATGAGCCTGGCATCTACAACGACGCGCAGATTGCAGCCTGGAGGCAGGTGACCGACGCGGTGCACGCCAAGGGCGGACGCATCTTCATGCAGATCTGGCACGCTGGCCGCGCAGCCTACCCTGGCGCTGCCGATGGCGCCCCCATTGTCTCCAGCAGCGCCACCGCTATTGAGGGTGAGATTCACACGCCCCAAGGCAAGTTGCCGCACGCGGTGCCCCGCCCCCTGACCGTCGAAGAGATTCCCGGCATCGTCGCTGCGTTTGCTCAAGGCGCTCGCAACGCCATTGCCGCCGGCTTTGATGGTGTGGAAGTGCACGGCGCCAACGGCTACCTGATTGACCAGTTTCTGCGCGACACGCCCAACCAGCGCACCGATGCTTACGGCGGATCGCTGGAAAACCGTGCACGTTTGCTGTTCGAGGTACTCACTGCCGTGACCCAGGCGATCGGTTCCGAACGTGTGGGTCTGCGCCTGTCGCCCCTCAACAGCTTCAACAGCATGAATGACAGCGACCCGCTGGCCCTCATCGGCTTCCTGGCCGATAGGCTCAATGCCTTCAAGCTAGCCTACCTGCACGTGATGCGCGCCGATTTCTTCGGCGTGCAGAAGGCCGATGTCATGCCCGTAGCGCGTGAAAAGTACAAGGGTGTGTTGGTGGGCAATATGGGTTACAGCGCTGATGAGGCAGAGGCAGCTATTGCCGAAGGTAAGCTTGACGCTGTGGCCTTTGGCACCGCCTTCCTGGCTAACCCGGACCTGCCCGCACGCATCAGGGCCAAGGCACCGCTGAACGCGCCTGACTCCAACACGTTCTACGCAGGTGGCGCCAAGGGCTATACAGACTATCCGACACTGCAGGTCGCGTAAATCAAAGCCCATTCAAAAGCGAGGTATCGGTAATGGCACGCATTGTCAGAATTCATGAATACGGTGACGCCAGCGTTCTGAAGCTGGAAGATCTGGACGTACCGGCGCCGGCAGCAACCGAGGTGCAGATTTGCGTCAAAGCTATTGGCCTGAACCGTGCCGAAGTTATGTTTCGCAACCATGCGTATCTACAGGAGGCCGAGTTCCCGAGCCGCTTGGGCTATGAGGCCGCTGGCATCGTGGTCGCAGTCGGTAGCGACGTAATCGAGACAAAGGTTGGCGATGCCGTCGCTCTAATCCCTCCATTGGATATCGCTCGCTGGGGCACCTACGGCGAGCTGGCCAATGTACCGGCTCATCTGGTGGTAAAGAGCCCTGAGGGCCTGTCCTTCGAAGAGGCTGCTGCGTCCTGGATGCAGTACGTCACCGCCTGGGGGGCGCTAATCGATCAAGCAACGTTGAAACAAGGTGACTTTGTGATGATCACTGCAGCATCAAGCAGTGTCGGTCTGGCAGCCTTCCAAATAGCTCGCATGGTCGGTGCCACATCGATTGCGATCACACGAACCCGCGCGAAAAAACAGGCCCTGCTGGATGCCGGTGCGGCGCATGTAATCGTGAGCGACGAAGAGGACATCGTAGAGCGAGTGATGGCCATCACTGCCGGGCAAGGTGCTCGTGTTGTATTCGACCCAGTTGGCGGCCCCTCCTTCGAGCCCCTAACGCAAAGCATGGCCCGTGGAGGTATTTTGTTGGAGTACGGTGCACTCAGCCCAGAGCCAACGCCTTTCCCGCTGTTTACCGTGCTGGCCAAAAGCCTAACCCTGAAGGGCTATCTCTATGCAGAAATCGTGGCCGACCCAGAAGCCCTGGAGCGCGCCAAGGCTTTTATTCTCCAAGGACTGAAGTCTGGTGCACTGCGCCCGATCATCGCCAAGACATTTGCCCTTAGCGACATCCAGGAAGCCCACCGTTTCCTTGAGGCCAATCAGCAGATCGGCAAGATCGTAGTTACTGTCTGATCGGTTTCTCCCATTGAGGAGGATTAAAATTTATCTGCCGAGCACGATTCCTTATCAGCAGCATCGAGGGTTCAGCCGAACCTTCACTCCGGGTCATTTGAGCCTGGGATTGTTCTTCCCTTTGGAGGCCTTCGGTGGGGACATTCCGAGCATGCTCAACCAGGTCGCATTGGCCAAACGAGCAGAGGAGCTGGGCTTCTCCGCGCTCTGGTTTCGCGACGTGCCTCTTCGGGACCCTAATTTCGGCGATGTCGGCCAAGCCTTCGATCCCTGGGTATACATGGGCTATATGGCGGCTCATACGTCAGAGATAGCGCTTGGCAGCGCATCCATTGCCATCCCTTTACACCATCCTCTGCACACGGCCAAGGCGTCAGCCAGCGTTGATCAGTTGAGCGCAGGTCGCTTGATTCTGGGCGTAGCCTCCGGCGATCGCCCAGTGGAGTTTTCAGCCTTTGACGTCGATCCCGAAAGACGCGGAGAAGTCTTTCGAGAGCACTACGAAGTGATTCGCCGAGCCTACAGCACCAGCTTCGAACCCATCCGCTGGAGCGGTGGTGAGCTGCGCGGCGCAGACCTCATTCCCAAACCCACAACCCAAGTGATTCCGATGCTCGTGACCGGACATAGCCGCCAGTCACTGGATTGGATCGCGCGCGAAAGCGCCGGATGGATCAACTATCCACGCGCGCCGAATATACAGCGACTGATTGTGGAAGATTGGCGGATGGAGGTCATGAAGCAATGTGGCTCCGTCTATAAGCCCTTCACTCAGTCGCTTTACATCGACCTCAGTGAGAACCCGTCCACGCCGCCCGCTCCAATTCACTTGGGCTACAGGCTCGGACGCGACCACCTCCGGTCTTTGCTGGAGTCGCTTGGGGAAATCGGCGTGGACCACGTCATCCTCAATCTCAAGTACGGAAAGCGCCCTGCGGCGGATGTCATTGAGGAGCTGGGCACTCACATCGTTGCGCAATTCGGAGTAAAGGCGCGTCCTGGAGCAAATTGATCCGCCGGCCGCGTCCACACCCGGCCGAGGTGGTGCGGCTCAACAGGCTGAATGATCAGGCCGATACCTGTTCAAGGAATATCGATTGCAACGGCTCTTGCAGCAGATCATCTGCCGTGGCGGCAAAGCGCTTAAAGTAAGGCATCGAAATATGCGCATCCAGCGCCGCCTGATCCCTGAAAGCCTCGCGCATGTAGAAAGTGCCCTGCTCGTCACGCTGCTCGAACAACACATAATCGAGATTGCCCGGCTCTGCGCGGGTCGGCTCTATCAGCTTCAGCAATTCTTCTTTCAATGCCTGTTCTTTGCCTGCCTTGGCCTTGAGTAGGGCAATTGATAAGCCTTTGCTTCCGACAGTTTCGCGGCGGTCTCCAGCCGTACATGCACCAAGCGCCTTTGGTCATCCACCGCGTCGCAACTCCCTGACACCCCGGCCCAGCTTGCGACGCAACAGGGCCCGCAGGGTCACCCCATCCGAGTACCCGACCTGTGCGGCGACTTGGTCGACGCTGGCGTTCCCGGTGCGCAAGAGATGGACGGCATGCTCCACGCGCAGGTCCTGGAAATACGACAGCGGTGTCTTTCCCAAAACGCTTTGCAGCCGCCGCGCCAAGGTGCGCTCGCTTGTGCCCGCGGCGCTGGCCGCCTCGGCCAGCGAGAACCCCTTCGCGAGCCGACGTCTGGCCCAGCACTCGAAGCGCTCCACCATCGGGTCGGCATGCGCAAGGTGGTCGGGAATCACGAACTCGGCTTGCGAGCTGCGTGTCTCGACCAGCAGATAGCGTGCCACCAGGGCCGCCAGCGCCGGACTGCGCTCCCGGATGATGCGCAAGGCCAGGTCGACGTGGGCCAAAGCGGCACCCGCGGTAGTGAAGCGTATCGAGTTCACGATCATGCGTGACTCGTCCAGCGTGACGTTCGGATAGCGCTGCCGAAACATCGGCCCCAGCCACCATGACGTCGTCGCACGATGCCCATCAAGCAGGCCACTCTCTGCAAGCAAGAAACTACCGGAGCAAGCGGCACCAAGGTGCGCGCCAGCGGTGGACCACTGCTGTAGCGCCGCGACCGCGTCGGGCATATCGGGGCGTGTGAGTCGAGCCGAGAGCGTGTCAGGCATCTTGTCGCCAAACGCCGGCACGAGCACGACGTCTGGTTCCGGCACACCACGCGCAGTGACCACGGGGACCGTCAAGCCTTGCGCAGTTCGGATGCGACGCCGCACGCCCACCAGCGTGAGCTCTATGTGCGCGGGAGCCTGTGGCAGCGAGCCCGCCATCGCATTGGCCAAGCCCACTGTGTCAGTGAGCGCCGCAAGCCCCAGATCAAACACGCCATCACAAACAAGGATGTGGAGTTTCATGGCAACAATGATATCAATGTTGGCATTATTGCCAATAGAGATGTCTGTCTTGCAGACTTAGACTGCAGGCTCGTCGATCCCTTCACCTAACCCATTTACCCAAAGGATTACAGAATGACCAAGCTCGCCCTGTTTGTTCGCCTCGAAGCCAAACCCGGCCAGGAGGCTGCGCTTGCCGACTTCCTGGCCAGCGCACTGCCGCTCGCCAACGCCGAGTCCGGCACCACGGCCTGGTTCGCATTGAAGTTTGGCCCTTCGACGTTTGGTGTGTTCGATGCCTTTGCCGATGAGGCAGGCCGCCAGGCACATCTTGACGGCCAGATCGCCGCGGCCTTGATGGCCAACGCAGCGACCTTGCTCAGTTCTCCGCCCAATATCGAGAAGGTCGAACTGCTTGCAGCCAAACTGCCTGCATGACAACCAGGCCTTGACCCAATCAGGTCACGCCGCAGGATGGGGGTCACACGGCCCTACGTGCGATCCCTCACTCGTGTGATGGCGAATGAGTTTCTCAATAGCCTCGGGTGGGACTTTCGTGTGTAGACGACCCGCGGCGCGCAAGCCTGGGCGATCGCCGATCTCGACATCGACGCGCTCGAATGCCACCGCGCACAGGCCCAGGTGGCCGTCGACCTCGATTGGGATGGCCAGAAGGCGCCGGCATTCCGGCAGGCCCGGCATTCGTGACCGGCAATTCCCTTCACCCCGCACAGCACCCCGAACCCAAAGCGGAATGCCCGCCGTCAGGTTCACTCCAACCCGAGGCATGACCATGACGAAACTCCCCGTACTCGCCCTGCTGTGCTCTTCGCTGTTGCTGCCCCTCGCCGCGCATGCCGGCGATGGATGCGACGGCCTGCCGAACTGGCAGCAGCTCAAGCAGGCCCTCGCCAATGCCCGCAAGGACGCCAACGGCGGCTTCAACCTCGACATGTGGGGCACCGTGGTGGCGACCGACGGCACGGTTTGCGCCGTGGCCCATACCGGCGCCAAGGTCGGCGACCAGTGGCTCGGCAGCCGGGTGATTTCCGCGCAGAAGGCGAACACCGCGAACGCCTTCAGCCTGCCGGGCCTCGCCCTGTCCACCGCCAACCTCTATTCGCCCACGCAGACGGGCGGCAGCCTGTTCGGCCTGCAGTTTTCCAACCCGGTCGACACGCAGGTAGCCTACGCCGGCGGTGCCGCGGACTTCGGCACGGCGAAGGATCCGCTGGTGGGCGCGCGGATCGGTGGCGTGAACGTGTTCGGCGGCGGCCTTGCGCTGTACGACGCGAAGGGAACGCGGGTGGGCGCGCTCGGCGTCAGCGGCGATTCCTCTTGCGCCGACCACAACATCGCGTGGAAGACCCGCCACGCGCTCGCGCTGGACTACGTGCCGGCTGGCGTCAGTCCCGCGAAGGACGACAACATCGTCTATCTCGACAAGGCCGAGCAGGCCAATGGCTTCAAACACCCGATGTGTGGCGGAACCGAGGACAAGGTGACCCTGCCGCCGGTGCGAAAGCGGTAAGTTGAGCCACAACGGGCGGGCACGCCCCGCCCTTGTGCAACGACCGGGAAGCCGCCGCATGGCCACCATTGGAAGGACGCCAGAGGCCACCATTGTGTACGGCACGCCGGCCTACGCCGACCGGGTCGCGGCCGTGGACGAAGTGCATGCGCGCCCGCATCCGCTGCTCCAGCCCCCGCGCGGCCTACTGCAATTCGCCTTCATGACCGAAGGCAATCCGGCTGCGGATCGTGCCGCGATGCGCGCACTGTCCGACCGCTTCGGCGTTGCGGCAAACCTCTATCGCTTCGGTGCCAGCCGCGCCTCTTTCCAGATCGTCGAGGAACGGCTGGCGGCGCTGTCAGAGGTCGCCGTCGCCGGGTACTGCACCTGGCAGGATTTCCTGCAGCGCCGCATCGCGCCGGCGATGCGGACGTGCCAGTCGGTGAAGGAGCGCCAAGCCAAGCTATCCGACAACCTGAGCCGGACCATCTCGCTGCTGCGTTCCTGGATCGATATCGAACTCCAGCGCCAGGACCGGGATCTGCTGGCGTCGATGAACACCCGGGCCAGGCTGCGATTGCGCCTTCAGCAGACCGTCGAAGGCCTGTCGGTCGCCGCGATCTCCTACTACGTCGTGGGTCTGCTCGCCTATCTGCTGAAAGGGATCGCGGGCGTTCACGACATGGTCGCGCCCGAACTCGCGATGGCAGTCCTGGTCCCCGTGGTGCTGTTCGCGATCTGGTGGACAGTACGCAGGCTCCGGCGTGCCCATGGAGGCACGGACGCGACAGCGCAGGGAAGTGATGACTGACCCGATCCGGAATTCATGCGCCCGCCCCCTCCCGAACAGCAGGACAAGACCATGCCAAATCCTTCATTGGGTGAATCTTCCTGCACCGCCGCCGCCAGCGGCATGGTGGAAGTGCGAGGTGCGCGCGAGCACAACCTCAAGGACGTGGATGTCGCCATCCCGCGGAACGCGCTGGTGGTGTTTTCCGGCGTCTCCGGCTCCGGCAAGTCCTCGCTCGCCTTCGGCACCATCTACGCCGAGGCTCAGCGGCGCTATTTCGAATCGGTCGCGCCGTATGCGCGGCGCCTGATCGACCAGGCGGGCGTGCCGGACGTCGATGCGATCGACGGCCTGCCGCCGGCGGTCGCACTGCAACAGCAGCGCGGTTCGAGCAACGCACGCTCCTCGGTCGGCAGCGTGACCACCCTATCCAGCCTGGTGCGGATGATGTATTCGCGTGCGGGCGCCTATCCGGCCAATCAGCCGATGCTGTACGCCGAGGATTTTTCGCCGAACACGCCGCAGGGCGCATGCCCGGCCTGCCACGGCCTGGGCCACGTGTACGAAGTGACCGAGGCGACGATGGTGCCTGATCCCTCGTTGAGCATTCGCGAGCGGGCGATCGCCTCGTGGCCACCCGCCTGGCAGGGACAGAACCTTCGCGACATCTTGGTCAGTCTGGGCTACGACGTCGACCGTCCCTGGAAGGATCTGCCGAAGAAGGAGCGCGACTGGATCCTGTTCACGGAGGAAACCCCGACAGCACCGGTCTACGCGGGCTTCACGCCTGCCGAAACGCGCGCCGCACTGCGACGCAAGATGGAACCGAGCTACATGGGCACCTTCACCGGCGCCCGGCGCTACGTGCTGCACACCTTCGCCAACACCCAAAGCGCGCTGATGCGCAAGCGCGTCTCCCGCTTCATGGAAGGCAAGCCCTGCCCCACCTGCCACGGCAAGCGGCTCAAGCCCGAGGCGCTGTCGGTCACCTTCGCCGGCGTGGACATCGGCGCGTTCATGCAGATGCCGCTGGACCAGTTGGCGGCCTTGCTCGAACCCATCGCCAAGGGCGATTTCCGCGCCCATGCAGCGGGGGCGGCTACGGACAAGGAAGCGACCCGACGCGACCGTGCCGAACGCGCGGCCTCCGGCCGCGCCGTCCATGCGGTATCGCCCGACGTGCGTCGCACCTCCGCGCTGTCGGAAGAAAAGCGACTCGCCGCGCAGCGTCTGGCCGGTGGCGTGATGGCGCGCCTGCGCCAGCTGCGTGGGCTCGGACTGGGTTACCTGACGCTGGACCGCGCCACGCCGACCCTGTCGGCCGGCGAATTGCAGCGCCTGCGGCTGGCCACGCAACTGAGTTCGCTGCTGTTCGGCGTGGTCTACGTGCTCGACGAGCCCTCGGCAGGTTTGCATCCTTCGGACAGCCGGGCCTTGTACGACGCGCTCGACCGGCTGCGCGACGCAGGCAACTCCGTATTCGCGGTCGAACACGACCTCGACCTGATGCGCCGTGCGCAATGGCTGGTGGACGTGGGCCCGGAAGCCGGCGAACGCGGTGGCCGCGTGCTCTACAGCGGCGAGCCCAACGGGCTGCGCGAGATCGCCGAATCGCGCACCGCGCGCTATCTCTTCGACCAGATTCCCACGCCGGACAGCCGCGGACGCGCGCCCGCCGGTTGGTTGGAGTTGCAGGGCATCCACCGCCACAACCTGCACGGCGTGGAGGCACGCATTCCGCTGGGCGTCCTGACGGCCGTGACCGGCATTTCCGGCTCGGGCAAGTCCAGCCTGATTGCGCAGGCGCTGCCGGAACTGGTGCTGCTGCATCTGGGCCAAGAGCCGGAAGACGATGCGGCCGACAGCGGCACAGGCGAAGGCCCGACGGTGATCGAAACCACCGGCGGCCACCTGGCCGGCGACGTGGACGCCGTGCAGCGCCTGGTGCAGGTGGACCAGAAGCCGATCGGGCGCACGCCTCGCTCCAACCTGGCCACCTATACCGGCCTGTTCGACCACGTGCGCAAGCTGTTTGCCGCCACGCCCGATGCGCGTCGCCGCCGCTACGACGCCGGGCGGTTCTCATTCAACGTGGCCAAGGGGCGTTGCGAGACCTGCGAGGGCGAAGGCTTCGTCAGCGTGGAACTGCTGTTCATGCCCAGCGTGTACGCGCCGTGCCCGACCTGCCACGGCGCGCGCTACAACGAGGCCACGCTGAAGGTGCGCTGGAACGGGCGCAACATCGCCGAGGTGCTGCAGATGACGGTGGACGAAGCCCGCGACTTCTTCGCAAATGAAGATGCGGTGGCGCGGCCGCTGCAACTGCTGCGCGAGATCGGGCTGGGTTACCTGCGCCTCGGCCAGCCGGCCACGGAACTGTCCGGCGGCGAAGCGCAGCGCATCAAGCTGGCGACCGAACTGCAACGTAGCCAGCGCGGCCGCAGCCTATACGTGCTCGACGAACCGACTACCGGCTTGCATGCGTATGATGCCGACAGGCTGCTGGTGCAGTTGCAGCGTCTGGTGGATGCTGGCAACACCGTGGTGATGATCGAACACGACATGCGCGCCGTGGCACAAGCCGATTGGGTGATCGATGTGGGGCCGGGCGCGGGCGAGGCCGGTGGCCGCATCGTGGCGGCCGGCACGCCGCAGCAGGTGGCGCGAGCCCCGGCCAGTCGAACTGCCCCTTTCCTCGCACAGGAGCTGGGGCGAGCCACGCCGGACGACCACCGCTGACGAGCGTATTCTCGATTCGCACGCCAGTCTGCCTTGGGTGAGGTTCTACGTTTTACCGACCGAAGCATCAACTCCAATTGCAGCAGCTCAATCAGGAAAGTCTCCAATGTCTACCGGCATGTTCATGCCGCATTCCAACTACACGCCGGCAGGAGACCAGCCAGAGGCGCTAGCGCGCCTGATCTCTGGAGTGGAGGAAGGGGCAACGCGTCAGACCCTAATGGGCATCACCGGCTCCGGAAAAACACTCACCGTGGCGAATGTGATCTATCGCCTGAAGAGGCCCGCGCTGATCCTGGCTCCCAACAAGACGTTGACTACGCAGCTCTACAGCGAGATGAAGCACTTCTTTCCGGAGAACGCGGTCGAATACTTCGTCTGCTACTACGACTATTTTCAGCCCGAAGTGTATCTGCCCGGCAGTGACCGCTTTATCCCCAAGGACTCGGCAATCAATGAGCATCTGGAACTATTGCGTCTATCCACGACAAAGTCCTTGATTGAACGTCGCGACGTTATTGTATTTTCCCGGCTGATTCCGAGCGCAACGCGGTACGGGTAGTACTTGCGTGTGGCGCCTTCAGATCCGTTCAATGGGCAGATCCAGTTACAGGAAAGCGATTGCGAGCGATCGATCACTACCTGGTCTCGCCAAAACACTCTTCGCGCCGCCAAAGAACAAGTCGGATTCAGCCGCGACAAAGATCCTTGCCGAGATGGAAGAGCGAGTTGCCGAGTTGAGCCGACAAAATCGCATGATCGAAGCGGAACGCCTGTATGAGCGGATTACGAATGACGGCCGGCGGCATCCCGTAGATGGCGTCGACGTCGGGTACTCCCACCTGGTCGATCAGGCGGCGCGCATAAGCGGACAGCGATTCCAGGTAGCGCCGCTGCGCCTCGGCGTAGAGCGTGCCGAACGCCGGCGACGACTTGCCCGACCCCGAGATGCCTGAGAACACCACGAGCGCATCGCGGGGGATGTCGACATCGACATCCTTGAGGTTGTGCTCGCGTGCACCGCGCACGCGCACGAAGTGGTCGAACGCGGCGGGCGGCGGGGATTGGCGTGGCATGCGAGCGGGTTCCGGCGGCCTACGCCCCGACTATCGCATCGATGCGTCCACCGCTGCCGTGAAGGTGCCATTCGCTGGAGCCTCTCTTCTCGCTGCCGTAACACCAGGGCCGCTCCGAGCGCCTATGATGAAATCCGTCGCGGCCAACCGGCCCGGCGGGCCGCTCGATTGATCCTTGGCCTTTCAGGTGAGGGGTTGGGCGTCGTTGTTCCGCTGCACCAACACGAGACAGCTCATGGTCAAGGTCGCGTTGTTCGTTCGCCTCGAAGCGAAACCCGGAAAGGAGAAAGAGGTCGAAAGCTTTCTTTTGAGTGGTCTCCCACTCGTCATGGAGGAGCCCGCCACAACCGCCTGGTTCGGGATCCGCCTTGGACCCACGACTTTCGGCATTTTCGACGCCTTTCCTGATGACGCGGGCCGGGAAGCCCATCTCTCCGGCAAGGTTGCGGCGGCCTTGATGGCAAAGGCCGGGGAATTATTCTCCGAGCCGCCGACCATCGAGAAAGTAGAGGTGCTTGCGGCAAAGCTGCCCGGCTAGGCAACCTGGCAGGCGGAGACAGCCGAAACCGCCTTCGGGCGGCTTCTTTGGCTGCTGGCTCGAGAACAGGGGCCAGTGCCAATAAAACCAGCCCTTCGATGGGCGTCCCGACAGAATTGCAGAGGGCCACGACACATCGTCCGCTTTGGGTCGCATCACGCCTTGATTCTGGACCTAAGGGAATCCTGACTACTCCCTTCAACAGGAGTTGGTCATGGCCATTCTTCGCAAATATCAGCGCCACGAGCCTTGGAACAAGGGAAAGCTCATCGGCCAGAAGGCCCCGCTCAAGCTGAAAGACATCTGGGCTATTCGCATTCGCCTTCAGCTCGGCCACAAGGTCCGTGACCTCGCCCTCTTCAACCTGGCGATCGATTCCAAGCTACGAGCCTGCGACTTGGTGAAGCTCCGGGTATCCGATGTCTCACACGGCGGTCAGATGGCGTCCCGCGCCATGGTGATGCAGCAGAAGACCGGACGACCGGTCCAGTTCGAGATCACCCAGTCAACTCGCGAGGCCGTGCGCGCTTGGATCACCCATGCCGATCTGAAGGCCTCGGACTTCCTTTTCACCAGCCGAGTGTCGGACTCACCTCACCTTTCGACGAGGCAATACGCACGCATCGTCCATCGTTGGGTGGAAGAAGCTGGCCTAGAGTCGGGCTCCTATGGCACTCACACGATGCGCAGGACCAAAGCTTCGTTGATCTACCGCCGGACGCGAAACCTCAGGGCGGTCCAGCTATTGCTTGGGCATAGGAAGCTAGAGAGCACCGTTCGCTACCTGGGCATCGAGGTCGATGACGCCCTTGAGATCGCCGAGCAGACGGATGTCTGAACCCATAAGGCTCGCTCCTCGACCTTAGAGGGTCGAGGAGCGGCCAGAAGCGGACACCCGACTAGAACACGCCGCATTTAAAGATCTAGGCGTGTTGCCTCTAAAAATGCCATCTTGCCGTCTAATTGGCAGAAACGTTTCACCACCCATACATGAAAATTGCGATCAGTGCTGCGGCACCGGCAATGACTGTGAACCAATACGTGGCCAACATGATGGTCCTTTAGCGACCACAGTAGCGCCTGCCATCCCAGTCCGAGCTGTCGAGGTACGACTTGTGCTGCAGATAGAGCATCATGCTTCTTGCGCTCAAGATGGTTCGATCCGTCCAAAACACCGGTTGGGCCACATGCGTCCATTGCAGGGGATGCCGCATTTTCAAGCGATGCAAGAAAACCAGCCAAACTGCGCTTTCGACCGCCATGGCCAAGCCGAACAGAACGCATGCGGCCACTGTGACCTGGCTCATGAACGCTCGAAGACCGCCGAACGGGTGCGGCCGATTCGCCGCACCACTGCGAATAGCCTTCTTTTCCTGAGGAGAGTCGAAGCCCGCATGGGCCTGGACTGCCACCCGAAAGCCCAGCCGGACCAGAAGTAGACGCCACTCTCGACATGCTCGCTGGCCTGCCTATGGGCAAGTGCCATGACACCGGCATTGGCCACTACATAAGGTAGTTCGCGCTCATCGGCCTGGATGGGCCAGCCTTCATTCTCCGCACATTCCATTGCAGCCCCTGACTCGATGTTTGCAATGCGATTGAATGCTTCCCGGAGCAGAACTATCCGATGGCTCTTCGTCATGTTCATGACTGCCGCCTGCCTCGTGCAAGCCGGCACACTGCGGGCGCGGGAGCTAACCGAACATCGGAATCACGCGTGACGCCACCCTAACATCTGCGGGCCAATGCGGCATTGTCATTCCGACCAGCGGCGTCACGCTTAGGTAACGCATCGAAGCGCATGGTGTCGCTGTTACGGTGCAATACCGTATCGGCTGCTCAGCCGCGCATCCCACACGCCTACTCTCCGCATTGAGTTCGAGCCTGGCGCAACGCCAGAGCCGCGGCTTCTGGCCGCCCACAGATCCCGAACGGGATCCAATACAGGAATCTACCTCATGGAAATGCAGAAGAACGATATCCGCACCGAGCTGGACTTGCTCGGCACGCTCAACAGCAACAAGACGTTCGGCACGTTTTCGAGTGCCATCGACAAGGCGGGCTTGAAGGAATCGCTGGGCGGCGCCGGCCAGCACACCTTGTTCGCCCCCACCGACGAAGCCTTCTCCAAGCTTCCGGCCGGCACGCTCGATCGCCTGTTCCAGCCCGAGAACAAGGAAGAACTGGCGGCGCTCGTGAACTACCACGTCGTCAATGGTCGCAAGACCGCGGTCGATGTCGGCAGGTGGGATGCGGCCCGCACGGTGAATGGGCAACCCGCCCCGATCGTGTTCACCAGCGACAAGCTCAGCATCGATGGCGCGCGGGTGACCAGCCCAGACATCCTTGCCAGTAATGGTGTGATCCACGGCATCGACAAGGTCAATATCCCAACCAAGCAATAACGCGGTGGCTGCACGCCACGAAACGGCGGGGCTTCGCCCCGCCGTTTTTCTTGATGCCACTAGGCGCACAAGGAGGATTTGTCCGCTTCGGGTCGCATCACGCCTTGCTTCTGGGTGTAGGAGAAGCCTGACCAACCCTTCATCAGGAGTTGGGCATGGCAATTCTTCACACATCTCAGCACCACGAGCCCTGGAACAAGGGCAAGCTGATCGGGCAGAAGGCACCGCTCAAGCTGAAAGACATCTGGGCTATTCGCATTCGCCTTCAGCTCGGCCACAAGGTCCGTGACCTCGCCCTCTTCAACCTGGCGATCGATTCCAAGCTACGCGCCTGCGACTTGGTGAAGCTGCGGGTATCGGATGTTTCCCATAGCGGTCAAATGGCATCCCGCGCCATCGTGATGCAGCAGAAGACCGGCCGACCCGTCCAGTTCGAGATCACCCAATCGACTCGCGAGGCCGTGCAGGCTTGGATCACCCATGCCGATCTCAAGCCCTCGGATTTCCTATTCACCAGCCGGGTGTCGGACTCGCCCCACCTGTCGACGAGGCAGTACGCGCGCATCGTCCATCGCTGGGTGGAAGAAGCAGGCCTCGAGCCGGGATCCTACGGCACCCACACAATGCGCCGGACCAAGGCTTCGTTGATCTACCGGCGGACGCGGAACCTGCGAGCCGTACAACTGCTTCTTGGCCACACTAAGTTGGAAAGCACTGTGCGCTATTTGGGGATCGAGGTCGACGATGCTCTAGAGATTGCTGAGCAGACGGATGTCTAAGTCCAAGCACGACCCCTCGGATCACCATGGCCGCGCTTCAGCTCTGCAACGTTGCGCTGAAGAGTGACGGGAAAAGGAGCCCATCCTGAGCGCGATGGCGCGCAGCTGATCGCCAGAACAACCTGAATAGGCTGCTCAAAAAACATGCGCCTGAAGTATTCCTCCAGGGAAAGTATGAACTTCTTCATTTCGTACTCGTCAACAAGTTGACATACGCAAACGGTGTGCCTGCGATGCCGTATTAAGAGCCGGAATTTCAGGCTAACGCCGCATATGCATCGCCAACCTCACCACGATGCTTCAATGCGCTGGGGCACTATCCGCTGATCTCTCGGCCAGTGCCGGCTGCGGCCAATACCGTTCACGCCGCTTATGGGACATTGGCGTACGCTGGCTCGGCTCGATGCACGTCATCGATTGAGATTTCGTTACATGAAAAGTGAAAAGCAGCATCGCCGCGTCAGCCAACATGGCCCATTCGACCACACCCATGAATCATCCGTGACCCGGGCGATCGCCGTGGCGGAAAACGAAGGGTGGCCTGTTGCCAAGGCTTCGACCGAAGAGTCGATAGCAGCATATCATTCGCTTCGAGCGGAGCTCGCATTGGCAGTCTTGCGTCGTTGATGCAGGGACGTCAGCCAACGCAGAACCGCCAAGCCGCAAGCTGCCGACAACACCGACCCGCAAAGGATCCCGATCTTGCCAGAATCGAGATGCTCCGCATCCAGCGCAAGTTCGGCGATCAACAACGCCATGGTGAAGCCAATGCCGGTCAGCAGCGCTCCGCCAGCGAGCAGCGACCAAGAAAGTTCCTTCGGACGGATGCCTACCCGCAACCTGGTCGCAAGATAGCTGAAAAGCACCACGCCGATCGGCTTCCCGCAAAACAGGCCGAGGGTCACTGCAGTTGCCAAGCGCCAATCCACGGCGGTTGTCGACAGGGGCAGCCCGGCATTGGCGAGTGCGAACAACGGCAACACCGCGAACGCCACCCAAGGGTGCAATGTAATCTCGAGTCGCTCGAGCGGGGATAGCGCCTCTCGTGCGGCGACGCCGGCGCGCCGCAGATCCTTTCGATCCATGGTATCGCCACTCCAGTGTTCGCCCCGTGGATAAGCGACGACCTTGTCCAGGATTGCATGGAGCCGGTTGTCGCTGACCCAGCTTCGGGCCGGCGTCATCAATCCGAGCACGACGCCGGCCAGCGTCGGGTGGATGCCGGACACGTCAAGCGAGAACCATGCCATGCCCCCGAACGCGAAATACACCGCGACATTGCGTATCCCGAGGCGGCCCATGGCGACGATCGCCACCAGCGCCCCTGCTGCCCACGCGATCGCCGTCCAGTCCACATGACTGCCGTAGCCGAGCGCGATCACCATGATGGCGCCGACGTCATCGAAGATCGCCACCGAGAGCAGGAATAACCGAAGAGTTCGCGGAATACGGGCACCCAATACAGCCAGGCTGCCGATCACGAATGCGGTATCGGTTGCCATCACGATGCCCCATCCATTCCCCGCCGATTGGCCTCGTTCCATCGACAGGAATACCAGGGCTGGCACAACCATGCCGCCCAGAGCCGCCGCCATAGAGAACAACGTGATGCGCAGATTGCGCAGTTCGCCGAGCACCATTTCCCGCTTCATTTCCAGCGCAACGACGAAAAAGAACAGCGTCATCGCGCCGTCGTTGATCCAGCGCTTGATCGAGTGCGAGAACTCGACGTCCCCAAAGCCGATGGTAATCGGCGTCTCCCAGAACGCCATGTACGGGACGGACCACGGCGAATTGGAAGTGGCCAGCGCGACGGCGGCGCACAGCAGCAGCACAACTGCCGCAAGGGCCTCGATGCGAAGGAACCGCACGAACGGCTTGGAGAACCGATGGACCGGCTCATGCGGAAGATGTCCAAGCCCATGATTCATGCGCGTTCCCGTGAGCCGAGTACACCAGCGTCATCGCAAGCCTACGCCTGCTGCGTCAAGGAGACCGCACCATTCGACTTGGGCAAGTCAGCATCCCGACGCGCAAAGGCCTCACGGCTGCGTCGAAAGGGCCAAGCACTGACACTATAGTAACAACAGGAAGCGCATGCTTTCCCTTGCACTACGACGCAATGTCGTAACGGCCACTCAGCCGCGCCGCACGTCCTCTCACTCTCCGCACTGAGCATCTCGTCCCCGCCTTCGGCGGGAACCACGGCTTCGACCGTTTCCGATTTCGCATACCCGCGAATCGCTTAAAAAAAAGGCAATCATTCCATGAGCATCATGAGCAATACTCCCAGCAACACCAAGAACCTCGTCGACACCGCCGCCGCCAACGGGTCGTTCAAGACCTTCGGCAAGGCGCTCGAAAGCGCCGGACTGAGCGATACCCTGCGCGGCGCAGGCCCGTTCACCATCTTCGCCCCGACCGATGCTGCGTTCGACAAGTTACCGGCCGGTCGCCTGGACAACCTCCTGAAGCCCGAGAACAAGAAGGAACTGGTGTCGCTGCTGAATTACCACGTCATCAACGGCCGCAGGATGGTCGCCGACGTCGGCAAGTGGGAAACCGCCAAGACCGTCAATGGGCAGCCTGCCCCGATCAAGATGACCAATGGCAAGGTGAGCATCGATGGCGCATTGGTGACCTCGGCCGACATCGGCTCCAGCAATGGCGTCCTTCACGGCATCGACAAGGTCAACATCCCGACCAAGCAGTAACGTCATGTCCGAACGTCAGGGAACGGCGGGCAACCCCGCCGTTCTCTTTGTGTCGCGTTCAATCCGACACGCCAAGATTCCTGACCAACGGTTCTTCCTCCTGAACACAACCGGAGTATGGTGCCGAGATGATGCACAAGTTCCTCATCGCGAATCGGGCTGAACTGATCGCAAGATGCAGGGCCAAGGTCGCCAAGCGCGCGCCGCCGGGCATGTGCGAAGAGGAGTTGCAGCACGGCGTCACGATCTTCCTGGACCAGCTCATCAAGACGCTCACAATGGAGCGCACTGCGGACTCGTCCCGCAGCCGCAAGATCTCCGGGCGCGCGGGCGGCGGCAAGCCGGCGTTGTCCGAGATCAGCGAATCGGCGGCCCTGCACGGCAAGGAATTGCTGCAACACGGTTTCACGGTAGAGGAAGTCGTCCACGACTATGGCGATCTTTGCCAGGCCATCACCGACCTGGCGTTCGAACGCGGCGCTGCCATCGGCATCGACGAGTTCAGGACGCTCAACCGGTGCCTGGACAACGCCATCGCCACGGCGGTCACCGAGTTCAGCTACCAGCACGATTTCGTCATGGCGGACCTGCAGGCCGACGCATTGAACGAGCGGCTGGGATTCTTCGCGCATGAGCTGCGCAATCTTCTGTGCACCGCGACGCTCGCGCTTTCGCTGATCAAGGAAGGCCATGTCGGCCTATCGGGCGCCACCGGCGGCGTGCTGGATCGCGCCCTGATCGGCTTGGGCAACCTCATCGGTCGTTCCCTCGCCGATGTCCGTGCCACGTCCGCCATGCAGGTGCAGCATCGACTGTTCTCGCTGGCCGACTTCATCGCCGAGATCAAGTTGTCGGCGACGCTCGAGGCGAAGATCAAGGGTTGCGTGCTGGCGGTTTCGCATGTCGATCCCTTGTTGGCGGTCGATGCGGATCGAGACCTGCTGCTGTCGGCAACGGGGAACCTGCTGCAGAACGCGTTCAAGTTCTCGCATGTGCATGGCGAGGTCACGCTCAACGCCTATTCCGTGGCCGATCGCATCCTGATCGATGTCGAGGATCACTGCGGCGGCCTGCCGCCTGGCGCTGCGGAACGCATGTTCCACCCCTTCACGCAGATGGGCGCCGACACCAGCGGCCTGGGATTGGGCCTGTCCATCTCCCGACGCAGTGTCGAAGCGAACCACGGCGTTCTCAGTGTCCGTGACGTGCCCGGTACAGGCTGCGTTTTCACCATCGATCTGCCGCGCAATTCGTTGTCGGCAGGCAGCGCCACCACTAGCTGATTCAGCTAAGTTGACTAGCCAGTCCTCGGCGGTTCGCGAGGATGGCAGAAACGTCTGCTTTGGGTCGAAAGCAGACCTGCCCTACCCCCAATAAACATCCCTAATCCCCTGCCCTATCGATGTTCGCTTCCGGCCAAAGCGGCCTACGATCACGGCGCCGGTATCGTTTACTCGGCGCCCCAACGGCTAGCTGTTGCTGAGCGATTTCAGGTCAGCGACGAACTGCTCGGGATGCGGTGGGTGTGGTAGACCATGACCAACGGGGGCATCCTCCGCCGCGCGAGGAAATCGCCCGGCGCGCGCCGCAATGACAACGTGTACGTACGGGCCACGTGGAGATTCCGGGCGACCCTGGTGATCGTGAGGCGACAGGCTTCGGCTGGCCGGACCCGCGCGCACAGCAGACAATGGTCGCCATGAAACCCCGCGACAGACCGGCCGAAGCCACGCCGGACCTGAGGAAATACGCCTGGCTGGCCATCGTGACCGCGGTGCTGACGGTGCTGCTCAAGGGCAGCGCCTGGGCGATCACCGGCTCGGTGGGCCTGCTGTCGGACGCCGCCGAATCGATGGTCAACCTGGTGGCCGCCATCGTCGCCCTGGTCTCGCTGACCATCGCCGCCCGGCCGGCCGACGACGACCACCACTTCGGCCACAGCAAGGCGGAGTATTTCTCCGCCGCGCTGGAAGGGATCATGATCTTCGTCGCCGCGGCCTCGATCATCTACCTGGGCATCGATCGC
>Ga0209571_1000692_pt1 | contig 27052 bp, 22 predicted proteins | sample EBPBio102011_DNA_FD_185866 | JGI IMG/M metagenome (GOLD analysis project Ga0209571, IMG submission 185866) | Wastewater treatment Type I Accumulibacter community from EBPR Bioreactor in Madison, WI, USA - Reactor 1_1/10/2011_ DNA (SPAdes)... | ecosystem: Engineered > Bioreactor > EBPR >... | reverse complement strand
TATCGACCGAGCCGTGTGTTCAGCCTGGGGGCGACCGGCGCCTATCTCGACGCCGAATATGACGATTATCCGGGCGGTCCCTGCCTGTACAACGCGCCGTCCACCTGCACGCCCGCGACGAACAACCTTGCCGGGGTTCGCCTGACGCGCGCGCCCGAGTGGAAGCTGGCGGGGTTCGTCCAGATGGACCTGCCGCTGACCGACAGCCTGATCCTCGCGGCGAATGGATCGGCGGATTATACGTCGCTGTCCTATCTTCAGGGCGACCTGAACCCGCTGAATGCGCAGCCCGGCTATACCAAGTTCAACGCGCGCCTGGCCGTCCGGGCCGAGAGCGGTGCGTGGGAACTGGCGCTCGTCGGGCGCAACCTCACCAACAAGGTCACCTTCAGCCAGGCGTTCAACACGCCGCTGCTCGGCGGCAACAGCCATGTGGTGATGATCAACGCCCCGCGCACGATCAATCTGGAAGGCGTGCTGCGGTTCTGAAGACGCGCCACGGGCGTCTTGCGCTAGGAGGATAAGCGATGGTTTGGTCGATCGATCGGCGGAGTTTCGTGAGCGGGGTTGGGGGTGTTGGCGCGCTCGCCGCCTCCGGCATTCCCGCGACCGGAATGGCGCGCGACGGGCGAAAGCTGAACGTCCTGATGATCGTGACCGATCAGGAACAAAGCGTCGCGAGCTTTCCGAAGGGCCTGCTCGAAAAGCTGCCCGGCCATCGCAAGCTGATGGAACGGGGGCTGCTCGTCGAAAATTATCATGTCCAGACGACGCCGTGCAGCCCGTCGCGATCGACGATCTTCACCGGGCAGCACACGCAGCGGACGGGCATCTATCTCAACTCCGGCACCTCCGACACGCCGGTCCTGCCGACCGACCTCCCGACGCTTGGCCACATGCTGCGCGCCGCGGGCTATTACACCAGCTACAAGGGCAAGTGGCACCTTTCGCCGATCAACGAAAAGCGAAACTGGAACCAGGTGTCGGGTCCGATCTATCCGCCCACGGAAGGCGCGATGGAGGATTATGGCTTCGCCGACTATGGTTTCGACGGCGAAGCGGTGGGCCTGACCTGGGACGGTTTCCGGCACGACAATTACATCGCCGCCGACGCGTCGCGCAGCATCCTGGATTTCAAGACGGGCGACAAGGCGGGCGGCAAACCCTGGTTCATGGTCGTCGGCCTGCTCAATCCGCACGACATCATGTTCTATGACGCGACGGGGAAGCAGACGGCGTCGCGTGCGCACCCCTATCTGCTCGGCCCGCTGCGGCGCGAGCCCGGCGACCCGCTCTATGCCGAGGACAATGGGTTCGAACTGCCCGAAAGCTATTATCGCGACGACCTGTCGACGAAGCCCGAGGCGCATCGCGGGATCGCCGCGTCCAACGAGCGCACCTATGGCGAGATGCAGCGCGGCGACGAGGCGTCGTGGCGCCGGTTCCGCAATTATTATTACAACTGCATCCGCGACGTCGACCGCCGCATCCTGCACCTGTTGTGGGCGCTGGAGACGAGCGGGCAGATGGACAATACGGTCATCGTCTACACCTCCGACCATGGCGAGCGCGCCGGCGCTCACGGCATGCGGCAGAAGGGCGGCACGATATACCGTGAGGAAACGAATGTGCCGATGATCATCGTGCACCCCGATGTGCCGGGCGGGCGCACGACGAACCGGTTGATGAGCGCGGTCGACATCGCCCCCACGATGCTCGCGCTGACGGGGATGGAGCAGGGGTGGGTGAGGGACCGCTATCCGAACCTTCCCGGTATCGACGTGAGCGCGTTGCTTGCCGATCCGCGAGCGCGGACCGAACGCGACATACGCGGGCATCTGTTCAACTATGCGGTCGGCTATGGCTGGGCGCCGCGCGCGGGTCAGCCTGCGACGGCGCCGTTCGCCGAACGGTTCGACCTGACCCGCCGCCGGCTGCATCGCGGCGTGCACGACGGCCGCTGGAAATTCGCGCGCTATTTCGCGCCGGCGCAGCATCACAAACCCCGCAACTGGGGCGAGCTGTCGCGGAACAACGACCTGGAGCTCTATGATACGCACGCCGACCCGAACGAGCTGGTCAATCTGGCCGCGCGCCCCGATCAGCAGCGGAACCTGTTGCGGCTGAGCGCGATGGTGAACGCGCTGATCTCCCGCGAGGTCGGCGCCGACGACGGCAGCGAATATCCGGGAGCGACCGAACTATATAATCGCCCGCTGTCGTGACGGCCCGCCCCGATTTCGGTCCTTAACGGATTTGACCTTTAAACGAGTCGTGGCCAAATGGCCGGATGACCGAAGTCATATCTGATCCCGTTTCCGGGCGGCCACGGCGTTTGACGCAGCGGGGAATCGACGCGCGCGAGAAAATCCTCGACGCGACGATCAAATGCATCGTGCAGGCGGGCTTCACCTCGACGACCATCGAGCATGTGATGGCCGAAGCCGGCCTCAGCCGCGGGTCGGTTCTGCACCAGTTTCCCAACCGCGTCGCGTTGATGGTGGCGGCGGCGGAACTGGCGATGCGCCGCGTGATGGACGCCGCCCGCGTCATGGCCGAAGCGATCGAGGATCCTTTTGAGCGATTGTCCGATTATGCGCGGATTTCGTGGGAAACGCATTCGCTGCCGGAGGGGCTGGCGCTGACCGACATCCTGCTGGCGGCGCGCTGGGACCGTGAACTGCTCGACGGATTGCAGCCCATCACGAGCCGGGTCGAACAGGAGATCCACGACGAGTTCATCAAGCTGGCGAGCGAGGCGGGTTTCACCGACGCCGAGGCGCTGGTTCCACACGGCTGGCTGCTGATCGCGAGCGTTCGCGGCCTGATCATCGAGCATAGCGTGAACCAATCGCGCCCCATGATCCTGGCCGCGATCGAACGGATGAAGGAGCGACATCGGCGGTTTTGCGTCAATCTGGCGGCGCGCGACGCGCCGTAGAATTAAATTAGTCACCATTGATTAGTTAGACTTGACTACTTTTGGACAATCTGATTTCCTAGCTGGGAGTCGGCACCATAAGCCGGCCCCAAAAAGGAGAGTGAGATGTCCAAGGGATTTGCGGCGCGGCTGTGTGCCGGTGTAACTTTTGCCGCGTTGATGGTTTCCGCGCCCGCGATGGCGCAAACGGCGGGCGCCGGTGGCGACGACAGTGCCGAAAGCACGCCGGCCGACAATAATGGCGAGATCATCGTCACCGCGCAGCGCCGCGAACAATCGCTGAACTCGGTTCCCATGTCGATCACCGCGATCGGCGGCGACCAGCTCACCGCCCAGGGCATCAGCACCACCGCCGACCTCGCCAAGATCGTCCCCGGCCTGACCTTTACCCAGAGCCAGATCGCGACCCCGGTCTATACGATCCGCGGCGTCGGCTTTTACGAATCGACGCTTGCCGCCTCTCCCGCGGTCAGCGTCTATGTCGACGAAGTGCCGCTGCCCTTTGCGATCCTGACACAGGGCGCCGCGCTCGACCTCGCGCGCGTCGAGGTGCTGAAGGGGCCGCAGGGCACGCTCTACGGCCAGAACGCTACCGGCGGCGCGATCAACTATATCTCCGCCAAGCCCGGCAATGATTTCGAGGCGGGCGCCGACGCCAGCTTCGGCCGCTTCAACGCCTTCGAACTGTCGGGCTTCGTGAGCGGTCCGTTGACCGATACGCTGGGCGTTCGCGTCAGCGCGCGCGTCGACGAAGGCGGCGCATGGCAGGAAAATTATACGCGCAACGACAAGCTGGGCAATGCGCGCCGCCTTTCGGGCCGCGCGCTGTTCGTGTGGAACCCGGTGAGCGAGCTCGAGGTGACGCTGAACGTCAACGGCTGGCGCGACCGGTCGGACGTCCAGGCGCCGCAGCTTACCGCGCATACGCCCTACAACCCCGCCGGCGCCTATCCCTATGTGCTCGCGACCCCGCTCGCACCGGCCAATGCGCGCGCGGCGAACTGGTCGGCGCAGACGCCGATGCGCCGCGACGATGATTTCTATCAGGCATCGCTCCGCGCCGACCTGGACCTGTCGGACGACATCCGCCTGACCTCGATCACCTCGTGGCTCGAATTCAACACCGATGCGACGCAGGACCTCGACGCGACCCAGTGGCGCCAGCTCGACAGCTATACGCCGGGCAACGTCAAAAGCCTTTTCCAGGAACTGCGCCTGACCGGGACCAGCGGCAACGCGCGCTGGATCCTTGGCGCCAATTACTCGCACGATAAAGCCAGCGAGCAGCAGATACTGAACACCGACGATCTCAGCAGCAACGTCATCATCCCGGGCCTGCCGATCCTGACCGTATCGGGGGTGTTCACCAACCAGAAGGTGACGACCTATGCCGGCTATGCGAACGTCGAATATGATCTGACGCCGAATCTGACCGCGCAGGGCGGTATCCGCTACACGCGCAACGAACGCAGCTTCAACGGTTGCGGCTATGACGCTGACGGCACTACCTACCTCAGCTTCAACGTGCTGACGCAGCTCTTCACCGGCGCCCCGCCGATCAACCCGATCGGACCCGGAAGCTGCCTGACCTTCAGCCCGGCCTTCCAGCCTTCGCTGGTGACCGACCGGTTGGATCAGGACAATATCTCGTGGCGCGGCGGGCTGACCTATACGTTCGACAATCGCGCGATCGTCTATGCGAACGTCTCGCGCGGATGGAAGGCCGGCGGCTTCCCGACGGTGCCGGCGTCGTCCTTCACGGGCTTCCTGCCCGCGACGCAGGAATCGCTGCTCGCCTATGAGGCCGGGTTCAAGCTGCCGCTGGCCGACCGCACGCTTCAGCTCAATGCCGCGGGCTTTTATTACGACTATTCGGAAAAACAGGTGCGCGGCCGTATCCTCGACCCGATCTTCGGGCTGCTCGAACGGCTGGTCAACATCCCAACCTCACACATCTATGGCGTCGAGGCGGCGATCGACTGGCGCCCGGTCGATGGCCTGACGGCCAATCTGTCGGGCACCTATGTGAAGAGCCGCATCGACGAATTCACCGGCTATAACGGAACCGGCGTGTTCGCCGATTTCGAGGGGTCGGCTTTCCCCTTCACGCCGAAGTGGCAGCTTACCGGCGATGTCCAGTATAAATGGCCGGTCAGCGATCGCTGGAAAGCCATGATCGGCACCAACGTCAACTACAACAGCGCGACCAATTCGACCTTCGGCGACCCGGCGATCCTGCGCATCAATGCGCGCACGCTCGTCGACCTGCGCGCCGGGGTGGAGACCGAGGATGGGAAGTTCCGCGTCCAGCTGCGGGGGCGTAACATCTTCAACGAATATTACTGGAACTCGACGTTCCAGGCCGACACCGCGTGGCGCATGGCCGGCCGCCCCGCAACCTACGGTATCTCGCTGGGCTGGCGTTATTAAGGGAGCATGGTCATGCGATTTGCAGGCAAGACCGCGATCGTAACCGGTGGCGCCTCGGGCATCGGGGCGGCGTTCGTGCGCCGCTTCGTCGCCGAGGGCGGGTCGGTGATGATTGCCGAGCTCGATGTCGAACGCGCCGCCGCGTTCGCCGCCGAGCTGGGCGACCGGGCGGCCTATGAGCTGATCGATGTCGCCGATGCCGAAGCGTTCGCGCCGCTCGCTGAAAAAACGGTCGCGCGTTTCGGCGGGATCGACATCCTGTTCAACAATGCGGGGATCGGCAATTACGGGCTGACACCGGACCTGGATATCGAACAGTGGCGTCGCGTCGTGGCGGTCAATCTCGACGCGGTCTTCTATGCCTGCCGCGCGATCATCCCGCATCTGAAGGCGCGCGGGGGCGGCGCGATCGTCAACACGGCCTCGGCCTCGGGCCTGGGGGCGGACTATGGCTTCACCGCCTATAATGCGGCCAAGGCGGGCGTGATCAACTATACGCGCTGCCTGGCGATCGATCATGCGCGCGACAATATCCGCGCGAATTCGATCTGCCCGGGGCCGGTCGATACCCCGCTGCTGACCAGCGGCGTCGACGCGATCGAGGGGCTGCGCGCCGAATGGGAGCGCGTCGTTCCCTCGGGCCGCTTTGCCCGGCCGGAGGAGATCGCAGCCGTCGCGCTCTTCCTCGCTTCCGAAGATTCGAGCGGCATTACCGGCGCCGCGATCCCCGTCGACGGCGGGCTGACGGCGCACACGGGGCAGCCCGATTTGCGCGACGCCATGGCCGCTGCGGCCCAAGCGTGAAAGGACAAGGACGATGACTGCAAAGAATGCGAGCTTCCAAATCTATCGGGCCGCTGAAGCGCCGCCGTACAGTGAAACCTCGTGCATGGAGATGGCCGGACTGACGCCGGTCATCGAGGATGGCATCGTGCGCGCGACCGCCGAGGGCGCCGATGACGGAAACGAGGTGCGGCTGCTCTTCTCGATGCCGGGGATGAGCCTGACCTATGCCTGGTTCAAAAGCGGTTTTCCGTTGCCGCTGCACAGCCACAATGCCGACTGCCTCTATTATATCATCGCCGGTTCGCTGAAGCTCGGCACCGAAGAGCTGGGCCCGGGTGACGGCTTCTACGTCGGCACCGACGTCCCCTATACCTACAAGCCCGGGCCCGAAGGGGTGGAGGTGCTGGAGTTTCGGACCGCCGACAGCTTCGACATCCGGTTCAAGGGCAATACGGCCGCCTTCTGGGACAAGATCGTCGACGGCCTGCGCAAGGAAAAGCCGGGCTGGCAGGGCCAGCGCAAGCCGACCGAACTGACGGCCGCGAAATGAGCGGAGCAACGATGCGCGCCGCGGTCCGCCGTGGCGCCGCGCTGACCGTCGCCGACGTTCCCGACGCCGTGCCCGGCGCGGGTCAGGTCGTGGCAAAGACGTTGGCCTGCGGCATCTGCGGCTCGGACCTTCATGCCGTTCATCATCTGGAACATGGTGTCGAGATCGGCCGCCGCTGCGGCGCGCCGGACACGATCGACCCCGCGCAGGACCTTGTCCTGGGGCATGAATTCTGCGCTGAAATCCTCGATCATGGACCCGGGACCGAAAAGCGTTTCAAGGCGGGGACGCGCGTCGTTTCGACGCCCTTCGCCTTTGGTCCGCTCGGCGCCGAGCTGATCGGCTTTTCGACCCGTTACCGGGGCGCGCTCGCCGAGCGCGTGGTGCTCACCGAGGCGCTGTTGCTGCCGGTGCCGAACGGTCTTCCGTCCGAGATCGCGGCGCTGACGGAGCCGCTCTCGGTGGGCACGCACGCGGTCGCCGTCGCCAATCCGGGACCCGGGTCGGTCGCGATGGTGATTGGCTGCGGCCCGATCGGTCTTGCCGTGATCGTCGCGCTGAAGCGGCGCGGCATCGGCCCGATCATCGCTGCCGACTTCTCCCCCGCCCGCCGCGCGCGCGCGGAAAAGCTGGGCGCCGACATCGTCGTCGATCCTGCCGCCACCTCGCCGCACGATCATTGGGAGGCGCTGGACGTGCCCGCGACGCTTGCGTCGTTCGGCACGGCGCAGCTTTCGGGCCGCGCGATGCGCGATGCTGTCGTTTTCGAATGCGTCGGCGTGCCGGGCATGCTGCAGAAGCTGCTCGAACAGGCGCCGCCGCTTTCGCATGTGGTCGTGGTCGGGGCGTGCATGGAGGATGACCGCATCTTGCCGGTCCTCGGCATCAACAAGCAGATGCGCTTCAGTTTCGTCTGGGCCTATTCGCCCGACGAGTTTGCCGAGACGCTTCAGGCTCTGGGCGACGGCGCGATCGACGGCACCGCCTTCCTGACCGATCAGGTCGCGCTTGCCGATGCGCCGACGGCGTTCGAACGGCTCGCTTCGCCGGGCGATCAGGTCAAGATCGTCGTGGAACCGTGGCGATGAGCGACGCCGGCGACGCGGCCCCGGCGATGGGCGGCGGGATGGCCGCGATCGTCACCGGCGGCGTCGTGTTGCTGATCGCGGGATTCATCGCGCTCGGGCTGCTGCTGGGGCTCACGCCGCTTTACGCCGGCTTCCTGCTGCTCTGGTATTGGGGCAGCATCGATGGGGTCGAGGGCCGGGCGCTCGCGCCGCTGCTCGTCGGCGCGATCGGCGGGACCGCGACGGCGTGGTTGCTGCAATATGGCGCGGTGCAGGGCGGGCTGATCGGCGTGCTGCCGGTGCTCGCGCTGATCGTCGCGGCAATCTATGCGCAGCTTCGCGGCTGGCTGCCGCTGCTGATCAACCGGCCCTATATGCTGTATCTGACCGTGATGGCGGCTCCCCTGCTGCAGGCGGGCGAAAGCTTTGCGCATGTCATGGCGGCGATCGTGGCAGCGACGCTTTACTTCGGCGGCATCGTTACTGCGGGGCGTCTGGTGATGGCGCGACGCGCGGCGGCATCGGCATGATCGTGCCCGGACTCGCGATCACGCAGGCGCTGCACCGGGCGGCGCGCGAAACGCCCGATCGTGTCGCGACCGTCGATGGCGCGCGGCAGCGGACATGGCGCGAGACCGCGTCGCGGGTGCGCAAGATTGCCGGCGCTCTCCGGCAATCCGGCGTGGCGCCGGGCGATCGTGTCGCGCTGCTGGCCTTCAACGGCGACCTTTTCGTCGACAGCCTGTTCGGCGGTTTGTGGGCGGGGGCCATCGTCTGTCCGCTGAACACCCGCTGGACGGCGGGCGAGATCGGCTATGCTCTTGCCGATTGCGGCGCGGAATTGCTCATAGTCGATCCGGCGTTCGAGGCGATGCTGCCCGACATTCGCCGCGATGCCCCGGCGCTGCGCGATGTGATCGTGGCGGGCGCGGCATTCGAGGATTGGGTGGCGGCGGTCGATGAAGCCGACGAGCATCTGCGCCACGGCGACGATCTGGCGATGATCCTCTACACCGGCGGCACCACCGGGCGCTCCAAGGGGGTGATGCTGTCGCACCGAGCGCTGATGACTTATGCGCTGTGCCTCGCGGGGTCGGGCGATGCAGCCCCCGGCGCGTGCATGCTCCACACCGCGTCGCTGTTTCACGTCGGTGCGATTTCTGGCTTTCTCGCCTGTCTGCTGGGCGGCGGCCGGCATGTCTTCCTGCCCGCGTTCGATGCCGATGCGGTGATGGCCGCCATCGCGGGGCAGCGCGTCACCGACCTTTTTCTGGTGCCGACGATGCTTCAGGCGGTGCTCGATCATGCTGCGTTCGGCCGCTACGACCTCTCCAGCGTCGAACATATCTATTATGGCGCCGCGCCGATGCCGCCCGCGCTGATGGATCGCGCGATCGCCGCGATGCCGCGCGTCGGCTTCGTTCAGGGCTATGGCATGACCGAAACGTCGGGCTCGATCTCGTTGCTGAGGCCGGCTGATCACCGCGATCCCGACCGGCTGCGCTCGGCGGGGCGCGCGGTGATGGCGATCGAGGCGCGGATCGTCGATGCCGACGACCGCGAGGTGCCGTGCGGCGAGATCGGCGAGATTGTCGCGCGCGGTGAGGCGGTGATGACCGGCTATTGGAACCGCCCCGACGAGACGGCGGAGGCGCTGCGCGGTGGGTGGATGCACACCGGCGATGTCGGCCGGATGGACGCCGACGGCTATATCCACGTCGTCGACCGGCTGAAGGACATGATCATCACCGGCGGCGAGAATGTCTATTCGGTCGAGGTCGAGGCGGTGCTCGCGGGTCATCCCGCGGTGTCGCAATGCGCCGTCGTGGGGCTTCCGGATCCGCGCTGGGGTGAGCGCGTCCATGCCGTCGTCGTTGCAAGACCAGGACATGCGCCAGTCGCGGACGAGATCATCGCGCATCTGCGCACGAAGCTCGCCGCCTATAAATGCCCGCGTTCGGTGGAGTTTCGCAGCGCGATGCCGCTGTCGGCGGCGGGCAAGATACTGAAGGCAGAGCTTCGCGGCTGACGTCAGCTTTCGATGATCGCGGCCAGCGCCTGGGCGACGCGGTCCAGCGTCTGGGCGTCCGACCACATCGGGTGATCGCGCGACCGGTCGGCGAGCTCGGTTTCGCGGCCCGCCAATATGCCGCCGATGGCGCCGCCCATGAACACCAGCCGCTGGTTCAGAATGTCGGCGGGCATATGCGGCATCAGTCGCCGCACTTCGTCGAGGCACCGCTGGTAGCCGGAGTTCCACCGCCCCGCGAGCGCATCCATGAATAGCGCGCGGTTCGACAGTTGCAGGCCGACGACGAAGCGGTTGTAGCATTCGCCCCATGCCGGCGGATCGGGGTCGACCGAGGTTTCGACCAGTATCGCCATCACCTCCGATACCGTCCGCGGCCCCCCGGTCGCATTCGCACGGTCGAGCGCCGCGTTGCGCCGCGCGTCGATCGCGCGCGCGCCGTCGACGATCATTTCGCGGATCAGCGCCTCCTTCGACCCGAAGTGATACGTCAGCGCGGCATGGTTCTTTTGCCCCGCCGCCTCGGCGATCTGGCGCACGGTGACACCGTTCACGCCGCGCTCGGCGAACAGCTTGAGCGCCACCGCCTTGATATGCGCAGGCGCCTCGGAATGCGCGGTCGACGGGTCACGAGCCATGCGCCGCATTTGCCATTGACAGGAGAGCGCGTCAAATGCATTTATCCAAATGGATAAACGAAAAGGGCGAGGATGATGGAGGGGGTCGATCTCTCTGCACTGGAAGGGTGGATGGACACGCAAGGCGTCGGCGAAGGGTCGATCGCCGAGCCGCGCCTGCTGTCGGGCGGGACCCAGAATATCCTGATGCGCTTTCGCCGCGGCGACGCGGCCTATGTTCTGCGTCGGCCGCCGCCGGTTCCGCGCGCGAACTCGAACGATACGATGCGCCGCGAGGCGCGCGTGCTCGCCGCGCTCGACGGTACCGCCGTCCCGCATCCAAGGCTGGTTGCGGCCTGCAGCACGGAAGATGTGCTGGGCGTCGCTTTCTACCTGATGGAGCCGGTCGAGGGCTTTAACCCGACGCAGGGTCTACCCGCGCTTCACGCCGGTGACGCCGCGGTGCGCCATCGCATCGGCCTGTCGATGGTCGAGGCGATCGCGGCGCTCGGCGCCATCGACTATCGCGCCGTCGGGCTCGACGGTTTCGGCAAGCCCGACAATTATCTCGAACGCCAGGTGGGGCGATGGAAGGCGCAGCTCGCCAGCTATTCCGACCTGGCCGGATGGCCGGGGCCCGCCGCGATCCCGGGGGTCGACCGCGTCGCCGACTGGCTCGACGCGCATCGACCGGCGCAGTTTCGGCCGGGGATCATCCACGGCGACTTTCATCTGGCCAACGTCATGGTGCGTCCCGACGGCGGCGATCTGGCGGCGGTGGTCGACTGGGAGCTCAGCACGATCGGCGACCCGCTGCTCGATCTCGGCTGGCTGCTCGCGACCTGGCCCGAGAATGATGTCCCGCGCGCGACCGACGTCGCGATCACCCCGTGGGAGGGGTTCGCGACGCCCGGCGAGCTTGTCGATCATTATGCGAGCGTCAGCGGCCGCGATCTGTCGGCGCTGGACTGGTATGTCGTGCTGGCCTGCTACAAGCTGGGGATCATCCTGGAGGGAACGCACGCCCGCGCCTGTGCGGGCAAGGCGCCGAAGGAAACCGGCGACCGCCTCCACGCCCATACGCTCGACCTGTTCGACCGCGCGCTGCGCCGCATCAGCTGAAGGAATGACGATGAAGGATGATACCGATTTTACGGGCCGCCGAGTGCTGGTCGTCGGCGGATCGAGCGGCATCGGCAACGGCATCGCGCACGGCTTTCGCCTGCGCGGCGCCGACGTGCACGTCTGGGGCACGCGGCCGTCCGCCGCCGATTACGATCCCGCCGACGGATCGGACCTTGGCGGCCTTGGCTATAGCTGCGTCGATGTCGGCGACCCCGATGCGATCGATGCCGCGCCGCTGCCGTTCGACGGGCTCGACGCGCTGATCCTGTGCCAGGGCACGGTGGTGTACCGGCGCGGCGAGTTCGAGCGTGAGGGTTGGGACCGCGTCATGGCCGTCAACCTCGACAGCCTGATGCACTGCGCGCGCAAGTTCCGCGCGCAGCTTGCCGATGCCGGCGGTTCGATCGTCATCGTCAGTTCGATTTCTGGGCTGACGGGCAATATCGGCAACCCCGCCTATGCCGCGTCGAAGGCGGGGGCGATCAGCCTGACCAAGACGCTGGGACAGGCCTTTGCGGCCGACGGCATCCGCGTCAACGGTCTGGCGCCCGGCCTTGTCGATACCAAGCTGACCAAGGTCACGACGCAGAACCCCGATCGGCTGCAAGGCACGCTCGCACATATTCCGCAACGACGCATGGGAACGCCGGAGGACATGGCGGGCGGCGCGATATTCCTCGCATCGCCGCTCGCGTCATACGTCACCGGCCACACGCTCATCGTCGATGGCGGGCTCTCGCTCTAAGGAAAGGCAAGACATGAATTTCGAATATAGTGACAAGGTCGCCGGGCTTCTGGCGCAGATCGAAGCCTTTATGGACGAGCATATCTATCCGAACGAGAAGGCCTATTACGACTTCGTCCACGACCAGACGAATCTCTGGCAGGAATGGCCGGGGATGGAGGCGCTGAAGGCAAAGGCGCGCGAACAGGGGCTGTGGAACCTGTTCCTGCCGCATGAATATGGCGAATTCTCGCCGGGTCTCACCAACCTCGAATATGCGCCGCTCGCCGAGCTCTTCGGCCGCGTGCCCTGGTCGAGCCAGGTCTTCAACTGCTCGGCGCCCGATACCGGCAACATGGAAGTGCTCGCGAAATTCGGGTCGCCCGAACAGCAGGAAAAATGGCTGAAGCCGCTGCTGAACGGCGAGATTCGCTCGGCCTATGTGATGACCGAGCCGCAGGTCGCCTCGTCCGACGCGACAAACCTGGAGCTGTCGATCATCCCCGACGGTGACGATTATGTCATCAATGGCCGTAAATGGTGGATTTCGAACGCGATGCATCCGCGCTGCGACATCTTCATCGTGATGGGCAAGACGCATTTCGATGCGCCGCGCCACGCGCAGCATTCGCAGATTCTCGTCCCGCGCGACACGCCGGGCGTGACCGTGGTCCGCCACCAGACGGTATTCGGATCGCATAATTCGCCGGGCGGCGAGTCCGAACTGCGGTTCGAGAATGTCCGCGTGCCGAAGGAAAATCTGATCCTGGGCGAAGGTCGCGGGTTCGAGATCGCACAGGGCCGCCTCGGGCCGGGCCGCATCCACCACTGCATGCGCTCGATCGGACAGGCGCAGCGCGCGCTCGAACATATGGCGCGCCGCGTCGACAGCCGCGTCGCTTTCGGCAAGAAGCTCGCCGACCAGAGCAGCATCCGCCAGGACGTCGCGAAAAGCTTTTGCGAGGTGGAGATGGCGCGGCTGCTGACGCTGAAGGCCGCCGACGCGATGGACCGCTACGGCAACAAGCAGGCGAAGGACTTGATCGCCGCGATCAAGGTCGTTGCGCCGACGATGGCACAGACCGTCTCCGATCGCGCGATCCAGGCGCATGGCGGCATGGGGGTCAGCGACGATACGCCGATCGCCTATTTCTTCACGCTCAATCGCTACGTCCGCATCACCGACGGGCCCGAGGAAGTGCATATGTCGCAGCTCGGCAAGCAGAAGATCGCCGAATATGTCGCCGCGAACCGGCGCTAAGCGGGAAGGGAGACCGAACCCATGAAAGCCCTTCGCTATTATGGCGCGCAGGATATCCGCTATGAAAGCATGGATGATCCGACGCCCCAGTCGGACCGCGACGCGATCGTGAAGGTCGAGGCCTGCGCGATCTGCGGCAGCGACCTGCACATCTATCACGGCCACGGCTTTTCGGAGGATATCGGCTTTTGCGTAGGGCATGAGGCGGTGGGCGAGGTCGTCGAGACCGGGCGCGGCGTGTCGCGGCTGAAGGTCGGCGACAAGGTGATGATCCCCGCCGCGGTCGGCTGCGGCTCGTGCCGCGCGTGTCTGGCGGGGGTCGTTAACCTCTGCGAATATGGCATGGGATCCTGCTACGGCCTGTCGGCGAAGCTGCAGGGGTCGCAGGCAGAGGCGTTGCGCGTGCCCGTCGCGGACGTCAACGCGGTGCTGATCCCCGACGGGGTGTCGGCCGAACAGGCACTGTTGATGACCGACGCGCTCGCGACCGCCTGGTTCGGCGTGCGCAATGGCGATGTCGGTCCGGGCAGCAGCGTCGCGGTGATCGGGCTCGGGCCGATCGGCCTGATGGCGGTCGAGAGCGCTTTCGTCATGGGCGCGCATGTCGTCTATGCGATCGATCCGGTTGCCGAACGGCGCGCGCTGGCCGAGGCGGCGGGCGCGATCGCGCTGCATCCGGGCGAAGCGGTCGAGACGATCCGCGAGGCGACCAAGGGTCGCAAGCTCGATGCCGCGATCGAGGTCGTCGGGCGCGACGAGACGGTCGACCTGGCGCTACGCCTCGTTCGCGCACGCGGCACCGTGTCGGTGATCGGCGTGCAGCAATCGCGGCGCTATGCCTTTCCGCTCGAACGTTTCTTTGCCGCCGGGCTGACATTTCGCGCGGGCACTTGCTCGGTGCCGGAAGAACTGCCGACGCTGTTTCCGCTGGTGCAGTCGGGGCGGCTGAAGCCGGAGAAATATGTCAGCCACCGCCTGCCGCTGAGCCAGGGGGCAGAGGCGTATGCGCTGTTCGATGCGCGCGATGCCGGGGCGCTCAAGATGGTGCTGACGCCGGATTGAGGCCGGCGTTGCGGCCGGTTCAGGCGGCGCGCTCCAGCGGGCGTGCGTCGGCCCGCCGGACGAGCCGGCCCGGAAACGCTCCGGTGTGTTCGCCGTTCAGATAGGTGATCTGACCCGACACGATCGTCGCGACATAGCCGTCCGATTTCTGCTGCATTCGCTTGCCCCCGGCTGGCAGGTCATAGGCGACGCGGGGGACGTGCAGCTTGAGCGCGTCCAGGTCGATGACGTTGATGTCGGCCTTGAAGCCTGCGGCGATGCGGCCGCGGTCCGCCATGCCCACCGTCGCCGCCGCCTTGCTCGTCAGCTCGGCGATCGCCAGCGGCAGGGGGATGCGCTGATCCTCGCCCGCATCGCGCGCCCAGCGTTGCAGCAGATAGGTTGGAAAGCTGGCGTCGCAGATCAGGCCGTAATGCGCGCCGCCGTCGGCCAGGCCCATTACCGTGTTCGGATGGCCCAGCATCTCGCGCACATTGTCCAGATTGCCGCCCGAATAATTGGCGGCGGGAAGGTAAAAGACCGCGCGGCCGTCGTCGCCGAGCAACAGGTCATAGCTATAGTCCTCGAGCGACTGTCCCGCCGCCGCGGCGCGCGCCTCGATGCGATCCTCGCGCGCGGGTTCATATTGCGGGGTATCTCCCCACGGGCAGGTCGCGCGGAACGCCGCGATCAGGTTCAGCGTCACGGGATTGCTGTCCTGGGGTTGTTCGGACAAGATCCGGCGGCGGAATTCGGGGTCGCGCATCCGCGCCACCCGCTCGGCCAGCGGCAGGTGCGCAATCGCCTTGTAGCTGGGGTGCGCCGAAAAGAGATGCAGGCTGAGGTCGAGGCCGAAGAACATGCCGACGGGGCGCGGCGCCACCTGACCGCGCATCTCGACGCCGTCGACGGCCGCCTGTTCGAGGCCCTGCAGCATATGCCGCCATCCGCCGCCGGGCTGGCCGGCGACGTCGAGCAGCGTGAACGACAGCGGGCGGCGCCCATGTTCGGCGACGGTGCGCAGGATGTCGAATTCGGTCTCGGCATTGCCGTCGGGCGCCGGAATGATCTGGAACACGCCCGCGTCGGCATCGGCCAGCCCGTCCATCAGCGCGCAGAGTTCGTCGACGTCCGAATGCAGGCTGGGCGCGAGTTCGCCCGCCTTGGTGCGATGCATCATGTTGCGTGACGTGGTGACGCCGAATGCGCCCGCCGCGATCCCCTCTGCGACCAGCGCGCGCATCTGTGCCAGGTCATCGCTGGTCGGCGCCTCGCGGCGCACCGCGCGGTCGCCCATGACATAGATGCGCAGCGCCGAATGCGGTATCTGCGCCGCGACGTCGATGTCCAGCCGGCGGTCGTCCAGCGCGTCGAGATAATCGGGAAAGCTCTCCCAATTCCACGGCAGGCCGTCGACCATCACGACCTCGGGAATATCCTCGACACCTTCCATCAGTTCGACCAGCATCGCGCGCTGGTGCGGGCGGCAAGGCGCGAAGCCGACGCCGCAATTGCCCATCACCACCGTCGTCACGCCGTGCCCGGACGAGGGCGCGAGCCGCTGTTCCCAAGTGACCTGTCCATCATAATGGGTGTGGATGTCGACGAAGCCCGGCGTGACGATCTTGCCGCTGGCGTCGATCTCGCGCGCTCCGCTGCCCGGCACCTCTCCGACCGCGACGATCAGTCCGTCGTCGATGGCGATGTCGGCGGTGCGCGGCGGGCTTCCCAGACCGTCGTGGATGGTTCCGCCGCGAATGACGAGGTCGTGCTGAGCCATGTCCAATCATCCTTTTCCCAATGATCCCGCTGCATGCGGGTTGTCTTTTGCAACTTAGCCTAACCGCTTCTTCGCTCGCATGAAAGCCCGAAGCGGTCCCGCGATCGGGCGCCGCCGGCCCTCGAATCCCGAACCGCGCCATCCGAAACCACTAAATGCAACAGCTTGCTACTTGGTCGGCGTCGACAAGGGGCCGCAGAAGCGGCGGCGATCGGCAGGGGGACGGCATGCGTCCGGATACCGGTCGCATCTGCTCTTCCAGCCTTGAGGTATGATCGATGACCAAACCAATCTTTCCCGCGCGACACAGCCGCGCCGCCTTGCTCGGCGCGACGGCAGGCCTTGCCCTTGCGATTGCCAGTCCCGCGGCGGCGCAATGCGTCGTCGAAGTCGGCGGCACCGCCACCTGCTCGGGCGACAATATGAATGAGCAGGTCGTGTCCAACGGCGGTGCGATCACCGTTACCACCCAGCCCGGCTTCAAGATCGACAGCCCGGCCAACGGCCTCGTCATCTCCGGCGCGGGATCGCTCACCTATGACGATGCCAATGCGTCGACGATCATCGGGCGCGGGCGTGACGGGATCGCGGTTGGCAATGGCGGCGGCAGCTCGCGCGTCTTGATCCGTACCGCCGGGGACGTCACCGGCGGCGGCCGGGCCGGCATCATCCTCAACAATCTCGGCACCGGCGGTGTCCGGGTCGAGGCGACCGGCACCGTTACCGGCGCCAGCACCGGCATCACCGCCGTCGCCTTGCCCGGCAGCAATGGCGACATCGACATCCTGTCGAACAATGCATCGGGCGGCGTGTCGGGCATCGGGGTCGAGAATCGCGGGGGCACTGGCGCGATCCGTATCACCTCGACCGGCACCGTCAGCGCGACCGATGGCGAGGGTTTCGCAATCCTCGGCTTTCACAGCACCGCGGGGGCCGGAGGCGACATCGTGATCCAGGCGAATGACGTGCGGGGCGTCGGCGGCGGCATCAACGTCAACAATCGCGGTACGGGATCGATCGACATCACCATCGACGGGACGCTGGAGGTTACGGGCCGCCAGGGCATCTCGGCCGGCAACGATCCGACCGCGGGCGACATGATCGTCACCACGCGCGGCACGGTGACGGCGGGCGCTTCGGCGATCACCGTCAACAATCTGGGGCGTGGTCGCACGCTGATCACCGCGCTGGGCCAGGTTACCAGCAATAACGTCCGGCCGCAGGATGCGGAGGTGAGCGGCAATGGCATCAACGTGGTCACCGGCCTGGGGGCGGGCGAGGTCGTCGTCGCGGCGGCGGGTGTCGAAGGCCGCGCGGGCATCCTGATCCGCAACTCGGGTGCCGGCTCGATCTCGCTGTCCGCGACGGGGCTGGTCAAGGGTCGCGACGGGCGCGGCGTCGAAATCGCGGCGGGCGCGACAACGGGAGACATCGGCGTGCGGCTCGCCGCGGTCGAGGGTGCCACCGACGGCATCCTGATCAACGCGCTGGGCGACAGCGCGATCGATCTTGTCGCGACCGGCACGCTCACCGGTGCGTCCGGCGACGGTCTGTCCGTGAGCGGCGCGGGGCCGATCCTGCTCGACGTCAACAACGCGTCCGGCAGCGACTATGGCATATCGATCCAGACCCGCGACAGGAACGGCGCGACGGTGATGGTGCGCGGGTTTGTCGAGGGCGGCATCGCCGCGATCGATGCCGTGGCCGACAATGGCGGCGGCTTCACGCTCACCAACATGGGCACGATCCGCAACCGTTCGGGCGCGTCGGCCGACCTCGCCATCCAGACCGTGGGCGGGCCGGTCGAGATATTCAACAACGGCAACTTGCTCGGCACGATCCGGCTGGATGCCGGGATCGTCCTGCCCGAACCGGAGCCGGAAAATCCGCCGGAGGATCAGCGCGCATTGTCCGCGCGCAGCGCCTTCGTCATCGCCGAGGTTCCCGACGTCGAGGCGAGCCATCGGTTCACCAATGCCGGGACGTGGAACAGCATCGGCGGCGTCAACGTCTTCGGCGGCGCCGACGATGTGCTGATCAACGTTGCGGGCGGGCGCCTGATCGGCGGCGCGTCCGCGGGAACGGCCGAGACGACGACCTATTCGGGGCTGGAGACGCTGGTCAACGGCGGGATGATCACCATGGTCGACGGCGGGTTCGGCGACATCGTGCGGACAAGCGGCGACGCGGTCTTCGCCGCCGGATCGATCCTCGCGGTCGATGCCGGGGGCAGCGGATCGGACCGCTTCGTCGCCGACGGGGCCACGACGATCGACACCGGCGCGCGGTTGCAGATCAGCAATCCGCAGCCGCTGGCGCTCGGCACCCGTTACACCGTTCTTGAATCGGCGGGCGGGGTTACGGGCAGCTTCACCTTCGACGACGAGCTGCTCTCGGCCTTTCTCGGTTATCGCCAAGGCAGCACGCCGACGACGATCTTCGTCGAGATGACGCGGCTGCGGGCATTCGCGGCCGCCGGGCTGACGGCGAACCAGGTCGCGGTCGGCGCGGCGCTCGATGGGCAAGCGGTAACCGACCCGCTCGCCGTCGCGGCGCTGTTGCTGCCCACCGATGCCGCCGCGCAGGCGGCCTTCGACGGGCTGTCGGGCGAAGTGCACCCCGCCGTTCGCACCGCGATGGTCGACGACACCCGCCTGCCGCGCAATGCCGTGCTAGAACGGCTCCGCACGCCCGATGGCGGGGCGGTCTGGGGGCAGATGTTCGGCAATTGGGGCGAGAATGACGGGAAGAGCGGCACCGCCGACCTCGATCGCGACACGATCGGCGGCGTGCTCGGCGCCGATTTCGGGTTCGGGGGCAATGCGGTGGTCGGCATCGCGGGCGCCTATCTCGAAACCGACCTGACCCTGGCGGCGCGGGCGAGCGAGGCGAAGCTCAAGAGCTTCCATATCCTCGGCTATGCAGGGGGCCACTTCGGCGGGGTCTCGCTCAAGGTCGGCGGCGGCTATGCGGGTTATGACATCGACACCGACCGCGTCACCGCCTTTCCCGGCACCGGGCAGCGATTGATCGGCGCCTATGACGGATCGGTGGTCCATGGCTTCGCGGAGGTGAGCTATCGCGTCGCCCTTGGCGGCGGGCATGTCGAGCCCTTTGCCCAGATCGCCGCGATCCGCGCGACGACCGACGGCTTTGCCGAAACCGGCGGCAACGCCGCGCTGACCGGCGCGAAGGCGAAGGAAAAGGCCGCCGCCTCGACCCTCGGCTTCCGGTTCGAGACGGCGTCGGTCGGGGCTTTTTCGGTCGCCGGCTCGGCGGGATGGCAGCATGGTTTCGGCACGCTCGAACCCGTCAGCGAGCTCCGCTTCGCGACCGGCCCGGCGTTTTCGATCCTGGCCGCCGGACAGTCGCGCAACGCCGGCGTCGCCGCGATCGAGGCGCGCTTCCGGCCAAGCGAACGGATCAGCGTCGGCGTCGGCTATGACGGCGTGATTGGGTCGGCGGGACAGGATCACAGCATCAAGGTTGGGCTGCGGATCGCCTTCTGACTCCGGCCCGGTCCCCGTCTGGCGGCGGGGACCGGGTTTGGATTGCGCCCCGTGCTGCAGTGCGCCATAGCCAAGTGACCGTGTTTCCAGTCGAATCCATCTATGATGCCGCCGCCGACGAGCGGCTGTTCCCCGATCTGCTGCGGCGGATCGTCGATCATTTCGGCGCGCAGTCGGGATTCCTCGGCTGGATGGGCGGCGCCAGCGGCGCCGGGTTCCAGGCCGAATATGGCAACGACCCCGCCTATCTCAAAAGCTATGTCGAAACCTATGCGCCGCTCGACATCCTGCGTCCGGCATTGATGGAGACGCCGGAGGGAGAGCCCCGACCGGCCCGGCCCCTGCTGCAGTCGCCCGAGGTGCAGGAGAGCCGGTTTTACCGCGAATATATCGCGCCGCAGCGTATCGTCGACAATCTGGCGACCAACCTGATCAAGCGCGACGGCATGTTCGCGACGATCGCGATCCTGCGCACCGGCGACGTCGCCCCGTTCGATACGGACGATATCAATGCGATGCGGACGCTGGTCCCGCATCTGCGGCGCGCGGTCTATCTGTCGAGCCACCGGATCGGGCAGGCCGACCTTATTTCGGCCTATCGCGAAGCCGCCGAGGGCGCGCGCGACGGGCTGGTGCTGCTCGGCGACGACGGCCGCATTCTCGACCTGGGTCCGGAGATCGGCCGGCTGACCGGTTTCCGGTCGATCGAGGCCGCGGCGCGCTCCGCCTTCGCACGCGCGCTCGCGCGCGCGGCGCACGACGGCAAGCCGATATTGCACGAATTCATATTCGACGGCCGAAAGGTCCGTCTGCTGCTCGCCGCGCGGTCGCTGTCGCGCAATCGCTATGGCGACCTGGGCGCCGGCCCCGGGCCCGCGCACGCGGTCAGCGTGACCGAGGTCGATCGTCGATGGGGTCTGGCTTATGATGCCATCGCAACCGCGCATGAACTGACGCCGGGCGAAACCCGGGTGCTGCAGGATGTGCTGACGCACGGCGAGATGATCGGCACGGCCGACCGGCTGGGCATCGCGCGCGCGACGGCGCGCAGCCATTTGCATCGCATCTATGCCAAGACGCAGACCTCCGGCTTTCCGGACCTTTGCCTGTTCGCCCATCGCTTTATCGTCGCGGCGCGCTGACATCTAAACAGATGATGGATGCAGGCCTCCGGCCGATCGCATAGGCCCCGCGCAATCGATCCTTGGCGTCCGCCAGCGCAGAAGGGGTGGGTCCGCGTGTTTCCGTTCGTCGCTCGACGCATCCGGCCGTGACAGCCGGCAGCAAGTCCATGCCCGACCGCATCGACGGCTGGAAGTCGATCGGCGCGCATTTCGGACGCGATCGGACCACCGCGATTCGCTGGGCGCGCGAGCGTGGCCTTCCTGTCCACCGGCTTCCGGGGGGAAAGACGGGGACGGTATACGCGCTGCGCCACGAGCTCGACGCCTGGGCCGCGAGTTTGCGCGACCCAAAACCCGCGGACCGGGTGTCGACCGCCGCTCTCGCCCGGCCGTCATGGCTGCGGTCGAGAGCGGCGGCATCGGCCATGCTTGTCTTTGCGGTCGGCGGGGGAGTATGGGCCCTGGCTCCATCGCTTTGGCCCGCGGCGGCGGTCGCCGCCGCCACACCCGTCCTTCCCGCCAACCCCGCTGTCGCGCAACGCTTTCTGGAGGCCCGCGACCTCGTCGCCGACCGCGACACGCGCTCGATCGAACGCGCGATCGAGATGCTGCGCACCGTGACCCGCGACGACCCCGGCTATGGGCCGGGCTATGCCGCCCTTGCCGAAGCGCTGATCCTGTCGCGCGAATTCGGAAGCCGCAGCGATACCGACGCTTTTCCCGAAGCCCGCGCGGCCGCCCGCGATGCCTTGCGGCTCAGCCCCTCGCTCGCCTCGGCGCAGCGCGTGAACGGCTTCGTCGCTTATTGGTGGGATCGCGATTTCGATGCGGCGGGGCGCTATTTCGATCGCGCGATCGCGCTCGCGCCGAACGATGCCGACGGCCACTTCTGGTTCGGCAACATCCTGGCCGATCACGGCGATGGTCAGGCGGCGCTGTCGTCGCTGAGCAAGGCGCGGGCGCTGTTGCCGGGGTCGGTCGCGATCCAGACCGATCTTGCGTGGGCCCAATGGTCGATGGGCGACGAGGCGGCGGCGGTGGCGGCGTTGACCGATCTCGAACGCCGGCATTCCGACTTCGCCGTCATCCATGATTGCCTCAGCGTCATTCGGCTTGCGAAGGGCGACTATCCCGGTTTCGTCGCCGCGCAGCAACGCTTCGCGGCCCTGCGCCAGAACCCCGACCTCGCGCGCAGAATCGACGAGGTCGCGGCGGCACTGGCCGATGGCGAGGCGCGGGCGCATCAGGTGTTGATGGATCAGGCGCTGGCCGACCTTGCCGTCGGCGACCTTCGATTGCGCGCATGGCCCAGCTTCCTGCTCTCGGTCGCCGGCGATCGGGCCGGATTGCTCAAGATGCTCGACCAGGCGGTGGAGCGGCGCGAGCGGTGGGGCGATGCGGGTCTGGTTCGATCGATCGCGCTGCGGTGGAAGGGCGATGCCGTGGTGGCAAAACAGCTCGGCCTCCTCACCGCCTCCTGACCCGCAAGCGGCGGAGCGGATTTCCGCTTGTTTCCATCGTCGTGCGAAGCGCCGTCGGGCAGCAGCCGGACAATTCGACACGCGTCCGCAGAGCGGCGCTTGATGCGGCGGAATAATAAGGCAAATAGTCGCGGCATGTCGCGCACCCCGAAAAGCCTCCGTCGCATGCTGGATGCCTTCGACAAGGCGATCCTGCGTATCGTCCAGCGCGACAGCAAGATGCCGCAGCGCCAGGTGGCCGAGGCGGTGAACCTGTCGGCGGCGGCGGTGCAGCGGCGGATCGCCGCGATGGAGGAGGCGGGGGTCATCCGGGGCAACGTCGCGCTGGTCGATCCGGCGGTGGTCGGGCTGACGATCACCTCGGTCGTCGAGGTGCGGATGATCGACGAACATGCCGCGACGGTCGCGGGGGCGAAGGCGCTGTTTCAGGATACGCCCGAAATCCAGCAATGCTATTATGTCACCGGCGGGATCAGCTTCGTGCTGGTCATCGTCACGTCGGACATGCCGGCCTATGAGGCGCTGACGCGCCGGCTGTTCGTGGAGAATGCGCAGGTCGAAAGCTTCCGCTCGCTGATCGCGCTCGAACGGGTGAAGGCCGATACCGCCGTTATCGTGCCCTGATCGTGCCTGATCGGGACCGGTGAGTGAAAAACGCATAAAGCGGGCATTCTTAGAGCGCAAAACCCGCAAGGGTGAGGATATGGCCCCGGCATGACCAAGGCTCAGGCACTTTCCCCGACCGATGACACGCTGCGCGGCGCCGCGGCGGCATGGGGCTCGCTCGTCTCGATGAACCTGGGGGCTGGGCTGTCGAAGCTGCTGTTCCCGGTTATCGGTGCGTATGGCATTACCGCGCTGCGCGTCGCGATCGCCGCGGCGATCCTTTGTGCGATCGTCCGGCCGTGGCGGCGACGCATCCCGCGCGGCGTGTTGCCGGCGCTGCTCGGCTATGGCGCGGTGCTGGGCGTGATGAACATCAGCTTTTACCAGGCGATCGCGCGCATCCCGATCGGGATCGCGATCGGGATCGAGGTCCTTGGGCCGCTCGCCGTCGCCGTGATGGGATCGCGGACGCGGCGCGATTTCCTGTTCCTGGCGGTTGCGATCGCCGGCCTGCTGCTGTTGCTGCCGATCCGCGCCGACAGCCGGCTCGACCCGGTGGGCGTGGCCTTTGCGCTGGGCGCCGCGATTTGTTGGGCGCTCTATATTCTTTGCGGAAAGCGCGTGTCGGGTGCGCTCGGCCAGGATGCGGTCGCGTTGGGGCTGGCGATCGCGGCGGCGATTGCCGTTCCGGTCGGCGTCGCGTCGGCGGGCGCCCTGTTGTTTACCCCTTGGGTGCTGGCGGCGGGGCTGGGCATCGCGCTGTTGTCGAGCGCCATTCCCTATACGCTGGAGATGGCGGCGATGCGGCGGCTGCCCGCGCATGTCTTCAGCCTGCTGCTCAGCGCTTCGCCCGCCGTGGGCGCGGTGATCGGCTTTCTCCTGCTCGGCGAGGTGCTGACCGCGACGCAGGGTCTCGCGATCCTCTGCATCATGCTCGCCGCCGGCGGCAGTGCGATGTCGGCTGCGCGGTCCCGGTCGAAGGATATCCCGCCGGAGAATTTCCCGATTTCCTGACCCCCGATTTCCTGACCGGCGCTATGGCACGCGCCTACCCTATCGCGGCGTGCAGCCTCCGAGCAGCAGATCGACCATTTGCTCGGCGGTCGCCTCGGCGGTTTTCGGACCGTCCGGATCGAACCAGCGCGCGGGCCAGTTCAGCGCGCCCGCGAAGGTAAAGGCGGCAATCCGCTCGTCGACCGGCGCCATCGATCCGTCCGCGATCGCCTCTCGAATGAGCGAGCGCAGCGCGGTGTCGATCTCGCGTTTCAGGTGCCGAAAGCGCTTGCCGCTTTCGGGCGACAGCATCTCGTCGCCCGTGCGAATCACGCACCGGCCGAAATCGTCCATATTCACCTGGACATAGCTGATCAGAAAGGCGCGCAGCCGCGCCAGGCCCGTTCCCGGCTTGCCGCGCGCTTCCGCGACCGCGTCCAATAGCTGGTTCAGTCCCAGCGTCACGCATTCGAGCAGGACCTGATCCTTGGTGCCCAGATAATGATAGATGGTGGGTTTGGAGATGCCGAGGCTGGCGGCGACATCGTCGAGCGAGGTCGCGTGGAAACCGCGCGCGTTGAACATCCGCACCGCCGCGAGCAGCACCGCATCGCGCTTTGCCTGCCGGGCCGCTTGCCGCTGTGCGCCGTCGGGGAAGGGGGACGATGTCATCATGGGTTGATTGACAGACTACGCGTCGGGATGCAATATACTCATGAGTAGATAATATCCGGAGCAGTAAATGATTCTGAGCGAAACGCAGCAGGCCATTGCCGATGCGGTGCGAGACTTCGCCCAGGACCGGATTCGCCCGCATGCGATGGAGCATGAGGCGGCGGGAGGCTTTCCACCCGCGCTTTTCGAGGAAATGGCGGCGCTCGGCCTGATGGGAATGACCATTGCCGAGGAATTGGGCGGCGCCGGTGCGGATTATGTCGCCTATGCGCTCGCGCTCATGGAGATTGCGGCCGCCGACGGCGCGCTGTCGACGATCGTCAGCATCCAGAACAGCCTGATCGTCGGCGCGCTCGCGCGCACCGGCACCGACGCGCAAAAGGCGCGCTTCCTTCCCGATCTCATCGCCGGCCGCGCGATCGGTGCGTTCGCGCTGACCGAGGCCGATGCCGGGTCGGATGCCGCGGCGATCCGCACGCGTGCGGTCCGGGTCGACGGCGGCTGGCGGCTTGACGGCGCCAAGCAGTTCATCACGTCGGGGCGCATCGCGCGGCTGGCGATCGTCTATGCCGTCACCGATCCCGCCGCCGGCAAGCGCGGTATCACCGGCTTTCTCGTTCCCACCGACCGCGAAGGCTATGTCGTGGACAAGGTCGAGCACAAGCTGGGGCAACAGGCGTCGGACACCTGCGCGATCCGGTTCGACAATCTCTTCCTCGAAGACGATCTGCGCTTTGGCGGCGAGGGCGCGGGCTATTCGCTCGCGCTGTCCAATCTCGAGGCGGGGCGGATCGGTATCGCCGCCCAGTCGGTCGGCATGGCGCAGGCCGCGCTCGAGGTTGCGGTCGGCTATGCGCGCGACCGCGTCTCGATGGGCAAGCCGATCATCGAGCATCAGGCGGTCGGCTTCCGGCTCGCTGATCTCGCGGCGAAGCTGGAGGCTGCGCGTCAGCTCGTGCTTCATGCGGCGAGCGCGAAGGACGCGAGGCTGCCCTGTCTGAAGGAAGCATCGATGGCCAAGCTCGTCGCGTCGGAAACGGCGGAGGCGGTCGTGTCGGGCGCGATCCAGACGCTCGGCGGCTATGGTTATCTCGAGGAATTCGGGCTCGCCAAAATCTATCGCGATGTGCGGGTCTGCCAGATTTACGAGGGCACGTCCGACATCCAGCGGCTCGTGATCGCGCGCTCGCTCTAATCACCCGAACAAGGAAATCGACATGGATATCAAGGGTCTTCCCGCCATCGTGACCGGCGGCGCATCGGGGCTGGGGGGCGCGACCGCGGCCTTGCTGGCCGAACTGGGCGCAAAGGTCACGATATTCGATCTCAACGCGGACGCCGGCCAGGCGCATGCCGCGGCGATCGGCGGTCTGTTCGCTGCGGTGAACGTTGCCGACGAGGCGAGCGTTGCGGCCGGGCTCGATGCGGCGGAGGCCGCGCACGGCACCGCGCGCATTCTCGTCAACTGCGCCGGGGTCGCGCCCGCGATCAAGACGGTCGGCAAGGAAAACAAGGCGCATCCGCTCGACGCCTTCCGCCGCACCGTCGAGGTCAATCTGATCGGCAGCTTCAACGTCATCGCGCAGTTCGCGGCGCGGCTCGCGGCGGCGGAGCCGCTCGGCGAAGAGCGCGGCGTCATCGTCAACACCGCGTCGGTCGCGGCCTATGACGGACAGATCGGCCAGGCGGCCTATGCCGCCTCGAAAAGCGGTGTCGTCGGCCTGACGCTGCCCGTCGCGCGCGACCTGGCGCAGCACCGCATCCGTGTCGTCACGATCGCGCCGGGCATTTTCCTGACGCCGATGCTGATGGGCCTGCCGCAGGCGGCGCAGGACAGTCTCGGCACCCAGGTTCCGCACCCCAGCCGGCTCGGCAAGCCCGAGGAATATGCCCGGATGGTCCAGTCCATCGTCGAAAACCCGATGCTCAATGGCGAAACGATCCGTCTCGACGGCGCAATCCGGATGGCGCCGCGATGAGCGTCTCCGACCGCGCCCGCGCGATCGGCGAACGCGTCGAGGCCTTCGTCCGCGATGTCGTCGCGCCCTATGAAAGCGACCCGCGCCGCGATCATCACGACTGCCCGACCGACGAACTGATCGACGAGCTCAAGGAAAAGGCCCGCGCGGCTGGCGTTCTTACCCCGCATATCCTGTCGGACGGCAGCCACCTGACGCAGGTCGAGACGGCCTTCGTGCTGCAAAAGACCGGCCTGTCGCCGCTCGGCCCGCTCGCGTGCAACACCGCCGCGCCCGACGAGGGTAACATGTACCTGCTCGGCCATGTCGGCAGTCCCGAGATCAAGGAGCGCTT
>Ga0209571_1000690_pt1 | contig 27074 bp, 41 predicted proteins | sample EBPBio102011_DNA_FD_185866 | JGI IMG/M metagenome (GOLD analysis project Ga0209571, IMG submission 185866) | Wastewater treatment Type I Accumulibacter community from EBPR Bioreactor in Madison, WI, USA - Reactor 1_1/10/2011_ DNA (SPAdes)... | ecosystem: Engineered > Bioreactor > EBPR >... | reverse complement strand
CCTCTTCCACCGCGATCTCGTCGAAGGGGTTCATCGACATCTTCACATTCGCCAGATCGACCCCGCTCCCGTCCGCCTTCACGCGAACCTTCACGTTGTAGTCGATCACACGTTTGACGGGCACGAGGACCTTCATCAGTGCGTCTCTCCACAGTAGGGGGCCAAGGCCCCGGCCAAGCTCTCGGCAGGGGTGTTACCGCGTCGGAACGCGCATGGACAGAGGAAATGCGACAGAAACCTGCGCCCGGACGTCGCGTTTAACCGCAGATCAGCTTGCGGGACGGGTCAGCCCGGGCACCCAGAGCACATCCTTCGCGCCATCGTCATTGGCGATCCGGCCCGCCACGAAGAACCAGTCCGACAGGCGGTTCAGATAGCGCACGGCCTCGGGGTTCACGTCCTCCTCGGCCGCCAGTTCCACCACCAGCCGCTCGGCGCGGCGGCAGACGGTGCGGCACAGGTGCAGATGCGCCGCCAGCGCCGACCCGCCCGGCAGGATGAAGCTGCGCAGCGGCGTCAGCCGGGCATTCAGCACGTCAATCTCGCGCTCCAGCCGCTCCACCTGCGCCGCGATCATCCGCAGCGGCGTGTAGGACAGGGTCGAATCGAGATGGCGGTCGGGGGTGCAGAGATCGGCGCCCAGATCGAACAGGTCGTTCGAGACCCGCGCCAGCGCGGCATCCATGTCGCCTGCCGCATGAAGCCGCGCCAGCCCGACCGTGGCATTGGTCTCGTCAACCGTGCCATAGGCCGAGACCCGCAGCGACTGTTTGGGCACCCGCGCGCCATTGCCCAGCGCGGTTTCGCCCTTGTCGCCGGTTTTCGTATAGATCTTCGACAGGACAACCATCGTCAGCCCCTCGTCTTCAGCCAGGCGAAGAGGACGATCACCACCACCGCCACGAATTGCGCATAAAGCCGCCAGCGCATGATGCGGTTGGCATTGCGGCGGTTGAATTCGCCACCCTTGGCGAAGGTGCCGATGCCGAAGATCAGGATCGCGGCCACCACCAGCACCAGGGCGGTCGCAACCAGAAACAGCGGGTCGTGCAAGAGCATGGGACAGTCCTCCCTCTAATCCGGGTCTACGCCAAAGCCCCGCTGAAGCGAAGGGCCAGCCCCGATTTTTCGCCGAAAAATCGCGCCGGGGGCAGTCACGTCTTCGCGTCAGCCCTTGGCCATCAACCAATCCAGCGCCCGCGTCGGCAGCACCCGCCGCGCGATGCCGGAAATCCAGGTCGGCGTGGTGACGTAATAGCGCGGCTTCGGGCGCGCCGCCTCGACCGCATGGATCAGCTTGGCCGTCACCGCCGAGGCGGGCAGCTCGAACCGGTCGGGCGCGTTCTTGGATTCGTAGAGCCGGTGCAGCAGCGTCTTGTATTCCGCCGACCGGGCCGAGTTTTCCCAGTCGATCCATTTCTCGAAATGCGGCACGGCGTTTTCGCGGATGCGGCTGGTGATCGGGCCCGGCTCGATCAGCACCACTTCGATCCCGCTGCCCTTCATCTCGATGCGCAGCACATCCGTCAGCCCCTCCATGGCGAATTTCGTCGCCACATAGGCCCCGCGCCATTTCACGCCCACCAGACCCAGCACCGAAGAGCAGTTGATGATCCGCCCTTCGCCCGCCGCGCGCATCATCGGAATCACCCGGCGCGACAGGTCGTGATAGCCGAAAAGATTGACCTCGAAGATCGCCCGCAACGCGCCGCGCGGCAGGTCTTCGACCGCGCCGGGGCAGGCGAAGGCGCCGTTGTTGAACAGCGCGCCAAGCCTGCCGCGATTCACTTCGGCGACATGGGCGACGGCTTCGGCGATGCTGTCCTCGTCGCTGTAATCCAGCCGGAAGCTTTCCAGCCCCTCGTCGCGCAGGCGCTGGCAATCCGCCTCTTGCCGGCAGGTGGCAAAGACCCGCCAGCCCCGCGCCTTCAACCCGCGCGCCGCGTCAAGCCCGATGCCCGAAGAGCAGCCGGTGATAAGGATGGATCGGTCCAAGCTTCTGCCCCTTCGCCTGCGCGCTTTTTGCGGCGCAAGCTGGGGCAAAGGGGCGAGGCCGTCAAATGAAGTTCTTGTCGCTGACGCGGCGGACCGCTTTGGCGTCAGCCGCAGATCAGGGCGTGGCGGTCAGGAAGCGGGCGGCGACATAGCCGTCGATCCCGTCGCCCTCGATCAGGACATGCGCCCATTCGGCGCCTTCCATGGCGACGACCGTCACGGCCTCGCCATTGCTCAGCCGTCCCAGGACCGTGCTGTCGGTCGATGGGCCTTGCCGCACGTTGACCGAACGCGCGGCCACATACCAGACCTGCCGCTCATCCGCGCTGGCGGCCGGGGCCGGGCTGTCCTCGGCCGCCATTTCGGGGGCGGGATCGGCCACATCGCCGGTCATGCCGGGCAGGGCGGAGAGGGTAAAGATCGGCTGCGGCGCGGATTTGCGCAGGGCAGGCGTGGCCGGGGCGGTGGGCGCATAGGCCGCCGTCATGACCTGCGCGGGCGGCTCGGGCGTCACGGGTGCCGTTGCTGCGGCGGCGACCGCACCGGGCGAGACGATCTCGGTTTCCGAAGCCGGGGCAAGCGACGCCGTCTCGATCGGGGAATAATCGCGTTTCAGCACCACCACATCGCGCCCTTCAGCGGCGGCGAGCGCAAGTCCGGGGCGCATCTGGCCCCGATCCTGTCCGGCAAGGACAAGCGTCACATACATCGAGGCGCAAAGCAGGGCGGTCAGTCGCAGCATCAAATTCACCAATGGCAGTCGGTAATACGGCACCCCCCGGTGCCGAAACAGTCAGCTCAGAACCCTGACATATCACGATTCTTTGGCCTTCCGTGAGGGAAAAACGCCCCAACCTTCCCCCGGTTCCCTGGCGTTGCAAGGAAACGGCTGGACCCTTCGCGCTTGCGGAATTACACAACATCCATGTCGCAGGACGAAGATGACCCCAAGACTTACGGCCAGACCGTGGCCGAACCGCTTTCCCGTGCCATCGGCGAGCGCTACCTGACCTATGCGCTGTCGACGATCATGCACCGCGCCCTTCCCGATGCGCGCGACGGCCTTAAGCCGGTGCATCGTCGAATCCTTTACGCCATGCGCGAGTTGCGCCTGACCGCGACCGGGGGCTTCCGCAAATCGGCCAAGATCTCGGGCGATGTGATGGGGAATTACCACCCCCATGGCGATGCCGCGATCTATGACGCCATGGCGCGTCTGGCGCAGGATTTCAACGTCCGCTACCCGCTGGTCGATGGCCAGGGCAATTTCGGCAATATCGACGGCGACAATCCGGCCGCCAGCCGCTATACCGAAGCCCGCCTGACCGCCATCGCCGAGACGCTGATGGAAGGTCTGGCAGAAAACGCCGTCGATTTCCGCCCGAATTACGACGGCACGCTGGAAGAGCCGGTGGTGATGCCCGCCGCCTTCCCGAATCTGCTGGCCAATGGCTCCTCCGGCATCGCCGTCGGCATGGCGACCAATATCCCGCCCCACAATCTGGATGAGCTGATCCAGGGCTGTCACCTGCTGTTGCAACAGCCCGAAGCCACCACCGCCGATCTTGTCGCGCTGATCCCCGGCCCCGATTTCCCGACCGGCGGCATCATGGTCGAACCGCGCGACACCATCCTTGAGGCCTATGAAACAGGCCGCGGCTCCTTCCGCACCCGCGCCAAATGGCATGTCGAGGATCTGGGCCGCGGCACCTGGCAGATCGTCGTCACCGAGATTCCCTATCAGGTCGCCAAGTCCAAGCTGATCGAAAAGCTGGCCGAACTTATCCAGATCAAGAAGGTCCCGCTTCTGGCCGATATCCGCGACGAATCGGCCGAGGATATCCGCATCGTCCTGGAACCCCGTGCCCGCACCGTCGACCCCGAGGTGCTGATGGGCACGCTGTTTAGGAACAGCGACCTCGAGACCCGCTTCTCGCTGAACATGAATGTGTTGATCGACGGCCGCGTACCCAAGGTCTGCGGGCTGAAAGAGGTGCTGCGCGCCTTCCTCGACCACCGGCGCGAGGTGCTGCGGCGGCGCTCGGAACACCGGATCGAGAAGATCGACCACCGGCTGGAGATCCTGGAAGGCTTCATCATCACCTTCCTGAACCTCGACCGGGTGATCGACATCATCCGCTACGACGACGATCCGAAAGCCGCGCTGATGCGCGAGCATTGGGGCAAGCCGCATAAGCGCGCGGCCTCGGAAAAGGATTACGTCTCGCCGCCCGCGGGCGAGGGCGAATTGTCGGAAGTTCAGGCCGAGGCGATCCTGAACATGCGGCTGCGCAGCTTGCGCCGGCTGGAAGAGATGGAGTTGATCGCCGAACGCGACGCGCTGACCCAGGAACGCGCCGATCTGGCCGACCTTCTGGAAAGCGACCGCCGTCAGTGGAAGAAGATCGGCGAAGAGCTGGAAGAGATCCGCAAGAAATTCGGCAAGGGCACCAAAGGCGGCGACCGCCGCACCCAGTTCGCCGAGGCGGGCGAGGTCGAAGACGTGCCCTATGAGGCGATGATCGAGCGCGAGCCGATCACCGTTCTCTGTTCGCGCATGGGCTGGATCCGCGCGATGAAGGGCCATGTCGACCTGACGGCCGAGCAGAAATACAAGGATGGTGACGGCCCGCGCTTCGCCTTCCATGCCGAAACCACCGACCGCATCCTGCTGGTCGCCGAGAATGGCCGCTTCTTCACCCTTCTGGGCGCCAACCTGCCCGGCGGGCGCGGCATGGGCGAACCCGTCCGACTGATGGTCGACCTGCCGAACGACACCGGCATCACCGAGATTCTGCTGCACCGCCCCGGGGCGAAATATCTGGTCGCCTCGACCGCGGGCGACGGTTTCATCGTTCCCGCTGACGAATTGCTGGCCCAGACCAAGGCCGGCAAGCAGGTGCTGACCACGCGCGACGGCGTCAAATCCGCCGTCTGCCGCCCGGTCACCGGCGATCATGTCGCCGTGGTGGGCGACAACCGCAAGCTTCTGGTCTTTCCGCTGGCCGACCTGCCGGAAATGGCCAAGGGCAAGGGCGTGCGGCTGCAGAAGTACAAGGATGGCGGGCTGTCGGACGCGATCACCTTCACCCTCGCCGATGGCCTGTCCTGGAAAGATCCGGCGGGCCGCACCCGCACCGAAACCCTGCTGACCGAATGGCAGGGCCCGCGCGCCGGGGCAGGCAAGATGGCCCCGCGCGGTTTCCCGCGCGACAATCGGTTCACCTAGGGTCAGCCGACCAGAAGCTCGGCCAGACCCCGCTCGCAAGCCAGCCGGTCAAGCGGCGCCAGTCGGCCCAGCCCGCGCAAGATCAGCGCATTTGGCAAGGTCACCAGCCGCATCCGTAGGATGCAAGGAACCTGTAATCCCGCCGCTGCCAGATCGGCGATGGTTATGTCGCTGGGCCAGCTTGTCGCCTTGGCGGTGGTGATCATCGCTACAAGAGCGGAGCCATTGCCTTCATTGAAGGCGCGAGATGACACGACCACGACCGGACGGCGCTTCAGAACCGGCTGTTCCGCAAAGGGAAAAGGCACGACGACCGTCTCAAAACGGTCACAGATCACGAAAGGCCTCTTCGTCTTCCTCGCTCGCCCATTCCGAAAAGCTGGGCGCTATGCCGGCCAGATATTCATCTGCCGTTGTCAGAACCCGCACCGTCACTTTCGCGCCCTTGCGGGTGCGGAACCATTCGTTCCAGATCGCCTTCATCTCGCCCACCGGCCGGATGCCGTCTGTCGGCCGTCCATCGGCGCCGCGCTTCATGCGCTGCCACGCGCCGGAGACGCCATCGACTTCCAGCGTGACCTCGGCCTCGGGTTCAAGCGCTGAGAGCCGGTCGAGGATCTGCCGGTTCGGCAGGTGTTTGAACCAGATCGCATGGTCCTGAATGCTGGTGCGGTCCATGGTGGGTTGTCCTCCATACTCGACTGGACCCCATATAGACCCCCAGCAGGCTTTGTCAATAGACCCCCCTGGGGCCCCCTTCGCCACAGGACGCTCAGGCCCGTTCCACCCCCAGCCAGACCCCGCCTTCGGGCCGCAGCGTCAGGATCATCACCGGCTTCGGGTCGCGCCCCGGCACCGGCGTGAACCGGAACCGCGCCAGCAGCGTCGCCAGGATGATCACCGCCTCCTGCAACGCGAAGCTCGCGCCGATGCAGATGCGCGGGCCGTCGCCAAAGGGCAGGTAATGAAAGCGCGGCACCGCGCGCGGATCGGCGAAACGCGACGGGTCAAAGGCGTCGGGCCTGTCCCACAGCCGGTGATGGCGGTGCAGCGCATAGATCGGCAGGATCACCGTGTCGCCGCGCCGCACCTCGCGCCCGCACAGCTCATCCGGTGCCTGTGCCGTGCGCGACAGGAAGGCGGCGGGAGGATAGAGCCGCAGCGCCTCGTCCACGATGCGGCGGGTCAGGGTCAGGGCGGGCAGGTCCGCCACGGTTGCCGCCCTCTCGCCCAGCACCGCCTGCGCCTCGGCCCGCGCCGCCGCCTGCACGCCTTGGTCAAAGGCGCAAAGGTACAGCGCCCAGGACAGGGTCAGCGCCGTCGTCTCATGCCCGGCCACGATGAAGGTCAACAGGTTGTCGCGCAGCTCGTCGGTCGACATCTTCCGCCCGCTGTCGGGGTCCGCCCCCGCCATCAGAAGGTCCAGCAGGTCCGGCGGCAGGCGCGCGCCGACGGCCCGCCGCGCCTCGATCGCCCGGTCGGCCAAAAGCTTGGTCTGCCGCATCGCCGCGCCCGTCACCATCCGGTGCGGCCGGGGCACCCAGCCCGGCGCGCCCAGAATGTCCAGAAGCGAGACCTTCGCCGTCTGCCCGATATATTGCTCGATCGCCCGATGCACTGCCGCGCGGTCAAACCCCTCGCCGCTGGTGAAGGTCACATCTGCGATGACCTCGAAGGTCGCCGTCACCATCTCGTCGAACAGGTTCGCGGCCCGCCCGGGCACCAGCCGGGCGCAGGCCCGTTCCGCCGCCGCCGTCATCACCGGACCCAGCGCCGCCACATTGCGATGCGAAAAGACCGGCGCCGCCGTCCGCCGCTGCCAATGCCACTCGGCGCCCTCGGCCACGAACAGGCTGTCGCCGATGGCCGGGCCAAGGATCAGCTTGGTCACCAGCGATTTCGGGTAATTCGCCAGATTGTCGCGCAAGACCCGCTTCAGCGCCTCGGGCTCCATCACCATATGCCAGCGCTTGCCGGTGCGGCCCGACAGGATCGGCGCATGGGTGGCGATCTCGGGAATCAGTTCCAGCACATTGCGCCGCCCGGCCGCCAGCGACCCCCTGATGCCCAGGGGTTCGGTCGCCAGCGGCACCCGGACGGGCAGGGGGCCTGGGGCAAGCGGTTTCAGAACGGACATGGCGCATCTCCGACCGGGCTGCTGCCGCCATGCTACGCGCCTTGCGCCCTGCGCGACAGCCCGAGCGGGCGCCGTTGCGGCTTGCCGCCTGACCCGCTATCCCTGAATGCCTGATCCACGCCAAAAGCGCCCAAGCCGGAGCCGCCGATGTTCCTTCGTCCCCTCGCCCTCTGCCTTGGCCTTCTGTCGCTGGCGGCCTGCGCCACCAATGATCTGGCCGAACCGCCCGCGCCCCTTGGCGATTTCGCCCTGGGCCTGAACATCGCGGTCGCCGACAATATCCAGATGGTGCCGATCTCGCGCCCGGCCGAGCCGAAGGATTGGGAAGCCGCGATCAAGAAGGCGGTGGACGACCGTTTCGGCGCCACGCGCTATCAGGGATCGAAGCTCTATAATATCGGCATCAACATCGACGCCTACGCCCTCGCGCCGCCCGGCATCCCGCTGGTGGCCTCGCCCAAATCGGTCGTGGTCATCACCGCCAACATCTGGGATGACGCGGCGCAAAAGAAGCTGAACGAGGAAGGCAAGCAATTCACCGTCTTCGAAGGCCTGTCGGGCGACACGCTGGTCGGTTCGGGCCTGACCAAGTCCAAGCAGCAGCAGATGGACACGCTGGCCTTCAACGCGGTCAAGCGGGTCGAGGACTGGCTTCTGGAGCATCCCGAATGGTTCGGCATGACGCCCGAACAGCTCAAGGCCGCGCTCGAGGCGCGGGCCGCCCAGGTCGCGGCGGCCAAGAAGACCAGGGCGGCCCCGGCTGCCGCCCCCGTGGCCCCGGCGGCACCGACCACGCCCCCCGCGACCAACTGACCTGTCCGGGGCCAGGGCCCCTGCACCCCCCGGGCCCGTTCCCGCTTGATTTTCCGGCTCCGGGGCTTTATCTCGCCGCGCGAGTGAAGGAAGGGGTCTCCATTCCGGGCCCCGCGCAAGGAAGGGCTGCCCCATGGCCAAGGCCAAGTTTGAACGCACCAAGCCGCATGTGAACATCGGCACGATCGGTCACGTCGACCACGGCAAGACCACGCTGACCGCGGCGATCACCAAATATTACGGCGAATTCCGCGCCTATGACCAGATCGACGGCGCCCCGGAAGAGCGTGCGCGCGGCATCACCATCTCGACGGCCCATGTCGAGTATGAGACCGAGAACCGCCACTACGCGCATGTCGACTGCCCCGGCCACGCCGACTATGTGAAGAACATGATCACCGGTGCCGCCCAGATGGACGGCGCGATCCTGGTGGTGGCCTCGTCGGACGGCCCGATGCCGCAGACGCGCGAGCACATCCTGCTCGGCCGTCAGGTCGGCATCCCCTACATGGTCGTCTACATGAACAAGGTCGACCTGGTGGATGACGCCGAACTGCTGGAACTCGTCGAGATGGAAATCCGCGAGCTGCTGTCCTCCTACGACTATCCCGGCGACGACATCCCGATCGTCAAGGGCTCGGCCCATCAGGCGATGATCGGCGAGCGCAAGGACATTGGCGAGGATTCGATCCGCGCGCTTCTGAAGGCCGTGGACGAATATATCCCGACCCCGGCCCGCGCCGTCGACCAGCCCTTCCTGATGCCGATCGAAGACGTGTTCTCGATCTCGGGCCGCGGCACCGTGGTCACCGGCCGTATCGAGCGCGGTGTGATCAACGTCGGCGACGAAGTGGAGATCGTGGGCATCCGCGACACCAAGAAGTCGACCTGCACCGGCGTCGAGATGTTCCGCAAGCTGCTGGACCGCGGCGAGGCCGGCGACAACGTGGGCGTCCTGCTGCGCGGCATCGACCGTGACGGCGTCGAGCGCGGCCAGGTTCTGTGCAAGCCGAAATCGGTGAACCCGCACACCAAGTTCGAAGCCGAGGCCTATATCCTGACCAAGGAAGAAGGCGGCCGCCACACGCCGTTCTTCGCGAACTACCGCCCGCAATTCTACTTCCGCACCACCGACGTGACCGGCACCGTGAAGCTGCCGGAAGGCACCGAGATGGTGATGCCGGGCGACAACCTGAAGTTCGAGGTCGAGCTGATCGCCCCGATCGCGATGGAAGAGAAGCTGCGCTTCGCCATCCGTGAAGGCGGCCGCACCGTCGGCGCCGGCGTCGTCTCCAAGATCATCGCCTGATTGACTTCCCCGCGGGCGCGCGTTAAGCGCGCCCGTTCCTATTTGTGACCCCCCGAAGGAAACCAACAAGATGCAAGGTCAGACTATCCGCATCCGGCTGAAAGCCTTCGATTACCGCGTTCTGGATGCCAGCACGCAGGAAATCGTCAACACGGCAAAGCGGACCGGCGCGCAAGTGCGCGGCCCGATCCCGCTTCCCAACCGGATCGAGAAATTCACCGTTCTGCGCGGTCCGCACATCGACAAGAAGTCGCGCGACCAGTGGGAAATCCGGACGCATAAGCGTCTTCTCGACATCGTCGACCCGACGCCGCAGACCGTGGACGCGCTGATGAAGCTCGACCTCGCCGCTGGCGTGGACGTCGAGATCAAGGTCTGAGGAGGCTGATCATGCGTTCTGGCGTTATCGCAAAGAAGCTGGGCATGACCCGGCTGTTCCTCGAAGACGGCAAGCAGGTTCCTGTGACCGTTCTTCAGCTCGACAATCTGCAGGTCGTGGCCCAACGCACCGCCGACAAGGATGGCTATACCGCCGTCCAGCTTGGCGCGGGCACGGCCAAGGTGTCGCGCACCACGGCCGCACAGCGCGGCCATTTTGCCAAGGCCTCGGTGGCCCCCAAGCGCAAGCTGGCCGAATTCCGGGTCACCCCGGATTGCCTGATCGACGTGGGCGCGGAAATCACCGCCGACCATTACATCGCGGGTCAGCACGTCGACGTGGCGGGCACCTCGATCGGTAAGGGCTTTGCCGGTGCCATGAAGCGGCACAACTTCGGCGGCCTGCGTGCCTCGCACGGTGTGTCGGTCTCGCACCGTTCGCACGGTTCGACCGGCCAGTGCCAGGATCCCGGCAAGGTGTTCAAGGGCAAGAAGATGGCCGGCCACCTCGGTTCGGTCCGGGTCACCACCCAGAATCTTCAGGTCGTCCGCACCGATGCGGAACGCGGCCTGATCATGATCAAGGGGGCTGTCCCCGGTGCCGCCGGTGGCTGGGTCACCGTGAAGGACGCGGTCAAGAAGCCGGAAGCCAAGGACGCCCCGCGTCCCGCCGCGATCCGCGCTGCTGCTGCTCCGGCTGCCGAAGTGGCCGCCGAAGGGGGTGAAGCATGAAACTCGATGTGATCAAGCTTGACGGCAAGAAGGCCGGCTCGATCGATCTGGACGAAGCGCTGTTCGGCCTTGAGCCGCGCGCCGACATCCTGCACCGCGTGGTGCGCTGGCAGCGGGCCAAGGCCCAGGCTGGCACCCATTCGGTTCTGGGCAAGTCGGATGTCAGCTATTCTATCGCCAGAAGGGCACCGGCGGCGCACGCCACGGCTCCAAGAAGGCCCCGATCTTCCGTCACGGTGGCGTCTACAAGGGCCCGACCCCGCGTAGCCACGCCCATGACTTGCCGAAGAAGTTCCGTGCCCTAGGCCTGCGCCATGCGCTGTCGGCCAAGGCCAAGGCGGGCGAGCTGGTGATCCTGGATGCGGCCACCCTGGCCGAAGCCAAGACCGCCGCGCTGGCCAAGACCGTCAAGGAACTGGGCTGGAAGCGCGCGCTCGTCATCGACGGGGCGGTGGTCGACGCGAATTTCGCGCTGGCCGCCCGCAACCTCGACGGCGTCGACGTGCTGCCGACCATCGGCGCGAACGTGTATGACATCCTGAAGCGTGACATCCTGGTGATCACGAAGGCGGGTGTCGAAGCCCTGGAGGCGCGTCTGAAATGAGCGTGAAACCCGAACATTACGACCTGATCAAGAAGCCGATCATCACCGAGAAGGCCACCATGGCCTCCGAGGCGGGCGCGGTGGTCTTCCAGGTCGCCATGGATGCGACCAAGCCCCAGATCAAGGAGGCGGTCGAGGCCGTCTTCGGCGTCAAGGTGAAGGCGGTGAACACCACCATCACCAAGGGCAAGGCCAAGAAGTTCCGCGGCCGCGCCGGCGAGCGCAGCGACAAGAAGAAGGCCTATGTGTCGCTTGAAGAAGGCCACACGATCGACGTGTCGACCGGCCTCTGAGCGGACGCTTCAGGTGAAAAGAAAGAGCCCCTGCCGAAAGGCGGGGGCTTTTTTTATATGATGAAGCACAGCAAACTCTTGAAGAAGATTTCTCAAGGGGCTGTATTCCATGGCTGTTAGTATCACTACCCAAAAACTAATTTGGGGCATCTTTGCGGCCAGGTGTGCGATGTGCCGCCGTAAGGTAACTTGGGAATCTGAGTCCGGTGGACGATCCCTGACCGGCGAAATCGCGCATATCGTGGGCGCAAGGACCACCGCATCGCGAGGCCATGTAGAGATTGCGGGTGGCAGAGATGATCCTGAAAATCTACTACTGCTGTGTCGTGAGCACCACAAAATCGTCGATGATAACGAACAAGAATACACAGTAGAACGTCTGCAGCGCATTCGCTCTGAGTTTCTTGTATGGTTGGAAGGAAAACTAGCTCCAACGCAACCGTGGTCGCCGGGAGTCATCAGTCAATACACTTACCTCAATGTGCCTAGACTTGACGAGTTCGCGGCAATGCGTGGGTACAAAATCAACCATGACCCGCTGGGCCCGGGAACTCACTTGTCTGAGCTCGGGTACAGCCTGAATTTCTTAATGAACCAGTACAGTAGGGTTCTAGATAAATTGCCGATGGAAGCGCATCCGGCCGCTAACATTGAATTCGCGCATGACGGATATGTAGGGCGTATCATATCCTTTGAACGCCTTCGTTTCAGAAATAAAAATGTGCCTTTATACCGACCAGAAGGGCAGAGGCCCCACTTCACAGGAGATTTGAAGCTCGATCCACATATTTATCACAAATTCGCAGACTGGCGACTCGTTATCAATCTCAATATGCAATGGATAACCACAAGCACGGCCTATACGTTGGTTCGTTCGAGTGGCGCTGGTACGATCTTCTCGGGTTTTGCTCGTATAAATCGTGTCGACCTAGTGACCAAGACCATGCATGCAACGGCACTTGCCATCGGCCTACCAACGAGCCCCTTGGACCTGTTGATATCCAACAAGCCTGAAGCCGAGGCGTTTGACATGGCATCGCTCGAAGATGATGTGAGCAAGTCGCGATCTGAGGAGTGGTGCGGAGCCGTTGATGCTTGTGATGCATGCGGCAAGAAGTTTGTCGAAGGCGACTACATGATTGACGGCCCAACAGTCAGAGGTGGGCCGTGGGGGAACATCTGTGCGAGCTGCTTCCTCGCTGGTGATCGTCAGTTGGGCGTCGGTAAAGGGCAGCTCTACAAGCGTACTGAGGATGGTTGGCCACTCGTGGGAGGCTATGCGAGGCCGCTTGACGAAAGCTAATACAGGTTCGCATCGTTTCCCATAGAGAACCCCCCACACCCCATTGCCCCCCCGTCCCCCTTCTGCTACTGCACCGCCACGCCAGAAGCCCCGGATTCGTCCGGGGCTCTTGGTTTGTTCGTTCCGGTGACATGCGCACCGCCTCGGACAGACGAACCGGGGATCTTCGGAGCCCTTAACCCCGGACCTTCCCCCTTGCCGGTAACGGCGGGGTGACGGTCCTGAAGCAAACGGAAGACAGGAAACATGGCACTCAAGTCGTATAAGCCGACGACGCCTGGCCAGCGCGGGCTGGTTCTGATCGACCGTTCGGAGCTGTGGAAAGGCCGGCCTGTGAAAGCCCTCACCGAGGGTTTGCAGAGCCATGGCGGCCGCAACAATACCGGACGGATCACCATGCGCCACCAGGGCGGCGGCGCGAAGCGTCTGTACCGCGTGGTGGACTTCAAGCGTCGCAAGTGGGACATGGCCGCGATCGTCGAGCGGATCGAATATGACCCCAACCGCACCGCCTTCATCGCGCTGGTCAAATACGCCGATGGCGAGCTGGCCTATGTGCTGGCCCCGCAGCGTCTGGCCGTGGGCGACAGCATCGTCGCCGGCGCCAAGGTCGACGTGAAGCCCGGCAATGCGATGCCCTTCTCGGGCATGCCGATCGGCACGATCGTCCACAACGTCGAACTGAAACCCGGCAAGGGCGGCCAGCTGGCCCGCGCTGCGGGCACCTATGCGCAATTCGTCGGTCGTGACGGGTCCTACGCGCAGATCCGCCTGTCCTCGGGCGAACTGCGTCTGGTCCGCCAGGAATGCATGGCCACCATCGGTGCCGTGTCGAACCCCGACAACTCGAACCAGAATTTCGGTAAAGCGGGCCGTATGCGCTACAAGGGCATCCGCCCGACCGTGCGCGGCGTTGCCATGAACCCGATCGACCACCCGCATGGCGGCGGTGAAGGCCGCACCTCGGGCGGCCGGCACCCGGTCACCCCGTGGGGCAAGGGCACCAAGGGCAACAAGACCCGCACCAACAAGACCACGGACAAGATGATCGTCCGGTCGCGTCACGCCAAGAAGAAAGGGCGCTGATCCATGTCCCGTTCCGTCTGGAAAGGCCCGTTCGTCGATGGCTATCTGCTGAAGAAGGCAGAAACCGCCAAGGCCTCGGGCAAGAACGAAGTGATCAAGATCTGGTCGCGCCGTTCCACCATCCTGCCGCAATTCGTTGGTCTGACCTTCGCGGTCTACAACGGCAAGAAGCACGTTCCTGTTGCGGTCACCGAAGAAATGATCGGCCAGAAGTTCGGTGAATATTCGCCGACCCGGACCTATTACGGTCACGCTGCCGACAAGAAAGCCAAGAGGAAGTAAGCCATGGGTGCGGAAAAGAACCCCCGCCGCGTGGCGGACAATGAAGCGATGGCGGTGCTGCGCATGCTGCGCACCAGCCCTCAGAAGCTGAACCTCGTCGCGGGCATGATCCGCGGCAAGAAGGTGGAAAAGGCGCTTGCTGATCTGACCTTCTCCAAGCGCCGCATCGCCGGTGACGTGAAGAAGTGCCTGCAGTCGGCCATCGCCAATGCGGAAAACAACCACAACCTCGACGTCGACAGCCTTGTCGTGGCCGAGGCCTGGGTCGGCAAGAACCTGGTGATGAAGCGGGGCCGTCCGCGGGCTCGTGGCCGGTTCGGCAAGATCATGAAGCCGTTCTCGGAAATCACCATCAAGGTCCGTCAAGCCGGGGAGACCGCGTAATGGGACAGAAGGTTAACCCGATCGGGATGCGTCTTCAGGTCAACCGTACCTGGGACAGCCGTTGGTTCGCCGATTCGAAAGACTACGGCAACCTGCTGCTTGAAGACCTGCGGATGCGCGAATTCATCCACAAGGAATGCAAGCAGGCCGGCGTGTCGAAAGTGATCATCGAGCGGCCGCACAAGAAGTGCCGCGTGACGATCCACACCGCGCGTCCGGGCGTGATCATCGGCAAGAAGGGCGCCGATATCGAAACCCTGCGCAAGAAGCTGGCCGCCTTCACCAAGTCGGACCTGCATCTGAACATCGTCGAAGTGCGCAAGCCCGAAGTCGATGCGCAGCTGGTGGCGGAATCGATCGCCCAGCAGATGGAGCGCCGGGTGTCCTTCCGTCGCGCCATGAAGCGCGGCGTGCAGAACGCCATGCGCATGGGCGCGCTGGGGATCCGTGTGAATGTCGGTGGCCGTCTTGGCGGTGCCGAAATCGCCCGGACCGAGTGGTATCGCGAAGGCCGCGTGCCGCTGCACACCCTGCGGGCCGACATCGACTATGCGCTGTCCGAAGCCGAAACCCCCTATGGGATCATCGGTGTGAAGGTGTGGATCTTCAAGGGCGAGATCCTTGAGCACGATCCGCAAGCGCATGACCGTCGCCTCGCCGAAGCCGCCGATGCCCCGTCGTCGCGTGGCCCGCGCCGCGAGCGCGGCGACCGCGAACGCGCGTAAGGAGTGAGAAGAGATGCTGCAACCGAAGCGCACAAAGTTCCGCAAGATGCACAAGGGCCGCATCAGCGGTGAAGCCAAAGGCGGCTTCCTGCTGAATTTCGGCTCCTTCGCGCTGAAGGCCACCGAGCCCGAGCGTGTGACGGCCCGTCAGATCGAAGCGGCCCGCCGCGCGATCACCCGTCACATGAAGCGTCAGGGTCGGGTCTGGATTCGGATTTTCCCGGATGTTCCGGTCTCGGCCAAGCCCGTCGAAGTTCGTATGGGTAAGGGCAAGGGTTCGGTCGATTACTGGGCCTGCAAGGTCAAGCCGGGCCGCATCATGTTCGAGATCGACGGCGTCGCCGAAGAGATCGCGCGTGAAGCGCTGCGCCTGGGCGCGATGAAGCTGCCGGTCACCTCGCGCATCGTCGCCAAGGAAGACTGGTAAGGTTTTGCCCTCGGGCAAAACCAGTGCGGCAAAGCGGATTTCCCCGAAATCAGCGGGCCGTCACACGGTTGAAAGAATGGGCCCCTGCCGGAAACGGCGGGGGCTTTTCGTTTGCGTTGACCGCCTTTTACTGCGCGCTGAAGGGAGTGGACTATGACGCCGAGTGACTTGGGTTGGAAGCAACTGCGCACTTGTGACGATCGTCGTTTCTTCGCGGGAACAACCTTTATGTTCAAGACGGACGACAGTGGTCCACAAGGTCGCTACCAATTTGCAATCGCGGTGCTTTGTGACGGTGACAGGCAGTTTCTGCTCGTTTCGGCAGAAGGTAGGACTTGGTCTAACGGGGGTGAACCACTTCCCGAGGAATCCAACTACGAAGGCCAACCCTACACGCTCTCTGCCGACTGGCTGCGTCGCAATCTAGGCTATATCGCAAAGATCAAAGATGAAGGTGACGTCTGGTTTGCTGAGCGCGTTCTCATTACACCGGAACCGTCAGGCGAGACGCACTAGCCGGTGATCCTAGACGAAGACCGTATGCGAAGTAGCAGTTGTTAAACCATTAAGAAAACTCAAGAAAGTAACGCCATGCCCGAGATCACCTCTCTCTTCGTCACCCGCCTTTACCGCGCCAAGCTGAACGAGCTGGCGAAGAAGAAGGTGGATTACGCCGAGCTGCATTCCTCTTGCGACGCCATCGCCGAGGATGACGAGGCCGGGCAGGACTGGTGCGAGGCCAATGGCTATCCGGGCTATACCTCTTACGCTTCGCTGGACGATCTGCCCTGGCGGTTCCCGATCTTCGGCGATCTGGAAAAGGCGCTGGACAAGCATGTCGCGGCCTTCTGCGACGATCTGGGCTTCGATCTTCAGGGCAAGAAGCTCAAATGCAACTCGCTCTGGATCAACATCCTGCCCGAAGGCGGCACCCATGCCAGCCACATCCACCCGCATTCGGTGATCTCGGGCACCACCTATGTGGCGATGCCCGAGGGCACATCGGCGCTGAAACTGGAAGACCCGCGCCTGCCGATGATGATGATGGCGCCGGTCACCCGCAAGGACGCGCCCGAGGCGCTGCGCCGCTTCGTCTATGTCCAGCCCATGGTGGGCGAGGTGCTGCTGTGGGAAAGCTGGCTGCGCCATGAAGTGCCGATGAACATGTCGGAAGAGGAGCGGATCTCGGTCAGCTTCAACTACGGCTGGGCCTGAGCGGCGGGGCGATCCGAGGTTGCAACGCGGCGCTGCGCTGGCCTAACCTTGCGAACCGCGCATGAGCCGGGCGTCAGAACCCGGGCGGCATCTTGGGCAGGGAAGCATTTGGCCAAAGCCAGCGAAAACTCGCATTATCTTGCGCTGGATGCCGCGAGGGGTTTGGCCGCGATCGCGGTCTTCCTGTACCACTACAAGGGCCAGATCCATGTTTTCGGCCTCATCAGCGGCAGCTTCCTTGCGGTCGACCTGTTCTTCCTGATGAGCGGCCTGGTCATCGCCCGCGCCTATGAGCGCCGGTTGATGAGCGGCGAGATGGGCTTTGTCCGGTTCACGGCAGTCAGGGTTCTGCGCCTCTGGCCGCTCTATCTGGCCGCCTGTGCCTTCGGCATGGTGCATTTCCTGGGCAAGATCGCGATGGACACGCCAGATGCGCCACGGCTTGCGCAGGTTCTGTGGGCCTTGCCCTTGACCCTGCTTCTTTTGCCCACGCCGGGCAGCAAGACCTGGGCCTTTGGGGCCATTCCCTTCTCGACATCTGCCTGGACCCTGACGTTCGAGTTCTGGTTCAACCTTGCCTATGTCCTGCTTCTGCCGTGGCTTTCCAGCCGGGTTCTGATGGGGGTGACCGTGGTCGCTCTTGCTGTGCTGGTTTGGCAGGTTCACCTCTACCAGACCGCCGATCTGGGCTGGTCTCTCGAGACCTTTCCGGGCGGGTCGGCCCGCTTCTGGTTCTCATTCTCCCTGGGCGTCTTGATCCATCGCAGCGGCGTGCTTTCCCGTGCGCCGCAGGTTCCGGGCTGGGTCCTTTTCCCGGTCACCTTCGCTTTCGTGCTTCTGCCCGCGAACGCCGTCTGGTGGCAGCTTCTGTGGATTGCAGTCATCTTCCCGGGCTTTGTCATCCTGGCTGCCCGCCTGCCGATGTCGGCCGTCCTGGCGGGCCTGTCGGACCATCTGGGCAGGCTGTCTTACGCCATCTACATTCTGCATGCCTCTGTCTCGGTCCTGATCCTGGGACAGATAAAGGTCTGGGCGCCGCATCTGCTGCGGGGGCACGAACTGCTGCTGGCCGTGATCCTGATCCCGACGGTGCTGATCATCTCGGCCTTGCTGACCTATCGTTTTGACGAACCTTTGCGGGCCCGCCTATCCCGAAAGGGCAAAGCGACGCCATGACCATGGATTGGAACCGGGGCGCCGGTTCGGGACTTCTCACGTGCAAGAGGACAATCGCCATGCCCGAAGGCACTTCGACACTGAAACCGGAAGACCCGCGCCTGCCGATGATGATGGCGCCGGTCGCCCGCAAGGACGCGCCCGAGGCGCTGCGCCGTTTCGTCTATGTGCAGCCCGAAGTGGGCGATGTGCTGCTGTGGGAAAGCTGGGTGCGACATGAAGTGCCGAGAATGTGTCGGAAGAGGAGCGGATCTCGGTCAGCTCCAACTACGGCTGGGCTTAACACGTCGGCAAGTTGCTCAATGGGTATGTGATGGTCAGATCGGCCTTTGTGAGTTCTGTCGACGCGATTCAAGACGAGCTTGGTTCGTTCTTCCGAGACGCGGGCTTCCGAAGGAAGGGGCGCCTGTACAACCGCACAACGAATGATGGCCTAATCCAAACCGTATATTTCCAGTTGGGCCCCTTCGACCCGCCGGGGACAACCTACGTCCGAGGCCTGACGAGAAATCTGCATGGTCAGTTCGCCGTAGACATCGGTGTCTTCGTTCCCGATGTGTCAAAATTGACAGGCGAAGAATGGGGCAAGTGGGTTCACGATGCCGGTTCTCACGTCCGCACGCGCCTTGGTCGCACCCCCGAAGCGCGGACGGACCATTGGTGGCCAGCGGCGGTAAACCAAGAGACAACAGGCGATATCCTTCGCCTGCTGCAAACACATGCAAGCGCGTTTTTCTCGCGCTTTGAAACCCGCGAGAAACTTCTGCGAGAAATCGACGACGCAGGCCGATGGGACGGATACGCCATGACACCGCCATGGATTATCCAGGCTGCCATCCTTGCGGAGGCGCATGATCGCGAGAGGGCCGTAGCCATACTCGAGCGGGGAAGAGACAGGGCGATGAAAGACGGGATGAAAGGCCATGCCGCCTACCTGCTGGGTCTGATCCGAAAGTTGTGACCCCCAACTTCCCCCTTGCCCCCGCGCGCCATCCCCCCTATAGGACCCCATCCACGGCTCCGGGGCGACTCGGATTCGGTGGTTTGTCATTGATCCGCCAGATCACCGGTGACCCTTGGCACCAAGGGGCCGTCTGGCGATTGTGAAAGGAAGATTGGCGATGGACGCCAAGGAACTGAAGACCAAGACCCCAGACCAGCTGCGCGACAGCCTGGTCGCCCTGAAGAAAGAGGCGTTCAACCTGCGCTTCCAACAGGCGACCAACCAGCTTGAGAACACCGCCCGCATGCGCGCCGTCCGTCGTGACGTCGCCCGCATCAAGACGGTGCTCAACCAAAAAGCCGCTGAAGCCGCGAAGTAAGGGGAAGATCATGCCGAAACGTATCCTTCAGGGCACCGTCACCTCGGACAAGAACGAGCAGACGATCACCGTCCTGGTCGAGCGCCGCTTCAAGCACCCGCTGCTGCAGAAGACCGTGCGCAAGTCGAAGAAGTACCGTGCCCATGACGAGCACAACACCTTCAAGGTGGGCGACGTCGTCCGTATCGAGGAATGCGCCCCCATCTCGAAAACCAAACGCTGGACCGTTGTGACCGACGCCACGGCGTAAGTCAGAACGATCTAAACGAAACCCCGGGGCCGGAAATCAGACCGGTCCCCGAAGGTCGGGAGAAGACCAATGATCCAGATGCAGACGAATCTGGATGTAGCTGACAACTCCGGCGCGCGCCGGGTGCAGTGCATCAAGGTTCTTGGCGGGTCGCACCGCCGCTATGCTTCGGTCGGCGACATCATCGTGGTGTCGGTGAAGGAAGCGATTCCGAAGGGCCGCGTGAAGAAGGGTGACGTCCGCAAGGCCGTTGTCGTTCGCACCGCCAAGGAAGTCCGCCGTGAAGACGGCACCTCGATCCGTTTCGACCGCAATGCCGCCGTCATCCTGAACAACCAGGGCGAACCGGTCGGCACCCGTATCTTCGGGCCGGTCGTGCGCGAACTGCGTGCCAAGAACTTCATGAAGATCATCTCGCTTGCGCCGGAGGTGCTGTGATGGCTGCCAAGCTCCGCAAGGGTGACACCGTCGTCGTGCTGACCGGCAAGGACAAGGGCAAGAAGGGCGAAATCACCGCCGTCTCGCCCAAGGACAACAAGGCCGTGGTCGATGGCGTGAACGTCGCGATCCGCCACACCAAGCAATCGGCCCAGTCGCAGGGCGGCCGCATCCCGCAGGCGATGCCGATCGACCTGTCGAACCTGTCGCTCCTCGACAAGAACGGCAAGGCGACCCGCGTCGGCTTCCGCATGGAAGGCGACAAGAAGGTCCGCTACGCCAAGACCACCGGGGAGGCGCTCTGATGCTTGACGCTGCTCAATACACGCCGCGCCTCAAGGCCCAGTACAAGGCCAAGACCCGCGCCGCGCTGAAGGAAGAGTTCTCGTACAAGAACGACATGCAGATCCCGCGTCTGGACAAGATCGTCCTGAACATGGGCGTCGGCGAAGCGGTCAAGGACACCAAGAAGGTGAAGCAGGCCGCCGAGGAACTTGGCCAGATCGCCGGTCAGAAGGCCGTGATCACCAAGGCCCGCAAGTCGATCGCGACCTTCCGCGTCCGCGAAGAGATGCCGCTGGGCTGCAAGGTCACGCTGCGCGGCGATCGCATGTACGAATTCCTTGACCGTCTGGTGAACGTCGCTCTGCCGCGCGTCCGCGACTTCCGCGGCGTGAAGCCCTCGTTCGACGGCCGTGGCAACTTTGCCATGGGCCTGAAAGAGCACATCGTCTTCCCGGAAATCGACTTCGACAAGGTCGACGAGATCCTGGGCATGGACATCATCATCTGCACCACCGCGCAGACCGATGCCGAAGCCAAGGCGCTGTTGAAGCACTTCAACATGCCCTTCAACGCCTGATCGCGAGGAACCACAGATATGGCAAAGAAATCCATGGTGAACCGCGAAGTCAAACGCGCAGCGCTGGTGAAGCAACATGCTTCCAAGCGTGCCGCGCTGAAGGCGGTGATCTACGACCAGACCAAACCGATGGAAGAGCGTTTCAAGGCCACGATGAAACTGGCCGAGATGCCGCGCAACAGCGCCGCCGTTCGCATGCACAACCGCTGCCAGCTGACCGGCCGTCCGCACGCGTTCTATCGCAAGTTGAAACTCTCGCGCATCATGCTGCGGGAACTGGCCTCGTTCGGCCAGATCCCCGGCATGGTCAAGTCGAGCTGGTAAGGGAGAGCGGATCATGTCGATGAACGATCCGATCGGCGATATGCTGACCCGCATTCGCAACGCCCAGCTTCGCGGCAAGTCGACGGTGGCCACGCCCGCCTCGACCCTGCGTGGCCGGGTTCTGGAAGTGCTGCTGTCGGAAGGCTATATCCGCGGCTACGAAAAGGCCGACACCGCCAACGGCCAGGGCGAGTTCACCATCTCGCTGAAGTACTACGAAGGCGAACCCGTCATCCGTGAACTCAAGCGCGTGTCCAAGCCGGGCCGCCGCGTGTACATGGGTGTCAAGGACATTCCCTCGGTCCGCAACGGCCTGGGCGTGTCGATCGTCTCCACGCCGAAGGGCGTCATGTCGGATGCAAATGCCCGCGCTGCCAATGTTGGCGGCGAAGTGCTTTGCACCGTGTTCTGAGGAGGGTTCCATGTCTCGTATCGGCAAGAAACCCGTCACCCTGACCAAAGGCGTTACCGCTTCGGTCTCGGGCCAGACCATCGAAGTGAAGGGGCCGAAAGGCACCCGCAGCTTCACCGCGGGCGACGACGTCACGCTTTCGATCGAAGGCGATGCCGTCAAGGTCACCCCGCGCGGCCTGTCCAAGCGTGCGCGCCAGCAGTGGGGCATGACCCGCTCGATGGTCGACAACCTGGTTACCGGCGTGTCGACCGGCTTCAAGAAAGAGCTGGAAATCCAGGGCGTCGGTTTCCGCGCCGCCATGGCCGGCAATGTCCTGAAGCTGTCGCTCGGCTTCTCGCATGAAGTGAATTTCGACGTGCCGAAGGGGGTGACCATCACCTCGCCGAAGCCGACCGAAATCGTCGTCGAGGGCATCGACCAGCAACAGGTCGGCCAGGTTGCAGCGAACATCCGCGAATGGCGCCAGCCCGAGCCCTACAAGGGCAAGGGCATCCGCTACAAGGGTGAGTTCATCTTCCGCAAGGAAGGCAAGAAGAAGTAAGGGGCGCAAAAATGGCTTTGAACAAACGCGAGCTGTTCCTCAAGCGCCGCCTGCGCGTGCGGAACAAACTGAAGTCGATGTCGGCCGGCCGGATGCGGCTGTCCGTGCATCGTTCGTCCAAGAACATCTCGGTCCAGCTGATCGACGATGTGAAGGGCGTGACGGTGGCTGCGGCCTCGTCCTTGGAAAAGGACCTGGGCGTGGTCGGCAAGAACAACGTCGAGGCCGCCGCCAAGATTGGCGCGGCCATCGCCGAGCGGGCCAAGAAGGCCGGCGTGGACGAATGCTATTTCGACCGCGGCGGCTTCATCTTCCACGGCAAGATCAAGGCTTTGGCCGATGCTGCCCGTGAAGGTGGTCTGAAGTTCTGATCCCTGCGGGGGGTGCTTAGGCGCCCCCCCGATGATCCGGGGGCCGCAGGCCCACCAGGATCGGCACAAATCGGCGCGCCAGATCGCGCCACCACGGAAAGGTTTGCCTCATGGCAGAACGTGAAAACCGCCGCGACCGCGGCGATCGTCGGGACGACCGGCGCGAGGAAACCCCGGAATTCGCCGACCGTCTGGTCGCGATCAACCGGGTGTCGAAGACCGTGAAGGGCGGCAAGCGCTTTGGCTTTGCGGCTCTGGTCGTGGTGGGTGACCAGCGCGGCCGGGTCGGCTTTGGCAAGGGCAAGGCCAAGGAAGTGCCGGAAGCCGTCCGCAAGGCGACCGAGCAGGCCAAGCGCAGCATGATCCGCGTCGCGCTGAAGGATGCGCGCACGCTGCACCACGACATCGAGGGCCGTCATGGCGCCGGCAAGGTCGTGATGCGCACCGCCGTGGCCGGTACCGGCATCATCGCCGGCGGTCCGATGCGCGCCGTGTTCGAAATGCTGGGCATCCAGGACGTCGTGGCCAAGTCGATCGGCACGCAGAACCCCTACAACATGGTTCGCGCCACCATCGACGGTCTCAAGAAGGAAACCTCGCCCCGTTCCGTTGCGGCCCGCCGCAACAAGAAAGTGGCCGAGATCCTGCGCAAGCCCGAAGCCGAAACCACGGAGGCTTGATCATGGCTGACAAGAAAAAGACCATCGTCGTCAAGCAGATCCGTTCGGCCGCCCGCCGTCCGGCGGTGCAGACTGCCACGCTGAAAGGCCTGGGCCTGAACAAGATGAACCGCACCCGCGAGCTGGAAGATACGCCTTCCGTGCGCGGCATGGTGAATTCGATCAGCCACCTCGTCGAGATCATCGAAGAGCGCGGCTAAGGTTTCGTCGGGCCCGTCCCGACCAGCCGGAAACGCCCCTGCGGAAACGCGGGGGCGTTTTGCTTTGGGCTTTCCCCCCTCAACCCAAAGGCTGAATCGCACGCGACTCAAAATCGGTGCTAGCCTGCGTCGGACCCATGGCCGGTCCCGGGGGACGGGGCCGGATCGGGCCTGACCACGAGCATCATCAGGGAGGATGAGAAGATGGCCACGAAATATGCCGGCGGCTGCGCCCATGTGCATGTGACCGCGAGCGCCGAGCCGATCGACAATCACGAATGTCATTGCAATGTCTGCAAGGGCGTGACCGGCCAGCAGCACACCCATGTCGCCTTCTTCAACTACGGCGACCTGAACGTCGACCATCCCGAAAAGATGAAGCGCGTGCCCTTCAACAAGGACAATCCCGGCGGCCCGCTGGAGATCTGCCTCTGCACCGAATGCGGCGCGGCCCTGATGCTGGATGACAAGCAAAAGCGCATCCGCGTCGCGGTGCCGAATGTCATGGGCTATGACGATGCGGCCTTCCCCAAGGCGACCTATCACGCCTTCTGGGACGAGACGAAGGGCTATGCCAAGCCGAATGACGGCCGTCCGGTCTATGACAGCCTGCGCCCCGAGTTCAAATGGCCCGCCAGCGCCGCCTGATCCTGCGGTCTTTCTGCCACGCCCCTGCCGGTTTGCGCATTCGTGATCCCGGCGGGGGCATCGCCTACCTGCACCTTTGCCCCGGTCTGGGTTAGACTGGGGGCAAAAGGCTGAGCAGGTTCAAGACATGTCCGATTGGAAACTGGTCCCGCTGGTGGCGGTGTGGATTGCGGTGCTTGCGGGCGCGGCGCAGGCCAAGCTGTGCGATTTCCGGCTGAGCGAGATGATCGCCAAGCGCGCCCCGGCGCTGGCCAGCGAGACCGCGGATGACAGCACCCTTGGCAAATTGCGCGAACTGGGCCGGGTCAGCGGCGAGGCCAAGGATTTCTTCACCTTGGTCGATGGCGGCGGGCTGACCGCGCTTGGCGCGGTGCTCAAGGGCAGCAGGGCGGCCAAGGTCGCAGGCGGGGTCAAGGATCTGGCCGAGGGGCTGGGCATGGGCGGCACCATCATCAACAGCCCGGCCATCGGCACCGCCTCGGGCCTCGCAGCCCTGGGGATGGTGGGGCTGGAAGGCGTCTGCCGCTTTCAGGACGAACGCATCACCGACTATTACGAGGTTCTCGCCGTCCTGTCGGTCGTGGCCGAGACGGCGGACCCGCGCCTGTTCCAGCTTCAGCTTGGCGCGGCACGCAAGAAGGCGGCGGTGGCCGAGATCTGGAACCCGGAAGATGGCGTCAGGCGGCAATATGACGTGGCCGACCTGTTCTTCGTGAACGGAGAGCTGAAGCTGAACCGGATCGGGCTGAACAAGAGCCTGGGCTATCTGATGCAGTTCCAGGGCGAGACGCCAGCGCTTGACACGCCGCCGCTGAACGCCTTCGAGAACTGAGCCGGGGCTTGATCGCGGGGCCGGGCGCGGCTATACGCCCGCGGTGGCCGTTCGGGCTGCGAGAATCAACAAGAAATGCCGTGTTGCCCCCATCCGTCGCAGGCGGGGGCGTTCCGGCCAAGGAGTATGCGACATGAAACTGCATGAACTGCACGACAACGAAGGCGCGGCCAAGAAGCAAAAGCGCGTTGCGCGCGGCCCGGGTTCGGGCAAGGGCAAGACCGCCGGTCGTGGTATCAAGGGTCAGAAATCCCGTTCGGGCGTGGCCATCGGCGGTTACGAAGGCGGCCAGATGCCGCTTTACCGCCGCCTGCCCAAGCGCGGCTTCTCGAAGCCGAACCGCAAGGAATTCGCGGTCGTCAACCTGGGCCTGATCGAGAAATTCATCGGCCTCGGCAAGCTGGACATCAAGTCCGAGATCGACGAGGACGCGCTGGTCGCGGCCGGTCTGACCTCGAACAAGCGTGACGGCATCCGCATTCTGGGCAAGGGCGCCATCACCTCGAAGGTGACGCTGAAGGTCACCGGCGCCTCGGCTTCGGCGATCGAAGCGATCAAGGCGGCCGGCGGCAGCATCACCGTGGCGACCGAAGCGGCCGAGTGATCCGCCGATTTTGCGGTTGTGAGCGGGCGCAAGCTCGCTTACATCAGCACAGGTTTTCCCGCGCCGCCGACCGGAAACCGGTTCGGCGGCGCTGTCCATGAAAAGGGCAAGGCATGGCATCCGCCGCAGAACAGATGGCCGCGAACCTCAGCTGGGGCGCGCTCGGCAAGGCGACCGATCTTCGTCAACGCATCTTCTTCACCATCGGTCTTCTGATCGTCTACCGGCTTGGCACCTATATCCCGGTGCCCGGGATCGACGCTGGCGCCCTGCGCGAGTTCATGGACAAGGCGGGGCAGGGGATCGGGGGCATGTTGAACATGTTCACCGGCGGCGCGATCAAACGCATGGGCATCTTCGCCCTGGGCATCATGCCCTATATTTCGGCCTCGATCATCGTGCAGCTTCTGGCCACGATGTATCAGCCCTGGCAGCACCTGAAGAAAGAGGGTGAGATCGGGCGCAAGAAGCTGAACCAGTACACGCGCTACGGCACCGTCGCGCTGGCGCTGTTCCAGTCCTACGGCATCGCCATGTCGATCCAGGCGGGTGATCTTGCGCATACGCCCGGCTTCTTCTTCACCGCCTCCTGCGTCATCACGCTGGTCGGAGGCACGATGTTCCTGATGTGGCTGGGTGAACAGATCACCGCCCGCGGCATCGGCAACGGCATTTCGCTGATCATTTTCGTCGGCATCGTGGCCGAGATTCCCGCCGCCATCGCCCAGTTCCTGGCCCAGGGCCGGTCGGGCGCGATTTCTACCCCGGTGATCCTGGGTGTGATCGTCATGGTCATCGCGGTGATCACCTTCGTCGTCTTCATGGAACGCGCCCTGCGCAAGATCCATATCCAGTATCCCCGCCGTCAGGTGGGCATGAAGGTCTATGACGGCGGCTCGTCGCATCTGCCGGTCAAGGTCAACCCTGCGGGCGTCATCCCGGCGATCTTCGCCTCGTCGATCCTGCTGTTGCCGACCACGATCAGCGCCTTCTCGGGGGCCTCGACCAACCCGGTCCTGTCGGTCATCACCGCCTATCTCGGCTATGGCCAGCCGCTGCACCTTGTCTTCCTGGCCATGCTGATCGTGTTCTTCAGCTACTTCTACACCGCGAACGTGTCGTTCAAGGTCGATGACGTGGCCGACAACCTGAAGAACCAGAACGGCTTCATCCCCGGCATCCGCCCCGGCAAGAAGACCGAGGAATATCTGGAATATGTGGTGAACCGCGTTCTCGTGCTGGGCTCGGCCTATCTGGCGGCGGTCTGCCTTCTGCCGGAACTCCTGATTTCGGAAATCGGCATCCCCTTCTATTTCGGCGGTACCTCGGTGCTGATCGTGGTCTCGGTCACGATGGACACGATCAACCAGGTCCAGTCGCATCTTCTGGCCCACCAGTATGAGGCGCTGATCGAGAAGTCGCAGCTTCGCGGCAAGAAGCGCACGGGCACCCGTGCCCCGGCTCGGCGCTGATCCCTGATGGCAGCGAACATCATTCTT
>Ga0209571_1000685_pt1 | contig 27434 bp, 27 predicted proteins | sample EBPBio102011_DNA_FD_185866 | JGI IMG/M metagenome (GOLD analysis project Ga0209571, IMG submission 185866) | Wastewater treatment Type I Accumulibacter community from EBPR Bioreactor in Madison, WI, USA - Reactor 1_1/10/2011_ DNA (SPAdes)... | ecosystem: Engineered > Bioreactor > EBPR >... | reverse complement strand
CCGTCAGCAGCGCGATCCGCCGGGTCAGGTCGTCGTGCCAGGCTTCGGCGATACGCTCCCAATCCCGGGTGTCGGGGGCGGCGTCGCGGGGCAGGGGCGCGAGCGCGCGGGCGATCTCGGCCAGAGGGATGCCCGCTCCTTGCGCGATCCGGATGACCGCGACACGCCGCAGCATCTCTCGCCGGTAGACCCGGTGATTGCCCACCGTCCGGTCAGAGGCGATCAGCCCCTTCCTTTCATAGAAATGCAGCGTCGAGACGGGCAGGCCGCTCCGCCGCGACAGCTCGCCCACGGACAATTCCTTCGTCACCATGCCGAAAAGCTCCTTGACCTCAACCAAGGTTGAGATCCTAGAACCGTGACGGTCAAGGGGAGGCGGCGCATGGTGGATGCAGGGCAGGATACCGAGACGTTCGTCCCGTGGCGCGAGTTCCTGGGCAGCCCCTACGCGCCGTCGCTGGCGCTCGTGTGCCTGGCCGTCTGGCTGCATGCGGCCGAAAGCCTGATCGTTGCGACCATGCTGCCCTCGATCGTGGCCGAGATCGGCGGGGCCGAACTCGTGGGCTGGTCGATCTCGCTATACGAGATGGGGTCGATCGTCGCCGGGGCGGCGAGTGCGCTTTTGATCATGCGCTTCGGCCTGAGGGGACCGATGAGCCTTGCGGCGGCCCTTTTCGGGGTCGGCTGCATCCTCAGCGCCCTCAGCCCGACGATGCCGCTTCTTCTGGCGGGGCGCGCGCTGCAGGGTCTTGGCGGTGGCGGGCTGGTGGCGATGGGCTTCGTCGCTGTCGGGCTGATCTTTCCCCGCCGTTACATGGCGCGGGCGCTGGCGGCCGTTTCGACCTTCTGGGGCGTGTCGGCCTTTGCCGGGCCGCTGGTCGGCGGTTTCTTCGTCGATTATGCGACCTGGCGCTGGGGCTTTGCCTTCTTCGCCGCCCAGGCCTTCGCGCTCGCCCTCTGGATCGTCTTGCGCAGTGACGCGGACGCGGCCAGATCGACCGGCGCTGCGGCCTTCCCCTTCGGGCGGTTGCTGCTTCTGTGCCTGGCGGTCGTCCTGGTCTCGTTCGGCGGGGTCGAGGTGTCGGTCGCGCGCACGGTCCCGTCCGTCGTGGCCGGTGTCCTGTGCCTTGCCGGCTTTCTCTGGCTCGATGCGCGCGCGGGCGAAAGCCGGCTGCTGCCGCGCCGCCCGCTCGACCCCGGACGGCCGACGGGGGCGGCGCTCCTGATGATCCTCGCCATGTCGATCGCGACCATCGCGATCACTGCCTTCGGGCCCTTGCTCGTGACCGCGATCCATGGCGTCTCGGCCCTGACGGCGGGCTATATCGTCGCCTGTTCGTCGATCGGCTGGACCGTCATGGCGGTCCTTGTCAGCGGCGCGCCCGAGCGGTTCGACCGGCTGATGATCGCGCTCGGCATGGGGATGGTCACGCTCAGCATCCTTGGCTTTTCCCAGGCGGTGCCGCGCGGCCCCGTCTGGCTCATCGCCACCTGCGCGGGGCTGGAGGGGGGCGGCTTCGGCATGGCCTGGACCTTCATCCTCAGGCGGACGGTGGCGCTGGCCGACCCGGACGAGGTCCAGCGCGTGTCGGGGGCGGTGCCGACGATCCAGCGGCTCGGCTATGCCCTTGGCGCGGCCTACGTCGGCATCGTGGCGAACGCTGCAGGGCTCCTGTCGATCGAGACGGCGGCGGACGCGGCGCGCGTGGCGCGCTGGGTCTTCATCGCCTGCATGCCCTTCGCGGCGATTGCGCTGGTCGCGATGGCGGGGTTGGTGCGGGGGCGGGCCCAGGCCGGGGGCGTCGGCTTCCGCGCGTAGCGGCGGCTTGACTTGGCGCGGTTGCCGCCGCCCTGCATCAGGCGCCATTTGCGCCGCGCGCTCGTCGTCTTGTCGGGGGGAAGAACCAGCTATGGTCATCGCCGTCGGCGGCTCTTGCGGCGTGGCCCCGGAACGGGCTTAAAGTAGGCAACTTTCCCCAAAGGACGCCCCGGAATGACCAACCTTCTGATCGTCGGCGCGAGCGGCGCGATTGCGCGTCATGTCGTGGCCTTTCTCAAGGACATGCCCGCGATCCGCGCGACGCTTTACCTGCGCGACGCGGGCAAGCTTGGCGGGCTTGACACCCGTGGCATGCGGATCGTCGTGGGCGACGTGACCGACAGTGCGACGCTGGCCGAGGCGGTGCGGGGGCAGGATGTGGTCTATGCGAACCTGACGGGGCAGGTGGACGTGATGGCCAAGGGCCTGATCGGGGCCATGGACCGCGAGGGCGTGAAGCGGCTGATCTTCATCACCGGGCTCGGCATCTATGACGAGGTGCCGGGCAAGTTCGGCGCCTGGAACCGGCGCGAGATCGGGTCCTACCTGCCGCCCTTCCGGCGCGCCGCCGACATGATCGAGGCGTCAGGTCTGGACTATACGATCCTGCGCCCGGCCTGGCTGACCGACAATGACGAGGTGGCCTATGAAACGACCGGCCGCCACGAGCCCTTCAAGGGCACCGAAGTCGCGCGGAAGGCGGTTGCGGCCTACATCATGACCCTTCTGGAAAACCCGGCAAAAGACATCGGTGCCAATGTCGGCCTGAACAAGCCCGGCACAGATGGCGACAAGCCCGCCTTCGCCTGAGGCCGAGGGGCGGCGGTTCAGGGCGCCAGCCCCTCGGGGCTTTCCATCCGGTCGCGCGCAATGCTGAAGGGCAGAAGCACGTTGGGGGCGAGGCGGCTCAGCCCGTGGAGCGGGATCGGGTGCAGGCTCGTCGACGGCAGGGCCAGGTCGTCCGCCGGGCGTCCAGCGGCCCAGGCGGCGAGTTCGGCGCCCATGGCGGTCGTCAGCGCGATGCCGCGCCCGTTGCAGGCGAAGCCAGCGATCAGGCCCGGCGCAAGCTCGGTCACGCGGGGCAGGAAGTCGGGGCTGACGGCGGCAAGGCCCGACCAGGCGAAGGCGAGGCGCGGCGCCGGGTCCAGGCCAAGGGTGCGGGCCATGCGGGCGAGGATGCGGCGGGGGACACGTCGGTCCGCGCCCGGTGGCAGGATGTGCATGCCGCCGGTGATGAGCCTGTTCTCCGCGTCGAAGCGGAAGGTGAAAAGGTTGCGGCGGCTGTCCGATACCGCCTGCCGTCCGGGCAGAAGGCGGGCGGCGTCGGCGGGGTTCAGGGGCTCGGTCGCGATCTGGAAGACCCGCAAGGGGAAGAAGCTGCGCGCAAGGCCGGGCCAGAGCGTCGCGGCCCCGGCGGCATAGGCATTCGTCGCAAGAACCACGCGGCGGGCATGGATCGTGCCCCCGGGGGTCGCCACGCGCCAGCCGTGGCCTTCGCGGGAAAGGCCGGTCGCAGGGGTTTCCTCGTGCAGTTCCGCGCCCGCCGCCGCCGCCGCGCGGGCAAGGCCGCGGGCGTAGGCGACCGGGTTGATCGTGCCGCCAGAGCGGTCGATCCAGCCGCCGCGCCATCCGGAGACGCCGGTCAGGGCCGCGACTTGCGTTGCGTCCAGAAAGTCGACCGGCCGCCCTTCGGCCGCCCATTGCGCCACCCGGTCCCTGGCTTTCGCCAGCGCGCCTTCCGAATGAGAGGGCTGGATCCAGCCGGCCCTGACCGGCTCGCAGGCGATGGCGTGGCGCGCGATCAGGTCAAAGACCAGGTCGGCACTGCCGGCGGCCATGCGCACCAGGCGCTCGCCCCGTGCCTCGCCCCGCGCCTCACCAAGCCGCGCGCGCACGTCCGTGGGGTCGAGCTTGGCGAAGTTCGGCACGACAAAGCCGGCGTTGCGCCCCGACGCGCCCCAGGCGATGCGGTCGGCCTCGACCAGCCGCACGCTCAGCCCCGCCTGGGCGGCGTGAAGCGCGGTCGACAGGCCGGAAAAGCCGCCGCCGATCACGGCGAGGTCGGCTTCGACAGGCCCGCCGAGTGCGGCAAAGGGCGCCATCGGCGGCGCAGTCCGGTGCCAGAGCGTCGGGGGCCAAAGCGTTGGGGGATCGGCGCGGGTCATTCCATGCCACGGCCGCGGCGGGGTCCGAAGAAGCCCTGCGGCCGCCACAGAAGGATGATGCAGAGCAGGACGCCGATCATCACGATCTGGAGCGAGGCGGCGCGCGCCTGCCAGGCGCCGGGGATGACCCAGGCCGAGAGCGTGCCCGCCCCCACCCAGACCGCCCAGACCAAGATGGCGCCAAGGATCGCGCCCCGGTTCGAGCCGGAGCCGCCGACCATCAGCATTGCCCAGACCTGGAAGGTCAGCGTCGGCACATAATTGTCGGGCGCGATGAAGCCGATGAAATGCGCCTGGACCGCACCCGCCAGCCCCATGATCGCGCCCCCCACCGCGAAGGCCTGGATGCGGTAGGACCGCGCGTTCTTGCCAAGCGAGATCGCCGCGCGCTCGTCCTCGCGCAGCGCGCGCAGGACGCGGCCCCAGGGGCTGCGCGACAGGTGGCCGAGAAAGAGGCTGACGAGGAGCGTGATGGTGGCGATGACGGCCAGGTTCACCAGGTTGAAGGCCAGGGGATCGGCCTGAAGCCCGCCGAAAGGGCGCGGAATGAAGGCGATGCCGAAGGGGCCGCCGGTCAACCCTTGAGCGTTGAGCGCGATCAGCTGGACGACGACCGCGACGCCGAAGGTGGTGATCGCCAGGTAGTCGGCCTTGAGCCTCAGCGTGGCAAAGCCGGTGAAGGCAGAGACGGCGCCGGTCAGGACGATGGCGCCGAGCCAGCCCACGAGGATCGGCAGGCCGAAGCCGCCGATGCGGTCGGCCGCGTCGGGCGTCGTGAGGATGGCCGAAGTATAGGCGCCGATCGCGACGAAGCCCGCAACACCCACGTTGAAAAGCCCGGTCAGGCCCCATTGCAGGTTCAGGCCCAGCGTGATGATCGCGAAGATCAGCGCGGTCGAGAAGAAGAAGCCGAAGTAGCCGATCAGGTCGATCATCGCTCGGTCACTCCGAAAAGGCCGGTGGGGCGGACCAGAAGGACTGCCATCAGGATCGCGAAGGCCACGGCGGCGCGCCATTCGGCGCCGATGAACTGGACTGCCGCCGCCTCGCTCAGCCCGATGATGAGGCCGGCGAGGACAGCACCCGGGACCGAGCCGATGCCGCCGAGGATCGCCGCCGCGAACATCGGCAGAAGAAGGTCGAGCCCCATGAGCGGGCGGACCTGCACGAGGACGCCGACCATGACGCCCGCCGCCGCCGCAAGGGAGGCGCCGATGATCCATGTGGTGCGGATGACCGCGCTCACGTCGATGCCGACGACGCGCGCCAGGGCCGGGTTCTGGGCATAGGCCCGCATCTCGCGCCCGCGCTGGCTGCGGGTCAGGTACAGGTGCATGCCCGTGACCAGAAGGGCAGTCAGGACCAGCAGCGCCACCTGGTCGGGGGTGATGCGGATGCCAAGGCCGATGGGCCTGGCGATCTGCAGCGCGCTTGAATAATAGACCGGGCTAGAAGTGAAGATGAACTCCAGAAGGTTCCGAAGCGCCATCGAGGCGCCGAACGAGGCCATGACGACGATGATCGCCTGACCCCTTGCCCGGAGCCTCGCGAAGAGCAGCCAGTCCAGAAGAAGCGCAAGCCCCGAAGCGACCATCATCGCGAAAAGGGTCGCGACGATCAGCGGCAGGCCGAACGACAGGCCAAGGACCGGCACCGGGCCGCCGAGGATCGCGCCGACGGCGACAAGAGCCGCATAGGCGCCCCAGGCCATCAGGTCGCCATGCGCGAAGTTCGAAAAGCGCAGGATCGAATAGGTCAGCGTGATGCCGATGGCGCCAAGGCCGATCATTGCGCCGGACAGGGTGCCGTCCAGAAGGAATTGCAGGTTCATGCCGGTTCCTTTCGCTGGCCGAGGTAAAGTTCGGCGACGACCGGATCGTCCCAAAGCCCTGCCGCCGGCCCCTCGTGCGCCTCGCGCCCCTCGACCAGCACATAGGCGCGGTCACCGATGGCAAGGGCGGCGCGGGCGTTCTGTTCCACGAGCAGGATGGTGACGCCGGTCGCCCGGATGTCCGAGAGGCGCGCGAAGACCTGTTCGACGAACTTGGGCGAAAGGCCCGCCGAGGGTTCATCCAGCATCAGGACCTGGGGCTTGACGACCAGTGCGCGTGCGGCGGCCAGCATCTGGCGTTGGCCGCCGGACAGGCTGCCCGCCATCAGGCTGCGCTGGCGCGCAAGATCGGGGAAGAGCGCGAACATCTCGTCGATCCCCCCGCGCGCGTCGCGGCCGGGGAAGATGCCGATCGAGAGGCGCAGGTTTTCCTCGACGCTCATCAGGGGGAAGACGTTTTCCGTCTGCGGCACGAAGGCGAGGCCCGCGCGGATCTTGCGGTGGGCAGGAAGTGTGGTGATGTCGGTGCCGTCAAGGACGACCGAGCCCTCGCTGATCGGCACAAGACCGGCGATCGCCTTGATCAGGCTGGACTTTCCGGCGCCATTGGGGCCGAGGATCACCACGATCTCGCCCCGGTCCACGTGGATAGAGGCGCCGCGGACGATGGGAAGGCCGGGCTCATAGCCCGCGACCAGTCCCTGGGCGGTCAGGATCGCGCTCATGCCGGTGCCCCGCCCAGGTAGGCCTCGATCACGCGCGGGTCGCGGGCGACCTCGTCGGGTGTGCCCTGACAAAGCTCGGACCCGTTCGCCATGACGATCACCCGGTGGCAAAGGCGCGTCACCATGTCGATGTTGTGCTCGATCAGAAGGAAAGTCACGCCGCGGTCGTTGATCGCCTCGATCCGGTCGATCAGCGTTTCCAGAAGCGTCGGGTTCACGCCGGCCGCCGGTTCGTCCAGGAGGATCAGCGCGGGGTCGGCCATCAGGACACGCGCCAGCTCCAGAAGCTTCCTCTGCCCGCCCGACAGGAAGCGCGCGGGCTCGTCGGCCAGACGCGTCAGCAGCATCAGGTCCAGAAGCTCGCGCGCCTTTTCGCGGGCGGCGCGTTCCTCGGCCGAGACGCGGCCCGGGGTGGTGAAATTGGCCCAGAGCCGTTCGCCCGTCTGGCCCTGGCGCGCCAGCAGCAGGTTGTCGACCAGCGTCAGGTCGGGGAAGGGGCGGGGGATCTGGAAGGTCCGGCCGAGCCCCTGCGCCAGCCGGTGATAGGCCGGCGCGCGGGTCACGTCGCGGCCGGTCAGCAGGATCGCGCCCCCGCTGACCGCGACCGAGCCTGCGAGCAGGTCGAACATCGTCGTCTTGCCGGCGCCGTTCGGGCCGATCAGTCCCAGGATCTCGCGCGGGGCAACCGTCAGCGACATGTCGTTCACCGCGACCACGCCGCCGAACCGCCGCGTCAGATGCCGGGCCTCAAGAATGGGAGGGGTCACGCTGCCACCTTGATGGTTGATCTGTGATCACACTTGATTTGATCATGGTAGGGGCGCTTAATCCACCGGACAAGACGATTCGTGACGGATGTGGGCGATGGGCGAGTTGGGCAGGCCGGAGACGGGATTGACGACAGGATCGGCGGCCGGATCGGCGTCCGGACTGGCGGTAGGGCTGGCGCCGGTCGGGCGCGAGACGGTGCAGGACCGCGTCTACAGCGAGTTGCGCCGGGCGCTGGTCGGCGGCCTTTTCGCGCCGGGGCAGGTGCTGACCATACGGCAGCTGTCGGACGCGCTCCTGACCTCGACCATGCCGGTGCGCGAGGCGCTTGGCCGGCTTATCACCGAAGGAGCCGTCGAAACCCTGCCCAGCCGGCAGTTTCGCATACCACCCATCACGCTCGCCCGGCTGGCCGACCTCTTGCGTGTCCGCATCCTGATCGAGGGCGAGGCGATCGCGCTTGCGACCGAACGGATGGATGACGCGCGCCTTGCCCGGCTCGACAAGATCATGGACGACTGGGAAAAGGAGCGGCTGCAACCCAGCGCCGAGGCGGTGAACCGCGAGGTGTTGCTGAACCAGTCCTTCCATTTCGAGATCTATGCGGGCTGCGGCTCGGACGTGCTGATCCCGATGATCGAAAGCCTGTGGCTCCAGTCCGGGCCCTGCACCCGCGCGGCGATCTTTGCCTTCACCGAAGCGGGCGAGCGCGATTCGGCGCGCTACCACCATGCGATCCTGAAGGCGCTCAGGGCGCGCGACCCCGCGGCGGCGCGGGCGGCCCTGGTCGATGACATCAGCCGGCCCTTCGCCTTCCTGCGCTCGAAGTTCGAAAAGGAAGAGGGGCAACGGCCATGACCAACCGCATCCGCATCCGCGAGGCGGCCAGCGGCCTTGACGTGCAGGCGGCGATCCTTGCCGACAAGGCGCCTGCGAATGTGGCCTTCCTCTGGCGCTACCTGGCCGAGCCGCGCGTGATTCCGTCAATCCACGCCATGTGGACGGGGCCGGAAATCTCCTGCCCGGTCCCGCCGGCCCATCTGGCCGCCGACGAACCGGCGCTGCCGGCGGAAAACGCCACGCTCCACCCCCAGCCGGGCGATGTGGTCCTGGCCTATGTGCCGGCGCGGATGTGGGGCGGCAGCCCGAAGCCGATCTACGACATCGGGCTGTTCTACGGGCCGGGCGCGCGGATGCTCTTCCCCATCGGCTGGCTGGCCGGATCGGTCGTGGCCCAGGTCCTGCCCGAGGCGCGGGGCGCGCTGGCCGAGGCCTGCGGGCGCATCCGCCGCACGGGCGCCTGCGAGATCACCTTCGAAAGGGCGGAGTGATGGACGACCAGTTCGAGCTTTACGACCTCAGGGTCGAGATCGTGGCGCCCGAAGGTGCGAAGATCTACTGCGGAACGCCCGGCGACTGGTTCGAGCTGCGCGGTGAACAATTGCACCTGCCGCCCGGCCAGAGCTTTTCGATCTATTCGCTGTCGGCGATCCTGCCGCTTCTGCCCGCGAAGCAGCGCGTGACCCATCCGAACGACTGGATGACCTCGGACGCCGAGGTGGCTTGCCCGGACCCCAACTGCCCCTCGCGCCTTCGCATCACCCGGATCGGCAAGCGCCGCTTCAGCCATGCCGAAACCACCGCCGTCCCCCTGCCGAACGAGGCCCGTGAATGAGCGTTCCGACCCTGACCCTTCGCCCGGGCTATGCGATCAGCCGGGTCCTGCGCGGCGGCTGGCAACTGGCGGGCGGCCATGGCACCGTCGATCCCAAGGCCGCGGTCGAGGACATGATCGCCTTTGCCGAGGCCGGGATCACCACCTTCGACTGCGCCGACATCTATACCGGCGTCGAAGAGATGATCGGCGCCTTCCGCACCGAATACGGCAACCGCTTCGGCGCCGAGGCGCTGGCGAGGATCCGGGTCCATACGAAGCTTGTCCCCGACCTGTCGCGGCTTGCCGACGCCGACCGCGCCTATGTGCGCAGCATTGTCGACACTTCGCTCCGCCGGCTCAGGATGGAGCGGCTCGACCTCGTCCAGTTCCACTGGTGGGACTACGGCGTGCCGCGCTACCTTGACGCCGTGGGCTGGCTCGACGAGCTGAGGCGCGAGGGCAAGGTCGCCCATATCGGCGGCACCAACTTCGACACGGCCAAGACGATGGAGATCATCCAGGCGGGCGTGCCGCTTCTGTCGATGCAGGTGCAATATTCGCTGATCGACCGCCGGGCCGAGCACCGCCTGGCCAGGGCCGCGCAGGACAACGACTTCTGGATTCTGTGCTACGGCACCGTCGCGGGCGGTTTCCTTGGCGACCGCTGGCTCGGGAAGCCCGAGCCGACAGAGCCGCTCGAGAACCGGTCGCTGACGAAATACAAGCTCGTCATCGACGATTTCGGCGGCTGGGACCTGTTCCAGACGCTCCTCGCCACGCTCCGCCGGGTTGCCGACCGTCACGGCAGCGACATCGCCACCGTCGCCTCGGCCGCCATGCTGGATCGCCCGGCGGTCGCGGGGGTCATCGTGGGCGCGCGGAACCGCGACCATCTGGCGCGCAACGTCGCCATTGGCACGCTCGGGCTCACCGACGCCGACCGCGCGGACATCGAGGCGGTGCTGGCGCAGGGCCACGTCCCGGACGGCGATACCTACACGCTCGAGCGCGACCGCCACGGGCGCCACGGCTCGATCATCAAATACAACCTCAACGCGGAAGCCTGAGGGGAGGGTGCCGCGGGCAGGTCCGGCCCGTGGCAGCGAACGAAACGGGCCATGACCAATGACCACTTGGGAGGATGAGATGAGAAAGACCCTGTTGGCCACCGCGGCCTTCGTGCTGCTGCCCGGCCTTGCCGCCGCCTGCGACATTACCGTGGGCCTTGTGCTGGAACTGACCGGCCCGGCCGGTGAATATGGCCAGGCCGGCGCCAAGTCGGTCGAGATGGCCTTCCGCGACCTGAACGACGCCGGCGGCGTTGCGGGCTGCACGCTCAAGGCCGATACGCGCGACAGCCAGACGCAAGCAAACGTCGCCGTCGATGCCGCGACCCAGCTTGTGCAGGTCACCAAGGTTCCGGCGGTGATCGGCGGCATCATCAGCCCGATGTCGATCCCGATCCTGACGTCGGTGACGGCGCCGGCCAAGGTCCTGCAGATCTCGCCCGCCTCGTCCTCGCCCACGCTGACCGAGCTCGGGCGCGAGGGCAAGACGAACGGCGTCTTCTTCCGCACCATCACCTCGGACGCGCTGCAGGGCGTCGCGGCGGCAAAGTTCGCCATCGACAAGGGCTTCAAGAAGATCGCGATCATCCACCAGAACAACGACTTCGGCGTGAACATGGTGAAGGAGTTCACCGGCCCCTTCACCGCGCTCGGCGGCACGGTCGTCTCTGCAACCCCTTACAATGCCAAGCAATCCTCCTACGCGGCGGAAGTGACGGCGGCGATGGGCGCGGGGGATGTCGATGCGCTCTACCTCGTGTCGGACCCGGTCGACGGCGCGACCATCGCGCGGACCTGGGTCAGCCAGGGCGGCGTGCAGAAGTTCCTTCTGAACGACGGGATGAACAGCGACGACTTCATCAACGCCGTCGGCAAGGACTATCTGGGCAACGCCTTCGGCACCTCGTCGGGCACCGATCCGACCAAGTCGACCGAATATTTCAACGCCAACTACAAGGCCTTCTCGGGGATCGACCCGGCCGCGCCGGCTGCCGACCGCTCGTATGACGCGGGCGCGCTCGTGGGCCTTGCCATCGCCATCGCGGGCGGCCCGGACCGCGCCAAGCTGCCCGACGCGATCCGCAAGGCGGTCGACCCGGCCGGCGAGCCGATCTATGCCGGCAAGGACGAATTCGCCAAGGCGCTGAAGCTGATCGCCGAAGGCAAGCCGATCCGCTACGAAGGCGTCATCGGCCCGGTCAACTTCGACGAGTTCGGCGACATCGCGGGCCCGTTCCGCCTGTGGCAGATCGTCGACGGCAAGGTGACGACGGTCGGTGAGATGACGACGGCCGATGTCGAGGCAACGAAGGCGAAGTTGAAGTAAGAAGCTGAAGTAATCGGTGGCGCCGGGCGGTTCCGCAGGGTCGCCCGGCGCCTCCCCCTGGCCTCAGGTCGCGCCGCCGCCAAAGGCCACGGACATGAAGGATGCAAAGGTCCGCGCCGGAGGCGAGAGCGTCTGGCCGCGACGCCAGGCGAGCCCCACGTCCATGCTGGGCACCGGATCGCCGATGGCCCGCAGTTCGATGCGCTGGCCCTCGAGCGACCAGGGCCGGTAGACCATGTCCGACAGGATCGTGACGCCGGTCCCCGCCGCCACCATCGAGCGCACCGCCTCGACCGACGAGGTGGCAAAGATGACCTGCGGGCTGAGCCCCGCCTTCTGCCAGTAGCGCCCCGCGGTCTGGTGTGCCTCGTCCACGGTCAGCATGACGTAGGGCTCGCGCGCCACATCGGCGAGCCGGACCTCTGGCGCCTTCAGGAACGGGTGGTCGACCGGCAACCAGAGGCGCCTGCGCGAGCGGAAGAGCGTTTCCTCGACCAACTCCTCGTGATCGGTGATGTTCGACACCAGCATGACCGCCAGGTCCAGGTCGCCCGAGGCCAGGCCCGCCTCGATCTCGACCCTCGGGCGTTCGGACAGGTCGAGCGTGATGCCGGGGTAGAGCCGCTGGAAGCGCGCGAAGTAGCGGGGAAGGAAATAGCCGGCGACCGTGTAGGTCACGCCGACCCGGATGCGGCCCTGCTGCGCCATGCCCGATGCCAGGGGGCTGCGTATCGCATCCTCGACCGCCGCCTCGATCGAGCGGGCGCGCAAGAGGAAGCGCGCGCCTTCCGGCGTCGGGCTGACGCCTGCCGCCGAGCGGTCGAGGAGCCGCGCGCCGATCTGGGTTTCCAGCGCCTGGATCGCCGCCGTGACCGCCGATTGCGAGATGTTCATCTCCATCGCCGCGAGGCTGATCTGCCCCGTCTCGACCGCGGCGATGAAGTAGCGGACCTGTTTCAGCGTGATCGTCATGCGTATCTCATTTTTCGATACGATCGAGAAATTTTTAGAATTTTACAATAGCCGGGCTCTGGGCTCTGCTGACCCTGCGCGAGGGTAGGAGGGTCAATGAGCGTTACGATCAATTGCGACATGGGTGAAAGCTTCGGCCTTTGGAAAATGGGCGATGATGCCGGCATGATGCCGATGATCGACATCGCCAATGTCGCCTGCGGCTTTCATGGCAGCGACTTCAACCACATGCGCACGACGGTGCAGCTGGCCAAGGCGCATGGCGTCAAGGTGGGCGCGCATCCCTCGCTGCCGGACCTTCAGGGCTTCGGCCGGCGCGAGATGAAGATCTCGCGCGAGGAGATGGCCAATGCGATGCTTTACCAGATCGGCGCGCTGGCGGGTTTCCTGCGGGCCGAGGGAATGGAGTTGAACCATATCAAGCCGCATGGCAGCCTGTATGGCATGGCCGCGCGGCAGGAAGCGATTGCCGAGGCGGTCTGCGACGTGGCCGACATCTACGGCGTGCCGGTCCTTGGCATGACGGGCACGCTGCACGAAACGATCTACCCCCGGCGTGGCCACAAGATGATCGCGGAATTCTACGCCGACCTTGACTATCGCCCCGACGGCAGCCTGATCGTCACCCGCGAGCACGAGGCGAAGGACCCGGCCGAGATGGCGGCGCGCGTGGTCCGGGCGGTGACAGAGGGCAAGGGGACCGCGATCGACGGCAGCGCCATTCCGGTCCGGGCAGAGACGATCTGCATCCATTCCGACACGCCGAATGCGCTCGACATCGCCCGCGCGGTGCGCGCGGCCCTCGCATCCGTTTCCAAGGAGTAAGCCATGAGCCAGATCCTCTCGCCGCTACCCGGCACCTTCTACCGCAGTGCTTCGCCCGAGAAGCCCGTCTACAAGGCCGATGGCGACGCGGTCGCTGTCGGCGACGTGATCGGCCTGATCGAGGTGATGAAGTCCTTCCACGAGATCCGGGCCGAGGTCGCGGGCACGAACATCCGCTTCGTCACCGACAACGAAGAGCCGGTGATGGCCGGCGCGGTCCTGGCGGAACTCGATTGATGCTCAAGCGCCTTCTCATTGCCAATCGCGGGGAAATCGCGGTCCGCATCATCCGCGCGGCGCGCGACCTCGGGATCGAGACGGTTGCGGTCCATTCGGCGGCGGATGCCGACGGCCTGTGGGTGCAGATGGCCGACAGCGCCGTGAACATCGGGCCGCCCGCCGCGCGCAAAAGCTACCTCAGCGTCGACGCGATCCTGAAGGCGGCGGCCGACACGGGCGCGGACGCGATCCATCCGGGCTATGGCTTCCTGGCCGAGAATGCCGAGTTCGCCGATGCCTGCGCGGCGGCCGGGCTGACCTTCGTCGGCCCTTCGGGCAAGGCGATCCGCCTGATGGGCGACAAGGTGTCGGCCCGGATCGCGGCCCATTCCGCCGGCGTGCCGGTGGTGCCCGGCAGCATGGGCCGGGTTGCCGACATCGAGGCTGCGCGCGACCTTCTGGCCGATACCGGGTTCCCGGTGATGATCAAGGCGGCGGCGGGTGGCGGCGGGCGCGGCATCCGTGTCGCGGCCAACCTCGAGGAATTCGAGCGCGCCTTCCCCCAGGCCGAGGCAGAGGCGCTGGCCGCCTTCGGCGACGGCGGGCTCTACATGGAAAAGCTGATCCCCGCCGCGCGTCATATCGAGGTGCAGGTGCTGGGCGACGGCAGCCGCGCGGTTCATTGCTTTGAACGCGAATGCAGCCTGCAACGCCGCCGGCAGAAGGTCTGGGAAGAAGCGCCCTCGACAGCACTCGACGCCAGGACGCGCGACAAGCTGTGCCAGAGCGCCGTCGCGCTGGCCGAGGCGGTCGGATATTCCGGCGCGGGCACGGTCGAATATCTGTTCGACGATGCCTCGGGCGACTTCTACTTCATCGAGATGAACACCCGCATCCAGGTCGAGCATCCGGTAACCGAGATGATCACCGGCATCGACCTCGTGGCCGAGGGTCTGCGGATCGCGGGGGGCGAGCCGCTCCGGCTTCGGCAGGGGGACATCGCGGTCAAGGGCCATGCGATCGAGGTCCGGCTGAATGCCGAGGATCCCGCGCAGGACTTCCGGCCGTTTCCCGGGACCGTCGGCGACCTGCGGCTGCCGGGGGGGCCGGGGGTGCGCTTCGATTCGCTGCTCTATCCCGGCTACACGATCCCGCCCTTCTACGATTCGCTTCTGGCCAAGCTGATCGTTCATGCCGAGGACCGCGATGCGGCGATCGCGCGGCTGACGCGCGCGCTGTCCGAACTGCGGATCGGCGGCCTGACGACGACCGCGCCGCTCTTCACCGCGCTTGCTGCCGATCCGTCGGTCCGGGCAGGCGCGGTCCACACCCGCTGGCTGGAAGGCTGGCTTGCCGACAACGCCGATAAACTCGCCAACTGACGGAGGGGACATGTCGATCCGATTCACCTTCGGCGGAGATGAACACATCTTCGCTGAAGTCTCCGAGGAAATGTCGCTCGAGGCCTTCTTCACCTCGCTGTCGATGACCAACGCCGTGAAGGCGGCCGGGATCAAGGGTGTGACCGAGATCTGCCCGGCGAACGCCAGTTTCCAGGTCAAGTTCGACCCGGACCGCATCAAGCCCACCGACCTTCTGCGCGAGCTGAAGTCGATGGAGGGGGCCGCCTCGGCTTCGGACGGGGCGCTGAACACGCGGATCATCGAGATTCCGGTCTTCTACGAGGATCCCTGGACGCACGAGACGCTGATGCGCTTTCGCGAACGGCATCAGGACCCCAACTCGACCGACATCGACTATGCCGCGCGGCTGAACGGCTATGGCAGCACCGATGAGTTCATCGCCGCCCATTCCGGCAGCCCCTGGTTCGTGTCGATGGTGGGTTTCGTCGCGGGGCTGCCCTTCCTTTACCAGATGGTCGAGCGCAAGCGGCAGATCGAGGTGCCGAAATACCTGCGCCCGCGCACCGATACGCCGAAACTGACGGTCGGCTATGGCGGCTGCTTTTCCTGCATCTACTCGGTGCGGGGCGCCGGCGGCTACCAGATGTTCGGCATCACGCCCATGCCGATCTACGACCCGGCGCAGAAGATTTCCTACCTGCAGGACAACATGTGCCTCTTCCGGCCCGGCGACATGGTGAAATGGAAGCCGATCACCCGCGACCAGTATGATGCCGCGCTCGAGGATGTGGCGGCGAACCGGTTCCAGCCGACGATCCGCGACGTGACCTTCCGGCTTGCCGATTTCAACCGCGACATCGACGGTACCAACGCCAAGCTGATGGAGGCGCTCCATGGCCGTTAAGATCCATTCGCCCGGCCTGTCGACCTCTGTCCAGGACCTGGGCCGGCCCGGCTACTATCACCTTGGCATCCCGATTTCCGGGGGGATGGACCGGTTCGCGCTCAGGGCCGCCAACATGCTCGTCGGCAATGACGAGGGGGCGGCGGTGCTCGAGGCGGTGTTCATGGGGCCGGAGCTCGAGTTCTCCGCACCCGCCATGGTCGCGGTGACGGGGGGCGAGCTGCCGCCCAAGGTCAACGGCGACGAACGCCCGACGTGGGAGGCCTTCCCGGTCAAGGCGGGCGACCGGCTGACCTTCGGCTTCCTCAAGTCCGGCGCACGGGCCTATATCGCGGTGTCGGGCGGCTTCGACGTGCCGGTCGTCCTGGGCTCGCGCTCGACCTATACGCTCGGCGCGCTTGGCGGGCACGAGGGGCGGGCGCTGAAGGCCGGGGACGAGCTGCCGGTCGGGCAGACAGGGGGCAAGGGGGGCGGGGCGATCCCGGCAGGGCTGCGGCGCGCCCCCGGCAACCCGGCCGAACTCAGGATGCTGCCCGGCCTTTACTGGCACCGGATCACCGATGCCGCGGGCGACCGCTTCTTTGCGGATACCTGGAAGGTCGCGCCCGAGGCCGACCGCATCGGCTACCGGTTCAAGGGCGGCACGCCGCTTGATTTCGTGCCGCGCACGCCGCCCTTCGGCGCCGGGTCCGATCCGTCGAACATCGTCGATGCCTGCTATCCCTATGGGTCGATCCAGGTGCCGTCGGGGACCGAGCCGATCGTCCTGCACCGCGATGCGGTGTCGGGCGGGGGCTACATGATGCTCGGCACGGTGATTTCGGCCGACATGGACCTGATCGGCCAGTTGCAACCCCATGCGCCGGCGCGCTTCGTGCAGGTCGACATGGACCAGGCGCTGGCCGCCCGCCACGACCGCCAGGCGGCCCTTGGCCGCCTCCGCGCCCACCTGGGGCGCTGAGCGATGGGCGCGCGACCAACGGCCGACCGGTCCGCGCCCCTAGCCTCGCGCGCGGACGTCCTTGGGCGTCAGCCCGTAGCGCGCGCGGAAGGCGCGGCTGAACTGGGCCTGGTCGGAAAAGCCGCGCGCGTAGGCGATCGTGCCGATCGACCGGCGGTCGGCGGGGTTCGACAGATCCTCGCGCGCCGCCGCAAGCCGCTGGTCGCGAAGCCAGGCGCCAAGGGTGCGGTTCGTATCGCGCAGAAGCTCGTGCAGGTAGCGCACAGAGATCCCGCAGGCCGCCGCCACCTCTTCGGGGCCAAGGTCGGCGTCGTCGCGGTGCCGCCGGACATAGCTTTCGATCCGCGCCAGGTGGCCCGCGCGCACGCTCGAATTGCCAGAGGTCAGGACACGTTCGTCGCTTTGCAGCGCCAGGGCCAGAAGGTCGGCCAGCTGCCGCCCGACCGTGGCGCGCGTCTCTTCGCTCATCGCGTCATAGCGCGTGGGGATCAGGTGGACCATGTCGACAAAGAGCCCGTTCGCGCCGTTCGTCGCATCGAACTGGAGCGAGCAGAAGCGGTCCGGCGCGCGGACGCGACCCCCGAGCATGTCCGAAGAGAGCTTCATGACCCAGAGGTCGGCCGCCTCGGCATGGCTGAACTCGTAGGGTTCGTGGCTGCGTTCGATGAAGAAGGCGCCGGGGTTGGCGCGGACCTCGCGGCCGCCTTGCGCAAAGCGCACCTCGGACTTGGCGGGCAGGGTGACCAGGAATTCCTCGGGCCCCTGCACCTGCAGGTGGCGTGGCAGCCGGCGGTAGAGGAGCGCGTCGGAGGTCAGCCGCGAGAGGGACACCTGCCCAAGTTCCCACAGCGTCAGTTCGCCATCGAAATCCTCGGGGCGGCGAAAGGTCAGGTCGAGGGGGAAGTAGGCGCTGCCGATCGCCTCGTGCCAATGGCGGCTGCGAGCGGCGACATCGACCCCGCGCGTGGTGATGATGGTTTTCATGGTCCTCTCCCTGCCTTGAGTGTCGGCACGGATTTCGCCCCCTGTAAAGCGTGGCCTTCGGCGGGGGTCCGCGAATGCGCTCTGGGTCAAGAACATGCGCATTCCCTGCAAAGACCGGGGGCGCCCGCGCCGCTTAGCCTGTCCGTCGCAACGGTGCACAGAACGCCGCGCAGGACGGGGAGTGACGATTCGGACGGGCCTGTGGCCCGGCCCTCTGTCCCTGCGCGGCCCGACCAGGAAAGGGCCCGCCCATGACACCAGTCGCCACGAAGGTCGATCCGATCACGCTTTCGGTCGTCCGCGGAATCCTTGAAACCACGCAGCGCGAGATGACGCTGAGCCTTGAAAAGACCGCCCGGTCGAGCGTCTTCAACCTGGCGCACGATTATTCCACGGCGCTCTTCAACGCCCGGCCGGAAATGATCCTGCAGGGTCAGGACATCCCGATCCACCTGGGCAGCCTGATCCCGGCGATGAAGGTCGTCGCCAAGTACTTCGAAGGCGACATCCACGAGGGCGACCTTATCATCCACAACGACCCGGCCTGGGGCGGGTCGCATGCGATCGACACCTGTTTTTACCGGCCGGTCTTCTACAAGGGCAAGCTGAAGTACTGGACGGTCTGCAAGGGCCACCTGACGGACGTGGGCGGCCCAGTTCCGGCGGGCTACAACCCCAATGCCAAGGAAATCTATGCCGAATGCCTGCGCATCCCGCCGGTCAAGGTCTGGGACCGCGGCCGTCCGCGCAAGGATGTCCTGAACTTCATCCTGACCAACATGCGCGCCCGGCGCGACCAGGAGGGCGACTTCAACGCCCTGATCGGCGCCTGCCAGGTCGGCGAGCGCGCGCTGATCGGCATGCTCGACAAATATGGCGAAGAGGTCGTCGATGCCTGCATCGACACGCTGCTGGACATGGCTGAACGCCAGATGCGCAGCCTGATCGCCTCGGTCCCCGACGGAACCTATGACGGCGCGGCGATCCTCGAGGATGCGGGCCACGGCTTTGGCGACATGGAGATCAGGGCCCGCGTCACCATCAAGGACGACACCTGCCACATCGAAATTTCGAGCCCGCCGCAGATCCCCTATTTCGTCAACAGCTACGAGGGGAACAGCTATTCGGGTGTCTACCTGGGGCTGATGATGTTCGCCCAGTTGCCGCCGCCCTACAACGAGGGGCTCTACCGCTGCGTGACGGTCAACATGGGTCCGAAGGGCACGCTGTGCAACGCCAAGGAGCCGGCGCCGCACATGAACTGCACCACGACCCCGATGGAGACGCTGACCGATGCCGTGCGGCTCGCCTTCGAAAAGGCGGTGCCGTCCAAGGTTTCGGCCAGCTGGGGCCATGCGAACGGGCTGAACATCGCGGGCTGGGACAAGCGGCACGACGAGGAATATGTGACGATGGTGCTGGCCACCATCATCTCTGGCGCGGGGGCGACGCCCAGCCAGGACGGCTGGCACGCCTGCGGGCCGGAATGCTGCTTCGGGGCGCTGACCTCTGGCGACGTCGAACTGCTGGAATACAGCTATCCGATCATCATTCACCGCTATTCGCTGATGACGGACTCGGGCGGCGCGGGCAAGAACCGTGGCGGCTCGGGCACCGCGTGGGAGGTCGAGCCACTAAGCGACGACATGACCTTCATCACCTTCGGCGAAGGCCGCCGCATCCCTGCGGTCGGGGCGGCGGGTGCCGCAAGCACCATGGTGGCCGAAAAGGTCGGGCGGCTTGAGCTGGCGCAGGGTGCCCATGCCGAGACGATCCGCGAGAATGTCATCAAGGTCATCAAGCCGGGCGACCGCATCACCAACATGAACCCCGGCGGCGGCGGCTATGGCGACCCGATGGAGCGCGCCGTCGAAAAGGTCGTCTGGGACGTGAAGAACGGGCTCGTGAGCCTGAAGGGAGCCAAGGAGGATTACGGCGTCATCATCAAGGACCCCGAGACGCTGGCCGTCGATCTGGCCGCGACCGAAACCCTGCGCGCGACCCGTCGCGCGGCAGCAGCGAACTAAGGGGACCTGACATGAAAACCGATTATCGTCTGGGCATCGACGCCGGCGGCACCTTCACCGACTTCGTTCTGGCCGACAGAACCGGCAACGTCCGGCTCTTCAAGGCGCTGTCGACCCCGCAGGACCCCACGCTTGCCATCCGTAACGGCCTTGCGCTGATGACCGAAGAGCTCGGGGTGTCGGGCGAGGAGATCATCTCGAACTGCGATCTTTGCATCAACGGCACGACCGTCGGCCTGAATGCGCTGATCCAGCACAAGGGCGCGAAGACCGGCCTTATTTGCACGGCGGGTCACGAAGACAGCCTGGAAATCCGCCTCGGCCACAAGGAGGACGGCTACCGCTACGACCCGGAATATCCGCCGGCGACCATGCTGGTGCCGCGCTACCTGCGGCGCGGCGTGGCCGAACGGGTCCTGTCGACGGGCGAGGTCCGGACGCCCCTGAACGAGGACGAGGTGCGCGCGGCTTGCGCCCTCTTCAAGGCCGAGGGGGTCGAGACGGTCGCGGTCAGCTTCGTCTGGTCCGTGCTTCACCCCGAACACGAACGCCGCGCGGGCGAGATCGTGCGCGAGATGATGCCGGACGTGATCCTGACGCTCGGCTCCGAGCTTTATCCGCAGGTGCGCGAATATACCCGGACCTCGACCTCGGTGGTGAACGCCTACCTTGCGCCGATCATGAAGCGCTATGTCGCGGCGGTGGACCAGTATTTCCAGAGCCTGGGCGCCCGCCAGCCGGTCCGCTACTACCAGTCCAACGGCGGCCTGGCGATCGGGCAGGCGATGACCGACCGTTCGGTCTATGCGATCAACTCAGGGCCCGCCTCGGCGCCCTCGGCCGGGCTCTATGTGACCGAACCTTTCGGCAAGAAGAACGTCATCACCGTCGATATGGGCGGGACGAGCTTCGACATCACGCTCACCAAGGACGGCTCGACCAACATCAACAAGAACATCGACTTCCTGCGCTACCGGATCGGCGTGCCGATGATCCAGGTAGAGACGCTGGGCGCGGGCGGCGGCTCGATCGGCTGGATCGACGAGATGGGGCTGATGCAGATGGGGCCGCAGTCAGCGGGGTCGGACCCGGGGCCGGCCTGCTATGGCCAGGGCGGCACGCTGCCCACGACGACGGATGCGAACCTGGTGATGGGCTATCTGAACCCCGACGGGCTTGTCGGCGGACGGCTGCCGCTGGACCTGAACCGCGCGACCGAGGCCATTTCGACCAAGCTGGCCAAGCCCACGGGCCTTTCGGTCGAGCGGGCGGCCTACGGCATGTTCACCATCGTCAACGCCAACATGGTCAACGGCATCCGCCGGGTGACGGTCGAACGGGGCTATGACCCGCGCGACTTCGTGCTGGTGGGCGCGGGGGGGGCCACGGCAGCCCATATCACGGCGCTTGCGGCCGACATGGGGATCGACACGATCGTCCTGCCGAAGCTCGCCTCGGGCCTTTGCGCCTTCGGGCAGATCATCTCGGACGTGAAGTACAACTACATGGCGACGGCCGTCCTGCGCCTGGACAACGACGCCGCCTACAGGCGGATCGACGAGCTGTTCACCGAGATCGAGGCGAAGGGGATCGCGCACCTGAAGTCGGACGGGTTCGATGCCGGGTCCAGCCGGATCAAGCGTTCGCTCGACATGCGCTATGTGGGGCAGGTGCATGAATGCACGGTGGAAATCGGCAACTTCCCGGTCAATGCGGACACGATCGGCCGGATCAAGGACGCCTTCCACAAGCGCCACGAAGAACTCTACACCTACGCAGAGCCCCATTCGACGGTCGAGGTGGTGAACATCGAAAGCACCGTCTACGGCCTGATCGACAAGCCTGCGCCGATGCGGGCCGAGCCGGGGCAGGGGGCGGGCGCCGCGATAAAGGCGCACCGCGACTGCGTTTTCCAGGCCGACGGACACCGCACGCGGACGCCGATCTACGACGGCGCGAAGCTGGGTGCGGGCGACCTGGTCAAGGGGCCGGCGGTGATCGAGGAGGTCACCACCACCATCGTCATCGAGCCGGGCTGGACGGCGCGGCTAGACCCGTCCGCATCCTATCTCATCACGCGCGACAAGTAGGGGGCCAGATGCCGCTCATCGCTGACAAGCTGTCCGTGGCCTTCGCCGGCCTGAAGGCGCTGACCGGGGTCGACCTGACCGTCACACCCGGACAGGTCACCGGCCTCATCGGCCCGAACGGCGCGGGCAAGACCACGCTTGTCAACGTGATGACCGGCTTCCAGCCCCCGACCGAGGGCCGCGTGGCGCTCGAGGGGGTCGACCTCATGGGGCTGAAACCCCATGAGGTGCGCCGCAAGGGGGTCGCCCGCACTTTCCAGGGCGGGCGGCTCTTTCGCGAGCTGACGGTGATGGACAACCTGGCCGTGGCGGGCGTCGGCCTTGGCCAGAGCCGCCGAACGGCCGAGGACGAGGCGGTGGCGATGCTCGACTGGATGGGGATCGGCACGCTCGAGCCCCTGATCGCAGGCACGCTGCCCTATACGGACGAGCGGCGCGTCGCCATCGCCCGTGCGCTAATCGGGGGCCCCGCCTACCTTCTTCTGGACGAACCCGCCGCCGGCATGAGCGGGACCGAGGCGGCCGACCTGGCCGCGCTCATCCGGCGGATCGCGACCGAGCGGAACACGGGCGTCCTGCTGATCGAACATAATGTCGGGCTCGTCCTGCAGGTCTGCGACCATATCGTCGTCCTCGATTCAGGGCAGGTCATCGAGACCGGGCCGCCGGCCGCGATCCGCGACAGCGAACGGGTGCGCCACGCCTATATGGGCACCGCCGCCGACAGCCCGCTTCCGGTCCTTGAGGTGATGGCATGAGCCTTCTGGCGCTTTCGGACGTGACCGTGCGCTATGGCCGCCTGACGGCGGTGCGCGAGGTGAGCTTCAGAATGCAGGAAGGCGAGATCCTGTTCATCACCGGGCCGAACGGCGCCGGAAAATCCTCGCTTCTGCGGGCGATCGCGGGCGTGACACCCCCGGCGGGCGGGCGCATCGACCTGGGAAACTCCGACATCACCGGGCATTCGCCCGAGGACATTGCCCGGCGCGGCCTGTCGATGGTGCCCGAGGGGCGCGAGGTTTTCGGCAGCCTGACGATCGAGGAAAACCTGCTGGTCGGCACCGGGATGCGGGCCCGCGAGCAGGGCGGGCGCACCCGGGCCGCCTCGGCGCTGGACGAGGTCTACGAGACCTTCCCGATCCTGCGCGAGCGTCGGCAGACGCAGGCGGGGCTCCTGTCAGGGGGGCAGCAGCAGATGCTGGTCATCGGCCGCGCGCTGATGACGAACCCGCGCCTCATCGCCATCGACGAACCCTCGCTGGGGCTCGCGCCGAACATCACCGATCAGGTCTACGAGCGGCTTCTGCACCTGCAACGCCAAAGGTCGCTGACGTTGCTGATCGTCGAGCAAAGCTCGACCCGCGCGATGATGGTGGGCGGGCGGATGATCCTGATGCGCGGGGGGCAGGTGGTCATGGATGGGGATGCGGTGGCGATGGGCCAGTCGGAGGCGCTGCACGCCGCCTATTTCGGATACGGGGACGCATGATGGCGGGGCTTCTGCAAATTCTCTTCGACGCCCTGTCGCTCGGATCGCTCTATGCGCTGGGCGCCCTGGGCATCGCGCTGATCTTCGGGGTGATGCGGCTGGTAAACTTCGCCCATGGCGATGTCATGGCCTTCTCGATCTTCGCGCTTCTCTGGCCGTCGGTCGATGCGATGGCGATCGTGTTCGCCGGAAACCTGCCCTGGTTCCTTCTGGTCCCCTTCGTCCTGGCCGTCGGCGCGGGCCTGTCGGTCCTGTGCGAGGTGCTGGTCTTCCGCCGCTTCCGCCGCGCCAGCCCCGCGACCATGATGATCGCGAGCTTCGCCCTGGGTTTCGTCATCCGCTACTTCCTCCTGATGCTCTTTTCCTCGCGGCCGAAGTCCATCTCGCTCCTGCCCGAACTGAGCCAGCCGGTCGAGGTCCTGGGCGCCTACATTCCGCTTCTTCAGGTCATCACCATCATCGTCACGCTTCTGGTCCTCTTCGCGCTGACGGGCTTCCTGCGGCGCACGCGCTTCGGGCTCGAGATGCGGGCGGCGGCCGAGAATTTCACCATGGCGCGGATGCTGGGCGTCAGGGCCAACCGGGTCATCATGGGCGCCTTCGCACTATCGGGCATGCTGGCGGCGGCGAGCGCGCTGATCCTGGCCGCCCAGACCGGCACGGCCGACATCCAGATGGGGGCAGGGGTGATGCTGATGGCCTTCATCGCGACGGTCATCGGCGGACTTGGCAGCCTGCCGGGCGCGGTCCTTGCGGGCTTCCTGATCGGCGCGGCCTCGGTCCTGATGCAGGTCGTGCTGCCGCCCGAGGCGCGGCCCTTCCGCGACGCCTTCGTCTATGGCGCGGTCATCCTGGTCCTGATCTTCCGGCCGCAGGGCCTGCTGCCCGCGCGCGGCACGAAAGAGAGGGTGTGACATGACCCGCACCTCGATCCTGCGCCGCACGGTCGCGACCCCGGTCCTTCTGTCGCTGATCCTCGTGGCTCTGGCGCTCGTGACCTACCTCATCGGCTCGCGGCCCTTCAACCAGACCATGATCGACCTTTTCATCCGGGTCATCATGGTGGTCGGGCTTTACATCTTCATCGGCAACTCGGGCGTCATCTCGTTTGGCCACACCGCTTTTGCCTGCCTTGGCGGCTACATGGCGGCCTGGCTCACGATCCCGCCGATGATGAAGGGCACGCTTCTGCCCGGCCTGCCGTCCTGGCTGGCGGCGATCCATCTGCCCTTCTGGGTTGCGGCCATGATCGCCGCAGTCTGGGCGGGGCTCTGGGCGCTGATATTCGGGCGCATCCTCATGCGGCTTTCGGGGATTGCGGCTTCGATCGCGACCTTCGCGCTTCTGGCGATGATCAACACGATCTATTCGAACTGGTCCTCGGTCACCGGAGGCACGAGTTCGGTCGTCGGCATCCCGATCGTCCGCGCGCTCTGGCCCTATCTGATCGCTGCCGTGGTCGCGATCTTCGTTGCCTGGGCCCATGCCATTTCCCGGGCGGGGCTGGCGCTGCGGGCGGCGCGCGACGAGCCGACGGCCGCCATGGCAAGCGGGATCGACATCCCGCGCGAGCGGCTGGTGGCCTTCGCGCTTTCTGGCGCGGTAATGGGGCTCGGCGGCGCGCTTTATGCCCATTCGATCGGCGTCGTGACGCCCGACACCTTCTACCTGGGCCTGACCTTCACGACGCTTTCCATGCTGGTCGTCGGCGGCATGAGCAGCCTGACGGGCGCCGTCCTGGGCGTCGTCCTCCTGTCGCTCCTGATCCAGGTCCTGCGCTGGCTCGAGGCGGGCGTGCCGATCGGCACCTCTAGCTTTGCCCTGCCCAACGGGCTGCAGGAGATCGTGCTCGGGATCATCATGATCCTGATCCTGATGCGGCGGCCAGCCGGACTTTTCGGCCGGAGCGAACTGACCCTGCCCCGGCCGGGGCAAGGCGGAACGACCCCACGGACGACCGCCGGCACACCCCCCTGAAGGGGCACCCGGACGACCCCCAGAACCACCCAATGACAAACTGAAAACAGGGAGACGACAATGAAACTTCACGGAAAACTTGCGGCGGTCCTCGCGATCAGCACCTGCCTGACGACCCCGGCCCTCGCCGATGGCGACACGATCACGGTGGGCTTTGCCACGGCGGAATCGGGCTTCATGCAGGCCTACGACAAGCCCGCGCAGGATGCGGCGATGATCCGCATCGACGAGATCAACGCGGCAGGCGGCCTTCTGGGCAAGCAGATCAAGGTCGTGACCGCCGACACCAAGACCGACCGGGCCGAGGGCGCGAAGGCGGGCCTGTCGGTCATCGATCAGGGCGCGGATCTGGTGGTCGTGTCGTGCGACTACGACTTCGGCGCGCCGGCGGCACTGGCGGCAGAGGCGGCGGGGAAGGTGTCCTTCTTCCTCTGCGCCGAATCGATCAAGGCCGGCATCCAGGGTGTCGGCCCGCACAGCTTCTCTGCCTCGGTCCTCGCGGCGGTTCAGGGTGCCACGATGGCGCAATGGGCCTACGAGAAGAAGGGCGCGCGCGACTTCTACCGGCTCCTGGACAACTGGACCGAATATAACAAGGGCATCTGCGACGGGTTCGACTGGATGCTGCCGAAGCTGCCCGATGCGAAGCTGGTGGGCGAGGATACGTTCAAGAACGACGACGCCTCGATCGCCGCGCAGATCACCCGCATCAAGTCGCTGCCGAAGGAGCCGGATGCGATCATGCTCTGCACCATGATGCCGGGTGCAGTGTCGGCCATCAAGCAGATCCGCGCCGCCGGGATCACCGCGCCGATCCTGAACGGCTCGGGCGTCGACGGCAGCTACTGGCTGTCGGCCGTGCCGGACCTGTCGAACTTCTTCGTGCCGGTCCAGGGCTCGATCTATGGCGACGACCCGAACGCCGACGTCACCAAGTTCAACGCGACCTACAAGACCAAGACCGGCGGCGACCCGTCGAGCCAGTATGTCTATCCGGGCTATGTGATGATCGACCTCTGGGCCAAGGCCGTCGAGCGCGCCAAGTCGACCGACGCCGATGCCGTGGTGGCCGAGCTTGAGAAGATGAAGGACGAGCCCACGATCTTCGGCACGCGCACCTTCACGCCGGAACTCCACCACCAGAACCAGGCGCGCTACCTGATCGTCGACGTCGAGAAGGGCCAGCCGAAGGTCGTCGACCAGTGGACGATCTCCGAGCCGATCCCGGTTTCGGCGCTGATGAAGTAAGGGGACGCGAGCGCCCGGCCCCCCGGTGGAAGCGGGGGGCCGGGGCTGACGAAATGGAAGGCGGGTCTGCTTGCAATGCGGCTCGCCGTTTTGGAGCACTGACGTGACAGCGATCCGCCTCTGTCACGGATGCAAGCAACCCGCTGACCGCTGCGCCGGAAAGGCACGCGGCGGCGCAGGCTAGCCACCTGCACGTCCTTGAGGAAGCCGACGGACGCTAAACCATCGGGACCAGTCGGCGGCGGTGCTCCTTCACTGCCCGAACCGACAGCGCCCTGCGCCGATGGCGGTGCAGGGCGTTCCGCTTATCAGTAGGTCGCCGGCTGGGAGATCCCGCTGTGCAAAGAGCGATTTGAGCACGCTTCAAGTCGGTGTAGTCTGTGAACGACCAAGGTAAGCGAGGGACTGAGCATCGACCTCTTCAGCGACTATATTTTTGCCAGAGATCGGAGATCATCTCGATACTATATATCGAGGCGCTTCTCCTTCGAGGGGCGCGATACAAGATGGCGGTTCGGCCACCGCGTGTTTTCAGATAATGGGGTTCCTGAGGTCGTGAAAGAAAACGGCGAGTTAGTGATAAGGACGTCGACCTCCGGCACGCGCCAGGTCAAAGTCAAATTCATAGAGGATGACCGAAGGATATCGCATCTCTGGTTCCAAAAATGGAATACCAACACTGGCACTCCAATGGGTGAGCAGGTGGTGATCTATGGGAGGGAGATTCCAAAATTGATGGAATTCCTGCGCGTTATCGAGAAGCTCGAAATACCCGACGAGCGCACATTCAACCGAGAGTTCGACGATCTAAGGCTGGTTCACCTACCAGATGCCGAAGCCCGTAAGGTTCTCGAGGAAAATCCTGACCTAGTTGCAGAGTTCGCGCGATGAACCGCGCCGGGTTTGCCGGAGGCTCCAACTCCTGAGTAGGATGGAGCATCATGAGCAAGACAACGAACAAGTTTTCCCCTGAAGTGCGCGAACGTGCCGTGCGTCTGGTCCTCGACAATGAGGG
>Ga0209571_1000682_pt1 | contig 27542 bp, 27 predicted proteins | sample EBPBio102011_DNA_FD_185866 | JGI IMG/M metagenome (GOLD analysis project Ga0209571, IMG submission 185866) | Wastewater treatment Type I Accumulibacter community from EBPR Bioreactor in Madison, WI, USA - Reactor 1_1/10/2011_ DNA (SPAdes)... | ecosystem: Engineered > Bioreactor > EBPR >... | reverse complement strand
TCGCGTTGCATCGAATTAAACCACATACTCCACCGCTTGTGCGGGCCCCCGTCAATTCCTTTGAGTTTCAGTCTTGCGACCGTACTCCCCAGGCGGCGAACTTAACGCGTTAGCTTCGATACTGGGTGCCAAGTTGCACCCAACATCCAGTTCGCATCGTTTAGGGCGTGGACTACCAGGGTATCTAATCCTGTTTGCTCCCCACGCTTTCGTGCCTCAGTGTCAGTGTTGGCCCAGGATGCCGCCTTCGCCACGGATGTTCCTTCTGATCTCTACGCATTTCACTGCTACACCAGAAATTCCGCATCCCTCTACCACACTCTAGTGATCCAGTATCCACTGCAATTCCCAGGTTGAGCCCAGGGCTTTCACAGCAGACTTAAACCACCACCTACGCACGCTTTACGCCCAGTAATTCCGAGTAACGCTTGCACCCTTCGTATTACCGCGGCTGCTGGCACGAAGTTAGCCGGTGCTTATTCTTTGGGTACCGTCATCCCCACCGAGTATTAATCGACAGGATTTCTTTCCCAACAAAAGGGCTTTACAACCCGAAGGCCTTCTTCACCCACGCGGTATGGCTGGATCAGGCTTGCGCCCATTGTCCAATATTCCCCACTGCTGCCTCCCGTAGGAGTCTGGACCGTGTCTCAGTTCCAGTGTGGCTGATCATCCTCTCAGACCAGCTACCGATCGTCGCCTTGGTGGGCCATTACCCCGCCAACTAGCTAATCGGACATCGGCTCATCTAATCGCGTGAGGCCTTGCGGTCCCCCACTTTCACCCGTAGGTCGTATGCGGTATTAGCGTAAGTTTCCCTACGTTATCCCCCACGAAAAGGTAGATTCCGATGTATTCCTCACCCGTCCGCCACTCGCCACCCAGAGAGCAAGCTCTCCTGTGCTGCCGTTCGACTTGCATGTGTTAGGCCTACCGCCAGCGTTCACTCTGAGCCAGGATCAAACTCTTCACTTAAAACTGCATTGCCCGAAGGCAAAAACATTTAGCTGCAGAGCTCGATCACAAGCTTTACGTATCGCTTGCATTTCTACAATTGACAAGATGCTCATGAATCGAACGTCTGCAAGATGGACAGCTAGTCCTTCCTGCAGGCGCCCACACAAGTCACCTGCGCACACTTTCAAAGAACTCGAAGTCGGCCTCAGCGCCTTCCTTCGTAACCCCGTCGTTTCCGTCGAAGTGAGCCGCCTATTATGGCGGGTTTTTTCGTTTCGTCAACATCTTTTTTCGAAGTTGTTGGCGATTCGTTTCCCTTCTTCTGGCGCCCTGCCGGTCCGGCAAGGCCCCGTGCGTCGGGGGAGGGAAAGTATGGCGGGTTCTGTCAGCTTTGGGAAGGGGTGCGGACGGAATTTTTCACGTCCCGGCGACCGGCCTTCAGGCAGCGATGGCCTGCTCAGCCCGTTACCAGACGGACGCGCGCGAAATTGCGCTTGCCTACCTGCAGGACACCCTCGAAACCCGGCATCAGCTGAAGGCCCGCGTCTTCGACCACTTCGCCATCCACCTTGACCGCCCGCTCCTTGAGCTTGCGGTTGGCTTCGGAGTTGCTGGGGGTGATGCCGGCCGTCGTCAGCAGCGCCGCGATGCGGATCCCCTCTGCCGGCACGCTCACCTCCTTCAGCTCCAGCAGCGAGGTGTCTCCCTGCCCAGTGACCACGGCATGCCAGCCGGCGATCGCCTTTTCGGCGTCGGCGGCACCATGGAAGCGGACCGCCAGTTCGCGCGCCAGGCGCAGCTTGACGTCGCGCGGATTCAGCCCGCCGTCGGCGACAGACTGCCGGAGTGCGGCCGCTTCGGTCACACCGATCTCGAAGCTCAGCAGCTCGATCCAGCGCCACATCAGGTCGTCGCCGATCTTCATGGTCTTGGTGACGATGTCGATGGCCGGCTCGCTGACGCCGATGTAGTTGCCCAGCGACTTGGACATCTTGTTGACGCCATCCAGCCCTTCCAGCAGCGGCATGGTCAGCACGATCTGCGGCGCCTGGCCGTGGTGCTCCTGGAGTCCCCGGCCCATCAGCAGGTTGAACTTCTGGTCGGTGCCGCCGAGTTCGATATCCGCCTGCAGCGCCACGGAGTCGTACCCCTGCACCAGCGGGTACAGGAACTCATGGATGGCGATGGACTGCTGGGCGGCATAGCGCTTGGCGAAGTCGTCGCGCTCCAGCATGCGGGCCACGGTGTGCTGGCCGGCGAGGCGGATCATGTCCGCCGCGCCCATCCTGCCGAACCATTCGGAGTTGAAGCGGACTTCCGTCCTTTCGCGATCCAGCACCTTGAAGACCTGGTCCTCGTAGGTGCGGGCATTGGCCAGCACGTCCTCGCGGGTCAGCGGCTTGCGGGTGACGTTCTTGCCGGTGGGGTCGCCGATCATCCCGGTGAAATCGCCGATCAGGAAGATCACCTGGTGCCCCAGGTCCTGGAACTGCCGCATCTTGTTGAGCAGGACGGTGTGGCCCAGATGAAGATCGGGCGCCGTCGGGTCGAAACCCGCTTTCACGCGCAACGGGCGACCGAGCTTCAGGCGCGCCTCCAGTTCTTCGGGCTTGAGGATTTCATCGGCGCCGCGGCCGATCAGGGCAAGAGCTTCAGCGGAGGACACGGGGAACAGTTCCAGTCAGGGGCGCCCGTGAAGGGCAAGTCAGTGAGGTGAAGTTACCGTTAAAAGAAGGTAAACAGTGATACCAATCAAAAAAACCATTTGACTCAATGGTTTGACGCGAAGTCTTCGCGTGTCTATGGTACGCCGATTGGGGCTTTGCCTTGGCCCCGGGGTGCAACCTTGATGCAGAGTCATGGGGGCGGCAACAGCCGCAAGCAACAGTTCCGCGAGCGCCTTGGCGTGCTTCGGGAGACCGCCGTGAAGCGGCATCTGCCGGAGGGCCGCTGGACGCGCCGCCACTGGATCCACGCCAGTCTGTTCACCACCATCGGCGTGTTGATGGCCACCATCGTGCCGGGCTTCTCCAGCGCCATCCAGGCGCCCGTCTCCCAGCCCCGCAACACCCTGCTGCTCGAACTGCCCGAACTGTCCGCCGCGCGCCAGGCCGGTACCGCCGGCGACAGCTGGCAGGTGGTCCGCGTGAAGCCGGGCCAGACCATGGGGGCCATCTTCGAAGAGTTGGGCATTCCCGCCGCCACGCTGCATCGCATCCTGGAGAACAGCGATGCGAAGAAGGCGCTGACGCGCCTGAAGCCGGGCTCCGAGATCGCCTTCGACCTGCCCGTCACCGGCAGCCTGCGCACGCTGCGCTACGACCGCGACCCCAGCCACCGCGTGGAACTGGTGGTGGGCACAGACAAGATCACCGAGCGGGTCATCGCGCGCGAGACGACCACCCGCACCGTCGTGCTGAGCGGCAAGGTGGGACGTTCGCTGAACCGGTCGGCGCGCAAGGCGGGGCTGACGTCGGCGAACATTAACTCGATGACCGACGAAATCTTCAAGTACGACATCGACTTCAACTCCGACCTGGGACCGGACGACCGTTTCAGCGTGGTGGTCGAGCAGACCTGGCGCGAGGGCGAACTGATCAGCACGGGACCGGTGCAGGCGGCCACCTTCACCGTCGACGGCAAGCTGTACTCCGGCTTCCGGTTCACCCGTCCTGGCGGCAAGCCGGAGTACTTCACCGCTGCCGGCCGGCCGCTGAAGAAGAACTTCATCCGCATGCCCATCGCGTATGCGCGCATGAGTTCCAAGTTCGGCGCGCGGCGCCATCCCGTGCTGGGCACCATGCGCATGCACAAGGGCGTGGACTACGCGGCGTCGACGGGCACGCCGATCATGGCGGCGGGCGACGGGCGCGTGCAGTTCGCCGGCTGGCAGGGCGGCTACGGCCGCACCGTGATCCTCGACCACGGCCGCGGCCACACCACGCTGTACGCGCACATGTCGCGGCTGGGCAAGATCAAGCAGGGCCAGCGCGTGGCGCAGGGCACCGTGATCGGCTACGTCGGCACGACGGGCCTGTCCACCGGCCCCCACCTGCACTACGAATTCCGCATCAACGGCGTGCACCGCAACCCGCTGTCGGTGACGATGCCGCCACCCGAGCCGCTGTCCGGGGCGCAGCTGGCGGCGTTCCGCACCTACACCTCGAATGCGCTGGCGCGCATCCGCACCGTCGAGGACATCATCTACGCCGATGTCGGCCCCGCCGAAGATGCGGCGAAGCCCGCCACGGCCGTGGCGTCCGCCAAGCCTGCCCCGGCCAAGAAGAACGGCAAGGGCTGACCCGGCCGCACATGGCGGGATATCCGAAAAGGCGGGACACTGTCCCGCCTTTTTCTTTGCCCGACCCTCCCGCATGACCGACGCCATCGACGCCCCCGCCTCCGCGCTCTACCTGGGCCTGATGTCCGGCACCAGCGCCGATGGCATCGATGCCGCGCTGGTCCGGTTCGAGGGCGAGGGGCGTGCGCTCCGCTGCCAGCTGGTGCATGGCCGCACGTTCGCGTGGGACGAGGCGACGCGTACCCGGCTGGTCGCCCTGGGCCAGGGCGCGGACACCGTGTCGCTGGATGCACTCGGTGCGCTGGATGCGACGGTGGCGCTGGCCTTCGCCGACGCGGCCCTGGCGCTGCTGCAGGACGCCGGCGTACCGCGGGGTCGCGTGCGGGCGATCGGCTCGCACGGCCAGACCATCCGCCATCGCCCGCAGGCCGATCCTCCTTTCACCTGGCAGCTGGGCGATGGCAATGTCATCGCCGAACGCAGCGGCATCGACACGGTGGCCGATTTCCGCCGCCGCGACGTGGCCGCCGGCGGCCAGGGCGCACCGCTGATGCCCGCCTTCCACGCCGCGCTGCTGGGCTCGCCGCAGGAAGACCGGGCGGTACTCAACCTGGGCGGCATCGCCAATTTCACCCTGCTGCCGGTCGGCGCGGAGGTCCGCGGCTTCGACACGGGCCCGGCGAATGCGCTGATGGATGCCTGGTGCGAGCGCCACACCGGTCGTGCGTACGATGCCGACGGCGCCTTCGCGGCCAGCGGACAGGTCGACGCAGCGCTGCTGGCGCGCCTGCTGGCGGACCCCTGGTTCGCGCTGCCGCCGCCCAAGAGCACCGGGCGCGAGCATTTCCACCTGGAGTGGCTGCAGGCACGCATGGGGGAGACGGCCCTGTCGCCCGCCGACGTGCAGGCGACCCTGCTGGACCTGAGCGCGCGCACGGTCGCCGACGCGCTGCAGATGACCCAGCCGGACACCCGCCGGGTGCTGGTCTGCGGGGGGGGCGTGCGGAATGCGGCGCTGATGGCGCGACTGGCCGCCTACCTGCCGCAGGCCATCGTGGAGTCGACCGCGATGCATGGCCTGGAACCGGACTACGTGGAAGCGATGGGCTTCGCGTGGCTGGCCCGCGAAACGCTGGCGGGCCGCCCCGGCAATCTGCCGGCCGTCACCGGCGCCTCGGGGCGCCGCATCCTGGGCACGGTGTTCCCCGCCTAGAAGCCCTTGCCGGGCGGCACGTCCTTCAGGGCGCTGATGGCTTCGGCCAGCACGTTGACTTCACGATCGTCGAAGCCGCCGCGCACTTCGGCTTCGCAGACGAACAGGCCCTGCTCCAGCAGGTTGAAGATGGTGTCGTGGATCGGCCATCCCCGCGCCTGCGAGACGCGGCGGATGCGCTCGGCGAGGATCGGATCCACGTCCTTCAGCACGATGTCGGTCATTGCCCCGTCCCCTGCATGCCCCTTGGCCGGACTTTAGCGCACGCGCTCAGTCCGGTACGCCGCCCAACGACCGGTCGATGCCGCTTGCCGGCTCGTGGTCGCCACCGAACCGGATGCGCGGCGCCAGCCAGAAGAACAGCGCGACCGCCGGGATCGCCACCAGGGCGGTGATCCAGAAGTACACCCCATACCCCGTCTGCTCCACGATGCCGCCCGACACCGCGCCCAGCAGCTTGCCCGGCAGCATCACCAGCGACGAGAACAGCGCGTACTGGGTGGCCGTGAAGCGCTGGTTGACCAGCGCCGACAGGAACGCCACAAGCGTGGTGCCCTGGAAGCCCTGCGCGAGGTTCTCGCCGGAGATCACCAGCGTGAGCTTCCACACGTCGCCGTCGGCGCCGATCAGCCACACGTACAGCAGGTTGCTGATCGCCCCCAGCACGATGCCCGCCAGCAGCGGCCATTTCACGCCCCAGCGCGCGACGGCAATGCCGGCGATGAACACGCCGACCAGGCCCACCCAGACGCCCCAGATCTTCGAGACCGCGCCGATCTCGGTCTTGGTGAACCCCTGGCTGAGGTAGAACGGCGCCATGATGCCGCCGCCCAGCGACTGGTCGGAAATCTTCGCCAGCAGGATGAAGGCGAACAGGGCGATGGCCAGCGCGGCACCGAAGCGGCGGAAGAAATCGACGAAGGGCTCCACGACGCCCTCCCGCAAGCCCTCGCCCCACGTGGTCATCCGTATCCGCACCACATCCGGTTCGCGCGACAGCAGGACCGCCACCACCGGCACCAGCATCACGACCGCCATGGCCTGGTAGACCAGCGGCCAGGACACCTGATCGGCCAGCATCAGCGCCAGCGCACCGGTGATGATCAGCGCGATGCGGTAGCCCAGCGAGTAAGTGGCCAGCAGCGCGCCCTGCGATTCCTGCGGCGCGATCTCGATGCGGTAGGCATCCACCGCGATGTCCAGCGTGGCGCCGGCAAACGCCGTCATCAGGGTGACCCAGACGAAAGGCGCCAGCCGACCGGGGGTCAGATGCGCCATCAGCAGAAGACCCACGATGACCACGGCCAGCGCGAACAACAGCCAGCCGCGCCGCTGGCCCAACCGCCCGATGAGCGGCAGACGCCAGCGATCCACCAGCGGCGCCCACAGGAACTTCAACGTGTAGCTCAGGCCGGCGCTTGCGATGAGGGTGATGTTCTTCAGTTCCAGCCCGTTCTCGGTCAACCAGTACGCCAGCGTGCCGGCCACCAGCAGGAACGGCATGCCCGAGGCGAAGCCGAAGAAGAACATCGTCCACGCCGACGGCTGCGCGAACGCGCGCCAGACCGAGGGCTTGGACGGGCGATCGCTGGAGATCGTCATCAGGCGTAGTCCACCGTGAAGGGCGCATGGTCGGAAAAGCGCTGCTCGCGGTAGATCGAACAGGCCTTCAGGCGATCACGCAGCGACGGGGTGACGAACTGGTAGTCGATCCGCCACCCCACGTTGTTGGCGCGCGCGGCGCCGCGATTGCTCCACCAGGTGTAGTCCTGGCCCTCCGGGTGCAGCACGCGGTAGGCATCGACCCAGCCACCGTCGTCCACGCACATCGCGTTCAACCAGTCGCGCTCGGGCGGCAGACAGCCGGAGTTCTTCTGGTTGCTGGTCCAGTTCTTGATGTCCAGCCGGCTGCGCACGATGTTCCAGTCGCCGCACAGCACGTAGTGGCGGCCGCTGCGGCGCCACTCGTCCAGCACCGGCGCCAGCCACTCCATGACCTTGAACTTGAAGCCTTGGCGCTCCTCGCCCGACGAGCCGGACGGGATGTAGAACGAGACCACGCTCAGGTCGCCGAAGCGTGCCTCGATGTAGCGGCCTTCTTCATCGAAGTCCGGCCACCCCAAGGCCGTGCGGATCTCGTCCGGCTCGCGCTTGGCGTAGATCGCCACCCCGCTGTAACCCTTCTTGGTGCTCGCATCGCGGAACCAGGCCTTGTAGCCGGCGGGCAGGAACTCGGGGCCGGCTAGCTGGTGTTCCTGCGCCTTGGTCTCCTGCACGCACAGCACGTCGGCGTCCTGCGCGGCGAACCAGTCGAAGAATCCCTTGGTGGCCGCCGAGCGCAGGCCGTTGGCGTTGAAGCTGATGATGCGCATGGATACGTCGTTCGTCGGAAACCGGGCAAGCGTACCCGAACCGGCGCCCGGACCGCGCGGCGCGCAGGCCGCGGCGGTTATCCTGTCCCCCGTCCTGTTCAGTCCCTGCCCCCATGACCGACCATCGCGCCCGTTTCCTCCAGCTCGCCCTGCACGCGCAGGCCCTGCGCTTCGGCCAGTTCACGCTGAAATCGGGCCGGCAGAGTCCCTACTTCTTCAACGCCGGCCGCTTCGACAGCGGCACGCTTCTGGCCGGCCTGGCCGCCTGCTATGCCGACGCGATCGAAGAAGCCGGCCTGCAGTTCGACCTGCTGTTCGGCCCGGCCTACAAGGGCATCCCGCTGGCGACGGCACTGGCCTGCGAGTTCGCCCGCCGTGGGCGCGACCTGCCCGTGGCCTTCAACCGCAAGGAAGCCAAGGACCATGGCGAGGGCGGCCTGCTGATCGGCGCGCCACTGGAAGACCGGCGCGTGCTGGTGGTCGACGACGTGATCACCGCCGGTACCGCGATCCGCGAGGCGCTGGGCCTGATCCGCGCCGGTGGCGGCACCCCGGCCGGGATCGTCGTCGCGCTCGACCGCCAGGAAGTGCTGGGCGAACCGGGCGCGGCCGCGCCGCGCCGTTCGGCGGCGCAATCCGTCGCCGAGGAAACCAGCGTCCCCGTGGTGGCCGTGGCCAACCTGCACGACCTGCTTGCATTTGCCGGCGAAAGCGCCGACCTTGTCCGCCATCGCGACGACCTGCTGGCCTACCGGGCCCGCTACGGCAGCGCGACCCAGGACTGATGCAGCAGGGGGCTGCCATGACTGTCCGCTCATCCATCCTGCTGGCCACCGCTGCGATGGTGGCGATGCCCTGCGCGCTGGCGCAGGACAAGGGCGCCGCCGGCGCCAAGAAACTGTTCTGCTGGCAGGAGAAGGGCCAGCGCGTCTGCAGCGACGCCCTGCCCGCCGACGCCGTGAATGCCGCGCGCGACGAGATCAGCGCCAGCAGCGGCCTGCGCACGGGTGGCGTGGAGCGCGCCCTGACCGCCGAGGAGCGTGCCCAGGCCGCCGTCGAGGCACAGCAGCGGCAGATGGATGCGGCCGCCGCGGAGACGCGTCGACGCACCGATGCGGCCATGCTGCTGTCGTACCGCAGCGAGAACGACCTGCGCCGCGTGTTCAACGAACGCACGGCCATCGTCGACAACAACGTGCAGACCGCGCGCTACAACGCGGTCAGCCTGCGCGAAGGCCTGATCAGCCTGCTGCAGACCGCCGGCGACCGCGAGCTGGCCGGCAAGCCGGTCACCGCCGAGATGGCCGCCGCGATCCACCAGCGCCACGCCGAACTGGTGCGTACCCGCCGTCTGCAGCAGAGCTTCGAAAGCCAGCGTGCCGAGCTGGACGTGGAGATCGCCGACACCCTGCAGCGCTTCCGCGCGATGAAGGGCGTCACCGCGGAGCAGGCCGAAGCCGCCGCCACCGCCCCGGCCGACGCGCCCACCGACGCGCAGGCACCCGCCGGCCGCTAACCCACTTCCGGACCGGCGCGATGCCGGGTCCCTGGATGCGACGACGCCGGGCATGCCCGGCGTCGTCGGCCTCCCGTTCCGGCGGCGGCCTCAGAACGTCATCGTCAGCTCCGGTGCCAGCGCCTGCAGGCGTGCGCGGAACTCGTCCTTGATTCGCTCCAGCGCCGCGGTGTTGTCCGCCTCGAAGCGCAGCACCAGGATCGGCGTGGTGTTGGACGCGCGCACCAGGCCCCAGCCATCGTCCCAGTCCGCGCGCAGGCCATCGATCGTGGACAGGCGTGCGCCTTCGAAGCTGGCGCCCTCGACGAACCGCGCCACGATCTCGTGGGGCGTACCGTCCGGCACATCCACCTTGATCTCCGGCGTGGACACGCCGTCGGGCAGGGCCGCCAGCACCTCGGACGGCGTCTCGGCCCGGTTGGCGAGGATCTCCAGCAGGCGGGCGGCCGAATAGAGGCCGTCGTCGAATCCGTACCAGCGCTCCTGGAAGAAGAAGTGCCCGCTCATCTCGCCGGCCAGTTCGGCGCCGCTCTCGCGCATCTTCGCCTTGATCAGCGAGTGCCCGGTCTTCCACATCATCGGCGTGCCGCCGTGGCGCAGCACCCAGCCCTGCAGCTTTCCGGTGCACTTCACGTCGTAGATGATCAGCGCGCCGGGATTGCGCTCCAGCACGTCGGCGGCGAACAGCATCAGCAGGCGGTCGGGGAAGATCACCTCGCCTTCCTTGGTCACCACGCCCAGCCGGTCGCCGTCGCCGTCGAAGGCCAGGCCGATGTCGGCGTCGAAGCGCTTGACCGTCTGGATCAGGTCCTCGAGGTTGTGCGGCTCGCTGGGGTCGGGGTGGTGGTTGGGGAAGGTGCCATCGACTTCGCAGTACAGCGGGATGACGTCCGCGCCGATCGCCTCCAGCAGCTGCGGCGCGATGTCGCCGGCCACGCCGTTGCCGGCGTCCACCACCACCTTCAGCGGCCGCTCCAGCTGCACGTCATCGGCGATGCGCTGGATGTAGTCGGCCGACACGTCGCGCTGCTGCAGGTCGCCGGGCACGTTGGCGACGTGCAGCCGGTTGTCGCGGATGCGTTCGTAGAGGTCGGTGATCGCATCGCCGGACAGCGTCTGGCCGCCCACCACGATCTTGAACCCGTTGTAGTCCGGCGGGTTGTGGCTGCCGGTCACCGCCACGCTGCTGCCGGTACGCAGGTGGTAGGCGGCGAAGTACGCGACCGGCGTGGGCGCCAGGCCGATGTCGATGACGTTGCGACCGGCCTGGCGCAGGCCGCTGATCAGCCCGCCGACCAGATCGGGACCGGACAGGCGCCCGTCGCGCCCGACCACGATGTCGACCAAGTCCTCGTCGCGCATCACCGAGCCGATCGCCAGGCCGATCAGTTCAGCCACCTCGATGTTCAGCGTCTTTCCGACGATGCCGCGGATGTCGTAGGCGCGGAAGATGCCCGGGTCGACCTCGACCGCACTGCGGTCGGGAGGGCCGCCCTCTTCCTGCGCGCGCGCCTCGCGGGCGGCGGGCATCGGCGGTGGTTCGCGCAGCAGCGCTTCGCCCAGGGTGGGTTCGTCGGTTTCGTCCATGAGGGCTCCCTTCTTTCCGATGCGGAGCAGGCGGATGCCGCCCCGCGCCACCAGCAGCGCCAGTACGGCCAGCGCCGCCAGCAGGCCGGCGGCCACCAGCGCGGGAATCGCGCCCAGGCCCAGCGGGCCCGGTTCGCTGTCCGGCACGGCGGTGGCCACGCGCAGGCCGGTCTTGCCGACCGCGTGCGCCATGCGTTCGGCGCCGTCCTGCAGGCCGGCGTTGCCGCGCTCGCGCACGCTGAACGCACCCTGCCGCAGCGCCAGGTAGCCGCCCGCGGGCATGGCCACGCCGTCGAATCCGCCGGTCAATTGCGCCAGGGGCAGGCGGACGTACACCACGCCCTGCGGAACGGCCGCCGCCAGGCCGAAGGCCGTGGTCTTGCCATCCTTCACCACCCGGGCCGCCACCGCCTCGCCCTGCATGCCCGCCTCGAGCAGCGCGAGCTTGCTGAAGCCGAAGGCCGCCGCGTCGGCATAGGCCGACTCCAGCGCGCCGTCGTGGATCTCGACCTGCTCGACGCCCGTCCATCCCTCGCTCAGCGCCGCCACAGCGGCGGCGCTGTCGTTGCGGTCCAATGCGGCCTTCACCGGCGCCGACGCCAGGCGCTGGGCCAGCTGTCCCGTCTGGGCGCGGTAGGCGCTCTCCACGGCCGAGGCCGCCGCGTCGCGGGCGCGCTGCATGTCGTCGAGCAGGGCCGCATCGCGCCATTGGCGCACCCCACTCCAGGCCAGCAGGCCGGCCAACAGCAGCAACAGCACCGCCAGCAACGGCAGCGCACGCCGCGTATCGCCCACGGGCATCCGCGGACGCTTGTCGTTCGTCGTGTTCATCGGCTTGTCCCCTGTCACCGCACGCCGGTGTGGCCGAAACCACCCGTCCCCCGTGCGCTGTCGGCGAAAGTATCCACCACCTGCAGGCTCACGCGCACGACCGGCAGCACCATGACCTGGGCGATGCGGTCGCCCGGCTGGATGGTGAAGGCCTCGTGCCCGCGGTTCCAGACGCTGATCAGCAGCGGGCCCTGGTAGTCGGCGTCGATCAGGCCGGTGCCGTTGCCCAGCACGATGCCGTGCCGATGGCCCAGCCCCGAGCGGGGCAGCACCACGGCGCACAGCTGCGGATCGCCCAGGTGCAGGGCGATGCCGCTGGGCACCAGCGCGGCGTCACCCGGTTCCAGCACCAGCGGTGCATCCAGCGCCGCGCGCAGGTCCATGCCGGCGCTGGCTTCGGTGGCGTAGGCCGGCAGCGGCCATTCGTCGCCGAAGCGGGGGTCCAGCAGCTTCACTTCCACCGCGCGGGATGCGCTCATGCGTTCAGTCGCTCCACGATCAGGTCGATCAGTTCGTCCGCCAGCTGCGTCTTGGGCGCCGAGGCGAAGCTGCGCTCGCCTTCCTTCCAGTAGGCCGTCATCGCGTTCCGGTCGCTCTCGAACCCGCCATCGGCAATGCCCACGCGGTTGGCCACGATCATGTCCAGCCGCTTGGCTTCCAGCTTCTTGCGCGCGTACTCGGCCACGTTGTTGGTCTCGGCGGCGAAGCCCACCACCAGCTTGAGCGCCTGCGTCTGCGCCGCGACCTCGGCCAGGATGTCCGGGGTGCGCACCAGGTCCAGCGCCAGCGATTCGCTGGATTTCTTGATCTTGTCGGCGGCCGGCACGCGCGGGGTGTAGTCGGCCACGGCCGCGGCGCCGATGTAGACGTCGGCCGGCAGGGCGGCGAACACGGCCTGGTGCATCTGCGCGGCGGAACGCACATCCACGCGGGTCACGCCCGCCGGCGTGGGCAGGTGCACGGGGCCGGCGACCAGGGTGACCGCCGCGCCACGCTTTGCGGCGCTGGCGGCGACAGCGAAGCCCATCTTGCCGCTGCTGCGGTTGCCCAGGTAGCGGACCGGGTCCAGGTCCTCGTAGGTGGGGCCCGCGCTGACCACCACCTTCAGTCCGGCGAGGTCCTGCGGCACCGACGGGACATCGTCGGCGCGGTTGGCCAGTGCGGCCACGATCTCGCCTGGCTCGGCGAGCCGGCCGGGACCGGATTCGCCTTCGGCCAGCGGCCCGTCGTTCGGCCCCACCACCCGCACGCCACGACCACGCAGCGTGGCCAGGTTGGCCTGGGTGGCGGGGTGTTCCCACATGCGGTGGTTCATCGCCGGCGCGATCATGACCGGCGCGGTGGTCGCCAGGCACAACGTGGTGACCAGGTCGTCGGCCAGCCCATGCGCCAGGCGCGCCATCAGGTCGGCGGTGGCGGGCGCGACGATCACCTGGTCCGCCCAGCGCGCCAGTTCGATATGGCCCATCGCCTGCTCGGCCGCGCTGTCCCACAGGGACGTGCGGGTGGGGTGTCCGGACAGCGCCTGGAAGCTCAGCGGCGTGACGAACTGCTGCGCCCCGGCGGTCATGGCGACCTGCACCTGCGCGCCCGCATCGCGCAGGCGGCGCACCAGTTCAAGCGCCTTGTAGGCGGCAATCCCGCCCCCCACGCACAGCAGCAGGCGACGCCCCGCCAGGCCCTGTGTCTTGTCCGATCCCGTCACGTCGGCCCATTCCTACGTCGATACAGGCGATTAGCTTACCCGAACGGCCGTTGCCGCCCGATGCGGGCCGACTCATGCATTCGCGACAGTGCGTCCATGCACATCCGCGACTGGCCCCACGAAGAACGTCCCCGCGAAAAGCTGCTGGCGCGGGGTGCCGGCAGCCTCAGCGACGCCGAACTGCTGGCGATCTTCCTGGGCTCGGGCCTGCACGGGCGAGACGCCGTCGCCACGGCGCGCGAACTGCTCGCCCAGCATGGCCCGCTGCGTGCCCTGCTGGAACGCCCGCCGTCCGAACTGACCACGCTGCCCGGCCTGGGCCCGGCCCGCGCCTGCGCCCTGGCCGGGGCGCTGGAACTGGGCAACCGCCTGCTGCACGCCTCGCTGGAGCGTGGCGACGCCATCAGCGACCCGGAGGCCGCCGGCCGCTATTTCGCGCAGCGGCTGCGGGGACGGCGGCAGGAAGTGTTCGCCGCCCTGTTCCTCGACACCCGCCACCGCGTGCTGGGGTTCGAGGAACTGTTCCAGGGCTCGGTGGACAGCGCCGAAGTGCATCCGCGCGAGGTCGCGCGCCGCGCGTTGGCCATCAACGCCACGGCCCTGATCGTAGGGCACAACCATCCCTCCGGCTGCGCAGAACCGTCCGCTGCCGACCGCGCCGTCACCCAGCGCCTGAAGCAGGCGCTGGCGCTGGTCGACGTGCGCCTGCTGGACCACTTCGTCGTCGGCGACGGGCCGCCGCAGTCGATGGCGGCGCGCGGCTGGGTCTGAACGGGCAGGACCACCGCCCCACCTGAACCGCGACGAGCCCACTCGGGGGCCGGGAAAACCTAGAATAGGCGGTTCCCACGCAACACGACGGTCTCCCGTGAAAGCTTCCCTCCGCGCCTTGATCGCCCAGGGCATCGATGCCCTGCGCTCCGCCGGCACCCTGCCGGCCGACACCGCCACGCCGGATTTCGTGGTCGAGCGCCCCAAGACCCGCGAACACGGCGACTTCGCCACCAACGCCGCCATGCAGCTGGCCAAGGCCGCGCGCAGCAATCCGCGCGCCATCGCCACCGCGCTGGTCGCCGCAATGCCGGCCAGCGACGACGTGGCCAAGGTGGAGATCGCGGGCCCGGGCTTCATCAATTTCCACCTCAGCCCCGGCGCCTACCAGCGCGAAGTCGCCACCGCGCTGGCGCAGGGCACCGCCTACGGCCGCAACGAACGCGGCGCGGGCCGCACGGTGGGCGTGGAATACGTCTCCGCCAACCCGACCGGCCCGCTGCACGTGGGCCATGGCCGCGCCGGCGCGATCGGCGACTGCATCGCGCGCGTGCTGGCAGCCAACGGCTGGGATGCGAAGCGTGAGTTCTACTACAACGATGCCGGCGTGCAGATCGACAACCTGGCCAAGTCCACCCAGGCCCGCGCCCTGGGCCTGACACCGGACAGCGAAGGCTGGCCGGAAGACGGCTACCGCGGCGACTACATCGCCGACGTGGCGCAGGCTTACCTCAACGGCGACTCGGTCGAGGTCGAAGGCCACGTGGTCACCGGCGCGAAGGATCCGCAGGACCTTGATGCCATCCGTCGTTTCGCCGTGGCCTACCTGCGCCGCGAGCAGAACCTGGACCTGGCCGCGTTCGGCGTGTCGTTCGACCGCTACTTCCTGGAAAGCTCGCTGTACGCCGACCACAAGGTCGAGGAGACCGTGCGCAAGCTGGTGGCTTCCGGCCACACCTACGAGGAAGGCGGCGCGCTGTGGCTGAAGTCCACCGACTTCGGCGACGACAAGGACCGCGTGATGCGCAAGTCCGACGGTTCCTATACCTACTTCGTGCCGGATGTGGCCTATCACCTCAGCAAGTGGCAGCGCGGCTACGAGCGCGCGATCACCGAACTGGGCGCCGACCACCACGGTTCGCTGGCCCGCGTGAAGGCCGGCCTGCAGGCGCTGGGCGAAGGCATTCCGGCGGGCTATCCGGAATACGTGCTGCACCAGATGGTCACGGTGATGCGCGGCGGCGAGGAAGTGAAGCTGTCCAAGCGCGCCGGCAGCTACTTCACCCTGCGCGACCTGATCGAAGAGACCAGCGCCGATGCGACGCGCTGGTTCCTGATCGCGCGCAAGCCCGATTCGCAACTGACCTTCGACATCGACCTGGCCCGCCAGCAGAGCAACGACAATCCGGTCTTCTACGTGCAGTACGCGCACGCCCGCGTGTGCAGCCTGCTGCGGCAGGCCGGCGAGAAGGGTTACGCCTACGACCAGGCCAACGGCCTGGCCAACCTGGCGCGGCTGGACGACGACACCTCGCTGCAGCTGATGGTGGAACTGTCGCGCTATCCGGAAGTGGTGGAGGCCGCCGGCGACGCGCTGGAGCCGCACCTCGTGGCGCAATACCTGCGCGAGTTGGCCTATGCTTTCCATACGTGGTACGCGGGCACGCCGGTGCTGATCGACGATGCGGCCGCGCGCGACGCGCGCCTGGCGCTGGCCCTGGCGGTCCGCCAGGCGCTGGCCAATGGACTGGACCTGTTGGGCGTCAGTGCGCCCGAGAAGATGTAAGCGGAGAAGCAGTACATGGCAGCAAGACGCGGCAAGAACCAGGCCACCCGCAATTCCGGTCACGCCACGCCCGCCTGGGTATGGCTGGTGCTGGGCCTGCTGATCGGCCTGGCGGTGTATTTCATCGTGCCGGGCCTGGGCAAGAAGGACGGCGACAGCTTCTTCCGCCCGCAGCCCAACCCGGACGCGCAGCCCGCGCCGATCGACAGCGCCGACGTGGAAGCGGTGGTACCCGACGCGCCCGCCAGCGAGGCACCGGCCACCGCCGCCACGCCCGACGAGGCCGGCGCCAAGGAAACACAGTACGACTTCTACACCCTGCTGCCCGGCAAGGAAGTGCAGATGTCCGATGCCGAACTCGCCGCCAGCGCGCGCGAGGAAGAAGCCCGCAGGGCACGCGCCGCGCTGAGCGGCCAGTCGACGACCGTCGTGCCGACGCCTGCCGGCAACGACAGCGCACAGCCGGCACCGATCGACGAGACGCCGACGCCCCGCGCGGCCGCGGAAACGCCGCGCGTCCCCGACACGGCGCCGGCGCCCAAGCCCGCCGCCACGGTGGCCAGTGCCGACAGCGGCGCCCGCTACATCCTGCAGGCCGGCGCCTTCGGGGCATCCGGCGATGCCGAAGCCACCAAGGCCAAGATCGCCATGCTGGGCCTGAGCGCCCGCGTGGAATCGGCGCAGATCAACGGCAAGACCGTCTACCGCGTCCGCATGGGGCCGTACGGCACCGCCAGCGAACTGGCCGAAGCCAAGCAGAAGCTCGCCAGCGGCGGCCTGCCCGCGATGGCGGTGAAGGCGCAGTGAGCGCCCTTCGCCCCTGGCAGCGCATGACGCTCGCCACGGTGATGGTGCTCGTCGCCCTGCTGGCCGCGTCCTGGCTTGCATCGCGGTTCCTGCCGCCCGCCTGGCAACAGATGGTGCCCACGCCGCTGGGCTACCTCGCGCCGATCAGCTATCTGGTCACCGCCGCCTGCATGGCGCTCGGCGGGGTTATCGCCGGGCGGCGGTTCCTGGTGGTGGCGCTGGGGCTGACGTTCGCCCTGTGGATCGCCACGTTCGTGCTGTTGGCGAACATCGCGCTGCCGGCCATCGATGGCGGGCGCCCGCTCCTGGCCATCTTCCGCATGAATGCCGCCAGCGCCGTGTTGTCGCTCGCCGCGGCGGCGCTGGGCGCCCATCTGGGTGCCCAGTGGCAGGCGCAGCGCACGATGCGCGCGACCGCCTGACCCGACCCTTCCCCGTTTCCGCAGGATCGCCCATGACCCGCACCGCCCTCATCACCGGCGCCACGTCAGGCTTCGGTGCCGCTGCCGTCCGCCGCTTCGTGGCCGCCGGCTGGCGCGTCATCGCCACCGGACGCCGCGCCGATCGCCTGCAGGCACTGGTGGACGAGCTCTGGGCGGACAAGGTGCACGCCGCCGCATTCGACATCCGTGACGAAACGGCCCTGGAGGCCACCCTCGACGCGTTGCCCGCGGCCTTCCGCGACATCGATCTGCTGGTCAACAACGCCGGACTGGCGCTGGGCACGGCGCCTGCGCAGCAGGCTTCGCTGGACGATTGGCGCACGATGATCGAAACCAACGTGCTGGCGCTGGTCACCGTCACCCGCCGGTTGCTGCCGCTGCTGGTGGAGCGCAAGGGCGCCATCATCAACATCGGCTCGATCGCCGGCAGCTACCCGTATCCGGGCGGCAACACGTATGGCGGCACCAAGGCGTTCGTCCGCCAGTTCTCGCTGGGCCTGCGCAGCGACCTGCACGGCACCGGCGTGCGAGTGACCGACATCGAACCCGGCATGGCCGAAACCGAGTTCACCCTGGTCCGCACGCACGGCGACCAGGCCGCGTCGGACAAGCTCTACGCGGGGGCGCAGCCGATGACGGCGGACGACATCGCCGAACAGATCTTCTACGTCGCCACCCTGCCGCCGCACCTCAACATCAACCGGCTGGAGATCATGCCGGTGACGCAGTCGTTCGCGGGCTTCCAGGTCCATCGGGGCGTCTAGGGCGGACGTCGGCGCCGGTCGCTCGGCAATGTCTTCCCACCGGATTGAACCGTTTTCCTCGAATCCGGCACCTTGATTCCCGACAGACAGAGACGGGGGCGGGCGCGTGCAGCGGGACACGGAACGGATACTGGACGAGTACCTCGCCGCGGCGGCCCGCACCGACGATCGCCCCGCGTGGGAGCGTCTGGTCGCGCGCTGGCAGCCGCGCCTGCTGCGGCACGCATGGCGGCTGACGGGTCATCCCGACCTTGCGCGCGACATGGTCCAGGAAGCCTGGCTCGAGATCCTGCGCGGACTCCGCCGGCTGGACGATGTGGCGGCGTTCCCGGCCTGGGCCTTCCGCATCGTCACCCGCCGTTGCACACGCGCGCTCCGCGGACGGCAATTCGAGCGCACCCACCTCGTCGAGATCGAGCCTGAGGCGGTGATGCCTGGCGAACAGGACGCGGCGGGCGAACGCGCGGCGGAGCTGGCCATCGTCAGGGCGGAGATGCAGGCCCTGCCCGCGCCCCAGCGCGCGGCGCTGTCACTTTTCTATCTGGAAGACCTGAGCGTGGCGGAGATCGCCGTCGCACTCGACGTGCCCCCGGGAACGGTCAAGACCCGGCTGATGCATGCGCGGCGCAAGATCCGCGCGCGACTGGAAGGAAGCACCGATGAACAAGACTGATGACCTGATCAAGCAGACCCTCTCGGCCGAGGATCGCGACCTGTTGGCTCGGCATGGCGAACCCGGCTATTTCTCCCAGGCGTTCGGGCTGTTCCGCGGAGCGCTGGGTTGGGTGGTGTGGGTGGCCTACCTCTGCGGCATCGCCGCCTTCGCGGGCTTCGGTGTTTCGCTATGGCGGAGCTGGCATGCCGCCGAAGTCCTGGCGGCCGTGCAATGGGGCGTGCTCGCCATCGTGCTGTTCCAGTTCACGATGATCATGAAGTCGTTCCTGGGCAGCCACATGGAAGCCAACCGCATGCTGCGTGAGCTCAAGCGCGTGGAACTGCAATTGGCGCTTTTGCGGCACGACGCATCGAAGATGTCGTCATGAACAAGCCGAACCGCGGAGGACGTACCCGTGGCTGACGCATGCCCGTGCCGGCTGCTCAGGCTGATGGTCGCGCTGCGGCAGGCCGCATTGGCCTGCTGCAGCATGCCTGTCGCCGACTGACGCGGACTCAGCCCAATGGTTCGTCCGACAGATAGGTGTAGCCGGTCAGGCCGGCTTCCAGCGCATCGGCCAGCGCCACGGCTTCATCCGCGGGCAACTTCGCCTCTTCCACGCGCGTACGGTAAGCGGACCGCAGGTCTTCCAGCTTGTAGCCCACGTAGTCCAGCATCACGTCGGTGGTGTCGCCGCGGCGCTGCTGGGTGAGCAGGTAGCCGGTGCCGGCATCGGCGCTGACTTCCACCGCGTCGGTGTCGCCGAACAGGTTGTGGATGTCGCCGAGGATTTCCTGGTAGGCGCCCACCAGGAAGATCCCGAGGCGATAGCTTTCGCCGGGCTTCATGGCATGCAGCGGCAGCGAGGAATCCAGGCCCTCGTTCTCGACATAGGTCTTCACCATGCCGTCCGAGTCGCAGGTCATGTCGGCGATGATGCCGCGCCGCGCCGGCGCTTCGTCCAGGCGCTCGATCGGCACGATCGGGAACACCTGGTCGATGGCCCACACGTCGGGAATCGACTCGAACACGCTGAAGTTGACGAAATACTTGTCGACCAGCCGTTCGTTGAGTTCGTCGAGCAGGTCGCGGTGACTGCGCTCGTCGCTGCTCAGGCGCGCACGCACGGCATGCGCGATGGCGTAGAACAGGTCGTCGATGCGCGCACGGTGGACCAGGTCGATCTGGCCCAGCGCGTACAGCGACAGGCCCTCGCTGTGGTGATGCTGCGCTTCGTGGAACAGCTCGACGGCCGGGCGCGTGTCGAGCTCGCCGTGGATCTCGCGCAGATGGCGGATCACCGCCGGCTCGTCGTCGTGCGCGGGCGGCACGCGGCCTTCCGGCGCCTGCTCGACTTCCGACACGTTGACCACCAGCACGGCGTGGTGCGCGGTCATCGCACGACCGCACTCGGTGACGATGCGCGGCGGCGTCAGGCCGTGCTGCTCGCAGGCCTCGGCCAGCGGCTGCACGATGTTGCTGGCGTACTGGCCGATGCCGTAGTTGATCGAGCAGTAGCTGCGCGAGCGCGTGCCTTCGTAATCGATGCCCAGGCCGCCACCGACGTCGACATGGCTGATGCTCGCCCCCAGCTTCGACAGCTCGATGAAATAGCGCGTCGCCTCGCGCATGCCGTTGGCGATGTCGCGCACGTTGCTGATCTGCGAGCCCATGTGGAAATGCAGCAGGTTCAGCGTGTCCTGCAGGCCGGCTTCGCGCAGCTGCTTCCACAGGTCCAGCACCTGGCGCGGTGACAGGCCGAACTTGGCCTTGTCGCCGCCGCTGTTCTGCCACTTGCCCGCGCCCAGCGTGGCCAGGCGCATGCGCACCCCGAGACCGGGCTTCACGCCCAGCGCGCGCGACTCCTCGATCACCAGCGCCAGCTCGGATGGCTTCTCGATGACGATGAAGGTCTGCAGGCCCAGCTTGCGGCCGATCAGCGCCAGGCGGATGTACTCGCGGTCCTTGTAACCGTTGCAGACGATCAGCCCGCCCGGGCGCGACAGCGCCAGCACGGCCATCAGCTCGGGCTTGCTGCCGGCTTCCAGACCGAAGCCCTCGCCCGCGTGCGAGGCCAGCGTGCCGGCGACGCCCCGATGCTGGTTCACCTTGATGGGATAGACCGCCGTGTAGCCGCCCTTGTACTCCCAGTCGGCCTGCGCCTGCGCGAACGCGGCCTGCAGCTTGCCCAGGCGATCGCCCAGGATGTCCGGGAAGCGCACCAGCAGCGGCAGCTGGGCGCCCTGCGCGCGCGCTGCGTCCACCACCTCCGGCAGCGGGACCACCGGGCCCTGCGCGCCCTTGGGCGACACCACGATGCGGCCGGCGGCGTCCACGTCGAAATACCCTTCGGCCCAGTGCGGGACGGAGTAGGTCTTGCGGGCGTGGTCGGTGGACCAGGACATGGCGGTTTTCCAAGGGAGGCGAGCGGAGGCGCATTCTACAGGCTGCGGTCACATGGGTCCGTTACAATGCGCGCCCTCAGCTTCTGCCCCTCTCCCCGCGGGAGAGGGGTTGGGGGCGCCTCCGTAGCTCGTCCGACAGACTGATGACGGACGAGCCGCAGCGAGCCATGAAGGCGAACCATCGGCTGTTCACCTCATTCACTCGCTGTGGCTCGTTCTTCAGCAAAGATGCGGACAGGCGACAGGGGGCACCCCCTCATCCGGCGCTGCGCACCTTCTCCCGAAGGGAGAAGGGAACAGCCTCCCTTCTTCACCCGCAGGACATCGCCCATGACCACCAACGACACCTGGTTCATCGAACACTTCTCGCACACCGGCTCCGCCATCGGTTTCCGTACGACCGGCAAGCTGGACGAGGTGCAGTCGCCGTTCCAGAAGATCGAGATCTACGACAGCACCGACTGGGGCAAGCTGATGGTGATCGACGGCGCGATGATGCTGACCACGCGCGACAACTTCTTCTACCACGAGATGATCAGCCACCCGGTGCTGTTCACCCACGCGGCGCCCAAGCGCGTGGTGATCATCGGTGGCGGCGACTGCGGCACGCTGCGCGAGGTGCTGAAGCACCCCGGCGTGGAGAAGGCCACGCAGTGCGACATCGACGAGCAGGTCACGCGCATGGCGGAGAAGTACTTCCCCGAGCTGTGCGAATCCAACCACGATCCGCGCGCCGAGCTGCTGTTCGATGACGGCGTGGCCTACATGGCCAACTGCGAGCCCGGCAGCGTGGACGTGGTCATCGTCGACTCCACCGATCCGGTAGGTCCGGCCGAAGGCCTGTTCAACAAGGCGTTCTTCGAGAGCTGCTACCGCGCGCTCAAGCCCGACGGCCTGCTGGTGCAGCAGTCCGAGTCGCCGCTGGCGCTGCTGGACCTGATCAAGGACATGCGCGCCGAGATGGGCAAGGCCGGCTTCCAGTCGTTCAAGACGTTGCCGTTCCCGCAGCCGTGCTACCCGACCGGCTGGTGGAGCGTGACGCTCGCCAGCAAGCATGCCGGCTTCGACTTTGCGTTCCGCGAAGCGGATGCCGCCGCCAAACCGTTCGACACGCTGTACTACACCGCGCACCTGCACACGGGCGTGCTGGTGGCGCCGCCGTTCGTGGCGAAGGCGCTGGGCGAGTAAGCGACCTGCCGCCAGAGAAGAAGAAAGCCCCGCGATGCGGGGCTTTTCTTTGACCTCTCCGGCTTCAGTCCGCAGTGAACGTCAGCCAGCGAGGCACCTGGTAGTGGCGCGCCTGCGCCACCAGGTAGGCCGCCATGATCAGGCCGAACAGTGCGCCGGCGCTCAGCGATGTGGCAACCACGGCGACGAAAGGCTTGCCCTGCCACGACCAGAGCGCCAGCCACATGATCAGGCCCCAGGCGGTGGCGAAGAACCCGCCCATCACGAAGGCATTCACGACGAACCCATTCATGTGGGGCGGCGGGATCCGGACGCCCGCCTTCCACAACAGACGGAACATCGGCGGCGCATACGTGCTGCGTCGGATGCCGGACTCCTCCAGCCAGGCAAGCGCCTTTGCCAGGCGGCCGTCGAACTCGCGGAGCTGCGTCATCTCGGGGACTCCGTTTTCAGAGCGCATCCGCATCCAGTTCGCCCGTCCGGATGCGCACCACCCGCTCCAGGTCGTAGACGAACACCTTGCCGTCGCCGATCTTGCCGGTGCCGGCGGCCTTCACGATGGCTTCGACCACCTGTTCGGCCTGCTCCTCGGTCACCGCCACTTCCAGCTTCACCTTCGGCAGGAAGTCGACCACGTATTCGGCGCCGCGATAGAGTTCGGTATGGCCCTTCTGCCGGCCGAAACCCTTCACCTCGGTGACGGTGATGCCGGCGATCCCGGCTTCGGCCAGCGCTTCGCGCACGTCGTCCAGCTTGAACGGCTTGATGATGGCCATGACCATTTTCATGCAGGATCCTCCCGTGAATGCTGGGTGCAGGATAACGCGCCGCGATGGACCGCGGTTGCGGCCACGGGGCTTGTCGCGGTTCAATGGCCGCCTCGCCCCCCGGACTTTTCCGACAGTGCTGCGCAGCGATCCCCGATGGCGCGCCCTCCTGCACGCCTCGCAAGCTCAATGCACTGCCGGAGACCTGACATGATCGACCTCAACCACATCGACGACCTCGCCCGCCGCCTCAGCCAGCTGGTGCCGCCCGGCCTGCGCGACTCGCAGGAAGAATTGCAGCAGACCTTCAAGTCCGCGCTGCAGGCGGGCCTGGCGAAGCTGGACCTGGTGACGCGGGAGGAGTTCGACGTGCAGCAGGCCGTGCTGCTGCGCACGCGCGAGAAGCTGGAAGCACTCGAACGCACCGTGGCCACGCTGGAAGCCCAGCTGGCCGACAAGCCCGCGCAGTCCTGATCCCGCCGCCATGAGTCTGGCCCTGGTGAACAGCCGGGCACGGGCGGGCGTGTCCGCGCCCCCGGTCCGCGTGGAGGTGCATCTGTCCGGCGGCCTCCCGTCCACGCAGATCGTCGGCCTGCCGGAAGCCGCGGTGCGGGAGTCCCGCGACCGCGTGCGCGCCGCCATCCTGTGTGCGCAGTTCGAATTTCCCACGCGCCGCATCACCGTCAACCTGGCGCCGGCCGACCTGCCGAAGGATGGCGGGCGCTTCGACCTGCCCATCGCGCTGGGCATCCTGGCGGCCAGCGGACAGATCCGGCGGGAGAGCCTTGCGGACTACGAGTTCCTGGGCGAACTCAGCCTGACCGGCGAACTGCGCGCGATCGACGGCGTGCTGCCGGCCGCGCTGGCGGTGGCGGCCAGCGGACGCACCCTGGTCGTTCCCGAGCCCAGCGGCGCCGAGGCCGCCCTGGCGCGCCAGGGGCATGCGTTCACCGGCCGGACCCTGCTGGAAGTCTGCGCGCTGCTGGAAGGGCGCAAGGCGCTGCCCGCGGCCGTCGCGCCACCGCCGCTGCCCTCCACCGTGCCCGACATGGCCGACGTGCGTGGCCAGGTGCACGCGCGGCGTGCGCTGGAAGTCGCCGCCGCAGGCGGGCACCACCTGCTGCTGATCGGCTCCCCCGGCTGCGGGAAGACGCTGCTGGCCTCGCGCCTGCCCGGCCTGCTGCCCGAAGCCAGCGACGCCGAGGCCATGGAGAGCGCCGCCATCGCCTCGGTCAGCGGACGTGGGCTGGACCCGGCCCGCTGGCGCCAGCGCCCGTATCGCGCCCCGCATCACACCGCCAGCGCGGTGGCCCTGGTGGGCGGTGGCGCACAGCCGCGGCCCGGCGAGATTTCCCTCGCGCACAACGGCGTGCTGTTCATGGACGAGCTGCCGGAATGGTCGCGTGCCGCGCTGGAAGTCCTGCGCGAGCCGCTGGAATCCGGGACGGTCACCGTCTCGCGCGCCGCGCGGACCGCAGAATTCCCGGCCCGCTTCCAACTCGAAGCATTGGAGGGGGGTCTACGAGTCATTTAGCCTTGATACGGCCTCATCTAGCCGTTCGTCTAAATGCAATGTCATGTAGGGACGACATTTAGGGGGCGTATGGACCTCGGGTCGGCAAGATGTCGCTCAATTGCTCTTCTTCGCCGTTTGCCTGAGGCGGGGGCGACGGCCAATGAGGGCAATCTCCTGAGACGGGTCTAAGCCAAGAATTCCACAAATGGCTACGAACTCAATGACATCAAGCGTTCTCTCGCCGTTCTCGTATTTGGACACGAACGATTGCGGCACTCCGAGTTGCTCTGCAACTGCAGCTTGATCGAGTTGGGCCCGTAGCCGAGCCTGACGGAGAACTTCCATCAGCTGGCGGTAGTCGGCCTCATGGATTGGCTTAGGCATGGCCGGCGAAAACTAGGCCGGCACCCCACGTATCCCAATTTAGGATATTTGTTAATATACACGCATGATCGAAGTCACCCTAAGCTGGATGGTTACCCGGCGGCTGAACGCCGGCGGCTCAGAGTGCCTCACATCCGTAACCGACTTCAGTTTGGATGACTCGGCCGCCTCCCTAGGTCCATCAGCCCTACGGGATAGCCTCCTTAGGCAGTTGTCAGTGCATCTCGCTGAGACCGTCTTTTTTGATGTAGTCCGGATCTCGGAGTTACCCGCCACTTCTGGAGCAGGGAAATGAGTCGGCAAATTGACTACCACCACCGAATACCGGGGCACGTGTTTTCAACGCGCCCCTGTAGCTCAATGGTTAGAGCAGCGGTTTTATAACCCGTCAGCGCCAGATAAGCGGCTTATGCCGGTTCGAGTCCGGCCAGGGGCACCACACCTCCTATCAGAGGTTGGCCATGCCCATCCTAGACCCCGATGACTACCTGTCGCACATCGTCTTTGACGAAGTGCGCGGCGGCTGGTGCTTAACCGAAGAAGGTCAATGGCTTCTTGTCCAGGAAATGATCGCCAGGACTAGCGAGCTTGACCGCCTTGATGTAATCGTGGGACGAAAGCCGCCCACCTACACGCATTTCATCCAGCCTGAGATGGTCAAAGGAGCAACTTTGATCTGGCCGAAGAAGTACACGCCCAGCTGACCTAATGACCTATCTTTTCCTCGATACCGAATGGGCAGACCCGACGGGCTCGGAGTTGGTGAGCTTGGCGCTGGTCAGCGAAGACGGAGTCCACAGGTTCTACGCCGAGCGTGATCCCCTGCCGGATGTGGCAACCGACTTTGTGCGGTCGGTGGTCTATCCCCTGCTGGAACGGGGTCAGTGGTGCATGCCCGACCAAGCGATGACAACAGGACTACGAGCCTTCTTGGCGGCTGTTGCCGACCCCATTGTGGTGGCTGACTACCCCAACGACCTGGCACTGCTGCAGTACGTGGTAGCGGGCTTCGATCTCCCAGACGATCAGGCTGCAGCATGTGGACCGATCCCTCGGCCGGTGATGACGAGAATGCTCAAGGAAGGTGCCATGGGCATGTTGATTGAGGACTACTTCGCGGGTCACCCCGATGCTTCGGCTCGACGCCATCATGCGCTCATTGATGCAGAGGCCCTGCGCATGGCCTGGCTGGTCGTTACGGGGCGTGTTTCTACGCCGCCCTGGGCGAAGACCATGCTCCGCCGTCAGGTTCAGCCTTAGATGATCCGACTCTTCCTAGACTCCGAATGGGCGAACGATGCGCTGCGTGAGCTCGTCAGCTTGGCCCTAATCAGTGAAGACGGCGAGTATGTCTTCTACGCGGAGCGCGACCCGCTACCTGGCATGCCGTCCAGCTTCGTACGCGCGACTGTTTACCCGCTCCTCAACCGGGGGCAAGCGGCAATGACGGATAGCGCCATGACGCACTTGCTCCGGAACTTCTTAGAGCCCCTGGGTGATTGCGAGATCTTCGCAGACGCGCCGCTCGACTTCTCGATGCTCAGCCGGGTATGGAACGGACTTGACCGGACACCTCCCAAACCACTATTCCGTACGAGGCTCGCACGCGAAGGGAACCTGATGCCGAGTGTCGAGCGCTATTTTGAGCTCAACCCCGACCAGAGGGCGCTTCGACACCATGCTCTCGTAGACGCCATGGCACTTCGATCGGCTTGGATCTTGGAGAACTACAGCTTTGGAGGCGATGTAGGCAGTGCCGCCTCCTACGACCCCAACTACGACGAATGGCTCATCGCGAAGGTGGAAGCCGCAAGAGCTGATACAAGGCCTTTGATTCCGCATGAAACTATGATGAAAACCTTGAGCACGGGACTTAAAACTAGAAAGCCGGGCGACTAGTCTGCGCGACATCTCACACCACGAAATCGATCCCGCGACACTGCCACGAGCGAAGAAGCTGCAGGCGCACTCACGCTCGTTCGACCTACCTGTGAACCAAGATGCCTGCTTGTCGGCCGAAGCCTGCGGCCATAAGATCGAGCCGCTCCGACCGGCTAGCTGCGCCCGTACGAGAACTTGTTGACGAACAGCTTGTCCGTACTCAGGGTCCGGTTCATAGGAACGTTCGTATCAAATGGAAAACGACTCATCAGCCCCCGATTTTGTGATCTGGCCGCCGCATGAGGCCTTCTACATCAATGCCATGTTGTTCAATACAACGCAGGCTTTGAGAGCCGCCGAGAGTGTCGGGTCGGTCATAGCTCACATCAAGAAAAACGCAGACCATCTGCAGCAGCTGGATCGAGATACTACCGCCTGCTTAGATGAGGTTCAGAGCATCGCCCTGCATGCTGCGGCGCTATCCAAATATTTTTGGCCGGTAGGAAAACGTTACAAGCAAAGGGGAGAATATCTGCGGGGCAAGCTTCATATCGCCGCTGATAGCCGAGCCTGTGCAGATTTTTGTGTAACCGGATTTCGGTTTACAGCTGAGGGAGTCGTCCCTCGAACTGGATCGTAAACTGGTTCAACGCGGCCTTCCAGTCGCGGATCGGCAGCGTCCACTTCTTGCTG
>Ga0209571_1000676_pt1 | contig 27871 bp, 25 predicted proteins | sample EBPBio102011_DNA_FD_185866 | JGI IMG/M metagenome (GOLD analysis project Ga0209571, IMG submission 185866) | Wastewater treatment Type I Accumulibacter community from EBPR Bioreactor in Madison, WI, USA - Reactor 1_1/10/2011_ DNA (SPAdes)... | ecosystem: Engineered > Bioreactor > EBPR >... | reverse complement strand
CGCCAGATACGGGAATGTTGCGAGGCATGTTTCCTCCTGAACCGGACCGGTCACAGGTCGAAGGCTAGCCCCAGGTCCGGCCCCCGTCACCTTAAATCGGCGGAGCCAGGCCGCGCGACCTCGCCGCGCTATTTCGCCCTGCCGTCCGCCCCGAAAGCCGCCAGCGCCCGAAGCCAGAGCCGGTGATAGCGCCAGGCCCAGCCACCCGACACAGTGCCCTTCGCCATGGCGTCGATCGAGCCCGCGATCCAGATCGCCGCGATGACATGGCCCAGCCAGATGCAGATCATCACCACCGCGGCAATGGCATGAAGCAACAGCGCCCAGCGCATCTGTTCGATGGTGAAATACTGGCTGAAGTAGCGCTGCCAGATCAGAACGCCCGTGACCCCGAGGACCGGAACCATCGCGGTCATGCCCCAGAAGACCAGCTTCTGGCCGGCATTGTATTTCCCGACCTCGGGCAGCTTGTCCTCGTCCCCCCTCAGCACATCGCCGATCTGGGCGAGCCAGCGGCCGTCGCCGGGTGCGGGCAGGTTCAGCCGCACGAAGCGGATGAAGAGCAGGATGAAGGCAAGCGCGAGCGCCACCCCGAACCAGGGATGCAGCATCCGCGTCATCTGGCCGCCGCCGAAAAGGGCCGTCAGAAAGAAGAGATGCGGCGAAAAGATCGCAAGTCCCGACAGTGCCAGAAGGATCATCGACAGCGCCGCGACCAGGTGCGTCATCCGCGCGGCGACCGTGTAGCGTTTCACCGCCACCCGGTCGGGGTTCCGCCCGACAAGAAGCCTGTCCGACCCGGCCAGGTCGGACCGGGAAACGGGGGGCGGGGGTTGAGGGGTCCGGCTCATCGACGCTCCTCCTCTGGCGGAAGCTCTTCGGCGCCCTTGGCCCCTTCAGTCAGGCGCCAGGCCTCGGCCTCATCCTCGGCCGTGACCCGCGCCCGGCCCGAAAGCGCAAGGAACAGCGCCCCCGCCGCAGCCGTCACGCCGATCGCCGCCAGCCCGACGGTCTTCGTCACACCCTTCCAGATGTCGATCAGCGGCGAGATGCGCGGGTCGTCCGGCAGGCCCGCATAGATCGAGGGCGTCTTGCCGTGGGGCAGCACATACATCACATGCGTGCCGCCGACGCCCTGCGGATCGTAGAGTGCCGCCGTGTCGTAGCCCCGCGACTTCAGGTCGTCGATCCGTTCGGAGGCGAGCGCCGTCATCTCGGTCTTGGTGCCGAAGGTGATGGCGACCGTCGGGCAGGCCTTGGCGCAGGCCGGCCCCTGGCCCACCGCCACCCGGTCCGAACAGAGCGAGCATTTGTAGGCCTTGTGGTCGACCTTCGAGATGCGGGGGATGTCGAAGGGGCAGCCCTTGATGCAGTAGCCGCAGCCGATGCACTTGTCGTGGATGAAGTCGACGATGCCGTTCGAATACTGAACGATCGCGCCGGGCGCCGGGCAGGCCTTGAGGCAGCCGGGATCGGCGCAATGCATGCAGCCGTCCTTGCGGATCAGCCAGGAAAAGGCGTCGGTTTCCGGGTCCACCCATTCGGTGAACCGCATGAGCGTCCAGCTTTCGGACGTCAGGTCCGGCGGGTGGGTATAGCTGCCGTCGCTGATGCCCACCTCTTCATGGCGGTCGTTCCATTCGAGGCAGGCCGACTGGCAGGCCTTGCAGCCGATGCATTTCGAGATGTCGATCAGCTTCGCCACCGGCTCCAGCTGACGCGCCGGCGTGGGCGCGTCAGAGGCAGAGATGCGGGTGCGGTCCTCTGGCCCGAACTGGCGTGGCGTGTCGGGCGCGACAGGCGGATTGACGACGGGCGGGTTGATGACGGGCGGGTTGGTGGTGAGGGTCATGATCCGCCCTCCGCTTTGGCCGGAATGGGATCCGGCGGGCCCTCGGTCGCCTCGACATTGACGAGGAAGGCCTTGAACTCGGGCGTCTCGACGTTGGCGTCCCCGACGAAGGGGCTGAGCGAATTCGGTCCCTTGCCCATGTGCGTCGCGCCGGTGAAGCCCCAGTGCAGCGGGATGCCGATGATATGGACGGGCTTTCCGTCGCAGATCAGCTTGCGGATGCGCTTGGTGACCATGGCCTTGGCCTTGACCTCGCCCCGCTTGTTCCAGACCCGGACCCAGCCGCCGTTCCTGATGCCCTTCTCGGCCGCCAGATCCTCGGAAATCTCGATGAAGGCCTGCGGTTGCAGGACGGCATTCACCCAGACGTGCTTGGTCCAGAAGTGGAAATGCTCGGTCACCCGGTAGCTTGTCGCCGCATAGGGGAACTCTTCGGGCGTGCCGAGGTCGGCGCGGTCGTCGGCGAAGATGCGCGAGGCGGGGTTGCCCTGAATATTGGGCGCAAGGACGTTTACGACCGGCGATTCAAATGGCTCGTAGTGGGCGGGGAAGGGCCCGTCGCGCATCAGGGTCCGCACGAAGAGCCGCCCCTCGCCCTCGGCGTTCATGATGAAGGGGCCGGTATCCTCGGGCCTGGCGGTGACCGGCACGTCCGGCACGTCGAAGCCCGCCCATTTCTCGCCGTTCCATTCGATGAGCTTGCGCGAGGGGTCCCAGGCCTTGCCGCTCGGGTCGGCGGAGGCGCGGTTGTAGAGGATCCGGCGGTTGGCCGGCCAGGAGAAGGCCCATTTCGGATAGAGCCGGGCATCGTCGGGGTCGGCATTGTCGCGCCGGGCCATGATGTTACCGTCCTCGGTATAGCTGCCGGTGTAGATCCAGCAGCCCGAGGCGGTCGTGCCGTCGGCCTTGAGCGCCCCGAAACCCGGCAGTTGCTTGCCGGCCGCGATCACGACCTTCGTCGGATCGTTCGGGTCCATCTGGTCGGCCAGCGCCGACCCGTTCAACTCGCGCGCCAGCTCGTCCGGCGTCGGCTCGTTCGGGTCGGCATAGTTCCAGGTCAGGTTCAGGATCGGGTCGGCGAACTTGCCCGGCTGGTCCTGGTAGAGCTGCTTCAGCCGCAGATAGAGCTGCGACATGATCCAGACATCGACCTTGGCCTCGCCCTTGGGATTCTGGGCCGGCCAGTGCCATTGCATCCAGCGCCCGGAATTGACCAGCGCGCCCTCGTCCTCGGCAAAGCAGGTGGTGGGCAGCTGGTAGACTTCGGTCTGGATCGAGGCGGTATCGACCTCGTTGTAAAAGCCGTGGTCCTCCCAGAAGCGCGAGGTTTCGGTGTCGAGCGGGTCCATCGTGACAAGGAACTTCAGCTTCGCCAGCGACCGGGTGATCTTGCCGCGGTTCGGGAAGGACAGCAGCGGGTTGAAGCCCTGGCAGATGTAGCCATTCATCTTGCCCTGGTCCATCATCTCGAACGCCCGCAGGATGTCGTAGGTCGGCACGTCGAGCTTTGGCAGGTAGTTGTAGGCAAAGCCGTTGTCGGCCGTCGCCGCCGGCCCCCAGAGCGATTTCATCAGCGAGACGAAAAACTTCGGGTAGTTCTGCCAGTAGCTGACCTGGTTGGGCCTGAGCGGCTTGTAGGTCCGCGTGCCGAGGTAGGCGGGAAGGTCGGGCTCCTTGTCCGTGGGCAGGTTCATGTAGCCTGGCAGACTGTTGGACAAGAGCCCCACATCCGTCAGGCCCTGGATGTTCGAATGGCCCCGAAGCGCGTTCATGCCGCCGCCCCGGATGCCGATGTTGCCAAGGATCAGTTGCAGCATCGCCATGCCGCGGATGTTCTGGGCGCCCTTGGAATGGTGCGTCCAGCCGAGCGCGTAAAGCGAGGTCATCGCCTTGTCCCTGGCCGATGTCTCGCCGATCATGGCCGCGATCTTCAGGAACATGTCCTTGGGCGTGCCGCAGATCCGTTCGACCATCTCGGGCGTGTAGACGGCGATGTGCGCCTTCAGCAGGTTCCAGACGCAGCGCGGGTTCTGCAGCGTCTTGTCCTCGACCGCGAAGCCGTCGGGGCCGATCTCATAGTCCCAGGTCGACTTGTCGTAGTCGCGCTTTTCCTCGTTGTAGCCCGTGAAAAGCCCGTCCTGGAAGGCAAAGCCCTCTTTCACCACCAGGGCGGCGTTCGTGTAGTTCAGGACGTAGTCCCACTGCACCTTGTCATTGTCGATGCACCATTTGATCGCCCCCATCAGGAAGGCGATGTCGCTTCCCTGCCGGATCGGCGCATAGACATCGGACACCGCGGCGGTGCGGTTGTAGCGCGGGTCGACGACGATCAGCCGCGCGCCCCGGTGGGCCTTGGCTTCGACGACCCATTTGAAGCCGCAGGGGTGGGCTTCGGCGGCATTGCCGCCCATCACGATCACAAGGTCTGCGTTACGGATGTCCGTCCACGCATTCGTCATTGCACCACGACCGAACGTTGGGCCCAGACTGGACACCGTGGGGCCGTGTCAAAGCCTCGCCTGGTTGTCGAACACCAGCATGCCGGACGACCGGATCACCTTCCAGGTCAGCCAGGCCGTTTCGTTCGTCGTGGCAGAGGCGGCAAGAAAGCCGGTCGTGGTCCAGCGGTTGACCTCGACGCCGGCGTCGTTCTTTTCGATGAAGTTGGCGTCGCGGTCCGCCTTCAGGTGCGCGGCGATCCCGTCGAGCGCCTCGTCCCAGGAAATCTCCTCGAACCTGTCCGATCCGGGCCGGCGCACACGGGGCTTGGTCAGCCGCGTCGGCGCATGGATGAAGTCCTTCAACGCCGCACCCTTGGGGCAGAGCGTGCCCCGGTTCGTCGGATGGTCGACATCACCTTCCAGGTGGACCACCTCGGCATCGCCCTTCTTCAGGTCGCCCTTCGAGTAAAGGATGACCCCGCAGGCGACCGAGCAGTAGGGGCAGGTATTGCGGGTTTCCAGCGTGCCCTTCAGCTTGAAGTCGCGCAGTCCGTCGATATAGGCTGCTTCCGCCTCGCCAAACCCGAAGGCGCCAAGCGCAGTGGCCAGAAGGCCACCTCCGGCGCCCTTCAGGAGATCGCGGCGTGAGATGTCGATGTTCATCGCTCCCCCTCCGTTCCCGATTGCTCAAAGGCTACGCCCCGCATCGGCGATCTGTCAAACGGGGATCGGCCCCGCCTTGCGGCTTTCGCTCAATCTGGCGTTGCGGGCCTGACGGGCGCTGGACAGGGCGTCGTGGTCGGATAAGCTGTCGTGCGGAGCGCGGGGCCCGCCTTGGGGGCCGCCTGCCAGCCGCAACCCGACCCCCGAACGAGTATGGAGCAATCGTGGCCCCGCAGTCGACCCTTCCGCCCCTTGACCCGGTCTATTATCCCGCCGCCGTCCAGCCGCAGGAGATCACCGCGTCGCTGACCCGCTCGGCGATCTTCCTGATCGTCACCCTGAAGCCGGGGACCGAGGCCGCCGCCGCCGTGCAGGAGGTTCTGGCCAATGTCTCGGGCCTTGTGCGGGCCACAGGGTTCCGCCGGCCCGAGTCGACGATGAGCTGCGTCACCAGCATCGGCGCCCATGCCTGGGGCCGCCTTTTCCCCGGCCCGCGCCCGCGCGAGTTGCAGCCGTTCGAGGCGATCCACGGCGTCCATGTCGCGCCCTCGACGCCGGGCGACATCCTGTTCCACATCCGCGCCGATGACCGCGACATGTGCTTCGAATTCGAGTCCTCGCTCCTTGCGCAGCTTGGCGGCAACGTCACGGTCGTGGACGAGACGCCGGGCTTCAAGTTCTTCGACGACCGCGACCTTCTGGGCTTCGTCGACGGGACCGAAAACCCCAACGGCGCCGCGCGCGAGGCGGCGGTGGTGATCGGCGACGAGGACCCGGTGTTTAAGGGCGGCAGCTACGTCATCACCCAGAAATACCTGCACGACCTGGACAAGTGGAACGCGCTGACGACCGAGCGGCAGGAGGAGATCATCGGCCGCAAGAAGCTGTCGGACCTGGAACTGGCGGACAATGTGAAGAAGTCCTACGCCCACAACGTCCTGAACGTCATCACCGACGCCGACGGCAACCAGCTTCAGATCCTGCGCGACAACATGCCGTTCGGCCGGCCGGCCTCGGGCGAGTTCGGCACCTATTTCATCGGCTATGCCCGCTCTCCCAGCCGCACGATCCTGATGTTGCGCCGCATGTTCATCGGCGCGCCCGAGGGCAATTACGACCGGATCCTGGACGTGAGCACGCCCGTGACCGGCACGCTTTTCTTCACGCCGACCGCCGATATGCTCGACGCCTGCGGAACCCCCGACGCCGCGCCTGAACCCGAGGACGCGCCCGAGGATGCCCCCGGGGATGCCACCAGGGACGCACCCGTGGCCGCACCGGCCGACCCCGACCAATCCGCCTCGCTCGGCATCGGCTCATTGAAAGGACGCTGACATGGACAACCTGCATCGCGCGCTTGCCCCCATCTCTGACCAGGCTTGGGGGTCGATCGAGGATGAGGCGCGCCGGACCCTCAAGCGCTACATGGGCGCCCGCCGCGTGGTCGACCTCTGCGGGCCGAAGGGCTACGACCATTCGGCAGTGAACCTTGGCCGGACCGGCGCCATCGACAGCGCCTTCCGGGGGATCGAGACGCGCCAGCGCCGGGTGCTGCCGCTGGTCGAGTTCAAGGCGCCCTTCACCCTGTCGCGGTCCGAGATCGACGATGTGGCTCGCGGCTCGGGCGATCCGGACTGGCAACCCTTGAAGGACGCCGCGCTGAAGCTCGCCATGGCCGAGAACCTGATGGTGTTCGAGGGCTTCACCGCCGCCGGGATCGAGGGCATGCGGCCCCAGTCCTCGAACCCCTCGATCGCATTGCCGCCGGCAGTGCAGGACATGCCCGAGGCCGTGGCCCGCGCCGTCGACACGCTGCGCGAGGCGGGCGTGCAGGGGCCTTATGCGCTGATTCTGGGCGACGAGATCTATTCGCAGGTCATGGGCGGTTCGGACGACGGCTATCCGGTCAAGAGGCATATCCGCGAACTGCTTGGCTCGGACATCATCTGGTGCCCCGGCCTGACCGGCGGCGTGGCGCTGACGCTCAGGGGCGGCGATTTCGAGCTTGTGGTCGGGCAGGACACGGCGATCGGCTATTCCGGCCATACGGCGGATGTGGTGTCGCTCTACCTTCTGGAAACGGCTGCCTTCAAGCTGCAGACGGCCGAGGCGCTCGTCTCGCTGACCACCACCGCCTGACCGGATCGGCGGACCGGATGGGCTGGCTGGACGTCTTTCACCTGCTGATCGCGCTGGCGGTCGGAGCGAGGATTCTGCTGCGCCCCTACCGCACCGCCGATTCCCGCGCGGCCTGGCTCCTGATCGTGCTCCTGGTTCCGCTCGGCGGCGCGCTTCTCTACATCCTTCTGGGCGAGACAGACATCGGCGCCGCGCGGCTGAAGCGCCTGCGCGAGATCGACGCCCACCTGCCGCCACCCGCCGCCTCGCCCGAGGTCGAGCTACCGGCGCATATGGCCGAGGTCTTTACCCTCGGCCGGTCGATCAGCCACTTCCCGGTTCTTGGCGGCAACGAAGGCACGTTGCTGCCCGAGGGCATCCCCGCCGTAGACGGCATGATCGCCGAGATCGACGCGGCAAGGGACCATGTCCACGTCCTTTTCTACATCTGGCTCGACGACGACGTCGGCACCCGCTTTGCCGAGGCGCTGATCCGCGCGGTGGCGCGGGGCGTGACCTGTCGGGCGATGGTCGACGGCGTCGGCAGCCGGGCCCTGACCCGTTCGGCGCTGTGGACCCGGATGAGGGACGGCGGCGTGCGGCTTGCCGTCGCACTCAGGCCCGGCAACCCCCTCACGCCCTGGTGGGGCGGCCGGATCGACCTGCGCAATCACCGCAAGATCGTGGTCGTCGACAATGACGTGACCTTCTGCGGCAGCCAGAACTGCTGCAACCCGAAGTTCTTCCCCAAGGCCCGTTTCGGCCCCTGGTTCGACGCCGTCATGCGCTTTACCGGCCCGGTCGTGGCCCAGAACCAGCGCATCTTCGCGATCGACTGGACCGAGGCGACGGACGAGGACATGCGCGCCTTCCTTGCCACCCCGCCACCGATCGAGCGGCCGGGCTTTGCCGCGCAGGTCATCGCCACGGGCCCGACGGTGCGCTCGCTCGCCATGCCCGAAGCCTTCTCGACCGTCGTCGGCGCGGCGCGCGAGACGCTTTTCATCACCACGCCCTATTTCGTCCCGGACGGAGCCCTTCTGTCCGCCATCTGCCGGGCCGCCTGGCGCGGGGTGGACACGACCATCGTCTTTCCGGCACGCAACGACGATTTCGCCGTCGGGGGCGCGAGCCGGAGCCATTACGAGAACCTGCTTGTCTCGGGCGTGAAGATCCACGAATTCCAGCCGGGCCTTCTGCACACGAAGTCGATCACCGTCGACGGGCAGATGACGCTCATCGGGTCCGCCAACATGGACCGGCGAAGCTTCGACCTGAACTATGAAAACAACATCCTCTTCGTCGATCCGACCCTGACCGGGGCGATGCGGGCGCGCCAGCAGACCTACCTCGAACGCAGCCGCCCGGTGACGCTGGAGGACGTGCGCGCCTGGCCGGCCTGGCGGCGGATCTGCAACAACGCGCTGGCGATCGCGGGGCCGGTGCTCTGAGCGCGCCTCAGCCCTGCTTCCAGGGCGCGCCGGCAGCGAAATGGGCGCCGAGCGCGTCGATCAGCGCGCGCAGTTTCGCGGGCATCGGGCGCACGGGCGGCCAGACCGCATTGATCGGCATGGCGCGGGTCGTGGCGTCGGGCAGGATGCGCTCGAGCCGCCCGGCCTTGATCGCGGGATCGGCGATGAAGCCCGGCAGCATGGCAAGCCCCACGCCGGCGACCGCGAGGTCGCGCATCGCCTCGCCATTGTTCACCGCGGCCGCCTCGACCACGTCGGGATGGACCCAGCGCGTGCCCTGCCGGAAGCGCCAGAGCGTCGCGTTCGACATGCGCGAATAGCCGATGACCGGCCAGCCGGCCAGCGCCTGCGGGCTATCCGGGCGGCCGCGCCGGTCCAGAAGGGCGGGGGCGGCGCAGGGGACCGACTGGTCCTCGCAGAGCTTGCGCACCATCAGGGGGCTGTCGTCGAGTGTGCCGATCCGGACGCCAAGGTCGTAGCCGCCACGCGCCAGGTCGACGAACGTGTCGTCATAATCCACGCGCAGCACGATCGCCGGGTTGGCGAGCGCGAAATCGGCAAGGAAGGCCGACAGGTAGAGCGTGCCGAAGCTGGTGGGCGCGCTGACCGACAGGCTGCCGCGCAGCACCTGGTCGCCGCCACAGGCCACAGCCTCGGCCGCCGCGCGCACCTCGGCCAGCGCGGGGCGCAACCCCTCGGCCAGCTGGTGCGCGGCCTCGGTCGGCACGATCCGCCCGGCATTGCGGCGGAAGAGGGCGGCGCCCAGTTCGCCCTCGAGGTCGGTCACCCGCTTGCTCACCACCGATTTCGACAGGTTGAGCCGCGCGGCGGCCGCCGTCACGCTGCCGAGTTCAAGGACGGTCAGGAATGTCTCTAGCTGGTCGAGGTCATAGCGCATGGCCCCATCCTAGCCCGGTCGTTCGCGCCTGTCGAACGACCCTTCCGTGTCTTTCCGTGCCCTTGCGGCCCGCCGCCGCCCGCGAAACACTCGCGCCAAGGCTGCGCGGCGCGAATCGTGCGGGCCAATGGACGGGGGACGGAATGGCGGAAGCAGGTCTTGGGCCGATGATCGGTCCCATCGTTGCCTTGATGGGCGCGGCGGTGGTCGCGGTTCCGGTCTTTCGCCGGCTGGGGCTCGGCTCGGTTCTTGGCTACTTTTCCGCCGGCGTGCTGATCGGCCCGTCGGTCCTGGGGCTTTTCACCGACCCGCAGGCGATCCTGCATTTCTCGGAACTGGGCGTCGTCCTCTTCCTCTTCGTCATCGGGCTCGAGCTTCGGCCGCAGAAGCTCTGGTCCATGCGGGCGCAGATCTTCGGCCTTGGCCTGACACAGGTGATCCTCTGCATCGGGCTCCTGACGCTCGCCGGGATGGCCGTCTTCGGCATGGCGCCCTCGCCGGCCTTCGTGGGGGGCGCGGGGTTCGTCATGTCCTCGACCGCCGTTATCATGTCGATGCTGCAGGAACGCGGCGAACTGGCCACTGCCGAGGGGCAGAAGTCCGTCTCGATCCTGCTGTTCGAGGATCTGATGATCGTGCCCCTGCTGGCCGTCGTCGCCTGGCTGTCGCCCGCCACCTCGGGCGCCGTCGGGTTCCTGGGCTTTGCCATCGCGCTCGGCGCGCTCGCCGGGATCATCCTTGCGGGCCGCTACCTTCTGGACCCGTTCTTCGCCCAGCTCGCCCGCGCCCGGACGCGCGAGGTGCTGACGGCCGGTGCGCTGCTCGTCGTCCTTGGCGCGGCCCTGGTGATGGAGGCGGTGGGCCTGTCGATGGCCATGGGCGCCTTCATGGCCGGCGTGATGCTGTCGGGCTCGAGCTACCGCCACCAGATCGAGACGGACGTGGAACCCTTCCGCGGCCTTCTGATGGGGCTCTTCTTCCTGGCGGTCGGCATGTCGCTCGACCTGTCTGTCGTCGCCGAAAACTGGAAACTGCTGATCGCGATGCTGGCCGTTGCGATGCTGGTCAAGATGGCCGGCACCTACGCCGTAGCCCGCATCTTCGGGTCGTCGAACGCGGCGGCCCGTAAGCGGGCGCTTCTCTTCGCGCAAGGTGGCGAGTTCGCCTTCGTCCTTTATTCGGCTGCCGCCACCAACGGCGTGATCGACGCGCGCCTCTCGGCCATCTTCTCGACCGTCGTCATCCTGTCGATGGCGCTGACGCCCCTTGTCCTTGCCGTCGCAAGCCGGCTCGCCGCGGCCCGGCCCAAGTCGACAGAGGGGCTCGAGGAGCCGCGCGACCTGAAGGGGCAGGTGCTGATCGTGGGCTTCGGCCGGTTCGGGCAGGTTGCCTCTCAGGTCTTGCTGTCCCGGTCGGTCGAAGTGTCGATCATCGACGTCGACCCCGACATGATCAAGGCGGCGCAGTCCTTCGGCTTCAAGATCTATTATGGCGACGGCACCCGGCTTGACATCCTGCATCATTCCGGCGCCGACGAGGCCGAGGTGATCCTGATCTGCGTCGACGACCGCGAGGCCGCGACCCGGATCGCGGCCCTTTGCCTGCACGAATTTCCCCAGTCGAAGGTGCTGGTGCGTTCGTTCGACCGCCGCCATTCGATCGAGCTTATCAACGCGGGCGTGACCTACGAAATCCGCGAGACGCTGGAATCGGCGCTGGCCCTGGGCGCCGAGGGGCTGAGGCAGCTTGGCCTTGACGACGGCGAGGCGCAGGATGCGCTCGACGACATCCGCCAGCGTGACTATGTGCGGCTGACCGAACAGATCCAGGGCGGCCTGACGGCGGGACGCAACCACATGTATCGGCCGGAACCCGAACCCTTGTCCCCGGTGCGCAAGCCCGCAGCCGACACCGCAGCCTGAGGAGCGAGCCATGGCAAAGATCATTCTGGGCCTGTCCGGCAGCCTCCGGCAGGGGTCGTTCAACGCGGCCCTCCTGCGGGCGGCGGCCGAGCGCACGCCGCCCGGCGCGCGGATAGACATCGGCACCATCAGGGGCGTGCCGCTTTACGACGCCGACCTCGAGGCGGCCGAGGGACTGCCCCCGGCCGTCCAGCGCCTTCAGGCGCAGCTGGGCGCGGCGGACGGGCTTTTGCTGGTGACGCCCGAATACAACAACGGGATCCCCGGCGTCTTCAAGAACGCGCTCGACTGGATGTCGCGCGGGCCGGGCCTGAAGCTCTTCGTCGGCAAGCCCGTTGCCGTGATCGGCGCCTCGCCCGGCGGCTTCGGCACGGTCTTGGCGCAGGCCATGTGGCTGCCGGTCCTGAGGACGCTGCGCACCCGGCCGTGGGAGGAAGGGCGCCTTCTGGTGCCGCGCGCGTCGTCGGTCTTCGACGCCGAGGGGCGGCTTCAGGACGAGGGGACGGCGACGGCACTCTCGGACTTCATTGCCGGATTCGCAGCGAGCCTCTGACCTCAATGCAGCCGGGGCGGCGGCCCGAGCCGCGCAAGGCCAAGGCCCGCCAGTGCGCCGACCGACAGGGGACCGACGGTCGTGGGGCTGACGAGGAAGGCCACGATCAGCACCGCCGCGATCGGCTTGCCCATCCCGACCGTCGCCGCCGCCGTCATCGCCGCCAGAAGCGCCACCGTCGGCGAGGACCCCATGGGCAGGATCAGCGTGGCGGCAGCGCCCACCGCCGCGCCGACGAAGAGCAGGGGAAAGATCGCCCCGCCGCGCCAGCCTGCCCCAAGGCAAAGGCAGAGCGCCAGCACCTTCAAGACCGCGAGCCCCAGAAGGGGCAGGGGGCCCGCAGAGGCGCCCCAGTCGAGCATCCCCAGAAGCTCGTGATGGCCCGAAAAGCGCAAGGCGGGCCAGAGGGCCGCCAGCACTGCAAAGGCCGCCGTGCCGGCCAGAGTCTGCACCATCGGGCCGCCAAGGCGCGAAAGAAGCGCCTGCACATGGGGCAGAAGGCTCACGAACCCAAGCCCCGCGACGCCGCCCAGAAGGGCCGGGAAGACCGAGGCCACCATGTCGCTTCCATCGCGCGACGGCAGATAGTCCGGCAGCGCCACGACCACGCCTCCGCCCTCTCCGGGCATCAGGTGCAGGGTGAGAAGAAAGCCGAAAAGCCCTGCGACCGCCGCCAGAAAGACCAGAACGCGTGGCAGCCGCTCGCCCTGTTCGGGGTCGTCGGCCACAAATGCGCCGCCGGGGGGCGAGGCATAGAGGCCCCCCAGCGCCCCGGCCGCACCGGCGGCGCCGATCACGCGCCGTTCGGCGGCGTCGCGGGCCAGAAACGCCGCGACGATCGCTGAAAGCTCGGTCGCGACCGCAACAAGGCCCGCCTCTGGCCCGAGGGCGCCGCCAAAGCCGACCGACACGACGGCGATCGCCCCGATGTAAAGCGCCTGCCGCGCATGGGCGGGCGTAGGATCGGCGGCGGCGGCGATCTGGCCGGCAAGGCCGCCGTCGGACGGCCCGCCCGGCGCAAAGCGCGCTTCGGCCCGGCGCAGGGCGGCGATCAGGACGCCGCCCAGAAGGATCGTCAGAAAGATGCGGACCGGCGAGGGGGCGTCGTGCGCCGCGCCCCAGACAAGGCCCGTCAGCCGCTCCATCGCCAGAAAGACGACCGCGGTCACGGCGCCCGCCGCAGCCCCCGCACCACCTGCCAGTAGAACCCGCCGCATCAGTCTCTGCGCCCCCCGCGCCGTGCCTCGATGATGCTTCCGGCGACGGCACTGGCCAGCGCAACGAAGAGCCCGACGCCGATCAGGATGAAGCCGATGGTGAAGATCTTGCCGATGTCGGTCTTGGGCGCGAAGTCCCCGTAGCCGACGGTCGCAAGCGTTATGACCGAGAAATAGCAGGCGTCCAGATAGGACCAGCCCTCGGCCCAGTGATAAAAGAAGGTCGAGATAGCCACGAGCGCCGACGTCAGGCCCAGAAGGCCCCGGACCTGGGGGTCACTGGCCGCGAGCCTCACGCCCGACCCGAGCATGCGGAGGCCGTGGAGTGGTCCGTTGCGAGCCACGTCTCCCCCGGGTCAATGACGCTGTCGATCCCGGCTTAGCTGATCTTTCCCTCTTTCATCAAGGCGAAGCGGCGCGGAAAATACCATTGCAGCACCTTGCGGAAACTGTTCGAGCTGGACCGCGCCCAGTTGCGCATCAACTCGGACCCGAACTGGATCGCGGTGACGGGCGTGGCACCCGCCTGCCGCATCCGCTCGAGCGCCTGGGCGTGCGACACGGGCGAGATGCCGCCCACCGCATCGGCGACCGGATAGACGTGATAGCCCTCGGCCTGCATGTCGAGCGTCGGGAAGGCAAGGCAGACCTCGGTCCAGAGCCCGGCCATGACGATGTTCTTGCGCCCGGTGGCCTTGATGGCGGCGCGGAACTCGGCATCTTCCCAGGCGTTGACGCCGGAGCGGTCGATCTCTGCCACGCCGGGCAGTTCGGCCAGGATCTCGGCCGAGGTGCCGGTGTTCACGCCCATGTCGACGCCGACGGTCGAGACGATGACCGGCACGTCATAGGCGACCGCCAGCTTGCACAGCGCCAGCACGTTGAGCATGATCTCGTCGGTCGAGGACGAGGTGATGGTGCGGAACTGTTCGGGCTGGTAGTCGATCAAGACCAGCGCGCAGTTTTCCGGCGTCAGCAGCCGGTCGGACTTCGGGTCGCGGACCGGCTCGGGTTGGGTCTTGGCCATGATGCCTCCTTAAGGATCTTCGCCGGGTTTCGTGGTGAAGAGGTCGGCCCATTCGGGGTGGCGGGCATATTGCGCGCGCACGAAGGGGCAGACGGGGATGATGCGGAAGCCCGAGGTCCGGGCATCCTCGACCATATGGGTCAGAAGCGCCTTGGCGACGCCCATGCCGCCCATGCTGTCGGGCACGCCGGTATGGTCGGCGCTGATGACGCCGGGGCCGCGATGGGTGAAGGTGATCTCTCCCTCGCCCTCGACGCCCGCGATGCGCGCGACGTAGCGGCCCCGGCGGCCGGGCCCTTCCTCTTTGGTGATGGTGATGTCGGCCACGTCAGAACTCCCGCTTCAGGATGGTGCGATCGACCGACAGGGGACCCGCCCCCCATGCGGCAAGGAAGAGCGCGGCCACGGTCCAGAGTGCAGAGAAGCCCTCGGCCTTGAACTGGACCTGGTGAAGGAACAGCGCCCCGCCATCGTCGGCAAAGTTGCGCAGGCCGTCGGGCGTGTAAAGGCTCGCGTTCTGGGCGAGTGCCGCCATGCCCTCGGGCGACAGGAGCGCGGTGCCGTAGGGGTGGGTCAGGTGGAACCAGTAGGTGACCGCCAGCATGACCCCGTTCGCGAGGGCGGCTGGCCGGGTCAGAAAGCCAAGCAGGATCAGGATCCCGCCGCCGAATTGCAGGAAGGCAAGGACCGCCGACCAGAACCAGCCGGGCGCAAGGCCAAGGCTTTCGGTGAAACCGGCCATGGCGAAGGGCGCCAGCACCTTGGGCCAGCCCTCCATCACCAGCATGCCGCCGACCAAGAGCCTGAGGCCGAAATGGGCAAGGGGCTTGGCGAAGCCGTCGTAAAACCCGCCCAGCGCGGGAATGATCAAGGGGGTCTGGGGTGCCATCCTGTGCTCCTCTATTGACGTGTTGGCGGTCCGGTGCCGGAATGCGGCGCCCTGCGGACGATTGCAACGTGGTGGGGCGCCGAGCGACCTTGTGCCACCGATCGGGCCTTCCTGACGACCCGGACAGGCCCGAACCCCCTGTTTCATCCTGTCGAACGGCTTGCCGCTTGTCCATCACGCCCGGCGCCCCATCTTCACAGCAACGGCGGACGATCCGCCCGAGATATCAGGACAAGCCTGGGGAACAGGCAGTCAACCGGAGGACAACATGCGCAAGATCATTGAAACCACCACCGCACCGCGTGGCCACTGGGTCGGCGACGGCTTCCCCGTCCGTTCGCTCTTTTCCCACATGTCGGGCAAAAGCGAGACGACCCCCTTCCTGATGCTGGACTACGGCGGGCCCTATCACTTCGAGCCGGCCGCCCGTCCGCGCGGCGTCGATGTCCACCCCCACAAGGGGTTCGAAACGGTGACCATCGTCTATGACGGCGAGGTCGAGCATGGCGACTCGACCGGCCGGGGCGGCGTGATCCGCGAAGGCGACGTGCAGTGGATGACGGCGGGCGACGGGATCCTGCACAAGGAATTCCACAGCCAGGACTTCACCAAGTCGGGCGGCACGTTCGAGATGGTGCAGCTCTGGGTGAACCTGCCCGCCAAGGACAAATCGGCCCCGGCGGGATACCAGAGCATTACCGACGCCTCGATCCCGGCGGTCGATCTGGCCGACGGCGCGGGCAAGCTGCGGGTCATCGCCGGAACCTACGAGGGCGCCAAGGGCCCGGCCAACACCTTCACCCCGCTCGATGTCTGGGACATCCGGCTGAACGCGGGCAAGGTGGTGAACCTGACCCCGCCCGAGGGCTGGAACGTGCTGGTGGTCGTCCTGTCCGGCAAGGTCAGCGTGAATGCCGAAGCCAAGCTGGAAGGCCCCGCGGTGGCGCGGCTGGCGCGTGAGGGCGGCGGCGTGGTGATCGAGGCGGAAGACGACGCCAAGGTCCTGATCCTGTCGGGCGAGCCGATCGACGAGCCGATCGCGGCCTACGGCCCCTTCGTGATGAACAGCGAGGCGGAAATCCGTCAGGCGATCACGGACTTCAACTCGGGCAAGTTCGGCCGGCTCTGAAATCGGGCCTGCGGGCGAACAATCGGGCGGCGGCTTCGGCCGCCGCCCTTTTTCTTGGGCATGGTGCGGCGCCTCCGGCTCCCAAGTGGCAGTGGCCGTTGCCTCTGCCATGCGAAGGCCTGGTCATTTGCCCCGGCCGATCGCCCAAAGGTCATCGGCCAGCGAGGGCCACCGCCCATGGCGGGTGCTTCGCGCCCACCGGGGCGGGTGCCGGCCTCTATTGATCTGTGACACAGGCGGTCCAGCGGAGGCTTTCCCACGCCAAGGGCCGGCGAACCCGGCAGTCGACCGCCCGGGTGGCAGCGGCCGTTGACTCTGCCATGCGAAGGCCTGGTCATTTGCCCCGGCCGGTGGCCCAAAGGCCGCCGGCGAGCGCCCGCCCCGCCGACGGCGGGCACCGGCCTTTGAAGGCTGAGGAACATCGACGGTCCAGCGGCACCGTTCCCACGCGGCCGGGGGAAACGCGGGTCGCGTTTCCCGATCCGTCCGGCCCGGCCTTGCGGCGGCGGACGACCTTCAATCCGACCTAGGCCTCGGCCAGCCACGCGCGCGCGGCCTCTTCATCGGCCGGGTCCAGGCCATGCCCGGCTGCGATCCGCCGCTCGGTCACCTCGACGCCCGCGCCCGACAGGCCCATGACCAGGGACGCCGCACGGCCCGCATAGGGGTCCGCCTCGCCGGTTATGACCAGCGCCCGGCTGCCGATTGGCGGCGATTTCGGGGGCGATTTCGGCGGGTCCTCCAGCGCCCCGATCCCGCGAAGAAGGATCGCGCGGGGCAGGGCGCCCGGATGGAGTTGCAGGGCTGCGCCGAGGAAGTTCGCGCCGTTGGAATATCCGATCCCCGTCATCCGCGCGCGGTCGAGCCCATAGCCCTTGACCGCGCCGTCAAGGAAGGCCGCGAAGGCCCCGGCCTCGGCGCGGATGTCGGCCTGGTCGAAAACCCCCTCGCCGAAGCGGCGGAACCAGCGGGCGTTGCCTTCCTCGTGCGACCGGCCCCGCACCCCCAGAAGGGTCGCCCGCGGTGCGATCCGGTGGGCAAGGGGCATCAGATCGGCCTCGGTCCCGCCGCTGCCATGGGCCAGAACGATCACCGACCCGTCCGGGTCATCGGGTGTGTAGAAGCGGTGGACGAAGGGCAGATCGCGCGCGGGCAGGCGCGGCTCGCCGGGGAGTGCGAACTGGGGCAGCATGACCTTCAGGTCGGCGGCACGCGCCGCGTCATGGGGCGGGATCATCAGGGTCTTGCCCAGATGGTCCGCGTCCTCGTCGATCAGGAAGCCCGGCCCGTCGGTCGCATATTCCAGAAGCGTGCCCATCGGCTCCCGGACATAGAGCGACAGGAAATACTTGCGGTCATGGACGTGCGTCAGGCCCGGATGGTCCTTCAGCGACAGCCGCATCTGCCGGACCGCCTCGGCATCCGGGGCGCGGAAGGCCACATGGTCGATGGCGCCGCCCCCCAGCATGGCGGGCACGAAGCCGCCCGAGGCGCGGACATCGACCATGTCGTGGCCAGAGGTCAGGCGGATGAAGGGTCCCTCGCGCGCGCTTTCGTGGTAGCCGAAGCGGCGGACGAACTCGGCAGTCCTGTCGCCGTCCCCGGTCAGGATGGTGACCCCGTGAACCCGAAGGGGCGTGCCGTCGCCCTCCTCGGGCACGCCGACGAGCCGCAGGACCAGCCCGTCGGGGTCGCGCAGCCTGAGGACCGGCTCGCCCAGTTCGCGCGCGGGGCCCGTTACCGGCACGCCGGCCGCGAGCGCGCGCGTCAGCCAGTCGCCGAGCGAGGCGGCGGGCACCGCGAGCGACACTTCGGAGATCGCGCCCAGCCCGGCGCGTCCCGCCCCCCCGTCCTGCCAGACGAGGAAGGTCAAGAGCGAGCCGGGGCGGCCCTCATGGTCGCCATAAAGCAGGTGCAGCTGCGCGCCATCCTCATAGCCGCCGGTCTGCTTGATGAGCCTCAGGCCCAGAAAGCCCATGTAGAAATCGACGTTCTTCTGGACGTTCGCGGTGATGCCGGTGACGTGGTGGATGCCCGCAACCATGCCTTAGACCGCGACCGCCGCCGCTTCGTCCGCCAGCACCTTCTGGACCACGGGATCGGCCGCCAGACGGTCGTGCAGCGCCACGACGTCGGCCCACTCCGCGACGCCGTTCGGCAGCACCTTCATCCCCCAGCGGATCATCGGGAAGGCGTAGGCGTCGATCACCGACCGCTTGCCGCGCCCTTCGCCCAGCATCCAGTGGCGCCCGTCCAGGTGGGTGTTGAGGACCGTCATCTGCCTGGCCACCAGCTTCTGCCCGGCGGCGACCACCGCCTCTTTGGCCGCATCCCCCTGGTCCGTGGTGTAGCGGCCGGGCATGAAGACCGGCCAGAAGGCGGCATGCATGTCCGAGGTCAGGAAGGACGACCAGCGGTGCGCCTCGGCCTTTTCACGAGGGCTTTGGCCGCCCGACAGTTCGGCCTCGGGGTGCTTTTCGGCCAGATAGTCCAGGATCGCGCCGGCATGGGTCAGGGTCCAGCCGTCATCCTCGCGCAGCGTCGGCACCGCACCCGCCGCGTTCACCTCCAGCAGCCGGGGCGAGCCGTAGTTGACCCGCACGGCCTCGTACGGCTTGCCGATCCATTCGAGGGTGATGTGGGGCGCAAGCGAGCAGGCGCCAAGGGCGTAAAAGAGCGTGGTCATGGATCATCTCCTGATTGGGTTGCCGACAATCTCGCGCGGTGCGCGGGCCGGCGCAAGGCATCCCGCCGCAAACGCGCCATGCGTCCGGGGCGAACGGCGTCAGAGCCTGACCTGGTGTTCGGCCCGGCCCCGCGCGACCCCCGCGACGGCGAAGGTCTGGCCAGAGAGCGGGCTCGCGGCAAGGGCGGCGCTGTCGAGGCCCTGCCGGGCGGTGGTGCAATACAGCGTCCCGTCCGGACCGAAGGCCGGGCACGAGGTATGGGGCGCGTCGACCGCAACGGTCCGCACGCGCTGTCCGTCGGGCCCATAGGCCGCGACCCGCGCGGCCCCCCATTCGGCGATCCAGGTCAGCCCCTCGGCGTCCATCGTGGCGCCGTCGGGGTTCAGCCCCTCGGCCGCGAGGTCGAGGAAGGTCGAAGGCTCGCCCACCGGCCAGCCGGCGGCGTCGAGTGCCACGCGCATCACCTTGTGCGCGCGCGTGTCGGCAAACTGTGCCGTCCGCCCGTCGGGGGTGAAGGTGATGGCGTTCGGGATGGTCAGGCCGCCGTAAAGCTTGCGCAACTCGCCGTCCGCGTAGCGGTAGATCGCGCCCGCGCCCGTCTCGGCCGCCTTGCCCATGGTCGAGATCCAGAAGCCGCCCTGCGGATCGGCGCGCCCGTCGTTCGAGCGGGTGGCGCGGTTGCCGGATTCCAGCTCCACCAGCGCCTGCATCTCTTCGGTCTCGATATCAAGAAGGAACAGGTCGCGCTCGCCCGCGATCAGCAGGATGTCGCGTTCGACCCAACCGGCGGCCGAGACCAGTTCGGGAAAGCGCCAGAGCCGCTCTTCGCCCTTTTCCAGCGACAGGAGGCTCTGGCCCAGGATGTCGAACCAAAAGAGCTGGTTGCGCACCGGATGCCAGAAGACGCCTTCGCCCAGCTGGCAGGGGCGGGCGTCATAGACCCGCGCGCCGCTCATGCGCCAACCGCCTTGTCATAGCTTGCGACCAGCGCGCGGGCGCGGGCGCCGACCTCGGCCGCCGTGAGGCCGGGCTTGTAAAGCGCCGAACCGATGCCGAACCCGTCGGCCCCGGCGGCGATCCAGGTGCCGAGGTTCTCGGCGCCCGCACCGCCCACGGCGTAAAGCTGCGTGCCCTTCGGCAGGACCGGGCGCAGCGCCTTCAGCCCCTCGGGCCCGACCAGGTTGCCGGGAAAGAGCTTCAGTCCCGTCGCGCCCGCCTTCAGGGCTGCGAAGGCCTCGGTCGGTGTCAGGACGCCGGGCCAGCTTTCCATTCCGGCGGCGCGGCTCGCGCGGATCACGTCGGGGTCCATGTTGGGCGAGACGATGATCTGGCCGCCCGCGCCGCGAACTGCCGCCACCTCATCGACCGTCAGGACCGTGCCTGCGCCCACCTTGGCCCGGTCGCCGAGCGTGGCGACCAGCGCCGCGATCGAGCGCAGGGGATCGGGCGAGTTCAAGGGCACCTCGATCACGCCGATCCCGGCCTCGACCAGCGCGCGGCCCACGTCGGGCGCTTCGGGCGGGGTCAGGCCCCTGAGGATGGCGATGAGGGGCCGGGTCATGCTGTCACTCCAATCCTGGGGCCCGCGGCGAGCATCAGCCCCGCCAGCGTGCAGTCCGTTGCGTCGAGCGCCCGCGCCGTGACCCCTTCGGTCGCAAGCGCGCGGGCGTAAAGCGCGGTAAGGGGCCCTGCGCCGATCAGCAGGACCGGCAGGCCAAGCCACCAGGGCCGCGCGCCGGCGATCTCGGCCCCGATCAGAAGGCCCGACAGTCGCGCCCGCCCCGCCGCGCCGGGCAGGCCCTGCAAGAGCCCCTCGGCCCGGATGCGGAACAGTTGCGACAAAAGCCGCTCGGGCCGCGCCGCGCCTTCGGCGACGCCCGCGTCGAAGGCGGCCTCGTCCCAGCCGTCGGCCAGCCCGTGGCGCAGGACCGACTGGGTCGACAGCAGCGCGAACATCTCGCCCGTCATCTGCGTCTGGAAGCTGACGACCTCGCCCGCGCTCAGCTGCGCCCATTTGGAATGGGTGCCGGGCAGGCAGATCGCACCGTCGAAATCCGGGACCAGCGCCAGCGCGCCGGCGATCTGCACCTCTTCGCCCCGCATCACGTCGGGGGGCGCGGCCTGCATCAGGCCCGGCACGATGCCGACCGTCAGGCGCAGGTCCGTGACCGGGGCAGGGACCAGGGTGCCGGGGGCGACGGGCGGGCAGGGGACGGCGCGGTAGGGTGCCTCGACCCAGCCCTGACGCGCCCCGACCATGCCGCCCGCAACGACCGGCACAGACGTCGGGCGATCCGCAATCCAGGGGCCGACCAGGCGCAGGAGCGCGCCCTCGAACGCCTCGCGCGCGAGCCGCCCCATGCCCTCGTCCGACTGTGCCTCTGCCAGCACGCGGCCATCGGCACCCATCGCCCAGGCGCGCAGGTGCGTGGTGCCCCAGTCGACCGCTATCCAGTGAAGTCCCTTCATCCCGTCGTCACCACTCCGCCATCAATCACCAGGGCCTGCCCCGTCATCGCCCGCGACAGGTTCGAGGCCAGGAACAGGCAGCCCCCCACGATGTCGCCCGGCTCGAGCGGCTCTTTCAGGCACTGCCGCGCCATGTGGGCGGCCAGCCCCTCGGGCGTCACCCACTTCTCTTTCTGCTTCTCGGTCAGGATCCAGCCCGGTGCCAGCGCATTGACGCGGATCCGGTCCGGCCCGAACTCGCGCGCCAGCCCCCGCGTCAGACCGTTCAGGCCCGAGTTGGCGGACATGTAGGCCGGATAGCCGTCCTGTCCCATCATGTAGCTGATCGAGGTGAAGTTGATGATCGACCCGCCGCCCGCCGCCTTCATGCCCGGAATGACCGCCTGCGCCGCAAAGAAGTAAGAGCGGAAGTTGATCGCCATCGACCAGTCCCAATAGGCCTGATCGACCTCCAGCGTTTTGTGGCGCTGGTCGTCGGCGGCATTGTTCACGAGGACCGTGATCGGCCCCTGCCGTGCCGCCGCCTCGGCGATCGTGGCCTGAAGGGCGGGCACGTCGGTCAGATCGCAAGGCAGGAAGAGGGGCCGCGCGCCCGTCGCCGCCTCCATCCGGTCGGCGAAGGCCGTGCCGTCGCTGCGCTGGCAGAAGGCGACCTTCGCGCCCTGCCGCAGGAACCCCTCGGTCAGCGCCGCGCCGATGCCGGAACCGCCGCCGGTGATGAAGACCGACCGGTTCTTCAGGTCGGGGAAGATGGGCTGGTCCGTCAATGGCTTTCTCGCGTCACGGGGCGGGTGTCCTTGCCGACGAGGAAGTCGAGGTCGGCGCCCCGGTCGGCTTGCAGCACATGGTCGATGTAGAGTTTCGCGTACCCGCGCGTATAGGGGCTGGCGTCGGGCGTCCAGCCCTCGCGTCGCCGGGCGAGTTCCGCCTCGCTTACCAGCAGGTCGAGCCGCCCCTCGCGCGCCGAAAGCCGGATGCGGTCCCCGGTCCGGACCAGTGCCAGGGGCCCGCCCGCCTGCGCCTCGGGCGCCACATGCAGGACGACGGTGCCGAAGGCCGTGCCGGACATGCGCGCGTCCGACACGCGGATCATGTCGCGCACCCCCTGCCGGACAAGCCGTGCCGGGATCGGCATGTTCCCGACCTCTGGCATGCCGGGATAGCCCTTCGGTCCGCAGCCCTTCAGGACAAGGATGGTGTCGGGGGTCACGGGCAGGTCGTCGCGGTCGATGTTGGCCTTCATCTCTTCGATGGACTCAAAGACATGGGCAACGCCCTCATGTTCCAGAAGCGCGGGCGTCGCGGCCGAGGGCTTCACGATGGCGCCGTCGGGGGCAAGGTTGCCGGTCAGGACGCGGATGCCGGCGGCGGGCTTGACCGGGTCGGCGAAAGGGACGGATCACGTCTTCGTTCCAGCACCGGGCACCCTCGGCATAAGCGGAAATGTCGCCGCCCATGACCGTCGTCGCAGGCCGCAGATGACCGGCCAGTTCCTTCAGGACGACCGGCATCCCGCCCGCATAGCAGAAATCCTCCATCAGGTATTTACCCGACGGCATGCAGTTGACCAGCAGGGGAATGTCCGACCCGATCTCGAAGTCCCTGAGCCGCAGGTCGACCCCCACCCGGCCCGCGAGCGCCAGAAGATGCACCACGGCATTGGTCGATCCGCCGACCGCCGCATTGGCCAGGATCGCGTTTTCAAAGGCCCCGCGCGTCAGGATGTGCGAGGGGCGCAGATCCTCGTCCACCATGGCGACGATCCGCCGGCCGGTCATGTGCGCCAGCGCCATGCGCCGGGCGTCGACGGCCGGAAGGGCGGCGTTGAGCGGCAGGCTCATCCCCATCGCCTCGACAAGGCTCGCCATGGTCGAGGCGGTGCCCATCGTCATGCAGACGCCCTTGGACCGGCTCATGCCCGACTCGGCGGCCATGAAGTCCTGCAAGCTCATCTCGCCCGCGCGCACGGCTTCGGAAAACTTCCACACGTCCGTCCCCGAGCCTATGTCGCGGCCCTGCCATTTGCCGTTCAGCATCGGCCCGGACGAGACGACGATCGCCGGCAGGTCGACCGAGGCCGCGCCCATCAGCTGGCCGGGCGTGGTCTTGTCGCACCCGCCAAGCAGCACCACCCCGTCCATGCCGTAGGCGCGGATCGATTCCTCGACATCCATGGCCAGAAGGTTGCGGAACAGCATGGCAGTCGGCTTCATCTGCGCTTCGCCAAGGCTCATCACCGGGAACTCGACCGGAAAGCCGCCCACCTCCCACACGCCGCGCTTCACGCCTTCGGCCAGGTCGCGCAGGCCCGAGTTGCAGGGCGACAGCTCGGACCAGGTGTTGCAGATGCCGATGATCGGGCGGCCGTCGAACACATGGTCTGGAAAGCCCTGGTTCTTCATCCAGCTGCGGTGGATGAAGCCGTCCTTGTCCATCTTGCCATACCAGGCGCGGCTGCGGCGCAGAGACTTGTCGGCTGGAGGCTTGTCGGCCGGAGGCTTGTCGGTAGGGGGCTTGTCTGTCATGGCGCGGCCTTCGGTTCCGGCTCCGGCACTGGTGCCGGGCAGGGGTGACCATGGCAGGGGAAGGGTAGGACGCGCAAGGCCGGGGCGCCTGGTCACCCCCGCACGCCCGCCAGCCGCCGCACGATGACGTAAAGCGCGGGCACGACCAGAAGCCCCAGAACCGTCGCCGCCGCCATGCCGCCAAGCGTGCCGACCCCGATCGAGCGCTGCGCCGCCGCCCCGGCACCCGTAGCGATGGCAAGGGGCGTGACCCCCAAAAGGAAGGCGAGCGAGGTCATCAGGATCGGCCGGAACCTCAGGCGCGCCGCCTCTGCCGCCGCTTCGCGCGGGGCCTTGCCATCGGCCTCGAGCTTGTGGGCGAACTCGACGATCAGGATGGCGTTCTTTGCCGCAAGCCCCACGGTCGCGAGGATCGCCACCTTGAAATAGACATCGTTCGCCTGGCCGGCCCAGAGCGCCGCTCCGGCCGCACCCATGATGCCGAAGGGCACCGCCAGCATGACGGCGAAGGGGATCGACCAGCTTTCGTAAAGTGCGGCGAGCGCCAGAAAGACCACGAGCGCCGAGAGCGTATAAAGGTAGGGCGCCTGCGATCCCGACTGCCGCTCCTGGTAGGACAGGTCGGCCCAGGCCGCGCCATAGCCGCCCGGCAGGCTCGCCACCAGTTCTTCCATCGCGGCCATCGCCTGGCCCGAGGAATAGCCCGGCGCCTCGGACCCGCTGAAAGCCACGGCATCGACCCCGTTGAAGCGCGTCAGGCGCGGCGCGACCGGGCGCCAGTCGACCGAGGCGAAGGCCGCGAGCGGCACCATCTCTCCGTCCTTGTTGCGGGCGAACCAGCGGCCGATGTCCGAGGCCTGCATCCGCGCCGCCGCCATGCCCTGCACATAGACCGGCCGAAGCCGCGCACCCAGCTGGAAGTCGTTCACGTCGCGCCCGGCGAAGATCACCGACAGCATGGCGTTGACCTGCGCCACATCCACGCCCATCGCCTCGGCCTTGGCGCGGTCGATGTTGATCCGTAGCGCGGCCGTATCGTCCGACCCGCGCGCCTGCACGTTCGTAAGCCGCGGATCGGTCCCCGCCATCGTCTCGAGCCTGTCGGCCATGGCGCGGAGAGCGTCCGTCCCCTGGCCCGACTGGTCCAGGAGATACAGGCTGAAGCCGCCGAAATTCCCAAGCCCCGGCACGGCCGGCGGCGGCAGGAAGCTGATGCGCCCGGCGCGCGAAGCCGCGAACCGCTTGGTCGCCCGCTCGGCGATGGCAGCCGCGCTCTGGTCCGGCCGGGTGCGTTCGGCATAGGGCTTGAGCGTGATGAACATCTGCGCGGCGTTCTGGCCCGACCCGGAATAGCTGAACCCCTGCGTGACGAGATAGCTGGCGACCGTGCCCGCCTCGTCGACCTTCAGGTAGTGCTCGATCTCGGAGACGACGGCATTCGTCTGGGCGAAGGTCGATCCGTCGCTCAACTGGACCGAGGCCAGAAGGACGCCCTGATCCTCGGCCGGGATGAAGGTGGGCGTAAGGGCCGAGAAAAGATACCAGGTCGCCGCCGTCGCCAGCGCGAGCGGCAGGAGCATCAGCGCAGGCAGCCGCAGCGTCCAGCGGACGAGGCGGGCATAAAGCTCGCCCAGGCGGTCGATCGCGGCCTTGAGCGCCGCCGCGATCCGCGCGCCCAGGCTCGTCCCGGTCCCCAGCGGACGCAGCACCGACGCGGAAAGGGCCGGCGTCAGCGACAGGGCCACGCCCAGCGACAGAAGCATGGCGCCGATGATCGTGACCGAAAACTGCCGGTAGACGATCCCGGTCGAACCACCGAAGAAGGCCATCGGCAGGAAGACCGCCGTCAGGACCAGCGTCATGCCCAGAAGCGCGCCCGTGATCTGGCCCATGCTCTTCTCAGTGGCCGCCATCGGGCCAAGCCCCTCGTCCTCCATCAGGCGGCGGACGTTTTCGACGACGACGATGGCGTCATCGACCAGAAGGCCGATGGCCAGCACCATCGCGAACATGGTCAGCGTGTTGATCGTCAGCCCCGCCGCCGCCAGAAGGGCGAAGGCGCCAAGGAGGACGACCGGGATCGTGACAAGGGGCACGAAGGTCGCGCGCAGGTTCTGCAGGAACAGCAGCATGACCAGCAGGACCAGCGCCACGGCCTCGGCAAGGGTGCGGTAGACCTTGTCGATCGAGGCGGCGACGAAAGGCGCCGTGTCATAGGCGACCGACAGCTTCACGTCCGCAGGCAGCGCCGCCTCGACCCGGCCCAGCGTCTCGCGCACCGCAGCGGCAGTGTCGACAGCGTTGGCGCCGGTCGCGAGCATGACGCCGAAGCCGCTCGCCGGCTGGCCGTTCAGCCGCGAATCCCCGCCGTAGCGCGTCTGCCCGATCTCGATATCGGCCACGTCGCGCAGATAGACCGCTGCGCCGCCCGGCTCGGACTTCAGAAGGATGTTGCTGAACTCATCGACGCTGGTCATCAGGTCCTGCGCGGTCACGGCCGCAGTGAACTGCTGGCCCGGCACGACCGGCAGGGTGCCAAGACTGCCGACCGACACCGTGGCATTCTGGGCCGCCACCGCCGTCGTGACGTCGACGGGCGTCAGCCCGAAGGAAGCAAGCTTCATGGGATCAAGCCAGATCCGCATCGCATAGCCCGACCCGAAAAGCTCGATGTCGCCCACGCCTTGCGTGCGCTTGACCTGGCCCTGCACCACCTCTTCCACAAGGTTCCCCAGCTCGGGCGTCGTGCGCTTGCCGTCGGTCGAGACCAGGGGCGCGATCATCAGGATCGAGGACGAGGATTTCGTGACCGTGACGCCCTGGGCCTGCACCACCGTCGGCAGCTGCCCCTCGGCCTGCTGGACACGGGCCTGCACATCGTTCAGGGCCTTGGTCGGATCGGCCTGGCTGTCGAAGGTGAGCGTGACGCTCGACCGGCCCAGAAACGAGTTCGAGACGGTGTAGAGCAGCCCGTCGATCCCGGTCAGGCTGTCCTCGATCACCTGCGTGACCGAGTTCTGGACGGCAAGGGCGGTGGCGCCGGGGTAGGAGGCGATGACCCGGATCGTCGTGGGCGCGATGTCGGGATATTGCGACACGGGCAGGATGCGCATCGAGAAGGCGCCGGCCAGCATGACCGCGATCGCGAGGACCCAGGCAAAGATCGGTCGCGGGATGAAGAAGCGCGCCATGTCAGGGCGCAGGCGGGGCAGGGGTCGCGGTGCCGGTCGCCCCAGGCGAATTGGCCGGCGAATTGGCGGGCGGGTCGGCGGCCGTCGCGTCGCCTGCCTGCCGCACCACACCGCTTGCGTCGATCGTCACGGGAACCGTCGTCACCCGCGCCCCGTCCTGCAGCTTGTCGAGCCCGTCAAGCACCACCGCCGCCCCGTCCTCCAGCCCGCCCAGGACGACCCAGGCGCTGCCCTCGGTGCCGTCCTCGGTCAGCTTGACCTGCACGGCCTTCGCCGCGTCGCCCGTGCCCTCGACCACAAAGGCGGTCAGGATGCCGCTCGTCGCCCGCTTCGTCGCGCGCTGCGGCACGAGGATTGCGCGCCGCGTGCCCTTGGTGATCTCGACCCGCACGAACTGGCCGGGCAAAAGCCCGTTGCCCCCCGCGCCGTCGAAGGCATAGCGCGCCGACAGGGTGCCGGTCGTGGGCGACACGTCCGTTCCCTGCCGGACGAGCCGACCCGGACCGCCCACGGGCGCGCCGTCCTCGCCCATGATCCGCACCTGCGGCGTCGCGGGGGGGACGAGCTGGCCGGCGGCAATCGCGGCCAGATCGGCCAGGTAGGTCGGGGCGGGCTCGCTCACGTCGACCCGGATCGGATCGGCCTGCGTCACGGTCACGAGCCCGGCCGCCTGACCTGCCGTCACCAGATCGCCCACCTCGACCGAGGCGAGCCCGGTCACGCCCGCGATCGGGCTTTTGACCAGCGTATCGTCGACCGCCCGCTCCGCCTTGTCCCGCGCGGCCTCGGCGGACTTGAGCTGCGCCTGCGCCTGGCCG
>Ga0209571_1000675_pt1 | contig 27926 bp, 27 predicted proteins | sample EBPBio102011_DNA_FD_185866 | JGI IMG/M metagenome (GOLD analysis project Ga0209571, IMG submission 185866) | Wastewater treatment Type I Accumulibacter community from EBPR Bioreactor in Madison, WI, USA - Reactor 1_1/10/2011_ DNA (SPAdes)... | ecosystem: Engineered > Bioreactor > EBPR >... | reverse complement strand
ATCATGTTGCGGATCTGCATCGACACTTCGTCGGTGGTGAACTCGCCATCGGTGCCGACGATCTCGGTCATGAACTTGCCGGGCTCTGTCACGCGCATCGAATATGTGCCGAAAGCACGGATGCGGACCGGGCCGAATTCCGGGTCGCGCGCCATGATCGGGTTTTTCGTGCCCCATTTCTGGTCGTTGAACCGCGTGGTCGAGACGAAATAGACCTCGGACTTGAACGGCGACTGGAAGCCGTGGTCCCAGTGCTGCAGCGTGGTCATGATCGGCATGTTGTTGGTCTGCAGCTCATAGAGACCCGGACCGAACGTGTCGGCCAGCTGCCCCTCATGGATGAAGACCGCCGCCTGGCCTTCGCGCACCGTCAGCTTGGCACCCATCTTGATCGCCTGCCCGCGCCGGTCAAAGCGCCAGACCATCGTGTCGCGCGTGTCGTCGAGCCAGGAGATGACGTCGATGAACTCGCCCTTGAGGAAATCGAAGACCATGGCTTTGTCCTTCCAATTCGCAATCAGACCCGGGAATGCGGGTCAACTGTTCCCGCCGAACAGCCGGCGTGCAAGCGATTCCACGATGGGTCTGGCCTCGGCCAGCCGCATCCCCGGCCGCAGGGCCGGATCGTAAAGGATGCGCAGCATCATCTCGTCCTGGCGGGTCAGCAGCGAGAATTCCTCGTCATCGTTGAAGATCGAGGGCCGCGCCTTGGGACTGTCATTCGCCAGACCCAACCCTTGCGCGATTTCCTCGTGGAAGCAGGACTGGCGCAAGAGATCGGGGTGTTCGGCACGGATCACGGCGACGGCGCGGTTGTAGGCGCCGGTATTGCCGGGCGAGACGGCATAGACCATGCAATAGGTCGTGCGCGGCATCTGGGTGACGTCGGAAATGTCGCGCGACGACAGGCCGGGCATCGCGGTGGCAAGCTGCGGACCCAGCGCTTCGCGTTCGTCTTCCGAGACGATGAAGATGGTGAAATTGACATCGCCGTCAGCCAGCGCGATCGAATGGCCTGTCAGGCGCGCCAGATGCGCCAGATATGAGCCGATCCGGGCCCGGTCGGTGGCCTGCCGGTCGGGCGAAACCGAGGCGCCGAAGCGCAGCCCGACCCGCACCGGAACTTGCCATTTGCGCAGGATCGAAGAGGTCTCGCCGCGCACGAAGCCGCCGCCCTGGCGCGAATATTCGTCATACAGCGCCACGCGGAGGAAGTTCTCGGCCAGGATGCGGTCGTCAAAGGGCGTGTCCGGCCCGCCGCCATCGGTGCGCATCAGCCCTTCGGCCAGAAGCGCGCGCTGCACCTCGGCAAAATAGGCCCGGGCGGCGGCGGATTTCGCCGTCACCGCCGCCGGGGGCGCCGCAACCGGCACCGGCGGCGGGGCGGGAGGGGCCGAGACCAAGGCCTGATCGACGCAGCCCGACAGGGTCAGCGCAGGGGCAAGAAGCAGATAGCGAAGCGGATGCGTCAAGAAAGGTCTCGGAGCCGATGGTCAGGGGGAGGGTGCGGATGGGGCGGGGGGCGCGGCACGGCGTGCGCTGGCGGAAGCCAGGGTCTCGCGCAGCTCGACCTCCATCTTGGTCAGCTCGATCTCGGCGGCGGCGCGCTTGGCCTTGCCCTCATCGGCGATACGCAGGCTGTCCTCGATGGTGGCGATCAGCGTTTCATTGGCCTTCTTGACCGTCTCGATGTCGAAGATGCCGCGTTCCATCTCTTCGCGCACCACCCGGTTGGCTTCGTTCAGGTTCTTGGCATTGGCCTCGAGCAGTTCATTGGTCAGGTCGCTGGCCTCGCGCACCGCCTCGGCCGCCTCGCGCGAGCGCTGGATGGTGACCGCCTGCGCCAACTGGGTTTCCCACAAAGGCACGGTGTTGACGAGGGTCGAGTTGATCTTGGTGATCAGGCTCTTGTCGTTTTCCTGCACCAGCCGGATCGAGGGCAGCGATTGCATCGTGACCTGACGCGTCAGCTTCAGGTCATGCACCCGGCGCTCCAGATCGTCGCGGGCGGCGCGCAGGTCGCGCATTTCCTGGCTTTTCAGGATCTTGTCATTCTCGGCCGCGGCGGCGATTTCGGCCTCTTTCGCCGGGATGACCTTGGCATCCACCTCGGCCAGCTTGGCCTCGCCCGCCGCGATGTAAAGGCCAAGCTCGTTGTAGAAAGTCAGGGTCTTGGCATAAAGCAGGTCCAGCGACTTCACGTCCTTCAGAAGCGTGGTCTCATGGCCCAGAAGGTCATCGGTGATCTTGTCGATCTGGCCCTGCACATCCTCATACTGCGCGACGAATTCGGCAAAGGGCGCGGCCTTGCCCAGCAGGCGTTCCCACCAACTTGCTTCGCGGCGCAGGTCCAGTTCCTCGGCGGAAAAGCCGCGGATCGTGGTGACGATCTTGCGCAGGCTGTCGCCCGCCGGGCCGACATCCTTGTTCTTCACATCCTGCAGCATTTCCTGACTGATGACCTGCAGTTCCGCCTGCGCGCCCGAGCCGAAAGAGATGATCGACTGGGTGTTCGACAGGTCCAGCTCGTCCATCCGCTTGCGGATCGCGGCGGCTTGATCGGGAGAGGCGGCTTCAAGCGGCACGATCTCGCCCGAGGGTTCCGGCAGAAGGACGGCCGAGACTTTCTCGACCTCGGCCAGCAGGGTTTCGGCGTCGTTGCGGGTGGCGTCACTGGTCATGGCCTGATCCTTCTGGATGGGGCGGCACTGCCGCTGTCTGACAGATGCGGCGCGGGGCCGCTAGCGGGTCTCGAACTTAAGCCGGTCGCGCAACACCGATATTTCAATGTCCAGATCGCTGTGATCGTTTTCCAGGAGCGCCTTGGAGCGATCGGCGAAAGTGGTTTCAAGATCGGTGAGCAGCGCCTCGTAATCGGCGCGGGCCTTGGGGTCTTTGCTCTTGGCCCAGAGATCGGCGAACTTGACCGTCGCGTCACGGGCGCCGGTCAGGTAGACCGACAGATATTTGCGCGCGGCGGTCAGATCGCCGGGGTCTTCCTCGACCCGTCGGAACAGGGCGCGGGCCGATTGGGCGAACGTATCGACGCGCGACTCAAGCGTGGCATCGCCTGCGCGCAGGATCGCATCCTTCATCTGGGCAAGGGTCTTTTCCGCCTCGGAGACCGCGCGGGCGACCCGGTCGGTCTGGAAACGGTCGATGCCTTCCATCCCCTTGTCGTTCCACGGATCTGCGCCGAAGGCCCCGAAATGCAGACCCGCGCCGATCAGCCCATAGATCAGCGGAATCAGCGTGACGCCCTCACCGATGACCCCGCCCAGCGCCAGGGCGAGGCCGGTCACCACCGCGCCAGCCGCAAGGCGCGGAAAGGCGGGGCGGCGGGCGACCTTGCGGGCGTCGAAGGCGGCGCGGGCGCGCATTCCTTCGCGGGTCAACCAGGCGGCAAGGATCAGCGCGCCCCCGGCCAGAAGACTCAGAAGCATGGCCGATGGCGCGTCGCCGAAAGCGGGGAACAGGAAGGCGAAGGACAGAAGGAACAGCAGATAGGCCCGCCATTCGCTGGGCGCGCTTCCCTCGGGCCGCGCCACAGGCACGCTGTCCCAGGAGAGGGCCGGTTCGGGGGCGAGTTTCTCGGGCGCGACGCCCGCGCTGCCGCCCTGACCGGGGCTGTATTTGCCGCCATAGCGTTTGGCCATCACATGCCCCCCGAACCGGCGATGTAAAGGATCAGCGCCGCAAGAAGCGCCAGGGAGAGGGTACGAAGGCCGGTCTCGGACATGGCCGCTTTCTCGAACGGTTCAGGGTCTCGTCACGCGTCGGGGTGATCCTAGCGGATGGATTTTCGCCTTGCCAGCAAAGAGGCAGGCGGGGGCAGGGGAATGGGCGGGAATTCTCCCCCTTGCGCGGCGCCGGGGCGCAGATGCAGGCACCCCGGTCTTTCCAGTGCCTATTTCCGCCGCGGCCCGCCTGCGGGTGCATTGCGCGTTGGCGCATTGCGGGTGGCAGGCTTGCGGCTGGCGGGTTTCGCCGCAGGCTTTGGCTTGGCCGCGATGGTTTCGCCCGTCTTCGCAGGACCCTTGCCATAGGGCTTTGCGGCAGGTTTGGCCGTGCTGGTGGTGGCGGGCCTTGCCGGGCGGGCGGCGGTCTTGTGTCCAGGCGCGGCACCTTCCTCGCCCGGCAGGCGGGGCCGCACCGCTTCTTTCCAGGCGGAGGACAGGCTGCGCACCCCGTCGCCCGGCTTTTGCGGCTTGGGCAGGGGGGTGCGCGGGGAGGGGGTCATCTCGACGGCGGGCTTGCCCGCGCCGCGCGGGCCGGGTTTCGCGGCGGGCTTGCCGCCGGGGGCGGCGGTGGGCCGCACCGGAACCCTGTGCGAGGTCCGCTTCGGCCTGGCCGGGCCGGTGGTGTCATGCTCCTCGGGCGAAAGGCCCAACTGGTCGCGCAGGACCTTGGGACGGACCTCCTCGACCTCGCCGGGCTGCAATTCGCCCAGGCGGAAGGGGCCGTAAGAGGTGCGGATCAGCCGGTTGACGTAAAGCCCGATCGCGTTCATCGCGCGGCGGATCTCGCGGTTCTTGCCTTCGCGCAGGCCGACGGTCAGCCAGGCATTCGCGCCCTGCACCCGGTCCAGCACGACATGCATCGGCTGGAATTTCTCGCCATCGACCACAATGCCCTTGCGCAGTGGATCAAGGTCGGGATCGACCGGATTGCCGTTCACCCGCACGCGATATTTGCGCAGCCAGCCGGTCGAGGGCAGCTCAAGCCGCCGCTTCAACTCTCCATCATTGGTCAAAAGCAGCAGGCCCTCGGAGTTGAGGTCAAGCCGGCCGACCGACATGACGCGGGGCATGTCCTCGGGCAGATGGTCGAAAACCGTGTCGCGGCCTTTCTCGTCCGAGGCCGAAGTCACCAGCCCCTCTGGCTTGTAGTAAAGCCAGAGCCGCGCCGGTTCCTCGGCGGGCAGGGGCTGGCCCGAGACGGTGATACGGTCCTTGGCGGTGACGTTCAGCGCCGGGCTGTCGATGCGTTTGCCATTGACGATGACCTCGCCCGCCTCGATCAGCCTTTCTGCCTCGCGCCGTGAGGCGATGCCGCGGCGGGACAGGACCTTGGCGATGCGTTCGCCTTCGGGCGTCGCGGCGGCTGCCGCTTTGGGGGTTGATTTGTCGGCCATCCGGGGAAACCTTTCGCGGGCGGAGAACGCGCCCCGGGGTTTTCGATCCCCGGACCCCCGGAGAATATTTGAGCCAGGATGAAGGTGCAATGAGCGGTTTCCGGTCTTTCATGGACGCGGCGCTGGAAGAGGCGCGGGCGGCGGGGGCGCGGGGCGAGGTGCCGATCGGCGCGGTTGTGGTCTCGCCGGACGGGGCGGTGGTGGCGCGGGCGGGCAACCGGACGCGGGAATTGTCGGACCCGACGGCCCATGCCGAAGTGCTGGCCCTGCGCGCGGCCTGCGCGGCGGCGGGGTCGGAACGCCTGCCGGGCCATGATCTTTACGTCACGCTGGAACCCTGCCCGATGTGCGCTGCGGCGATTTCCTTCGCCCGGGTGGCGCGGCTTTACTATGCGGCGGCGGACCCGAAATCGGGCGGGGTGGCGCAGGGGGCGCGGGTGTTTTCGCATCCGCAATGCCACCATGCGCCCGAGATCTATGACGGCATCGGCGGGGCAGAGGCGGAGACCCTGCTGAAAGATTTCTTCGCGGCCCGGCGCGGTCAGGACGAGGTTTGAGACGAGGACTGAGCCGTCTCGGCCAGTTTCACCATGACCCAGAGCGCCCGGTTGACCGGGGCGGGGATGCCAAGCGCCTCGGCCCGGCGCAGGACCTCGCCATTCAGATAGTCGATCTCGGTTTTGCGGCCGCGCATCATGTCCTGCGCGGTCGAGGAATATTGCGCCTGCATCTGGGTGGCGATGCCTTCGGCCATCTGCATCAGATTGCCGGGCAGGGCGATGCCGGCGGCTTCGGCCACGGCCCGCACCTCGGCGATGATGTCGGCCATCATGGCATAGGCGCCGGGCTGGGCGGCAATGATGCCATAGGGCTGGCGCGTCAGGGCGGACGGCGCGTTGAAGGCGCAATTGATGGTGAATTTCACCCATTGCGCCACCCGGGCCTGATCCGAGACTTCGACCGTGATCCCGGCGCCCCGCATCGTGGCGGCGGCCTCTTCGGCGCCGGGGCCAGGGGCAAGGATCAATTCGCCCCGCCCGTGATGGCGGACATGGCCCGGCCCGGCCATGTCGGTCGCGACATAGACCACGGCGGCGATCACCGGACGGTTCAGCGCGGCCGAAAGCACTTCGGGGTTGGAGATGCCGTTCTGGAAGGACAGGATGGTGGCATCGGGCGCAAGGTGCGGGGCAATCTGGCGCGCGGCCTCGGCGCTGTCGCCGGATTTCACCGCGACGATGACGATCTTGGCGCCCGCGACGGCGGCGGGGTCGGCACTGGCGGCCAGCGGCACGCTGATCTGCCGACCTGCTTTTTCCAGGATCAGCCCGCGCTCCGCGACCGCCTGCACTAAGGCGGGCCGCCCGATCAGGGTGACGGGCAGGCCCGCAAGCGCCAGTTCGGCGCCGTAATAGCAGCCGACGGCGCCGGCCCCCATGATCGCGATCTTCGGCAGGGTCATGGTCGTCTCCTCTTCCCGGGGGAAGGGGGCACGATAGGCCGCCCCCTGTGCAAGCGAAACCCTTACCAGGTGATCGGATCCATCACCTCATGCTCGATCAGCGTCACGCCTGCGGGCAGACCCGAGCGCAGTTCCGCCGTGTCCTGGGCCAGAAGCGGGAAGGTCTTGTAGTGGCAGGGGATCACCCAGCGGAAGTTGAAATACTTGCGCGCGGCCCAGGCGGCACGGGCCATGTCCATCGTGTAATGGCCGCCGCAGCACAGGATGCCGATATCGGGCTGGTGCAGCTCGCCCATCCATTCCATGTCGGCCATGATGTCGGTATCGCCCGAGACATAGATCGTATGGCCTTCGCCCGAGATCATGAAACCGGCCGCCGAACCCGCGGGCAGCAGGCCCTTGCCGGCAAAGTCGATCGAGGCGGAATGGGTGGCGTTGACCATGGTCACCTTGGCGCCGTTCAGCGCCAGGGTGCCGCCCTTGCCGAAGCCTACGGTCTCACACGCGCCCTGGGCATTCAGCCATTCCGAGACCTCATGGATGCAGCAGACGGCGATTCCCTTTTCCTTGGCGATGGCGGCGGCATCGGCGGCGTGATCGCCATGGGCATGGGTCAAAAGCACATGAGTCGCGCCTTCAAGCGCCTGGTCCCGTTGCGCCTGCGGAAACATCGGGTTTCCCGTCAGCCAGGGATCGACCAGCAGCACGGCCTGTTCGATGACGATGCGAAAGCCGGAATGGCCCAGCCAGGTGATTTCCATCTTGCGTCTCCTTTTCGCGATCAGCTCGCGCAAGTTTTTGACAAAATTGTCTTAATGATACTTGGGCCCGTAGGGGGCGCCCTGCGGCAATCCGCATGGCGTCACGCACACCTTGCCTATGGCGCCGGGCATCCCCGGCGCGGCTGTGCGTCTGACACAGCCGGTATCGACCAGTTGAGGGGCTGACGCAACCCGCGCGGCAGTATAAACTGGGCTTGTATGTCTGTGTGTGCGCCGAAAGGCTGTTTGCCGTGTTTGTAACGATTGACGCTTATTGTGAGCGCCATGGGCCGGGCCTGTGGCAGGAACCGCTGAATATGCTCGCCTGTCTGGCGTTGCTTTTGGCATCTTTGTGGCTGGCGCGACGCCTGTCGCAGAATCCGCCCTATCGACGTCTTGCATTTGCTCTTGCCGCCGTGGCCGTTGGGGGGCTTTTCCTCCATGGCGTTGCCATCGTGGCGACGCAGGTGCTGGGTCTGGGCACGGTCGCAATCTTCGCCGTCCTGGCGATTCATCGTTTGGCGCAGGATCTGCTGGACCTGAGCCCGCTGCAGGGCGCTTTGGTGACGGCCATCTTCCTGCCCTTCACATTGTCTGCCATTCCCTTGATGGCCCTGGCGAAGGGCGCGCTGGGCAGTCTGGGACTTGCGCCCTTCCCGATCCTGCTGTTGGGCATGGCGGCGGTGACGCAATTGCGCAACCTGCCCTTGGCCGGCGAGTTTCTGTTGGCAGGCGCCGGGCTTGCGGCGGCAGTCGTTTTCCGTGGACTGGACCGGCCGCTCTGCGCGGCTGTCCCGACGGGCACGCATTTTCTGTATATAATGTTGGCGGGCGCGGTCCTTCTGCGGCTTGTGGCCGTAACCTCGCGCCACGCGCTTGCAGCCCAGGGCTAAAGGCGGCTAAAGGGGGCGGAACCCTGCCAAAGCCGCCCGGCCCGTCCGGGAGACCCCGCAAGATCTCTGGGAGACCCCTGATGTCGATCGACATTGATACGGCGCGCAAAGTCGCCAAGCTGGCGCGGATCCGCGTCGAGGAAGAGGTGCTGCCGGCGCTGGCCAGCGAATTGTCGGGCATCCTGACCTTCATGGAACAGCTCAACGAGGTCGATGTGACCGGGATCGAACCCATGGTCAGCGTCACGCCGATGCGGCTGAAACGGCGGCAGGATGTCGTGACCGATGGCGGGATGCAGGACGCCGTGCTGAAGAATGCGCCTTTGGCGCGTGAGGGCTTTTTTGCCGTGCCGAAGGTGGTGGAATGACCGCGAATACCCTGACCATCGCTGCGGCGCGCGACGCGCTGCGCAAGCGCGAGATTTCGGCGGTTGATCTGACCATGTCCTGCCTGACCGCGATCGACGCGGCCGATGGGCTGAACGCCTTTGTCCACAAGACGCCCGAGATCGCGCTGGAACAGGCCCGCGCCGCCGATGCGCGCCTTGCGTCGGGCGGCGCGCCCGCCATGTGCGGCATTCCCCTGGGCATCAAGGATCTGTTCGCGACCAAGGGCGTGGCGACACAGGCGGCCTCGAACATCCTCAAGGGGTTCAAGCCCGAATATGAATCGACCGTGACCACCAAGCTGTTCGAGGCGGGGTCGGTCATGCTGGGCAAGCTGAACATGGACGAGTTTGCCATGGGCAGCTCGAACGAAAGCGCTTGCTACGGCAATGCGGTCAATCCCTGGCGCGCCAAGGGGTCGAATATCCAGCTGACGCCGGGCGGCTCTTCGGGCGGTTCGGCCGCGGCCGTCGCGGCCGATCTGTGCCTTGCCGCAACGGGGACCGACACTGGCGGCTCGATCCGTCAGCCTGCCGCCTTTACCGGCATCACCGGCATCAAACCGACCTATGGCCGGGTCAGCCGCTGGGGCATCGTGGCCTTCGCCTCGTCGCTGGATCAGGCCGGACCGATGACCAAATCGGTGCGCGACGCGGCGATCTTCCTGCAGGCCATGGCTGGGCACGACCCGAAGGATTCGACCAGCGCCGACCTGGCCGTGCCTGATTTCGAGGCGGCGCTGACCGGCGATATCCGGGGCAAGGTGATCGGCATCCCGCGCGAATACCGGCTGGATGGCATTCCGGCGGAAATCGACGCGCTCTGGACGCGCGGCATCGAGATGATGCGCGATGCGGGCGCCGAAGTGCGCGACATCAGCCTGCCGCATACGAAATACGCGCTGCCTGCCTATTACGTCATCGCCCCGGCGGAAGCCTCGTCCAACCTCGCCCGCTATGACGGCGTGCGCTATGGCCACCGCGCCAAGCTGGCGCAGGGCGACGGCATCACCGAGATGTACGAAAAGACCCGGGCCGAGGGCTTTGGTCCCGAAGTGCAGCGCCGGGTGATGATCGGCACCTATGTGCTGTCGGCGGGCTTCTACGACGCCTATTACAACCGCGCCCGCAAGGTGCGCGCCCTGATCAAGCGCGATTTCGAGACGGTCTTCGCCGAAGGCGTCGATGCGATCCTGACGCCGGCGACGCCCTCCTCCGCCTTCGGGTTGGGCGCGATGTCGACGGCCTCGCCGGTCGAGATGTACCTCAACGACGTCTTCACCGTGACGGTGAACCTCGCCGGTCTGCCGGGCATCGCCGTGCCGGTGGGGCTGGATGCGCAGGGCCTGCCCTTGGGGCTGCAACTGATCGGCAAGCCCTGGGACGAGGCGGGGCTGCTCAATCACGCCTATGTGCTGGAGCGCGCGGCGGGCTTTGTGGCAAAGGCGGAAAAATGGTGGTAAGGGGCGGAAAAAGGGTGCTTCGCGCCCGCTGATCCCTTGCCCATATTGTATCTACAGGCCCCGCCGATGATCCGCCGTTCTGCCGCCCTGATCGCCCTTCTTTCCGCTGCCGCCTGCACGCCGTCCGTGCCGGATTCGGGCGCGGGCGTCGGATTTCAGGATTACAACACCTATATCCACAACAGCACGGTGCCGCCCGCGGGCGCGGCAGCAACCCCTGCGGCCCCCGCTGCGGGCTTTGACCCGGCTGCCGCCTCGGCCGCGATCGACCGCGCGTCTGGCGTGACCCCGCCCGCCCCGGCAGCCGCGGCGGCTGGCACCGTCTACACGCCGCCCGTCGCGGCCGATGGGGCCCGCCCGCGCGGCAACGCGCCGGCCGGGATCAAGGAAGAATCCGGCGAGATGGCCCATGCCAATACCGGCATCTCGGACGAGCAGGATTTCACCGCCGTGGCGGCGCGCGAGACCATCGCAAGCGACAAGGAACGGATCGAGCAGAACCGGGCGCAATATGTTGTCGTCCAGCCCAAGGACCTGCCGGTCCGTCCGGGTGACACTGGCCCGAACATCGCCGACTATGCGCTGAAGACCACCAATGACCCGGGCACGGCGCTTTATCACCGCTCGGGCAGCTTGCGGAATTCGGCCAATTCCTGCGCCAAGTTCTCGTCGCCCGATCTTGCCCAGCAGGCCTTCCTTGCCAAGGGCGGACCGGACCGCGACCGGCTGAACCTGGACCCGGATGGTGACGGTTTCGCCTGCGGCTGGGACCCGCGGCCGTTCCGCAAAGCCCTTCAGTGACGGGCTTCCCCTCGCCGAATTTCGGCGAGCGGCGCGGGGGCGCGACGCCTTCGATCATCGTGATCCATTACACGGCCATGGCGAACTGCGCCGAGGCGCGGGAGCGGCTGTGCGACCCGCAGACCGAGGTGTCGGCCCATTGGCTGGTGTCCGAGGATGGCGCGGTCGAGGCTCTGGTGGATGAGGCGGCGCGCGCCTGGCATGCCGGGGCCGGGCACTGGGCCGGTCTGTCCGACATCAACAGCCATTCCATCGGCATCGAACTGGCGAACCGGGGCGATCACCCCTTCCCGGAACCGCAGATGGCGGCGCTCGAGGCGCTGTTGCGCGGGATCATGGCGCGCTGGGCCATTTCGCCCGCCCGCGTGATCGGCCATTCCGACATGGCCCCCGCCCGCAAGGCCGATCCCGGCCCGCGCTTTGACTGGCGGCGGCTGGCCTTGCAGGGGCTGGCGGCCTGGCCCATGCCCGCCGACGTTCCGCCGGGGGCAGGGCTGCGCGATCTGGCGGCGGCGGCGGGCTATGATCCGGCGCTGGACGAGGCTTTGCTGCTGACCGCCCTCCGCCTGCGCTTCCGGCCCTGGGCGCGGGGGCCGCAGGATGCGACGGACCTGGCACTTCTTGCCGGGCTGGCGCGTTTCGCCGTTGACGGGGCCGGGTCCAGCGCCTAAGCCGCCCTTCGCGCGGATGGCCGGATGACCGCGGGGGGCGACCTTCGAGGAAAGTCCGGACTCCATGAAGCAAGGGTGCCGGGTAACGCCCGGCGGGGGCGACCCCAGGGAAAGCGCCACAGAGAACAGACAGCCCCGCTTGCGGGGCCAAGGTGAAACGGTGGGGTAAAGGCCCACCGCGGGACGGGCAACCGGACCGGCACGGCAAGCCCCACCCGGAGCAATGCCGAATAGGGGCCTCGCGCGGGTCACGTGTCCGGGCAACCGGAAACCGCCGTAGGGATGCTTCAGCCCGAGAGGCCCGGGTTGGCAGCTGGACCCCGTCCGCAAGGGCGGGGCGAGAGGAATGGTCATCCAGAGGGGGCAACTCCTTGGACAGAATCCGGCTTACAGGCCATCCGCGCATTTCCGTCAAGAAGGGGGCTCCGCCGCCTGTGGCCCTTACCCGAGAGTGTCATGCCCATATGAAGCGGCGCGGGCAGGGATGGTCTTTGCGTCCGCCAGGCTGCTAAACCGGGCGGCAGAGCGGCAGAGGAAGGGCCAGGGTGATGACGACGACGGATGCGACGGCAGGGATTCATCCGGTGGCGCAGGAGCAGCCGCCTTTCGCCCAGTATCTCGGCCTGCGCCTCACGGCGGCGCGGCCCGACCGGGTCGAGGCCGAGATGCCGGTCATTCCCGAACTGATCAACCGCAACGGCGTGTTGCATGGCGGGGCGATCATGGGCGTTGCCGACAATCTGGGCGGCACCGGGGCTTTCATGAACCTTGGCCCTGACGAGGGCACCACGACGGTGGAATCGAAGACCAATTTCCTCCGCGCCGTGCCGCCGAGCGATCTTCTGCGGGCGGTGGCCGTGCCGCTGCATATCGGCCGCAAGACCCAGATCTGGCAGACCACGCTCTATCGCGGCGATGGCAAGGTGGCGGCGATCGTGACCCAGACCCAGCTTACGCTGCGGCCCGGCGACCGCGGCTGAGCCGGGGCTGCAAATTCCCGTGCCAAGGCGCGGTTTCGCTGTTGACTCTGCCCGTCCCGTGACTAAAAGGCGGGCTTCAAGGATTTCGCGGGGAAGCGGTGCTTTCCCGGCACAGGAGAGACGACTATGGCGAAGCCGGCGACGATCAAGATCCGTCTGAACTCGACGGCGGGCACCGGGCACTTCTATGTGACCAAGAAGAACGCCCGCACCATGACCGAGAAGATGGTTGTGAAGAAGTATGACCCCGTGAAGCGGGAGCATGTCGAATACAAGGAAGGCAAGATCAAGTAAGATCTCGTCCGCCTGACCGGATGCAGGGCCGCCCTTTCGGGCGGCCTTTTCATTTGTGCCTCTGCGCAGCGCCGTTTCGGACGGGTTTTCCCGGGGGCATAAGCGGCTGCTCACCGGAACGTCTGCAGTTGCGCTTGACCTTGTGGCCCCGGGAATGTGCCGTGCCGGTGCAGCATGAAAAGGGGCGGCGCATGGAGCGGAATCACCGGGAAGAGCATTATGTGGCGCGCGTGGGCTGGCTGCGCGCGGCGGTGCTTGGCGCGAATGACGGCATCGTCTCGACCGCGTCCTTGATCGTGGGGGTGGCGGCGGCGTCCGGCCGGGCCGAGGTTCTGGTGGCCGGGGCGGCCGGGTTGGCGGCGGGCGCGCTGTCCATGGCGGCGGGGGAATATGTCTCGGTCTCGTCCCAATCCGATACCGAGGCCGCCGATATCCGCCGCGAGCGGGCCGAGATCGAGGCCGATCCGGCGGAAGAGCTGCGGGCCCTGGCCGGCATCTACGAAGATCGCGGCATGCCGCCCGATCTGGCGCGCCAGGTGGCCGAGGCGCTGCACGCCAGGGACCCGCTGGCCGCCCATGTGCGCGACGAGCTGGGCATATTCGACCATAACGAGGCGAAGCCGCTGTCGGCAGCGGCGGCTTCGGCCATGACCTTTGGCGTCGGGGCGGCGCTGCCTCTGGTAACGGCCATGCTGGTGCCGGAGGCGCAGATCGCGCTTTGGGTCACCACGCTGTCGCTGGTGTTCCTGGCCGTGCTTGGCGCGGTCGGGGCACGGGCCGGGGGCGCGCCCGTGCCGCGTGCGGTGGCCCGGGTGACCTTCTGGGGGGCCGTGGCCATGGCGGTGACCTGGGCGGTCGGCCATGTCTTCGGGGCCGTGGTCTGAGCGACGGCCGCAGGCCAAAGAAAAAGGCCGGGGTTTCCCCCGGCCTTCGGTCTTTCCAAACTGCCACGCTTATTCGCGGTTGCCCAGGAATTGCAGCAGGAACATGAACAGGTTGATGAAGTCGAGATAGAGGTTCAGGGCGCCCATGATGGCAGCCTTGCCCAGCCATTCCTGATCCATCGACGCGGCATGCTGGATATAGGTGTTCTTGATGTTCTGGGTGTCCCAGGCGGTCAGGCCGGCAAAGATCAGCACGCCGATGGCCGAGATCGCGAAGGCCAGGCCTTCCGAAGCCAGGAACCAGTTGACGATCATCGCGACGATAAGACCGATCAGACCCATCATCAGGAAGGCGCCCATCGGGGCCAGATCACGCTTGGTCAGGTAGCCATAGATCGACAGCGAGGCGAAGGCGATCGCCGTGACCAGGAAGGTGGTCGCGATCGAGGTGCCGGTGAAGACCAGGAAGATCGAGGACAGCGACAGGCCCATCAGCGCCGCATAGGCGTAGAAGTAAAGCTGCGCCGCCGCCGCCGACAGACGGTTGATCACCGCGCCGAACAGGAAGACCATGGCCAGCGGGGCCAGCATGATCACCCATTTCAGGGGCGAGACGTAAAGCGCGTAGCCAAGACCGGTCAGATATTCATTGGCGCCGATCTGGTACTCGGTGGGGGTCGATGTGACCGACAGCCCGGCCAGGGCCCAGGCCGCAGCGCCAGTGACCAGCATCGCCACGGACATCAGCCCGTAGACCTTGTTCATATGGGCGCGCAGCCCTTCGTCGATCTGGGCGCGGGCACCTACGCCGACGCCACGAACCGTGTCAAATTGAGCCATTAAAGCCTCCGATGTTGTCCCTAAGGGCAACGCCGATTTGGCCGGCGATACCACATTGGCGAAATATCGGAACTCTTGACGCGCATTTCAAGAATTTCCGACTGGAATTTCGCGCGGTTGCGGGGCGAAACCCGGAGGCTGCGATTTCAGCTGCGCCAATGCGCCGGGGAATCCCAAAAGGGGCGTTCGGCTTCCGCCTCGGCCTCGGCGCGGGTGATGCCGATGTCTTGCAAGAGCCGGTCGTCGAGAAGGCGCAGGCGGGCCTTTTGCCGCGCCTCGTGGCGCCACGCGAGAAGGCGCAACAGCAGGCGCGGCAGGGCCAGGCGGCGGGGTGGCTTGCGGACGGCGGCGGGGGCGAACATCGTTTCATCCTTTCATCATGGCTTGTGAGTCTATGGGGACTCTGCATCAGGATGCTTGATAGGTAATGTTGGACGTTCTATGATGGAAACGAATGATCGTGATATGATTCATCAAGGATCTTGATATGCCGCGCAACCTCGACCTGACCGCGCTGCGCGCCTTTGTCACTGTCGCCGAAGTGGGCGGGGTGACGCGGGCGGCGGGCTTCCTGAACCTGACGCAATCGGCGGTGTCGATGCAGATCAAGCGGCTGGAAGAGGCGCTGGGCCAGACGCTGTTCCTGCGCGCGGCGCGCAAGCTGGCGCTTTCGGCCGAGGGCGAGCAACTGCTGTCCTATGGCCGACGGATGCTGGCGCTGAATGACGAGGCGCTGACGCGGATGGGGATGGGCGCCTATGAGGGCGAGATCCGGCTGGGCGTGCCGCATGACGTGGTCTATCCGATGATCCCCATGATCATGAAGCGTCTGGTGCAATGCTATCCGCGGGTGCGGATCAACCTGACCTCCTGTTTCACGGTCCTGCTGAAAGAGGGTCTGGCGCGCGGCGATTACGACGTGATCCTGACCACGGAAGAACATCCCGGCGCCGGGGCCGAGATCCTGGGCAGCCGGCCGATGGTCTGGATCGGCGCTGTCGAGGGCACGGCCTGGCAGCGGCGCCCGTTGCGGCTGGGCTTCAAGAACAGTTGCATCTTCCGCCCGGCCGCGCAGGCGGCGCTGGATGCGGCGGGGATTCCCTGGGAAATGGCGGCGGGCGGCGAAAGCGAGCGGGTGGTCGAGGCGACGGTCGCGGCCGACCTTGCCGTTTCGGTGCGGATGCTGGGGAACATTCCCGAGGGCACGGCGGCGATCGCCAGTGACAATGTGCTGCCCGCTTTGGGGCAGACACAGATTTGCCTTTATTCCGGCGATCAGCGGCGCGACGAGGTGATCGACTGCCTCTTGTCCGAGCTGCGCTGCGCCTATTCCTGCTGAGGATCGACCCGCAGCACGACCTTGCCGGTGGCGGCGCGGTCGCGCAGAAGTGCCAGGCCGTCGGGCAGGCTGTCAAAGGGCAGGACATGGCTGACATGGGGTGAAAGGCGGCCCTCTTCCCACCAGCGGATCAATTGGGCCAGGCTGGCCGTCATCACCTCGGGGGCGAAATCGGCATAGGCGCCCCACCACATGCCTGCGACGGTGATGTTGCGGACAAGAAGCTGGTTGAGCGCCACTTGCGGCACCTCGCCGCCGGCAAAGCCGATGGCCAGCATCCGCCCGCCGGGCCGGGTCGCGCGCAGCGCGGCATCAAAGCCCGGGCCGCCGACCGTGTCATAGGTGACATCCAGGCTGCCCAGGGCGCGCAGGGCCTCTTTCAGGCCGTCGCCGCCCGGATGGGCCTCGCTGTCGATCACCGTCTCGGCCCCGGCTTTGCGCGCGATTTCAGCCTTTTCCGCCCCGCGCACCGAGGCGATGACCCGCGCGCCCAGCAGATGGCCGATCTCGACTGCGGTCAGCCCGACACCGCCTGCGGCGCCGGTGACGAACAGCGTCTCGCCCGGTTGCAGCCGCGCCAGATGCGTCAGCGCCAGATGCGATGTGCCATAGGCGATCTGGAATCCGGCGGCGATGGTGTACGGCATGGTGGCGGGCAGGGGCAGCAGCCGGTCGACCGGCACGACGGCATATTCGGCAAAGCCGCCAAGACCCGCATAGGCAGCGACCCGGGTGCCGGGGGGTGGCGCCTTGGTCCCGGGGCCAGCCTGCAGCACCGTTCCGGCTAGTTCCAGCCCCGGCACGAAGGGCGGCGCGGGGCAGGTCTGGTAGCGGCCTTGCAGCATGAGCAGATCGGCGAAGTTCAACCCCGCAGCGGCGACGCGCAGCAGCACCTCGCCCGGCCCGGGCTCGGGACGTGGAATTGCCGCAATCTGCGGTTGGCTGTTGAGCTTGGCAACGGTCCAGGCCTGCATATTGCCCTCATCCTTGGCGGTGATACCGGGCCAAGACTAACGGGGCGGGGGGCGCTGCGCCATTGGAACGGATGTCGCGCTTGCGCTGGGAGGGGCGGTTGTCCCGGCAGGTGATTTCAGGATGCTACTCAAAATGCAATGCAATTTGCAAAACTCTCAAAAGGCGAGTGCCGTCAAGGTAAGGCATCCCCTGACGTTAAACCTGGCCCTGTGCACAAAGATTGTACAGTCGAATAATTGTACCTGTCGAAATGGACAGGTTTTTAAGAACTTTGGGGGAATCTGGTGATTCTTTCAGGAATCGACACTGTTGGCACGATTCATGCTTATCTTTAACCGAGGGGACCCGCGCAATTTCTGCGCAACCACGGAGTGAAGTATGAAGCATCCTGTTGACGCCCATGTAGGGAAACGCATCCGCCACCGTCGTTGGATGGTGGGAATGACCCAGCAACAACTGGCCGACAAGGTCGGGATCAAGTTCCAGCAGATCCAGAAATACGAGACCGGCATGAACCGTGTCAGCGCCTCCCGGCTTTGGGATATCGCGGATGCGCTGGGTGTCCAGATCGCCTTCTTTTTCGAGGGTCTGAACGACAGTGAAGCGGTCCGGCCCGCACAGGGCGACATGATGGCCGACAAGGAAGCGCTGGAGCTTGTCCGGTCCTATTATGCGATTCCCGAAGCGCAGCGCCGCCGCTTGTTCGATCTGGCCCGCGTCCTGTCGGACGCCGCCTAGCTGAACCCTTGAGGGTCAGGGGGGCCGAACCGGCCTCCCGGCGGGTCGCGACGCGCCTGCCAGTGCCCTTGAAGGCCAATCCAGCAGAAGCGGACCCCTCGATCCTTGCGCCAAGCTTGACCCCACCCCCGGCGAGAGATAGCGCCGGGGGTGGCGTCTTTCTGGGATGCAGGCTTGGCGGGGGTGACATGAAGATCGACACAGTTCTGGCCGAGGAATTGGCCGATGTGGCAGGTGAGCTTGCCGATGCGGCGCGGGCGGCGACGCTGTTGCATTTCCGGCAGGCCGGGCTGGACGCCGAAAACAAGGAAGTCGAGCGTTTCGACCCGGTGACCGTGGCCGACAGGCTGTCGGAACGGCAGATGCGTGAAATCCTTGCCCGCCGCCGCCCGCAGGACGGCATTCTGGGCGAGGAATATGGCACCAGCCCCGGCACAAGCGGCCTGTGCTGGGTGCTGGACCCGATCGACGGCACGCGCGGCTATCTGGCGGGGACGCCGACCTGGGGCGTGCTGATCTCGGTCGCCGATGCGACCGGGCCAGAGATGCGCCCGCTATACGGCTTGATCGACCAGCCGCATATCGGCGAACGTTTCGAGGGCGGTTTCGGGCGGGCCCGGCTGACCGGGCCGCGCGGCGAGATGCCGCTGCGCGCGCGGCCCGCGCGCGCCCTGTCGGAAGCGATCCTGTTCACGACCTTCCCCGAGGTCGGCAGCGCCGAGGAAGGCGCGGCCTTCCGGCGGGTGGCGCCCAAGGCGCGGCTGGTGCGCTATGGCATGGATTGTTATGCCTATGCGCTGATCGCGGCGGGGCAGATCGACCTTGTGATCGAAGCCGGCTTGCAGGCCTATGACGTGCAGGCGCCCATCGCGGTGATCGAGGCGGCGGGCGGCATCGTCACCGACTGGCAGGGCAGGCCCTGCCCGATGGGCGGGCGCGTCCTGGCCGCCGCCAATCCGCAGATCCACGCCGAGGCGCTGGCCTTGCTGAACGCGGGCTGACTTTGGCTGGCCGTGCCGGGCAATGGTCCGCATTTTACGCCCGCAATGATTGAGACCGCGCCGCCTTTGCGCTAGAACCGCAGGGCGGCGCCCGAGTCCTTCCCCCCTTCTGTCGGCCCGCCGGTCCCGATCAACCGAAGGGGCGGCCCGCTGGGGCCAAGGGGGAAGGCATGGCCGATATCCTGATCCGCAACGCAACCGCGATTGTCACGATGGATGCCGCAAGGCGCGAGATCGCGGGGGGCGATGTCCTGATCCATGGCGGCGTGATCGCCGCTGTCGGGCAGGGGCTGGCAGCGCCCGCCGGTGCCGAGATCGTTCAGGCTCAGGGCTGCGTCGTCACGCCCGGCCTGGTCAACACCCATCATCACCTGTTCCAGACCCTGACCCGTGCCGTGCCGGGCGGGCAGGATGCGCTGCTGTTCGGCTGGCTCAAGACGCTTTACCCGATCTGGGCGCGGTTCGGACCGGAGGAGATGCGCAGCTCGGCCCGCATCGGGCTGGCGGAACTGGCGCTGTCGGGCTGCACGCTGACCTCGGATCACCTGTATCTTTTCCCCAATGGCGCGCGGCTGGACGATACGATCGAGGCGGCGGGCGAGGTCGGCCTGCGCTTTCACCCGACCCGCGGCGCGATGAGCATCGGCGAAAGCGCGGGCGGGTTGCCGCCCGATGCGCTGGTGGAAGGCGAGGCGGCGATCCTTGAAGACATGATCCGGGTGGTCGACGCCTTCCACGACCCCGCCGAGGGCGCGATGGTGCGGGTGGGGCTTGCGCCCTGTTCGCCCTTCTCGGTCAGCCGCGAGCTGATGCGCGATGCTGCCCTTCTGGCCCGCGACAAGGGCGTGATGCTGCACACCCATCTGGCCGAGAATGACGAGGATATCGCCTATTCCCAGGCGCATTTCGGCTGCCGTCCGGGACAATATGCCGAAGAGCTGGGCTGGACGGGCGACGATGTCTGGCACGCCCATTGCGTGAAGCTGGATCGTTCGGAAATTGAACTTTTTGCTCGGAGTTTGACGGGCGTCGCCCACTGCCCATGTTCGAATTGTCGCCTTGGTTCCGGCATCGCGCCTGTGCGCGAGATGCGGGATGCAGGGGTGAAAGTGGCGCTGGGCGTCGATGGATCGGCTTCGAGCGATGCCAGCAACCTGGCGGCCGAGATGCGCATGGCGCTTTTGCTGCAACGCGTGGTGCGCGGCGCGGATGCCATGTCCGCGCGCGAGGCGCTTGAGATCGCAACCCTGGGCGGGGCGCAGGTTCTGGGCCGGTCCGATTGCGGCAGTCTGACACCCGGCAAGCGGGCGGATCTGGCGATCTGGGATCTGGGTGGGGTCGAGGCTTCGGGCGCCTGGGATCCGGTGGCGGCGCTGGTCCTGTGCGGGCCGCAGCGGGTGCGCGATCTGTTCGTCGAAGGGCGCGCCGTGGTGCGGGCGGGGCAATTGGCCCGGCTGGACCTGCCGCGCGCCCTGGAAGACCAGGCGCGGCTGGTGCGGCGACTGCTCTAACGCTGGCTGCCGACGCCGATCAGGCCGGTCAGCAACAGGATCAGCGCGCCGCCGCCCCAGGCCCAGGCGCCCATGCCCAGCATATCCGAGACCGAGTTGAAGATCTGGCCCAAGTCATTGCTGTCGGGCAGCGGCAGGCCGACAGACAGCGCGCCGTCACGCGCCTGAAGAAAGCCATAGGCCACGATTCCGGCGGCCAAAGCGCCGGTCAGGAAGGCCAGCGCCCGCGAGGGCAGGCCGACAATGGCCAGAAGGACGTAAAGGGCTGCAAGAAGGAAAGTGCCAAGGAAGCACAGCAGCAGGGGGGGCGCCTGCTGCACGAAGTCCTGCACCTGTTGCAGATCGGGGTTCAGGCCCTTGACCAGATCATAGGGCACGAAGCTGCTGCCAAGGCCCTGGATCGCCAGCCAGGGCAGGAACAGGCTGATCACCATGGCGGCGGCGGCAAGAATGGAAATGGCGCGCATCTTGGGCTCCGATCTGTGATGTGGCCATGTGACCGGGCGGCAGGGTGTTGGTCAAGTCACTCGCGCGGCGGCGGTTCCGGCCGCAAGATCCGCAGGAGGTGAGGTTTTCCGGCTTTGCCAGCCGTGCCGAGGCATGGCACATCGACGTCAGAGTTGAAGGAACCCTTTTCATGCACCGCTTTCTCAGACCGCTTTCCGCCGCTGTCTTCGCCCTTCCCATGCTTTGCGCCACGTTGGCTTCTCCCGCGCGGGCCGAGACCGCTCTGGGCGAGGTCAGCGGCAACTGGGCGGGCGCCTCGGGCCAGGGCTTTGTGTTCCGCGCCGTCTTGACCGATGAGGGGGGGCAGGCACGGCTGCGGATATGGCAGGGCATGGACGCGGCCAGCCTTCAGGGCGAGGCACAACTGGATGTTGCTCCGGTTGTCTATCGCGACAATATCATCGCGGGGGACAAGCAGGGGCTTGAGCTTGCCGTGGGGCAGGATGCGAGCACGCTGAAGATCGTGACGGACAGCGATGACGAGCAGTATCGCTTTCAGGAAACCGTCTCGGTCCAGTTTCTGGACTTCCAATATACGGTCGTGGCTTATGACGTGGTCCTGACAGATTTCCAGGACCCTGGCCAAAGCTATGCCTGTTCGGTCGATCTGCGCGCGAACAGCCGCACAGTGAATGGCGAGACCGAAAGCCTGCCGCCGCGCGCGTTTGAGGAGGACAACCTGTCCTCCTGGGGGCCAGATGCCGCCCTGGCCAAGGGTCTGTGCCCCGCGCCGGGCTGACGCGCCGGCACGGGCTTGAGCGGGGCAGGGGTGCGGGATATGAGGGGGCCATGAGCCATGATTACGCCCGCCAGCGCCGCGAGACCTTTGACACGTTCCGCCAGTCGCGCGGGGTGAAGCTGCCCGAACGCGCGGTGGTGGATTTCGCCTTCTTCGTCGAGGAGAACGACGCCGACTGGGCGCGGTTCGAGCGCGTGTTGCGCGCCAAGGGCTTTCGCTCGAAGCGGCTGAAGGATGGCGAGACGCTGATCGCCTCGGTCGGTCCGATCGCGGTGACGGCCGAGGAAATCTGGCATTGGGAAGAACTGGCGACGGGAATCGCGCTTCAGTTCGATTTTTATCCCGATGGTTGGGAACTCGATCTCTGACCCCGCGTTGTCTGGTCGCGGGGGCCCAAAGGCAGCCCGCTGCCGGGAACTGCCCTGACCAGTGGCGGATTCTCGCCCACGTGGCACACGCGGCTGTTTCAGGATGTTGCATCCTGCGTGAGCTTGCGGAAAGTGGCCCCCAACGAAAAACACCGTCTGGGGGACAGATGCTGGGGAAACGTTCGGGCGCTTTCGCGCCTCGTTTGGTTCTTGTCTGCGCGATGCTGGGGTTGCTGGGCGCATGCTCGACCACGATGTCGACCAAGTCGGCGCCTTCAGCGCTTTCTCTTCAGGAAATCGGCATCGACGCTGACCGTCAGGCCTTGGCCTTTGTCGAGGTCAAGGAAAAGAAGGCCAAGGGCCAGCGCGTCTGGTGCGTGCCCTATGCCCGCACCCTGTCGGGCGTTCAACTGCGCGGCAATGCCGGAACCTGGTGGAACGCCGCCAAGGGCGTTTACGAGCGCGGCCATGAGCCCGAACTGGGCGCGGTGATGGTCTTCTCCTCGACCAAGAAGCTGCCGATGGGCCATGTCGCGGTTGTGTCGGATGTGGTCAATGACCGCGAACTGCTGATCAACCACGCCAATTGGAAGCGCAATCAGGTCTCGACCGCCATGAAGGTGGTGGATGTCTCCAAGGCGGGCGACTGGTCTTCGGTCAAGGTCGAAAGCCAGCCCGGCAGCTATGGCCGCGTCTACCCGATCTCGGGCTTTGTCTATCCGACGCCGGCGGGCTGATCCGCGCGACATTCGGTTGGAACGCCGCCCCGACAGGGTGCCAAAGAAAGGTGAAGCGTGCGCAGAGCGCGCCGCTTCACCGATTCGAGGAATCGAAAAAGTATTGTGATTCAACCGGTTGAAATCGCGCCGATCGACCGCGAAAAGCAATAGTCTGCGCAGGAAAGGAAATGCGTGCGCAGGCCTATGATGTTGATATCAGACAACTTTATGCCTGTCTGTGGCCTTCCGGCAGTTGGCGATGCAACTCTTCGGCACGATCGGGTTGTCGCACTCGCCATTGCCTTCCAGCCAACGCTGGTGTGCTCAGGTTTGGCATCGCGCGGCCCAGGCTGAGCTCGCCGACATCGGTGGAGCATGACGGCCAGCGATGCTGCCTTGTCTCAATCCGCCAGAACTACAGCAAGGATAGCCGCTGACAGATCAGGCCCAACCCTCTGAAACCCCAGAAGCCTCGCCACGGCCCGTGTCATGTCCTCGGGCGGCATGAGGCCGCTTTCAGATCGGATCCGCGCAGCGGCGGCGGCGATTTCCATGGGTGGCAGATACTCGGCCTTCAGGATGGCGCCCGTCTCCGCCCGGCGGTCGCGGACCGGTGGCGAGGCAAGCTGCTGTTCGTTCAGCACGAACTGCCCGACCTGGCGCAGGCGGTTGCCACTTCGCTTCTGAACGGCCTGCAGCGCACGGGCGGTGGCATCTGCGATCCGTGACCCGGTGCGGAGCTTGCCGAATGCTGCAGCGATACGCCTGGCGACTTCATCGACATGGATCGGGCCCTCGATGTCGACGATGCCGATGATCAGGTCCCCGAGCTGGCCTTGAGGGGCCTCATGCGGCTCGACCGAACTGCGGACCGAAGGCTCGGCACGGATATAGACCGGGGCCGTCAGCTCCAGATGGCCGATTTCAATGGTATCCGCCGGGGTCTCCACCTCCTCAACGGCGGCAAGGATCCCGCCGGTGTTCGCGCCACGCACCGCGATCCCGTCCGCCGCGGCCTCCTTCGCCTTGGCCAGCGCATCGGCGAGACGGCGGATTTCGTGTTCTCGGCGGTGGAACCAGTCCGTGCTCCAGATCCGGTGGAAGCGCCAGCCCAGGCTTTCCAGGACATCCTGCCGCAGACGGTCGCGTTCCCGCGCCCAGAGGGCGGAGTGATAGGCCGCGCCATCGCATTCGATGGCCACGATGTATTGCCCGGGACGATCCGGGTGCCGAACGCCCATGTCGATGCGGAACCCGGCGGTTCCGACCTGCAGGTCCGCCTCGTAGCCAAGGCCCTGGATGACGCGGGCGACATCCTCCTCGAAGGGGCTGTCGGCATCGAGGCCGGTCACCACCCGTTCCTCGATGATCCCGGTCTTCGCGAAATCGAGGAAGCGCTTCAGCACCCGCGGGCCCACGCGGGACGACCGGCTGGGGTCGATATCGCCCGGATCGAACGAGGCGAAGACCTCGCAGCGGACCCTTGCGCGCGAGAAGAGGACGTTCAGCCGACGCTCGCCGCCCTCGCCATTGATCGGGCCGAAGGACATGGAGGCAAGGCGGCCATTGGCCTCCTGCGGGCCATATCCGACCGAGATCAGGATCACGTCGCGCTCGTCACCCTGAACATTTTCGATGTTCTTCACGAAGAGGTCCTCGGCGCGGCCTTCGCGCAGGAAGGCGTCCAGGACTGGATCCTTGCGCCGTTCGTATTCCAGCGCTTCCGTCAGCGTGTCGGATTGCGCTTTCGAGAAGGCGACGATGCCCAGCGAAAGGTCGGGGCAGATCCTTGCGTGTTCCGCGACCGCCTTGACCACATGCTGGGCCTCGATCTTGTTGGTGCCCGCGCGTTCGGTGCCAGTCTTGCCCCGAGCGTAGACGCCGGGGACACGGCGAAACTTCAGACCGTAATTCGGGTCAAGCTGCAGCGGAGAAGGCGGCAGCACCAGGTTGTCGCCATAGAATTCGGCGTTCGAGACCCGGATGAGCGAAGGGTCGCGGGACCGGTAATGCCATTCCAGCATGCGCGAGCGCAGGCCGCGGGCTTCGCACAGGGACAGGATGCTTTCCATGTCGGCGGCCGTCGCACCGGCGGGCATGTCCTCATCCTCCTCCTCGTCATCGCCCTCATCCACAAGGCGGTCGAAGAACGAGGTTGGCGGCAGCTGCTTCTGGTCCCCGACCACGACGATCTGGCGGGCGCGCGCGATGACGCCAAGTGCATCTTCGGGTCGGATCTGCGAGGCTTCGTCGATCACCAAAAGGTCGAAGGTCACCGAGCCGGGCGGCAGGAATTGCGCGACCGAGATCGGGCTCATCAGCATGATCGGCTTGATGCGCTGCACCATGGATCCGGCGTTTTTCATCACCCAGCGGATCGGCTTGTGGCGGCTTCTGCGGCCGATCTCGCCCCGGATCACCCCCATCTCACCCATGCTGCCGCGTGGGATCTGCGCGAAGTGCCGGGCAAGGATCAGCGATTGCGCATCGTTCAGCCGGGCGCGTTCCTTGGCCTGGAACATCCGCACCAGCTCATGCCGATCCAGCCCCGCCAGACGGCCCAGCTCCGGTTCGGCCTGACGGGCGGCGTTCCAACGCGCCTCGGCACAGGCATACGTGAATTCGTCATTGGCGCGTTCAGACTGCACCCGCCCATCCGCGACCGCGTCGATGACATCGCCCGCGCCGGATTCCACGGTCTGGGCCGTGGCCCGGGCCAAGGCGGCCCAATCCGCATAGCTCCAGCTTTCCGTCCGCATCTCATCGAAGGCCGCCGCAAGGTCGGCCAGATCGGCCTGGCGCAGATCGGTGCCGAATTCGGCCTGTTCAAGGTTCAGCTTCAGACGTGCGATCGGCTTCGCGGCCTTGTCCTCACAGGCGCGTGCCTGCGCGGCAAGGGCCTGCGCCCGCTCGGCGGGGGAAATCGTTGCGGTCAGGGCGGACAGGGCCTCGCCCGCCGATGTGAACTCTGCGGACTTCACCTGTTCCAGCCAGCCCACCAGTTCTGTTGCGCCCGCGAAATCCGTGCGCTCTCCGCGCCAGGTGTCGCCCAGCGTCGTCTGAAGCCAGCCTTCCTCATCCGCCAGCCGCCGCCGGAGGGTCTGCACCGAAGCGAGTTGGTCGACCAGTTCCAGACGCTCGGTCGCCGATTTGGGCAAGGCGCCGCGCAACAGGCCCGCCAGCGCGGCCGACGCCTTCCGATAGGGCCCGAATAGCCGTGCCCAGAAGGAGGCTTGCCCCGCCGCAACCGCGGATCGCAGGCTGCCCGTCTCGGCCGACCAGGCCTGATCGGCGAAGAGAGGCTCCGCCATTTGGCGGGCCTGTGCCCATTCGGTGCCGGCCGCCAGCGCCTCGGCAAGGCGTGGCTGGCCAAGGCGGTCGAACAGGCTTTCTGGCACGGCCTGCCGCGCGGCCTCCGGCGCTGCGGCCAGCACGTCCAGCAGGTTTGCCAGGGCCGCGACCTCGGCCAGGGTCAGAGGCGCAGACCGCGCCAGCGATGCCGCGATACGCTCGGCCTCGGAGAGGAGGGCGCCGATGGTCGTGCTGGCTGCGGTCAGATCGCCCTCCAGCCTGGAAAGATCGGTGGGCTGCAGCTCATAATCCTGCACGCCCCGGAAGGGGTGGGCCTCTGGCGCGCCAACGACCGCCAGCGCTTCGACGAAGCGGCTGATCGCCTGCGCCGCCGTCCGCCGCTGCGCAAGGTTCAGCTTGTCCAGACCGTCGAGTGGGATCGAGGGCGGCTGCGCGCCCTTGCCGATCAGCCCGATGATTTCCGCCATCGCCCGATAGGGTGTGTCGCCCGTGATGCCGCGCGGCTTGTGCAGAAGATCCGAGATCCGGTTCAGGTGGTCACGGTCCTGCCGCAGGGCATTGGCATCGGCGACGTTCGGCACCGCGCTGGCGCTGGCCATCAGCGTCCGGCCCAGCTCTTGTGCCAGCGCCTTCTTGTTGGCACTGCGGGAATGCAGCTCCAGGCAGACATCGCGCAGGCCCGATCGCACCAGCCGGTGATGCACCACGGAAAGCGCGGCCATCTTCTCGGCTACGAAGAGCACGGTCTTGCCGTCATGCGCCGCGGCGGCGATCAGGTTGGTGATGGTCTGCGACTTGCCGGTGCCGGGCGGTCCCTGCACCACAAGGTTCGAGCCGCGCCGGACCTCCTCGATCACCTTGGTCTGCGAGGCATCCGCATCGACGACCTGGATGATATCGGCGGGGTCCAGCAGCTCATCCAGCTTGTCCTCCGGTCCGAAGATCGAGGTGCCGCCATCGAAGCCTTCCGCCAGAAGGCCGGACAGAAGATCGTTCCCGGTCAGATCCCCCTCGGGCCAGGATCCGGGATCCAGGTCGCGGTGCATCAGAAGCTTGGCGAAGGAGAAGAACCCAAGTTGGATGCCATCAGCATCGACCGCCCATCCGGGCTGACCCGAAACCGCATCCCTGACCTGCGCGTAATAGGTCGAGGGCGCCCAGCCCTCGGCTTCGTCGACATCGGGCAGGAGGATCCCGAAATCCTGCCGCAGTCGTTCCTGCAGGGGCAGATTAGTGGTGATGTCATCTTCCCGGGCGCGGATGTCATAGGTCGATGTGCGTTCATTGCGCACCAGTTCGACCGGCAGCAACACCAGCGGCGCCTCGCGCCAGACATCGGAATTGCCGCTCTCGCGCCATTTCAGGAAGCCAAGCGCCAGATACAGGATGTTGAGCCCCTGTTCCTCTTCTGCAATCCGGGCATCACTGGCGAGACGTAACAGTCGGCGGGCCTGCGCCTCCGGCCCAAGCGGCGTCTCCAGCATGTGGTCGGTGTAACGCTCCGGCCCAGTCGCCGTGGGGGCATCGGCCTCGACCGGCACGAGGTCGAAGGCATCTTCCGCCTCACCCTCATCCTTGCGACGGTCCCGGCCGGTCGCCCTGAAACGCAGCCTTTTGGCCTCCTCGCGCAGCAGCGCGAAAACATCGTCAGAGCGTTCGTTGATGATCAAAAGGCAATTGGCGCGCTGGTTCGTCCGATTGACATGGATCAGACGATTCCGGGTTCCGGTCTCAAGCAGCTTGCGCCGTGCGGCATCCAGAACTTTCACTGTCAATCGATCGGCACGGTCAAGCATGTTCGGAACTGTCTTTCGTAAAAGCGCGTGGTCTGGCTGCATACTTGGCACATCTGGGGTGGTGAAAATGCGCCCTTTCGATGGCACCAGTGCATCTGCCAACCCGATGATGCATTTTGGCAAGTCCTGGGGCGGGTAGCCTCACAGGAATCTCATAGTCTAAGAATGAGGGCGCGGTCAGAGATCCGCTCTTGGCGCTGAGGTTTAATGATCTGTGAGGTGCCCCCAGTTTCCTAGACGCCCGCCTCGTTCGGTTTCTGCTGCTGGGTTTCGAAGTCAACGGGCGACAGCATTCCGTTGTTCGTGTGCTTGCGCTTCGGGTTGTAGAACATCTCGATGTACTCGAAGATGT
>Ga0209571_1000673_pt1 | contig 28121 bp, 24 predicted proteins | sample EBPBio102011_DNA_FD_185866 | JGI IMG/M metagenome (GOLD analysis project Ga0209571, IMG submission 185866) | Wastewater treatment Type I Accumulibacter community from EBPR Bioreactor in Madison, WI, USA - Reactor 1_1/10/2011_ DNA (SPAdes)... | ecosystem: Engineered > Bioreactor > EBPR >... | reverse complement strand
CGGCGTGCCCCGCGAACCTTCGGAAATGACGGTACTGCGCAGAGTGCTGGTGCACGAAGCTTGCCCCGGCAAGCATCCGCCGCAGAAACCCACACAGCCACGAATGCTTGACCGCGCGGCCCAACGCCTGAATTAAGCCGCGCCGCGAAGCGGCGTCGGCTTGAATGAATTGTTGGGCCGCCGGTAGTGATGCCGCCGACCCACTTGACGAAACTGTACGCCTAACCGGCGCGACTGCAAGCTTGCCCCGTGAGCGTGCGGGAATGACATTGCTGCACTCGCGTCCGCCAGGCGACGGCGTGCCCCGCGAACGATCGGGAATGAAAGCGCTGCGCAGAGTGCTGGTGCACGAAGCTTGCCCCGGCAAGCAACCGCCGCAGAAAGCCACACAGCCACGAATGCTTGACCGCGCGGCCCAACGCCTGAATTAAGCCGACTTGGCCGCGCAGCGGACAAGTTCGGCTTGAATGAATTGTTGGGCCGCCGGCAGTGATGCCGCCGACCCACCTGCCGAAACTGTACGCCTAACCGACGCGACTGCAAGCGTGCCCCGTGACCGTGCGGGAATGACATTGCTGCGCGCATGTCAGCCAGGCAACGGCGTGCCCCGCGAACGATCGAGAATGAAAGTGCTGCGCAGAGTGCTGGTGCACGAAGCTTGCGTCGGCAAGCACCCGCCGCAGAAACCCACACAGCCACGAATGCTTGACCGCGCGGCCCAACGCCTGAATTAAGCCGCGCCGCGAAGCGGCGTCGGCTTGAATGAATTGTTAGGCCGCAGTCTAGTCCTCATGGCAGTAAAAGGTGTAGCCCGAACCCTTGCTGCCGAAGGCGCCGGCGAGCCAGCCCACGGAGAACGATTGCTCGACGGACAAGACGGGCTGTGAGCCGCGATTGGCATTGGCGTAGGTTCCGCCAGGGCACCACTCTGACAGGACGAGGTCCTTTGCCAAAGACTCAGCGCTTGCTGGGTCAGTAGAACGGACAAGCCTGGTGGTGAAGAATCCAATAGCCGAATCGCCCTCAAACGGCAGATCAATGTCACGCCCGGAAAGAATGACTTTGAAGTACGGCATTGTTTGGTCTGCGGCCTAACGCCTAATAGACCCCAACCCGGGGTATAATCGGGACTATGCGCGCGGGCCTGGCGAGCGTCAACGCGGTGGGGCCCCGAACAATCAAGGCCTTGCCGCGGTTGCCGGCCGGCCTTTCCGGTTGAGAACGCGGAATATCCGGTGACGAGACCGGCGTATCGGTTATTCCGGCATGGTTGCCGGATATGCGGAAGAGGGTCATGCGCAGGCGGTCGCGGGCAAGTGCCCGCGATCGCTCGGGTTCTGGGCGCGAATGCGCGGCCTCGCCGGTCTAACGCGCCAGCAGGTGTTGTTCCCAGAACAGGATTGAAGCGGCGCCGAAGTAGTCGCTGTTGCCCTTTTTGCGGAAGCCGTGGCCTTCGTCGTCGAACATCAGGAACCAGACGGGTGCACCGTTGTCGCGCACGGCCTTGGCGATCTGCTCGGCTTCGGTATAGGGCACGCGCGGGTCGTTGCGGCCCTGCGCGACGAACAGCGGCGAGCGGATGCGCGAGGCGTTCTTCAGCGGCGAGATGCGTTCGAACACGGCCTGCATGTCCGGGTCGCGTTCGTCGCCGTACTCGGCGCGGCGCAGGTCGCGGCGGTAGTCCTCGGTGTTGGTGAGGAAGGTGGTGAAGTCGGAGATGCCGACGACGTCGATGCCGGCGCGGATGCGGTCGCTGTAGTGCATCAGCGAGGCCAGCACCATGTAGCCGCCGTAGCTGCCGCCCACCACGCCGACGCGTGAGGCGTCGAGTTCGGGCTGGGTGGCGATCCAGTCCAGCAGCGCGCCGATGTCCTTCACCGAATCTTCCCGCTTCCCGGCATTGTCCAGGGCCAGGAAGCGCTTGCCGTAGCCGGACGAGCCGCGCACGTTGGGCACCAGCACCGCGACGCCAAGTTCGTTGACCAGGAACTGGGTGTTGGCGCTGAAGGACGGCACCGACTGTGATTCCGGCCCGCCGTGGATGCTGATGATCACCGGCAGCTTGCGGCCCGCGGCGACGCCGGCGGGCTTGTAGTAGAACGCGGGGATGGTGCGGCGCTGGCCGTCCATCTCGTCGAAGGTCGGGAAGCGCACCAGCGTCGGCGACACGAACTTTGATGTGTCCAGACCACCCACCTCGCTGCGCGTCCAGCCCTCGAGCGAGCGGTCGGCGAGGCCGATCACGTAGACGTCGCTCGGCGACGTGGCGGTGTTGAGCGTGAGCGCGAGGCGCTGGCCGTCGGGCGAGAAATCGGCGCCGCCGATCACGCCCACCGGCAGCTCGGGCAGCGGCACCGGCCTGTGGTCGGGCAGGGTGATGACGTGCGCCTTGCCGATGCCGTCCTCGTTGCTCATGTAGGCGAGGTGGCGGCCGTCGTGGGCGATGGTGAAGCCTTCGACGTCCCACGGGATGCCGGCCGACAGCACCTCCAGCTTGCCGCTGCGCGGGTCGTGGTAGCGCAGCCGCAGGAACTCGCTGGGGTGGCCGTCGACCGGTTCGTCGGAGATGAAGTACACGCCGTGCCCATCCGGCGCGAAGGCGAACCCGCCGAAGGCGGCCTTGCCGCCGTCGACCGGGAACAAGGTGAGCTTGCCGCTCGCGACGTCCACCTCGCCCGGATACGACTCGCTGATCGACACGTACTTCATCACCAGCAGGCGCTTGCCGTCGGGCGAGAAATCCAGCGGCGTCCACGAACCGCCTGCCGACAGCAGCAGGCGGTTCTCGCCCTTGCGGGTGTCGCGGATCCACACGTCGCGGTCGGTGCCGTTGCGCGCGGTGCTGGAGAAGGCCATCAGCGAACCGTCGCGGTTGAGCACGGTGCCGCCGTTCTGGCTGCGCTGGCCATCGGTCAGCAGGGTCGTGCTGCGCGTGGGTTCGTCGAACCAGTAGAGCTGGGAGAACTCGTCGCCGCCCTTGTCCTTGGCGAACACGAAGCCGTCGCGCCATGCGCCGGGCGGCGACGCGGTCACGCCGGCCACCGGCTCGGGATAGAACGTGAGTTGCTCGCGCATGCCCATCGGCTGGCATACGCGATGCACCTGGTTGGTCTCGGCGAAGCGGGTGCCGACCAGCACGCAGCCGGCCTGCGTCCAGCCGCTCACGTTGGCGCCGCGCGTGTTCTGGTAGCGGTTGAGCCGGTCGATCAGCTCGGCCGGGATCTCGGGCACGAACTCGGTGGCACGGGTGCCCACCTGCTTGCGTTCAACCGCGTTGCCCTGGGCAAGGGCGGGCAGGCTGCAGGCCAGGGCGAGGCCCAGGGCGAGGGCGGTGGCGGTCGGTCGCATGGGCGGGTCCCCGAGGCAGGTGGTTGCCACAGCCTAGCCCAGGCGCGCCGCCGGGGACTGGTCCAATGGTCACGCCGGCCGGGGTCCGGCCCCATGCCGCCGGGTCGTGTGCGCACGGCAGCCCGCGCCCGCGCCAGCCCGGCAGGGCCGGCGGAACGGGTCAGCCGCGGCGCGCCTGCAGCAGTTCGCGCAGCTCCAGCTTTTCGTCGTCGCTGAGCTCGGCGAGCCGGGATTGCAGCTCCGCGCGCCGCTGCTGGAACGCCAGCGCGTTGAGCTGCGCGATCGCGCCGAGGAAGTCCGCGCGCAGGCCGTCGGTGTCGCCCGGCACCGACTGGCTGGCCAGCTTCTGCAGCGACGCGCCTTCCTCGCGGTCGCCGAAGTGCTCGATCAGTGCGCCGGTGGTGATGTCCGGCCGTGCGTGCACCAGCGCGACCAGATCCACCAGCAGCGGGATGCCCGGCTGCTGCAGCGCCACGAAGCGGTAGGGCGGCTCCAGGTCCAGCGCCAGCGACGGCTGCTGCAGCAGCAGCGTGATCGCCGCGCGCACCAGGCTGCGCTTGGGGGCCGGGACCGCGGCGGCACCGCGCGCACGCTGCGTGGGCACGTGGGTGTCCGGTGCCGCGCTGCGTGCGCCGACGCCGGTCAGCTCGGTGAGGCGCTGGCGCATCAGGTCGCCGAAGGCGCCGTCCGGGATCTGCGCGAGCAGTGGCTTGGCGCGTTCGGCCAGGCGCGCCTTGCCGTCCAGCGTGCCCAGCTGGATGCCTTCGGCCAACGTGTCGAAGAAGAACTGCGACAGCGGCGTGGCCTGCTGCAGGCGCGCGTCGAAACCCGGCGCGCCCTCGTGGCGGACGATGCTGTCCGGGTCCTCGCCGTCGGGCAGGAACAGGAAGAACGCCTGGCGTCCGTCGCGCATGCGCGGCAGCACCGACTCCACCGCCTTCCAGGCCGCCTTGCGCCCCGCCGCATCGCCGTCGAAGCAGAAGTACACGTCCGGCGCGTTGCGGAACAGCAGCTCGGCGTGGTCGGGCGTGGTCGCGGTGCCCAGCGTGGCCACGGCTTCGCTGATGCCGTGGTCGAACAGCGCGATCACGTCCATGTAGCCTTCGACCACGATCAGGCGTTCGATCTTCGAGCGCGCCTGCCGCACCTGCCACAGGCCGTAGAGTTCGCGGCCCTTGTGGAACAGCGCGGTCTCGGGCGAGTTGAGGTACTTGGGGCCGTCGTCCTTCTGCAGCACGCGGCCGCCGAACGCGATCACGCGGCCGCGCCGGTCGTGGATCGGGAACATCACCCGGTCGCGGAACTTGTCGTAGACATGGCCGCGGTCGTTCTTCGAGAACAGGCCGGCGCGGTCGAGCAGTTTCATCCGCCGCTCGTCGGTGCCCAGCGCATCCTTCAGCGCGGAAAACCCGTCCGGCGCATAGCCGAGCGCGAACTGCGCGCGCACCGCCTCGCCGACGCCGCGCCGGTCGAAATACTCGCGCGCCTTGTCGCTCGCGGCCAGTTGCCGCTGGAAGAAACGCGCCGCCGCTTCCAGCGCGTTGAACAGGTCCTTGGTGTCGGGGTTCTCGTTGCGCTGCTGGGTGTCGCGCGGCACTTCCATGCCGGCGCGCTTGGCCAGGTCGTCGACGGCATCGAGGAACTCGAGCCGTTCGTAGTTCATCAGGAACGAGATCGCGGTGCCGTGCGCGCCGCAGCCGAAGCAGTGGTAGAACTGCTTGGTCGGCGACACCGTGAACGACGGCGAGCGTTCGTCGTGGAACGGGCAGCGCGCCGAGTATTCCTTGCCCTGGCGCTTGAGCGGCACGCGCGCGTTGATCACCTCGACGATGTCGGTGCGCGCGAGCAGGTCGTCGATGAAGGCGTCGGGGATGCGCGCCATCTCAGCGCCCCCGGCCCGGGCGCGGCCACGCGCATGCGGCCGCGCCGACGGGAGCCGTCGGCGGCAGGCGGTCGCGGGTGGCGGACGGGAAACGGGCCATGGACGGACAAGCATGCCACGCCGGTCAAGCGCCGGCCCGCCGGCCACGGCGGCGCGCCGGGTCGAGCCGGGCCTCAGGCTGGCGGGCGCGTGCGCATGCGCTCGTCGATCACCGCGGTCAGCAGCGCGCCGACGAAGAACACCACGCTGGCGTAGTAGATCCACACCAGCAGCAGCACCAGCGCCCCCATCGAGCCGTAGGCGCTGCCCGGCGCCGCCTCGGCCAGGTACAGCCCGATCAGCCAGCGGCCGCTGGCGAACAGCACCGAGGTGATCGCACCGCCGAGGAAGGCCTGGCGCCAGGCCACCCGCCGATCCGGCAGGAAGTGGTAGAGGAAGGCGAAGGTGAGCGCGTACAGCAGCAGGGTGGTGGCGTAGCCGATCGCCGGCAGCAGCGAGGGCAGGTGCGCGAAGGTGACCTGCAGGGCCGTGGTGGCCACCATCGACACCACCAGCAGGAAGCCGATCGCCAGCACCACGCCGAGCGAGAACACGCGCTTGCGCAGCCACGCCATCGCGCCGTTGAGGCGCTGCGCGTCGGTGCGGAAGATCAGGTTGAGCGCGCCCTGCAGCTGCGCGAACACGATGGTCGCGCCGATGAACAGCAGCGCCGTGCTCCAGGCGCCGGCCAGCGTGCCGACGCCGGGCTGCTCGGTGGCGTTGCGGATGACGGTGTCGGCCACCGTCGCCGCGCCGTCGCCGGCGAGCACGCCGATCTGGTCGATGAGTGACTGCTGCGCCGGCGGGTACAGCGACGCGGTCAGCCACAGCAGCAGCACCAGCAGCGGCGCCATCGACAGCAGCGCATAGAACGCCAGCGACGCCGCCTGCGTCATCAGGTCGGCTTCGACGAAGCGCTGCACCAGCGCCGCCGGCAGGCTGGCCTGCACGCGCGCCTGCAGGCGTCGGGAGGCGTCCAGGGTCGACTGGAACCGGCGGTTGCGGCCGGGGTCGGGCGGCGGCGATGGCGACATGCTCATGGCGACAGCCTGCCAGAGCGATGTCGGCATCCGGTCAAGGCGCGCCGTCCGGCGGGCCGTCGTCCGGCGGCGTGCCGGCCAGTCGTCGCAGCGCCTCGCCGCTGACGCGCTGCACGGTCCACGCGTCCATGCCGATCGCGCCGAGGCTGCGGTAGAAGCCGATCGCCGGCGCGTTCCAGTCCAGCACCGACCACTCGAAGCGGCCGCAGCCGCGTGCCAGCGCCAGCTGCGCGAGCTGCACCATCAGCCGCTTGCCGATGCCCAGTCCGCGAAACCGCGGCCACACGAACAGGTCCTCGAGGTACAGGCCGGGGCGGGCGAGGAAGGTCGAGTAGTTGTGGAAGAACAGGGCGAAGCCGGCGGCCTCGCCATCGGCCTCGGCGATCAGCACTTCGGCGGCGGGGTGCTTGCCGAACAGCGTCCCGGCCAGCGATGCCGCGTCGGCCTCGCATTCGTGCGCGAGCTGCTCGTACTCGGCGAGGCCGCGCACCAGCGCGAGGATCGCGTCGACGTCGGCGCGGGTCGCGGGGCGGATCGCGATGTCGGCGGCCTTCGCCATGGCGTCGCCCTGGTCGGAGCGAAGCGGACGGGATCAGCCCGCCAGCTTCTGCTTGACCAGCTTCGACACAAGGCCCATGTCGGCCTGGCCGGCCAGTGCCGGCTTGAGCACGCCCATCAGCTTGCCCATGTCGGCCGGGCCGGTGGCGCCGCTGCGCGCGATGGCGTCGTCGATCGCGGCGAGGATCGCGGCCTCGTCGAGCTTGGCCGGCAGGTAGGCCTCGATCACGACGATCTCGGCGCGCTCGATCGCGGCCAGGTCCTCGCGCGCGGCGGCCTCGAACTGGGTCACCGAGTCCTTGCGCTGCTTGACCATCTTCTCGAGCACGGCCAGCACCGCGGCGTCGTCGAGCTCGATGCGCTCGTCGACCTCCTTCTGCTTGATCGCGGCGTTGATCAGGCGGATGACGCCGAGGCGGTCCTTCTCGCCGGCCTTCATCGCGGCCTTCATGTCGTCGGTGAGTTGCTGCTTGAGGGTCATGGGATCGGGTGTCCGGTGGTGGCAACGGGAATCGGCGGGGCGTGGCGCCAGGGGCGGGGAAAGCACGACCCCAGAAACACGAAAAGCCGGCCACGCTCGCGCGTGCCGGCTTTCGGCGAAGCGGCGCGGCTCAGTACAGGCGCTGGCGCTTGGTGACGTCGCGCGAGCTGCGGCGGGCCTGGCGCTTCACGGCGGCGGCGGCCTTGCGCTTGCGCTCCTGGGTCGGCTTTTCGTAGAACTCGCGCTTGCGGGTTTCGGCCAGCACACCCGCCTTCTCGCAGGTGCGCTTGAAACGGCGCAGCGCAAACTCGAAGGGTTCGTTTTCGCGGACTTTGACGCTTGGCATAGGACTCTCGGGTTTCGGGGATCTGCCCGGTCAGGCCGGGCGAGCCGCGTATGATAGCCGCTGGCCTTGCCGCCACGCAACCGGCCCCCACCTTGCCGGGCACGCCCGCCCCCGGCCCGGAGCCCCCATGAAAGTGCTCGGCATCGAATCCAGCTGCGACGAAACCGGGGTGGCCGTCTACGACACCGCCCGCCCCGGCGCCGACGGCCTGCGCGCCCATGCCGTGTACAGCCAGATCGCGCTGCACGCGGAGTACGGCGGGGTGGTGCCCGAGCTGGCCAGCCGCGACCACGTGCGCAAGCTGCTGCCGCTGGTCCGCCAGACGCTGGACGAGGCGGGTCTCAGGATCGATGAGATCGACGGCGTGGCCTACACCGCCGGGCCCGGGCTGGTCGGGGCGCTGCTGGTCGGGGCCGGGGTTGCGCGCTCGCTGGCCTGGGCGCTGGACGTGCCGGCGATCGGCGTGCATCACATGGAAGGCCACCTGCTGGCGCCGCTGATGGAGGACGATCCGGTGCACGGCCGGCCCGAGCCGCCGTTCGTGGCCCTGCTGGTGTCCGGTGGGCATACCCAGCTGATCGCGGTGGACGGCATCGGTCGCTACCGGCTGCTGGGCGAGACGCTGGACGACGCCGCGGGCGAAGCCTTCGACAAGACCGCCAAGCTGATGGGCCTGCCCTATCCCGGCGGGCCGCAGCTGGCGGCGCTGGCCGAGCAGGGGACGCCGGGGCGATTCAGGTTCGCGCGCCCGATGACCGACCGCCCCGGGCTGGACTTCAGCTTCAGCGGGCTCAAGACCCAGGTGCTGCTGGCCTGGCGGCAGTCCGACCAGTCGGCGCAGACGAAAGCCGACATCGCCCGCGGCTTCGAGGACGCGGTGGTCGACACCCTGGCGATCAAGTGCGAACGCGCGCTCGATGCGGCCGGCTGCGACGTGATCGTGGTGTCGGGCGGCGTCGGCGCGAACAAGCGCTTGCGCGCCCGCCTGCAGGCCATGGCGGCGCAGCGGGGCGGCCGCGCCTGCTTCCCGCGGCCGTCGCTGTGCACCGACAACGGCGCCATGATCGCCTTCGCCGGCGCGTTGCGGCTGCAGGCCGGGCAACGCTCGGACGCCGCGGTGCACGTGGTACCGCGCTGGGACATGGCCAGCCTGCCGGCGGTGGCCGCCGACCGGGAATCGGGCGCGGGGAATCGGGAGTCGTGACAGGCCGCGGCGGCATTGCCTTTACCATTGCCGATTCCCGGCTTTCCAATCCCGGCTCGTCATGGACCACGTCTTCATCGAAGGCCTCGAGATCGAGGCGCTGATCGGCATCTACGACTGGGAGCGGCGCATCCGCCAGCCGCTGCTGTTCGACCTGGAGATGGCGTTCGACAACCGTGTGCCCGCGGCCCGCGACGACATTGCGCTGACGCTCGACTACAAGGCCGTGAGCAAGCGCCTGATCGAATACGTCACCGCCTCCGAGTTCGGCCTCGTGGAAACGCTCGCCGAGCGCTGCGCGGAGATCGTGATGAACGAGTTCAAGGTCGAGCGGGTACGATTGAAGCTGAGCAAGCCAGGTGCGGTGCGCGGTGCGCGCGCGGTCGGCGTGTTCATCGAACGTGCACGCACGCCACACGGGAACGGGTAGTTGCAGGAACAGCTGGAAAACATCCGCGCGGCGCTCGCGCCGTATCCATGGGCCTACACCGCGACGGTGATCGCCGCGCTGCTGCTGGCGGCGTGGCTGGCGAACTGGCTGACCAAGCGCGTGCTGCTGCGCGGGCTCAAGCGTGCCCTGCGGGCCTCGCCGCTGGGCGGCGCCGCGCACGACCACGAGGTGAAGCTGCGCGTGATCCCGCGCCTGGCCAACGTGGTGCCGGCGCTGGTGGTCGCGGCCGGCGTGGCCGTGGTGCCCGACCTGCCGGAGCAGGTGGTCACCGTGGTCCGCGCACTGTGCCAGGCCTTCATCGTGCTCACCCTGGTGCTGTCGGTCTCGCGCGCGCTGGACCTGGTCAACCTGGTCTACGAGCGCCGCCCCGACGCGCGCAACAAGCCGATCAAGGGCTACCTGCAGGTGGCCAAGATCATCCTGTTCGTGCTCGCCGGGATCTCGATCGTCGCGACCCTGATCGGCGCGCAGTTCCTGCACATCCTCACCGGCCTCGGCGCCGCGACCGCGGTGCTGATGCTGATCTTCCAGGACACCATCCTGTCGCTGGTGGCCAGCGTGCAGATCAGCAACGACGGCCGCGTGCGCATCGGCGACTGGATCGAGATGCCCTCGCAGAACGCCGACGGCGACGTCATCGACATCGCGCTGCATACGGTGACGGTGCAGAACTGGGACCGGACCATCACCACCGTGCCCACCAAGAAGCTGATCAGCGATTCGTTCAAGAACTGGCGCGGCATGAGCGAGTCGGGCGGGCGCCGGATCAAGCGCGCGCTGTACCTGGACCAGCATGCGGTGCGCTTCCTGTCCGACGACGAAGTGGCGCGGCTGCACCGCATCGCCCTGATCGACGGCTACCTCGACGGCAAGCAGCGCGAGATCGGCGAGTGGAACGCGCGGCTGGCGGCGCACGGCGACGAGGCGGTGAACCAGCGCCGGGTCACCAACCTCGGCACGTACCGCGCGTACGTCGAGCACTACCTGCGCCGGCATCCGGGCATCCGCCAGGACATGACCCTGCTGGTGCGCCAGCTGCAGCCGACCGCGGAAGGCCTGCCGCTGGAGGTGTACTGCTTCAGCAACGACGTGCGCTGGGCGTTCTACGAGGGCATCCAGTCGGACATCTTCGACCACCTGCTGGCGATCCTGCCGGAGTTCGGGCTGAAGGTGTTCCAGGGCAGCAGCGACGCGCCGCTGGACGTGAACCTGCGGCGCATCGACCCGCCGGACCGAGCTGGCGACGACTGATCCGGCGCGGGCGACGGCACTCGCCCGCGCGCGACCGGATGCGCCATCATGTGCGCCCCGGAGCGCGCCATGCCCACCGCCCACCTCAGCCTCGGCAGCAACCTCGACCCCGAACGCCACCTGCGCGTGGCGATCGACGCGCTGCGCGCACGCTTCGACGCGGTGCGCGTGTCGACCGTGTACCGCTTCCCCGCGGTGGGTTACGACGGCGCCGACTTCCTCAATGCCGCCGCGTCGATCCAGACCGACCTGTCGCCGCAGGCGCTCAACGCCTGGCTGCATGCGCTGGAAGACGCGCACGGGCGCGACCGCAGCGGCCCGCGTTACAGCGACCGCACGCTCGACATCGACATCGTGCTCTACGACGACCTCGTTGCCGAGGGTAATGGCCACCCCGGACCAGGTCCGGGGCCGGTTCTGCGCATCCCGCGCGAGGAACTGCGCCACGCCTTCGTGCTGAAGCCGCTGGCGGAAATCGCGCCCGGCGCGATGCACCCGATCGAGCGTCAGACGATCGCCGCGCTATGGCGGGCCCATCCCGACCATGACCGGCCGTTCGCGACGGTCCCGCTCGTCCCGTCCGTCCAGACCGTGCCCTGATCCCCGCGAAGGAGCCGCCCCATGCAACGACGCCATTTCCTCAAGACCACCGCCGCACTGTCGCTGGCCGCGGCGGCGCCCTGGGTGTCCGCGCTGGGCAGGCCGCGCGAACGCCTGCGGGTGGGCGTGCTGGGCACCGGCATGCGCGGGCAGGTGCTGCTGTCGGAACTGCTCAAGCAGGAGGGCATCGACGTTGCCGCGCTGTGCGACATCGAGCGCTTCATGCTCGACCGCGCGCTGAAGCAGCTGTCCGATGCCGGACGTCCCGCGCCGGTGGTGTTCACCGGCCGCGACGACGCCTGGCGCGCGATGCTGGCCGATGCCAGGCTCGACGCGGTGCTGATCGCCACGCCCTGGGAACTGCACGCGCCGCAGGCGATCGCGGCGATGGAGGCGAAGGTCGCGGTCGGCTGCGAGGTCGTGGCCGGCATCACCCTGCAGGATCACTGGGACGTATTGCGCGCGCAGCAGCGCACCGGCACGCCCTACATGCTGCTGGAGAACGTGTGTTACCGGCGCGACGTGCTGGCCGTGCTGGGCATGGTGCGCCAGGGCCTCTTCGGGGAGCTGGTGCACGTGGAAGGCGGCTACGAGCACGACCTGCGCGAGGTCAAGTTCAACGCCGGCGTGCCCGGCCAGGCCTATGGCGGCGGCGTGGAGTTCGGCGACAAGGGTTGGTCGGAGGCGAAGTGGCGCACGCCGCATTCGGTGCGCCGCAACGGCGAGCTGTACCCCAGCCACGGCATCGGCCCGTGCGCGCACTGGCTCGACATCCACCGCGGCAACCGTTTCACGCGCCTGACCAGCTACGCCAGCAAGGCGCGCGGCCTGCACGAGCATGTGGTCAGGCACGGCGGCGCCGGGCACCCCAACGCGAAGGTCGCCTTCGCGCTCGGCGACGTGGTGACCACCCAGATCGCCTGCGAGCGCGGCGAGACGGTGCTGCTGACGCACGACACCTCGCTGCCGCGCCCGTACTCGCTCGGCTTCCGGGTGCAGGGCACCGGCGGCATCTGGATGGACCTCAACCAGTCGATCTACCTCGAAGGCAAGAGCCCCGAGGCGCATCGCTGGGAGCCGGCACAGGCCTGGCTCGAGCGCAACGACCACCCGTTGTGGCGCCGCCTGGGCGAACGCGCGGCCGGCGGTGGCCACGGCGGCATGGATTTCTTCGTGGTGCATGCGTTCGTCGAGGCGCTCAAGGCCGGTGCGCCGATGCCGATCGACATTTACGATGCCGTCGCCTGGAGCGCGATCACGCCGCTGTCGGAGCAGTCGATCGCCGACGAGAACCGCACGCTCGCGTTCCCGGACTTCACCGAAGGTGGATGGAAGGACCGCAAGCGCGACTTCGCGCTGGACGACCGCTACTGAGGGAACGGCCGGCCCTCGCGCGTGTCATCCCGAACGCAGCGGGGGATCTGCCGGTCTTCCGCGAAGCACCCAGGGTAGATCCCCCGCTGCGCTCGGGATGACCGCAAGGAGCCGGGGGACTCGCCTGTCACATCCCGCGCCCGCGCCACGTCGAGCAGGTGACATTCGTCAATGGCCGGCGCCGGTGGCGCGCAGGCAAGATGGCGGACATCCACAGGAGGCGATGCCATGTTCGACAAGCTCTCGCGCAGTTGGGACCTGGTCAAGGCCAGCGCTTCGGTGCTGCGCTCGGACAAGGAGCTGATGCTGTTCCCGGTGATCTCCGGGCTGGTCACGCTGGTGGTGCTGGCCACCTTCCTGGTGCCGATGTTCGCGCTGCGCATCTTCGCCGACGGCATCGGCCTGGGCGGCGCGGTGTTCGGCTTCCTGTTCTACTTCGTGCAGTACAGCGTGGTGATCTTCTTCAACTGCGCGCTGGTGGGCGCGGCGATGATCCGCCTCGACGGCGGCGACCCGACGCTGGCCGACGGCTTCAACGCGGCGAAGTCGCGCATTCCGTCGATCCTCGGCTATGCCGCGATCGCGGCCACCGTCGGCGTGCTGCTGCAGGGCATGAAGGGCAAGGACAACGTGCTGGCGCGCATCCTCGGCAGCGTGCTCGGCGCGGCGTGGACGCTGGCCACCTTCCTGGTGGTGCCGGTGCTGGTCTCGCGCAACGTCGGCCCGATCGACGCGCTGAAGCAGAGCGTCGGCCTGCTCAAGCGCACCTGGGGCGAGAACGCGGTCGGCCAGGTCGGCATCGGCGCTGCGTTCGGCCTGCTGACCGCGATCGTGGCCGTCGTCGGTGTCGGCCTGGCGGTGCTGGCCGCGCAGGCGTCCCTGCCGCTGGCGATCGCGATCGGCGCCGTCGTGGCGCTGGCGTTGCTGCTGCTGGCGATCTACCAGGCCGCGCTCAGCGGCATCTACTCCGCGGCGCTGTATCGCTACGCGGTCTCGCACGAGACCCCGGACGCGTTCCGCGGCACGGATCTCGCACGCGCGTTCCTGCCGAAGCGGCATTGAACGACATTCCTCGTCGTTGTCCTTCTCCCGTTGCACGGAAGCAAGGTGGCGCGAAGCACCGGATGAGGGCGCTTTCCGCAGCTTTGGCATCCCCCCTCCGCCCTTCAGGCACCTTCCCCCGTGGAACGGGGGAAGGGAAGTCCATCGATCTAGAGCGGCGAGCGCCCGCCGTCGACGGCGATGACCGCGCCGGTGGTGTAAGCCGCGTCGCGCAGCAGCCACAGTGCGGTCTCGGCGATCTCCTCGGGCGTGCCGGTGCGCGCCAGCGCGGTGTGCGCGAGGATCCGGGCCTGCTGCACGGCGTCACCGCCGGCCTCGGGCCAGAGGATCGCGCCGGGCGCGATCGCGTTGACCCGCACCTCCGGCGCCAGCGCCACCGCCAGTGCGCGTGTCATCGCCTCCAGCGCGCCCTTGCTGGTGGCGTAGGCGGACAGGTCGGCGCGGGGCTGGCGCGCGTAGACGTCGGACAGGTTCAGGATCGCGCCGCGCGCGGCCTTCAGGTGCGGGGCCGCCGCCTGCGACAGGAAGAACGGCGCGCGCACGTTGGCGGCGAACAGCGCGTCGAACTGCGCGGGCGTCACGCTGCCGAACGACGTCGGGAAGAAGGCCGCGGCGTTGTTGACCAGCGCGTCCAGCCGCCCGAAGCGGCCGATCGTCTTCGCCACCAGTTCCGGCAGCCGGTCGAACTGGGCCAGGTCGGCCTGCAGCACGCGCGTGCTCCCGGCGCGCGCGGCCTCCAGCTCGGCGGCGAGCGCGTCCGCCTGCGCGCGCGAGGCATGGCAGTGCAGGGCCACGTCGTAACCCGCGGCGTGCAGGCGCCGCGCGATCGCGGCGCCGAGCCGGCGCGCCGCGCCGGTGACGAGCGCGACCGGAGGGGTGGCTGGCATCGATGGCTCCCGATTCCCGTTATCCTGTGCATTGTCGTCGTTCCCCGTGCCGATGTCCGGATTTCCCTTGCAAGACGAAGCCGCCGCGCACAGCGCGCGCCTGCATGCGCTGGTGGCCGCGCAGATTGCCGCCGCGGGCGGGGCGCTGCCGTTCTGGCGCTTCATGGAACTGGCGCTGTACGCGCCGGGACTGGGCTATTACAGCGCCGGCGCCGCCAAGTTCGGCCCGGCGGGCGATTTCGTCACCGCGCCCGAACTCGGCCCGCTGTTCGCCGAGTGCGTGGCCACGGCGGCCGCGCCGGTGATCGGCCAGATCGGCGAGGACGCGCGCGTGCTGGAGATCGGCGCCGGCAGCGGCCGCTTCGCCGAATACGCGATCAAGCAGCTGATGTGGCTTGATGCCATGCCCGCGCGCTACGCCATCCTCGAGCCCAGCGCCGACCTGCGCGAGCGCCAGCGCGAACACCTGCGGCAGCGGTTGACGCCGCCCGTGTTCGATCGCGTCGAATGGCTGGACGGTCCGATGCCGGACGACTGGAACGGCGTGCTGTTCGCCAACGAGGTGGTCGACGCGCTGCCCACGCCGCGCTTCACGATCCGCGACGGCGAGGTGTTCGAGGAGCACGTCGCGCTCGACGGCGACCGCTTCGTGCGCGCCGACCGGCCGGCCGACGCGTTGCTGGCGGCGGCGGTGCGCCATGTCGAGCGCCAGCTCGACGCGCCGTTCGCCGACGGCTACCGCTCCGAGCTGCTGCCGCACCTGCCGTACTGGGTGCAGGCGGTCGCGGGCGGGCTCAAGGCCGGTGCGATGCTGTTCGTCGACTACGGCCATCCGCGCCGCGAGTACTACGATCCACGTCGCCGCGACGGTACGCTGCGCGCGTTCTTCCGGCACCACGTGAGCGACGACGTGTTCGCGCACGTGGGCCTGCAGGACCTCACCGCGTCGGTCGACTTCACCGCGCTGGCCGAAGCCGGTACCGGCGCCGGCTTCGATCTCGCCGGCTACTGTTCGCAGGCGGCGTTCCTGGTCGGCAACGGCCTGGAGCAGCGCCTGGCCGAGCATGAGTCGCGCGCCGCCGACGAGGCCGCGCGCTACGCGCTGCGCCAGCAGGTCAAGCAGCTCACGCATCCCGACGGCATGGGCGAGCGCTTCCAGGCGATGGGCTTCGCGCGCGACGTCGAGTTCGGCACGGCCTTCCTCGCAGGCGACCTGGCCTACCGCCTGTGATCCGCTATCGCCCCGGCCGCTCGCTCAAGCCGTTCCGGCACACATGGCTGTGGTGCCTGCTGTGGTGCCTGGGCATCGCCGGGCTGGTGGTGCTGTCGCTGATGCCGGGGCCGCCGATGCCGGATTTCGAGGACAGCGACAAGGTCGGGCACTTCCTCGCCTACGGCCTGCTTGCCGCCGGCGCCGTGCAGCTGTACGGGCGCTGGAGCGCGCTGCTGGGTGCCGGCATCGCGCTGGTGCTGCTCGGCATCGGCCTGGAGTACGCGCAGGGCGCGTTCACGGACGATCGCGTGCTCGACGCGCGCGATGCGCTCGCCAACACCATCGGCGTGATCGCCGGGCTCGCCACGCAACTCACGCCGCTGCGCGACCTGCTGCTGCGCCTCGACGGCGGGCGCGACCGCAGGCGCTAGCGTCGGCGGCGTCGATCCTTCCGGGGGCGGGCGAGGGTCGGGCCGCGCGCGGAAGCATGCAGCCGGGCGTTCAGCGCGGCACGAGCGTGACGCGATCAAGCACCCACATCGCCGGCCGCGTGTCGCCGGTGGCGACGAAGCACAGGTCGCTGCGGCCGGCGGCATCGGCCAACGGCACGTCGATGTCGACGAAGCCGTCGTCGCCGGTCTTCGCCGGCAGCGGCACGCGCGCAACCGTGGCGCCTGCGCAACCACCCGACTGCACCCACAGTTCGCCATGTCGCGTTTGGGCTGGCGTGAACCCGCGTGCCGGCTCGTCGTGGGCGAGCTGGAAAGAGTAGGGCAGGCGGCCCAGCCGCACCTTCAGCGACGCGATGCCCGCCAGGTCCGCCTGTGGCCACAGCCAGCACGGATGGAAGATGGTCACGTTGTAGAGCGCGCGCTCGCCGTCGGCGGGGCCGTCGTCCTCCAGGCGCAGCAGCAGGCGGCCGGTCTCCGGGCACGTGGACAGCTGTTCGTCGCTGCGCGCCAGCAGGCCCGCGGCATCGAAGGCATGGTGCGAGGCCGGTGCCAGCGCGGTGCTGCCCGCGAACGCCGCCGCGCGCACGTCCACCGGCAGCGCGCTGTCGAACGGCGCCGCGTACAGCGCCGAATCGGCGTCCGGTTCGCGGCCGTCGGTGGTGTAGCGGATGGCGTAGCCGAGCGGATTCTCCAGCGTGATCGTCGCGCGACCGGCGTTGCGGTCGTCCTGCGCGGTGGCCAGCACCTCGAACGGCGTGTCGGCGTAGTCGATGCCGAGCGCGCGGTAGCGCGCCAGTTGCGCCGGCAGGCGTGCCAGCAGGCTGGCGTAGTCCTTGCGCATCGCCGGCGACCACGCGCTTTCCGCCAGCGCGGCCATGCGCGGGAAGATCGCGTGCTGCATGTGCGGCCAGGTGCGCATGTGTTCGGTCCACACGTTCGCCTGCACGCCCAGGACATGCTGTTGCTGGGCGGGCGTGAGCACCGCCGGCACCGGCTCGAAGTCGTACACCGTCTGCAGCGTCACCAGCGACGGCCGCCCCGGCGGCTCGTTCGGCGATGCCGTCTGCAGGTAGTCGAGGTAGAGCTTGTCGGATGGCGCCATCACCACGTCGTGCCCGGACCGTGCCGCGGCGATGCCGCCCTCGGTGCCGCGCCAGGACATCACCGTCGCCGCCGGCGGCAGTCCGCCGTCGAGGATCTCGTCCCAGCCCAGCAGGCGCCGGCCCTTGCCGGACAGGTAGGCATCGATGCGCTTGATGAACCAGCCCTGCAGCGCGGTTTCGTCGGCGATGCCCAGCGCCTTCATCCGCGCCTGCACCTTCGGCGACGCCTGCCACTGGTCCTTGACCGCCTCGTCGCCGCCGATGTGGATGTACTGCGACGGGAACAGCGCGAGGATCTCGTCGAGCACCCCCTCGATGAAGGTGAAGGTGTCGTCGTCGACGTTGAACAGGTAGGGGTGCACGCCCCATTCGTTCGACACCCGCGGCGCGTTGCCGAGCGAGCCGTACTGCGGGTACGCCGCGACCACCGACTGCACGTGGCCGGGCATGTCGAACTCGGGCACCACGGTGATGTGGCGCTGCGCGGCGTGCCTGACGATGTCGCGGATCTGGTCCTGGGTGTAGTAGCCGCAGTACGGACGCGGCGTGCCGGTCGCCGGATCGATCCCCGCCTCGCCTGCCGGAACGCGGCAACCGCCGACCTCGGCGAGCCTGGGGTAGCGCTTGATCTCGATGCGCCAGCCCTGGTCATCGGTGAGATGCCAATGGAAGACGTTGAGCTTGTGCAACGCCATCGCATCGAGCAGCTGCTTGATCTCGTCCACGGACTGGACGTGGCGCGCCGAGTCCAGCATCAGGCCGCGCCAGGGGAAGCGCGGCATGTCCTCGATGCGCAGCGCGGGGATGCGCACGGCCTGGCCCTCGGCCGAGGACAGCAGCTGCCACAGCGTGACCGCGCCGTAGAACAGGCCGCGCTCGTCGGACGACGCCACGCGCACGCCGTCCGGCGACACCTCCAGCACGTAGCCCTCCGGCGCGCCGGACAGGACGTTGCGGTCGAGCGCGAACACGATGCCGGCGGCGTCTCCGGCACCGGCGATGGCCGGGGTGATGCCGTTGGTCTTCACCACCAGCGCCGCGAACGTGTCCGCGACGCGACGCGCGGCGTCGCCCTCGGCGCGTACGCGCGTACCGGCCTCGAAGCGGAAGCTGCCTTCGCGCGGCAGCAGTTCGGCCGGCACCGGGATCAGTGCCGGCCTGGCCACGGCTTCGGCCGCGGTCGGGGGCGGCGCGTCGGCGGGCGGCCGCGTGCACGCGGCCAGCACGGTGGTGAAGCAGGCGGTTGCAAAGCAGGCCACCAGCAGCCGTCGGCCCAGGCAGGGGGGTCGGGTCATGTCGTGTTCCTCGCGTCGACACCGGAAGATAGCGAAAAAAAACGGGCCCGGACGAATCCAGGCCCGCGGAGGAAACCACCAATGCCGGGGTTCAGAACTTGAAGCGGAAGTTCAGGTAGTACTGCCTGCCGTTCTCGTAGATCGAGCGCGGCTGGTCGCGGTTGGCCGCGTAGTACTTCAGCTTGGGCTGGTTGAGGTTGAGGCCGTCGAGCGTGATCGACATCCATTCGGTGGCCTTGAAGCCCAGCGACGCGGACAGCACGCTGGTGTCGTCCTGGTAGAAGGCGGTCAGGCGGTCGAGACCGCTGTAGAACGACGAACGGGCGGTGTAGTTCACCCGCGCGTTGAAGCGGTCATTCTCGAAGTAGGCGCCGATGTTGTAGGTGTTGCGCGAGGTGCCCACCAGGTCGCCGCCGTCGTCGTCCTCGGCATCGGCGTAGGTGTAGTTGGCGTTGATGCCGAAATGTTCGCCGATGGGCTGCTCGTAGGTCAGCTCGACGCCCTTGACCTTGCCGTTGGTGTTCACGGGCACGGTCAGCACGTAGTCCGCCAGGTAGCCCTGTGGCGTGGTGGTGCTGTAGGTCATGTACTGCTGGGTGACGCGGCCGTAGGCCACGTAGTTCTTCAGGTCCATGTAGAACAGGCTGGCCGCCAGCAGCGCGCGCGGCGCGAAGTACCACTCCAGCGAGGTGTCGAAGTTGGTCGAGAGGATTGGCTCGAGGTCGGGGTTGCCGCCGGTACCGCCACCGACGCCGCCGTCGGTCGCGGGCGGGCTCAGCGAGATCGCACCGGCCAGGGCCGAGTAGTCGGGCCGGGTCATGGTGCGCGAGACCGCGAAGCGTGCGACCAGGTCGTCGCTGAGCTCCAGCTTGAGGTTGGCGCTGGGCAGCACGTCGTTGTAGGTGTGGTTGGTGACGACCGGCAGGTAGGGGCCGAAGTCGGAGCCGGTGATCGCGTCGGGGTTGCCGGTGCCGGAGACGTTGTTGCGCACGTGCAGGCGCGTGCGCACGAAGCGCACGCCGACGTTCGCGTTCCAGCGTTCGCCCTCGAGGTTGAGCTGGGCGTAGGCGGCGCTGTTCTTTTCTTCCAGGCCGTACAGGCCGGCCCAGTCGGTGCGCGTGGACGGATCGCGGGTGGCGTACAGCGCGTTGTACTCGGCCAGCTGTTCCGGCGTGAAGTACCAGATGTCGCGCGGGAAATTGCCGCCGAGGCCGCCGCCGAAGTCGCCGGGGTAGTGCTGGAAGCTGGTCGGCAGCGTGGTCAGGTCGTAGGGCGAGGTGGCGCCGGGCGTCGCGCACGGCGGCCAGAATGCCCAGGCGAACGGCGACCAGCTGCCATCGGGATTGCGGCAGCCCGGGCCCTGCGCGGTGGCGGTGTTGGATTCACGCGAATGTTCGGCATGGCGCACGCCGAACTGCAGGGAGGACATCACGCCGGCGTCGATGAAGTACTCGCCGTCGAGCTGGGCCCAGTCCTCCTTGTCCTCCACGCGCACGTCCTGGTAGCCGAAGATCCAGCCGAAATCCATCTGCGACAGCACCGGCGAGGAATGCGTGCCGCCGAGCGACCAGTCCGCGGCGCCGACGCCGTTGAGCCGCCAGCCGCCGCCCTGGCCGACGCCGGTGACCGCCTCGTAGACGTCCTGCGTCGGCGTCTTGCCGGTGCCGCTGGACGTGCCCAGCTGCACCTCCAGGGTCAGCGCGTCGTTGACGTTCCAGTCCGCGTCGAAGGTCACGTAGCGTGAGTCCGCGCTCGAATCCGGGCGCGAGATCATGTCGTAGATGCCGTAGAACCTGCCAGGCTCCGGCGAGAAGTTCGCCTGCACCAGGGTGTTGTTGCGGACCACGTAGCCGGCATCGGGCGCCTGGCCGTTGCCCTGCGCGAGGAAGCGCGTCACCCACAGCATGTAGTTGCGGTTGTAGTTCTCCGCCTTCTGGTTCGAGCTGAAGGCGTTGAGCGACACGCTGAGGTTGTCGCTGGGCTTGGCCTGGATCTCGATCAGGCCGCCGGTGCGCTTGCGCGTCTGCTCGAAGAAGGCCGAGCCGATCAGCGTGGGGTACCACACGCCGACGAGGTCCGGGTTGCTCGTGGACACGGCCGTCGGCGTCACGCCGTCCGCCTGGAAGGCATTGATCTGCTCGTAGCCCAGCAGTTCCTGGCCGTCGCGGCGCAGGCTGCGTTCCTCGGAGAAGGCCTGCACCAGCACGCCGAAGGTGCTGGCCTCGTTCTTCCAGTTGAACAGGCCGCTGAACTGCGGTTCGGTCTTGCCCGGCAGGTCGGAATGCACCGCGCCGATCGACAGTTCGCCGGTGAGGTGCTCGGCGAACTCCAGCGGGCGACGGGTGATGATGTCGACCGAGCCTGCAACGCCGCCCTCGACCAGGCTGGCCTGCGAGGTCTTGTGGACCACGATCTGGCTGACCAGTTCCGACGGCAACAGGGTGTAGCTCACGCTGCGGCCCACGGTGCCGGTCTGGTTGAGCACGAACCAGTCGCCTGAGGCGATGTTGTGGCCGTTGAACAGCGTCTGCGTGAGGCTGGGATTGGTGCCGCGCATCGACACGCGGTCGTTCTCGTCGAAACCGCCCTCGTTGGCGCCCGCGGAGCTGACGGTCACGCCGGAGATGCGCTGCAGCGAGTCGGCGATGTTCTTGTCGGGCATCTTGCCGATGTCCTCGGCGGTGACCACCTCGACGTGGCTGCGCGCCTCGCGCTTGACGTCAAGCGATTTCTCGACGCTGCCGCGGATGCCGGTGACCACGACGACATCGAGGTCGGTGGCGGCCGGCGGCGTGGCGGCATCCTGCGCGTGCGCGTGCACGCTGGCGCCGAGGCACACGGCGATCGCGGCCGAGAGCATGGATTTACGGTGTCTCATGGCGGTTCTCTCCATCACGGAATTGAAGTGGCGCTCGCCGTGTTCGGCGCGTGCGGCAGGCTGTGGCGGTGTCGCGGGGCGGGCATCCATTCACTCGTTGAACTGCTTGTGTAGGCCGAGGTACCAGCCGGCGGCGCCGATGACGCCCAGCTGCCCGTGCTCGACCAGCGTCACGGGGATGCGTTCGAGCGCGCCGCGCATCGGTCCCTTGTCGAGGAACCGCGGCACGAACGCGCTGCGGGGGAGGAACTCGCGGATCTGCGGCAGCACGCCGCCGGCGAGGTAGACGCCGCCATGCGCGCCGTACAGCAGCGCCATGTCGCCGATCGCGGAGCCGAGCAGGCCGCAGAACAGGTCGAGCGCGTCGCGCGCGAGCGCGTCGTCGCCGGCCAGTGCCGCGGCGCTGATGGCGTCCGGGCTCGGCAACGGCGCCGGTAAGTCGCGCAGGCGCGCGAGGGTGGCGTACAGCCGCGCCAGACCGGGGCCGGACAGCGCGTGCTCCATCGCCACGTGTGCCGCCGGGTCGCCGTCGCCGCGCAGTGCGCGCAGCACCGCGATCTCCAGGTCGGTCGACACCGGCAGCGCGGCCTGCCCGGCTTCGGTGGTCAGCACCACGGCGCCGTCGCCGGCGGGGATGCGCACCGCGGCGCCGAGCCCGGTACCGGGGCCCACCACCAGGGTCGGCCCGCGTGGCGCGCGCGCCGGGCCGGACAGGCGCGCCAGCGAATGCGCGTCGAGGTCGGCCACGGCGTAGGCCACGGCTTCGAAGTCGTTGACCAGGCGCAGGTCGTCGAAGCCCAGCTGGCCGGCGATGCGCGCCGCCGACACCGGCCAGGGCAGGTTGACGCTGAGCAGGGTGCCGTCTTCCAGCGCGTGCCCGGCGCAGGCGATGACGCCGCGGCGCACGCCCTGCACGCCGGGCGTGGTCGCCAGGTAGTGCGCGATCACGTCGGCCAGCCCGGGGAAGTCGCGGCAGGCGAACTTGCGGTAGTCGTGCACCTGCGCCGGGTGGTCGCCGGCGACCCGCCCGATGCGCACGTGGGTCCCGCCGACGTCGGCCGCGATGAACGGCGCACGGGCCGGGCGGCCCGGGGCGATCGGCAGGGGACTGGTCGTTGCGCCCACGCTGGCTCCTGCATCCCGCCGCGCACGGTGCGGCGCGGCATGGGCCGAGTGTTGGAATACGTTGACAACGATGTCAAGAACAATCTTGCCGCGCGGTCGGCGCCGGCTTGAAATGCGTAGTATTTGCAACAAAGACCGGCAGTATCGAGCGATTAAACCCATCAATAACGACAATAAGCCGGCATGTCCGTCCATGTCCTGTGCGTGTCGTCACGACATATGCTGCAGGACAACAGGCTTGCAACGGGCGTGGAAGCGCCCTGTCCGGACCGATCCGGTGGCAATGCCGGGTGAAGTATGACAACGTTGGTCCTGATGTCCGCATCGCCGGACAAGAGGCGTCAGGAGGCAGGGGCATGAGCGACGAGCAGGCCGGTCCACGCAAGCCGACCATCCGCACCGTGGCCGAGCGCGCCGGCGTGTCGCTCAAGACCGTCTCGCGCGTGATCAACAACGAACCGTCGGTGCTGCCGGCCACCCGCGCGCGCGTGCTGCAGACGATCGCGGACCTCGACTACGAGCCGGACCCCTCCGCGCGCAACCTGCGCAGCTCCAGCGCCTACGTGATCGGCCTGGTCTACGACAATCCCAACCCGTACCACATCATCGGCCTGCAGAACGGCGTGCTCGCCGCGTGCCGCGAAACCGGCTTCGGCCTGCAGATCCATCCCTGCGACGCCACCTCGCCGCTGCTGGGCGAGGAACTGGTCGAACTGGTGCAGCGTTCGCGCCTGGCCGGGCTGGTGCTGACCGCGCCGATGTCGGAGAACGCCGCCCTGATCGCGGCGCTGGAACAGGCCGGCGTGCGCGCCACGCGCATCATCGCCGCCGCCGCCGATCCGCAGGACGGGCCGCCGTGCGTGTTCGTCGACGATCGCGACGCCGCCTACGAGATCACCGAGCACCTCATCCAGTTGGGCCACCAGCGCATCGGCTTCCTCTGGGGCGGGCAGGAGCATCGCTCCAGCTCCGAGCGCTACCTCGGCTACGAACAGGCGCTGAAGGACTACGGCGTCACCCTCGACAAGCACCTCGTGGTGCCGGGCGACTACACCTTCGACGACGGCTTCCGCGGCGCGCGTCGCCTGCTCGCGCTGCGCGACCCGCCGACCGCGATCTTCGGCTCCAACGACGAGATCGCCGCCGGTGTGCTCGCCGCCGCCAAGTCGGCCGGCATGAACGTGCCCTACGACCTGTCGATCGCCGGCTTCGAGGACAGTCCGTTCTCGCGCCAGTCGTGGCCGGCGCTGACCACCGCCAAGCAGGCCACCGAGGACATCGCGCGGCAGGCGGCGCGCATGCTGATCGCCGGCCTGCGCCAGGACGCCAGCGCCGCCGCGCACAACCAGGGCTTCGTGCCGCAACTCGTCGTGCGTGGTTCGACCGCGCCGGTGCGCCCGCGATCCCCGCCACCCCAGGCAGAGGCATGAACCGCATGAGCGTGGACGCGATCCCGCACGACCGCGCCGCATCGACGTGGATGTTCCGCGAAGCCGCCGACGCCGCCGACGTGGTGGCGCGCCAGTTCGCCGCCAACCACGACGTCCTGTCGGCGCTCGCCGCCGACCTGCGTCGGCGCCCGCCGCCGTTCGTCGCCACCTGCGCGCGCGGCAGTTCCGACCACGCCGCCACCTATGCGAAGGCGCTGTTCGAGACGCGATTGGGCGTGGTGACGGCCTCGGTGTCGCCCTCGGTCGGTTCGGTGTACGGCGTGCGCCAGCAGCTGCGCGATGCGCTGTTCATCGCCGTCTCCCAATCCGGCAAGAGCCCCGACCTGCTGCGCAACACCGAAGCCGCGCGCGAGGCCGGCGCGCGCGTCGTGGCGCTGGTCAACGTCGCCGATTCGCCGCTGGCGGCGCTGGCCGACGTGGTGGTGCCGCTGCACGCCGGTCCCGAGCGCAGCGTGGCCGCGACCAAGAGCTACCTTGCCTCGCTGTCGGCATTGCTGCAGCTGGCCACGCTGTGGTCCGGCGACACCGTGCTGGCGCGCGCGCTGGATGCGCTGCCCGACGCGCTGCGCGCGGCATGGCGCTGCGACTGGTCGTCGCTGGAGGAAGGCCTGGTGCCGGCGCACAACCTGTTCGTGCTCGGCCGCGGCCTCGGCCTCGGCGCGGCGCAGGAAGCCGCGCTGAAGTTCAAGGAGACCTGCGGCCTGCACGCCGAGGCCTACAGCGCCGCGGAAGTGAAGCACGGCCCGATGGCGCTGGTGGGGCCCGGTTTCCCGGTGCTGATCTTCGCGCAACCCGACGAGACCGAGGCCGGTACGCTGGCGCTGGCCGACGAGTTCCGCGCACGCGGCGCGCGCGTGTGGCTGGCGGCGCGCCACGCCGGCGCCGACCGCGGACCAGGCCCGGGGCAGGCGCTGCCGGTGGCGGCGGCCCCGCATCCGGCCTGTGCGCCGCTGCTGCTGGTGCAGAGCTTCTATCGCGCGGTCAACGCGCTGTCGCTGGCGCGCGGGCACGATCCCGACGCGCCGCCGCACCTCAACAAGGTCACCGAGACCGTGTGATGGGAGCCGCGCGATGACCACGGCGTTGCTCGGCGGCCGCGTGCTGCTCGACGACGGTTTCCACGACGACCTCGCCGTGCTGGTCGAGCGCGGCCGCATTATCGCGGTCGCGGCGGCCGGCGACGCACGCGTGCGCGACGCCGAGCGCATCGATCTCGAAGGCGGCGCCCTGGTGCCGGGCTTCATCGATGCCCAGGTCAACGGCGGTGGTGGCGTGCTGTTCAACAACACGCCGACCGTGGACGGCATCGCCGCCATTGCGCAGGCGCATCGCCGCTTCGGCACCACCGGCCTGCTGCCCACGCTGATCAGCGACGACGTCGAGGTGATGCGCCGCGCGGTGGCGGCCACCGCCGATGCCATCGCGCGTGGCGTGCCCGGCGTGCTCGGCCTGCACCTCGAGGGCCCCTATCTGGCGCCGGCGCGCAGGGGCACGCACGACGCACGCGTGTTCCGCGCGCCGGATGCGGACGAGATCGCCCTGGCCACCTCGCTCGGCAACGGCGTCACCGTGCTGACGCTGGCCCCGGAGCAGGTGCCGCTCGACACGATCCGTGCCTTCGTCGCGCGCGGCGCGATCGTGGCTGCCGGGCACACCGCGGGCAGCTACGCGCAGGTGCGCGCCGGACTCGACGCCGGCATCCGCGGCTTCACCCATCTCTACAACGCGATGTCGCCGCTGGAAGGGCGCGCGCCCGGTGCCGTCGGCGCGGCGCTGGAAGACCGCGACAGCTGGTGCGGGGTGATCGTCGACGGCGTGCACGTGCATCCGGCCAGCCTGCGCGTGGCGCTCGCGGCCAAGCCGCGCGGCAAGGTGTTCCTGGTGACCGACGCGATGCCGATGGTCGGCGCCGACGCTCCGTCCTTCGCGCTCTACGGCGAAACCATCACCGCCGTCGATGGCGTGGTGCGCAATGCCGCGGGCTCGCTGGCCGGTTCGGCGCTCGACATGGCCACCGCGGTGCGCAATGGCGTTCGCCTGCTTGGCCTGCCGCTGGACGAAGCCGTGCGCATGGCCTCGCGCTACCCGGCGGAGTTCCTGGGCCTGGGCGAGCGCTTCGGTCGCATCGCGCCGGGCTACGCCGCGGACTTCGCCCTGCTCGACGATGCGCTCGCCGTGCGCGCGACGTGGATCGGCGGAGACATGGCGCGGCACGCCGCATGAGCGCGTCGGCGGATCGCTTCGCCTCGGTCGACGCCATGCGCGGGCTGACGGTTGCCGCGATGCTGCTGGTCAACAACCCAGGCGACTGGGGCCACGTGTACGCGCCGCTGCTGCACGCGCCGTGGCATGGCTGCACCCCGACCGACCTGATCTTCCCGTTCTTCCTGTTCGTGGTCGGCGTGTCGATCGCGCTGGGCCTCGTGCCGCGTTTCGAGCGCGGCACCAATGCGCGCGTCCTGCATCGCGCGATCGCGACGCGCGCGCTGCGCATCATCGCCCTCGGCCTGCTGCTGCACCTGCTGGCCTGGTGGGCCTACGAACAGGCGCACTACCGGCCGTGGGGCGTGCTGCAGCGCATCGGCCTGTGCTTCCTCGTCGCCGCGCCGCTGGCGATGCACCTGCGCTCGCGCATGCAATGGCTGTGCATCGCGGCGCTGCTGCTGGGCGACTGGGCGCTGCTGGCGTGGGGTGGCAGCACCGAGCGCTATCTCAACATCGTCGATCGCGTCGACACGGCCCTGCTCGGCCCGCTGCTGTACGACTACGACGCCGGCACCGGCCTCGGGCATGACCCCGAAGGCCTGCTGAGCACCCTGCCGGCCATCGCCACCGTCCTGCTCGGCGTGCGCGCCGGCGCGTGGTTGCGTGCGGGCCGCACGCAGGTCCTGCTGATCGCGGCCGCGGCCTGCCTGCTCGCGGCCGGCGCCTGGTCGTGGCTGCTGCCGATCAACAAGGCGCTGTGGACGCCGTCGTACGTACTGTGGAGTGGTGGCTGGGCGATGCTGGCACTCGCCGCCGCGCACGCCCTGGTCGATCGGCGTGGCTGGCCGCCGCTGGGGCGCAGCTTCGGCGTGAACGCGATCGCCGCGTATGCCGGCTCGGGCGTGATGGTGTGCCTGTTCGCCGGCCTCGGCTGGTGGGGCGCGATCTACCAGCGCGGCTTCGCCGACTGGATGACGCCGCGCTTCGGCCCCTACCTGCCCTCGCTGGCCTTCGCCATGGCCTTCGTCGCCCTGTGGTGGCTGATCGTCCGCGGCATGGACCGGATGGGCTGGCATCCGAAGGTGTGAGGGTTCAAACCCGGCTCGCCTAGGCGGTTCGCCGGCCTCGCGCCATCACCCGCAACGGATCGAGCCCTGCTCGGGATCAGGTTGCGTGGCTTCGCAAATCGCGACTGACCTTGCCGATAAACAACTCAGTGCTGCCGCCTACATCGACGGATGGGAACGAGAAGGGGCCGTACAAGGTGGCCGGCACCAGGAAGTCGGCCTTCTCGCGGGCGACCGCATTCACGAACGCCAGCAGATCCTGGGCGTTGCGTACATGGTGCTCATCCCGCGTCTTGTCCGTGATGAACTCATGGACCAGCATGACCGCCCGCCCGTAACCTCGATGCTCTGCTTCGACGATGGCGCCCGCGCATGCCGTCAGCAGTTGGTATCTCAAGCCGACCAGTCCAGGCAGCGCGTCCATCGACGCATGGAAGAACCGCTGGAAAAGCTGCTCGATACGCGCGAGGCCCTTGGAGCGAGGGTTTGCCAGCCGCCTCGCCATTGCCGCCTGCAGGGTCTTTTCCAACGTATCGCCATAGGGCTCATCGGCCTTGGCCTCGATAGCCAGGAGATAAGGCCCGAAGTGATCCTTGGCATGCACGACGAGATCGCTATTTCGGGGTTCCCCTGGAAAGCGGTCGAAACGTAGCCTTGCTTCCGGCTCGGCGGTCCAGTCCAGCAGTTGCCCGAAGCGGGGATGCGCCCGCAGCACTGCAGACACCTCGGGTGGGAGACCATCATCACCACCACCGGCGAGCCACGCCCGTGCCACTTCCTTCGCGCTTCTTCCGTCAACCCATTGGCAG
>Ga0209571_1000665_pt1 | contig 28495 bp, 26 predicted proteins | sample EBPBio102011_DNA_FD_185866 | JGI IMG/M metagenome (GOLD analysis project Ga0209571, IMG submission 185866) | Wastewater treatment Type I Accumulibacter community from EBPR Bioreactor in Madison, WI, USA - Reactor 1_1/10/2011_ DNA (SPAdes)... | ecosystem: Engineered > Bioreactor > EBPR >... | reverse complement strand
GCCCCGGCCAGCGCCTCGCCCTTCGATCCGTCGATGGTGACCGTATCGCCCTCGCGGAAGAGGCGGCCATCCGCTGCGGTCAGCTTCTTTTCCCGCGCATCCAGCCGCAATTCGCTGGCGCCCACCACGCAGGGCAGGCCCAGACCCCGGGCGATCACCGCCGCATGGCTGGTGACGCCGCCACGTTCAGTCAGCACCGCGACCGAGGAATGCATGCCGCGAATATCCTCAGGCGCGGTCTCGCGCCGCACCAGGATGCAGGGCTCGCCCCGCGCCGCGCTGGCCTGCGCCGCCTCGGCGCTGAACACCAGCCGCCCCGTCGCCGCCCCGGGCGAGGCCGCGATGCCGCGCGCAAACACATCGCGCGGCCCGCGCGGATCGACCTGGTGGTGCAACAGTTCGGACAGGGCGCGCGGTTCCACCCGCAAGACCGCCTCTTCCTTCCCGATCACCCCGTCTTCCGCCAGCGCGACCGCGATATGCAACCCGGCGCGCGCCGAGCGCTGCACCTTGACCGCATCCAGAACCGCCAGGCGGCTGTCCTCGATGGTGAATTCGATCTGCATTTCCTCGCGCAGCTTCATCCGGCAGACCGCGCCAAAGCGGGCGAGTTCGGCAATCGCCTCGGGCGCCACATCCTCAAGCGACGGCCCACGCTTGTCGCGGGTCAGATAGAGCGCCGCCTGATCTGCCAGCGCATCGCGGCCCTGGCTTTGGCCCAGATAACGCCCGGTGATGCGCGGCAGGCCGGTCACGCCATCGACGAACTGGATCACGCCCGAGCCGGAAATCCCCTGCCCGATGCCCTGCGCCATCTCCTGCACCACCAGCCCCAGCGGCGCATCCTCGGGCGCGCCCTTGGCCTGGCGCAAGAGCCGCGCCGAAGTGCCTTCCCAGGCCCGCGCCATGCTGCGCAACACTTCCGACAGTTGCTTTGCAGGGTCCTGCGGGAAGGGTTCGTCGGTCTCCAGCTCGTAAAGCCGCAGGACCTCGGCCAGCGCGCCCGGACCGGCCTTTACATCTTCGAACATATCCGGGTCGAGGCGGGCAACGTGAACGGCGTAGGATTGCACAAATCGAACATAAAGCGCATCCGCCGCCGTCTCGCCATGCGTCTCGCACAGCCGGGCGTGGCGCTTCTGGTTCAAGCCGATGTTCAGGATCGTGGCGGGCCCGCCCCAATCGGGATTGGTGGGCGAGGGGCGCACGGAAATCAGCGGCCCGTCGCCGAAATGGTCAAGGATGCCCGCCGTGTCCAGCGTATGGCCCGTGGCCAGCGCCCGCACTGTGGCCGAGGGCAGCGCGACAGATTTCGGCACGGGCAGATCCAGCCGGACCAGCCGTTGCAGGCATTTCGCCCGCCAGCCGTGATCATCCGGCGCGATCCTTGCGGTCGGCGTGATCTCGGAGAACTGGAGAATCGGGTCGTGTTTCTGCACCGCAGCACCTTTCGCGCAGGCAGAATACGCCGGTAATCCTGTCACGCAAGCGCAACATTTCGGCGCGATTCAGCCCTCGATGCGCGAAAGATCGGCAACACCGCCGCAGATCGCCCGGATGCGGTGCAGAAGGTTAAGCCGGTTGCGCCGCACCACAGCATTGTCGCTGTTGACCTGAACCGCGGTGAAGAAGGCATCGACCGGCCCGCGCAGCGCCGCCATCGCCGCCATCGCCGCCGGGAAATCTTCCGATGCCATCGCGGGGGCGATCCTAGCCTCGGCCGCGTCGAGGGCGGCAAACAGCGCCACCTCTTCCGGCCCTTCGGCGAATTTCGGGTCGGCACCAAAGGAATATTCGACGCCGTCCTTCTTTTCCTCGGCGGACAGGATGTTGTTCGCCCGCTTGAAGCCCTGGATCAGGTTGGCGCCGTCTTCGGTCTTCAGCACGTCCGACAGCGCCGTGGCGCGCGTGACCAGCAGCGTCAGGTCGTCATTGCCGGGCATGGCGAGGCAGGCGTCGATGATGTCGTGGCGGATGCCCTGATCGCGGAGGAAGACCTTCAGGCGGTCGTGGAAGAAGGAGAGGAGGTCGGCAGCTATTGCGGCGATGCTAATCTCCGTTGCGCCAGGAATCAGATTCACGCCCGACGTATCGACGTCGCACTCCCACGCAAGTTGAGATGCTCGTACGACCTTGAGACACTCCTCGAACGAGTAACGAATGTTGTCTGTAGGCAGGTACGTTTGTGCAATCACCTCGTCTGCAGAAGGCGATCTATCAAAGCCTACCCATTCGCAAATCGTTACGTCATTGTCTCCCGCTCTGTGTTGCTCTTCAATGAGATAAACAATGTCACCTCGTTGACCCAATGTAGCGAAGACAAACTCAAGAGCTGTGTAAAGGTACTTCGGGAAAAGCGCGAGCCGCACCCCATTCCCCAGCACCAGCCGGATCACCCCCAAAGCCGCCCGCCGCAGCGCAAACGGGTCCTTGCTCCCCGTGGGCTTCTCGTCAATCGCCCAGAAGCCAGTGAGCGTGTCCAGCTTGTCGGCCAGCGCCACCGCCACGCTTACCGGCTCGGTCGGCACGGAATCGCCCTCGCCCTTCGGGCGCCAATGGTCGCGCGCCGCATCGGCCACCGCCTCCGGCAGGCCCGCCGCCTGCGCGTAGTACCGCCCCATCACGCCCTGCAATTCGGGGAACTCGCCCACCATGGCTGACCGCAGGTCCAGCTTCGCCACTTCCGCCGCCTGTGCGGCCTGATCCGGGTCCGCCCCGACCAGGGGCGCAATCTCGCGCGCTAGGGCCGCGATCCGCGCGATGCGGTCGGACTGCGAGCCCAGCTGGTTGTGGAAGGTGACGGATTTCAGCCCCTCGGCCCAGTCCGCCATGCCCGCCTTGGCGACACGCAGGTCGTTTTCCCAGAAGAACCGCGCATCCGACAGGCGCGCCGACAGGACCTTCAGGTTGCCCTTCAGGATCGTCGCGCCGTCATCCGGCGTCTCGATATTCGCCACGGTCAGGAAGCCCTCGATCCGGCCGGTCTTGGGGTTCCGGGCCGAGAAGAATTTCTGATGTTCCTTCATGCTGGTCTGCAGCACTTCAGGCGGCAGGGCCAGGAAGGCCTCGGGGATGCGGCCCAGAAGCGGCACCGGCCATTCGACCAGCCCGGCGATCTCGGTAAGCAGGCCCTTGTCCTCGACCACCTCCAGCCCGGCGGCGAAGGTCAGGTTCTGCGCGCCCTGCCAGATATGCGCCTCGCGTTCGGCCGGATCGAGCATGACCTTGGCCTTCCGCAGCTTGGCGGCGTAGTCGTCAAAGGAGGTGACTGTGAACCGCCCGATCCCCATGAAACGGTGGCCTTCGGTCGTGTTGCCCGAGGAAATCCCCTCGACCGTCAGCGGCACGACCTGCGCGCCGGCCTCATCCGACAGGATGCACAGGATCGAATGCAGCGGCCGCACCCAGCGCAAGGACCCCGAACCCCAGCGCATCGCCTTGGGCCAGGGGAAATTGCGGATCGCGGTTTCCAGCACTTCGGCCACGATCTGCGGCGCGGCCCGGCCGGGCTTTTCGATCACGGCGAAATAGACCTCGCCTTTCTTGTCGGCGCGCTTTTCCAGCTGCTCCAGCGTCAGGCCCGTCGACCGCAGGAACCCCTCAATGGCCGCCGGCGGGGCCGAGGTGTTCGGCCCCTTGCGTTCCTCGCGCACCGGGCGCGAGTCTGCGCTCAGCCCCTCGATGGCCAGAACCAGACGGCGCGGCGTCGAAAACGCCCCGGCGCCCGCATAGGTCAGCCCGGCCTCGACCAGCCCGTCGGTGACAAGCTTCTTCAGCGCCTCGCGCGCGGCGCCCTGCATCCGCGCCGGGATTTCCTCGGAGAACAGCTCGATCAAGAGGTCCGGCATCGTGTCAGTCCTTCAATTCGTCATTGAGCTGGTGCCAGGCATAGGCCCGCCCGTCGCCCATCACCGCCACCACCCGGTCGACGCCGGGGTGAATGTCATGTTCAGACAGAAAGGCGATAGCCTCGCCCTTCTCCAGCGCCGCGCCGACCTTGGCGGCATCATAGCAGTCGAACCAGCCCGGCCCGTTGGTGGGCGTCGGGTTGTCATAGATCTGGTAGGTCTCGCTCAGCGTCGCCTGGGTCAAGGGCGTGGTGAAACAGGCCCGGAACCGCAGGGGAGAGCTGTCGGCATCGATGCCCTGAACGTCATCGGCCACGATGGCCTCGGGCGGGCCGCCCGTCACCGGGGTCAGGCGGATTTCCTCGCCCGGAGTGAAGGCGACTTGCTGATAGAACGCATATTCCTGCAGATACCAGACCGCAGCCCCAGCCAGAACGCCCGTCAGCACGATGAACCCCGCCACCAGCTTGCCATTCACGCTGCGACCTCGGCGTCGCGGCCCGCTTCCGTGTCGCGGAAGGCATCGGCGCATTTCTTGGCCAAGGCGCGGACCCGGCCGATATAGGCCTGGCGCTCGGTGACAGAGATCACCCCCCGCGCGTCCAGCAGGTTGAACAGGTGGCTGGCCTTGATGCACTGGTCATAGGCCGGATGCGCCATGACGATGCGCTTGCCGGTCTTGGCATCCTCGGCCGGGAAATCCAGCAGGCGCTGGCATTCGGCCTCGGCATCCTCGAAATGGCGAAACAGCATCTCGACCGTCGCGCCGTCGAAATTATGGCGGCTGTATTCCTCCTCGGTCTGGCGGAAGATGTCGCCATAGGTCAGCGGAATGGGCGAGGCCGGATCGTTGAAGGGCATGGTCATGACATGGTCGATGCCCAGCACATACATGGCCAGCCGTTCCAGCCCATAGGTCAGCTCTCCCGAAACCGGGCGGCAGTCATGCCCGCCGACCTGCTGGAAATAGGTGAACTGCGAAACTTCCATCCCGTCGCACCAGACTTCCCAGCCCAGACCCCAGGCGCCCAGGGTCGGGCTTTCCCAGTCATCCTCGACAAAGCGGATGTCATGGACAGACAGGTCGATGCCGATGGCTTCCAGCGATCCCAGGTACAAAGCCTGCAAATCGGGCGGCGAGGGTTTGATGATCACCTGATATTGATAATAGTGCTGCAGGCGGTTGGGGTTCTCGCCATAGCGCCCGTCGGTCGGGCGGCGCGAGGGCTGCACATAGGCGGCCGCCCAGGGCTTGGTCCCCAGCGAACGCAGCGTGGTCGCCGGGTGGAAGGTGCCCGCGCCGACCTCCATGTCATAAGGCTGAAGCACGGCGCAGCCGCGCGCGGCCCAATAGGCCTGAAGCCGCAGGATGATCTCCTGGAAGGACTTGGGCGGGGTGGCGCGCTCGGTCATGCTTGGCCCTTTCGGTGTCGCGCGCCCGTCCTATCCGCCCGACCCTGCGGGGTCAATTGCCGCCCGAAAGCGCAGGCAGGGCTGCAACACCGCCGCGCTGCCGCCCCGCCCGGCCCTTGCCCTTCGCCGACCCTTGGCTAAAGGTGGCGCGCCAGTGACCGGCCGGGCCTTTCCGGCCCAAAGGATCAGATCCGCGCATGATGCCCGCCTTGCTTCGCCATCCCGCCGCCCTGCTTGCCCTCTTTGCCGCGCTTCTGACCTTTGCCGTGCCCCCGGCCCGCGCCCAGGAACAGATCTGGGTCCAGATCGAGGCGCAGCCGACGCTGGACGAGGCGACCGCCCGCGCCCGCGCCTATGCCGCGATCTTCCCCGAGACCCGGGGCTTCCGCCTGCGCTCGGGCTGGTATGCCATCGTGCTGGGTCCCTATGGCGTGGCCGAGGGCGCGGCGCAGCTTGCCGGGCTGAAGGACGAGAACCTGATCCCCGGCGACAGTTTCATCGCCGATGGCGCCAATTTCCGCGAACCTTTCTGGCCTGCCAGCGGTGAAGGCGCGCTGACCCCGCCCGCACCACCTGCGGAAGTGACGGCGCAACCGCTTCCCGAAGGGGCGGAGCCCGAGGCCACCACGCCCGAAGCAGGCGCCGAAGCTATCGCGGAGCCCGCGCCCGAACCCGCCCCGGTCGAGGAGCCCGAAGAAACCGTGCAGGAGGCCCGCCAGTCCGAGGCCCTGATGACCGAGGACGAACGCAAGGAATTGCAGGTCGCGCTGCAATGGTTCGGCTTCTATGCGGGCGGCATCGACGGCGCCTATGGTCCCGGCACCCGTAAATCCATGGCCGCCTGGCAAGAGGCGATGGGGCTCGAGCCGACCGGCATTCTGACCGCGCGCCAGCGCGCCACCCTGGTGGCGAACCATCAGGCCGAGATCGCCGAATACGGCTTTGCCACGGTGAACGAACAGGAATCCGGCATCGAGGCGACCTTGCCGCTGAGCCTGGTCGAGTTCGACCGCTACGAGCCGCCTTTCGTGCATTTCAAACCCAGGAACGGCTCTGACCTGTCGATCGTCCTGATCTCGCAACCCGGAGATATCGGCGCGTTCTATGGCCTTTATGACATCCTGCAATCGCTGGAAGACATGCCCGAGACCGGCGAGCGCACGCGCAGCGACAAGGAATTCCGCATCCACGGCACATCGGCCAGCCATGACAGCCGCGCCTATGCCCGCTTCGAGGGCGGTTTCATCAAGGGCTGGATGGTGTTGTCCAAACCCGCGAATGCCGAACGCGACGCGCGGCTGATCCAGGTGCTGGAGCAAAGCTTCCGCCCCGTCGGCTCGACCGCGCTGGACCCCGGTCTGGTGCCGCTGGACGATGCGGCGCGGCGCGGGCTTCTGGCGGGGCTCGAGGTGCGCAAGCCGCGCCACAGCCGGTCGGGCTTCTACATCTCGGCGCAGGGCGCGGTGTTGACCACGGCCGAGGCGGTGGCGCAATGCGGCCGCGTCACCATCGACCGCGAGACCGAGGCGACTGTCACCCTGACCGATGCCGCAACGGGTCTGGCAGTGCTGACCCCGGCCGTGGCGCTGGCCCCGCCCGGCGTGGCCAGGTTCCAGATCGCGCCCGACCGGATCGGGGCAGAGATTGCCGTGGCGGGCTATTCCTACGAAGACCGCCTGCCCGCCCCGGTGCTGACCTGGGGCACGCTGGAAGACCTGACCGGCCTGAACGGCGAAGCGGGCGTCAAGCGGCTGGCGCTGACCGCCCTGCCCGGCGATGCCGGCGGCCCGGTGATCGACGCCACGGGCGCCGTGCTGGGGATGCTGCTGCCGCAGGCGGCCCGTCAGGGGGCGCAGCAATTGCCCGAAGGCGTCAGCTTCGCGGCGGCCGCCGCTTCGGTGCAAACGGTGCTTGCGGCCCAGGGCATCGCCCTTCTTCCGGCCGAAAGCCAGGGCGCATTGCCGCCCGAGGATCTGACCCATATCGCCACCGCGATGACGGTTCTGGTCTCCTGCTGGGACTGACCGGCGCGCAAGCGCCGGACGGACCCTGCATCATGCCCCGCGGGCCATTGAACGGGATGGCTTCTTTCCGCACGGCCTGGGACAGCGCCCTCAGCGGCGCCAGAACGAGGGCAGGATCAGCACCAGGATCGCCAGAAGGCCCAGCCGCCCCAGGATCATCGCCAGCGTCATGATCAGGATCGCGCCTTCGGGGAAATCGATGAAAGTCCCGGTCCGCGCCACCAGCGGCCCGAAGCCGTAGCCCACATTCCCGATCGAGGTCCAGACCGCGAACAGGGCCGATTCCCGGTCGACCCCCATCAGGGTCACGGCCACCGACAGGACGCCCAGAATCAGGATGAAACTGGTGATGAACATGATCAGGGCATGGATCACGTCTTCCTCGACAGTGCGGCCTTCGTATTTCACCGGGTCCACCGCCGAGGGGCGCGAGATCTGGCGGATCTGACGGCGCAGCACGGCCATCGCGACCTGCACGCGGAACACCGACAGGCCCGCGGCGCTGGACCCCGAACAGGCGCCGATCACGCCCAGACAGAAGGCGACAACCAGCATCAACCCGCCCCAGCCGCTGAAACTGCCCGCGCCATAGCCGGTCGAGGACATGATCGAGGTCAGGTTGAACAGGCTTTCGCGGAAGGCGGTTTCCCAATCCGTCCCCGCTGTCAGCACGCGCCAGACCGCGACGATCAGCACCGCCGACATCAGCCAGCGGAAATAGGCCCGGATCTGGCTGTCGCGCCACAGGGGCAAGGGCGCGCCGTTGATCAGCTGGACGAAGCGGATATAGGGCAGGCTCGACAGGAACATGAACAGCGCCCCGGCATAATGGATCGGCGGCGCATAGGGCGTGAACGAGGAATCATTGGTCGAGAAACCGCCGGTCGAGACCGTGCTGAAGCCATGGATCACCGCCTCGGCCGTCGGCATCCCCAGCCCCGCATAACCGCTGATGGCGATCACGGTCAGCGCGACATAGACGACCAGCAATTGCTTGGCGATATCGGTGGCGCGCGGCAGCGCCTTGCCGAAAGTGTCAAACCCCTCGGTGCGGAAGAACTGCATCCCGCCCACCCGCATCAGCGGCAGGAAGATCATCGCGATGAAGGCGATGCCCAGCCCGCCCAGCCAGTTCAGCATCCCGCGCCACAGGTTCATGCCCAGCGGCTGTTCGGCAAGCCCGGTGATGACCGAGGCCCCGGTGGTGGTGATCCCCGAAACCCCTTCGAAATAGGCATAGATCGGCGGCAGGCCCGGCGCGCCCAGCCAGAAGGGCAAGGAGCCGAAGGCGGGCACGACGAACCAGATCGCGGCGGTCAGGATATAGGCTTGGCGCACGTCCAGCGCCGCGCCCAGCCCATTCGCCGTGGCCAGCGACAGGGCGACGCCCACAACCCCTGTGATCACCGCGCATTGGGCAAAGGCAAAGCCATTCGCATCGCCTGCCCGCCAGTCCACGATCGCGGGCGCGACCATCAGGATGGCAAGGACGATCAGGATTCGTCCGATCACATAGGCCACGGGGCGCGGGTCGATCATGGGGCGAAGCAATAGGGCCGAAGCATCAGCCCGTCAAACCGCCGCACCTGCGCAGTATCGACTTGTCGTCGCCATGCAACGCTTGCCCGCAACGGCCCGGCGCCGCAGGACGCAGCGATCAGCCGCCGCTATGCGTCAACGGCAGGGGCGCGGTCGCGTGCAGGCCATAGACATGCGGCACCGCCTGACCGGCCGACCCGCCAAAGACCCGCACGACCGCAACAGCCAGCATCACGGCCATCAGCAGATACTGGCCCCTTGGCCCCAGACGCATTCTCCGCATGACGCCCTCCATTGGCGACACCGCGCCGGGCGCGGTGCGCGCCCTAGCCGATGTGATAAAGCGACCGGAACAGCGTCGGGTCAAGGCTCTCGGCAGCGAAGGTGGGACCTTCGGTCAAGAGGCTCACGGCATCGTGCGAATGCAGGCTTTCCTGATGGCTGGCCAGGATGCGGAAATCGCCCACCCGCGCATCGGCCATCAGCGCCTGCGCGAAGCTGCGCGCCGCATCCTCGACGAAGATCGGGTTCGCCGCGTTCAACTCGGCAAAGGCCTGTTCATCCTCGCGCTTGACCATGACCTGCGTCTCGGTCGGCACACCGTCGCGCGCCAGTTCGATCAGATCCTCGAACCACAGGCATTTCGCGCCCGGCTTCAACTCGACCGAGATCCGCGCGACCGACCGCTGCGAATGCGGCGTGGCCAATTGCCCGCGGGTCTGGCGGGCATGTTCCGACAGTTCCAGCGAGCAGGGGCAGGTCGAGGAATAGACATAGTCGAGATGCATGATCCGCTTGCGGACCCCTGCCCTGTCCACCAGCTCCAGCGCGATGTCGTAATATTGCCAGCCCGACAGGCCCGAGCGCAGGCTGTCCACCCGGACGGGGAAGGAAAAGCGCATCTGGATGCGGGCATCGAAGCTGTCCAGGTCGCGCTTGTAATCCTCAAGCGCGTGTTCGATCACCTGGAACGAGAAATCTTTCTCGGCATGGGCATAGAAAGACCTCAGGATGCGGCTCATGTTGATGCCCTTCTTCTCCGCCTCAAGGCTGACCGTGCCGGTCACGCTGGTCTCAAGCATGACTTCGCCCGCATCGCGGGTGCGATAGCGGATCGGCAGGCGGAAATTCGAGATGCCGACATGTTCAATCACCCGCCGCTCGCCGACGATCAGGCTGGCCGGGCCGTTTTGCAGGTCGGGCAGCGTGTCGCGATAGGCGGCATCGGCGACGAAATCTTCCGGATAGGCGCGCGACAGGGCCGGATAGGCCATGGCCGTCAGGGCCGGCGCAGCCCCGGCCAGCGCGCGGACCGAGGGGTCAAGCGCCGCGATCTCGGCATCGCTGGCATGGCCCGCCCAGCGGCGCAGCAGATCCAGCGCGGCTTCGGCCTCATCGCGCGAGGGGCTGCGGTCGATTTCAGGCAGATGAAGGTTCATCGGGCGATCCTTTCGGTTCCAGCCAGCGCCGCCTGGCCCTGGCCTTCAATTTCCGGATGTATACGTTTCAGGCCCCTCTCCGGTTCATTCCGGAAAAGACATTTTCTTTCACAGCAGCGTCCATCATTTGGGTATTCCGCGGTGAAAGGCAAGCCTCAGGCCGCATCCAGGGCCTGAAGCAGGTCGGCAACCAGATCGTCGGCATCTTCCAGCCCGACCGAAAGCCGGATCAGGCCGGGGGTGATGCCCAATGCATCCTTCTGATCCTGCGGCAGACGCTGGTGGGTCGTGGTGGCCGGATGGGTGGCGATGGTCTTGGCATCACCCAGATTGTTCGAGATCTTGGCGATGGTCAGCGCGTTCATGAAGCGGAAGGCCGCCTCCTTGCCGCCCGCGATGTCGAAGGTCACAAGCGTGCCGCCCGACCCCATCTGCTCCATCGCCAGCGCGTGCTGCGGATGGCTGGCCAGCGCGGGGAAGATCACCTTGCTCAGCTTGGCATGGCCTTCCAGCGCCTTCGCGACCTTCTCGGCACTGTCGGCCATGGCACGGCAGCGCAGGTCCAGCGTGACCATGCCGTTCAGCATGATCCAGGCGGTGAAGGGGCTCATCGAGCCGCCGGTATGTTTCATGTAGGGCTCAAGCACCTTGCGGATATATTGCTTGGTGCCGCAGACCACGCCGCCCAGAGCCCGGCCCTGGCCGTCGATATGCTTGGTGGTGGAATAGACCACGACATCGGCGCCCTGATCCACCGCGCGTGAAAAGACCGGCGTGGCGAAGACATTGTCCACGATCACCAGCGCGCCCTGCGCATGGGCGATTTCCGAAACCGCGCGGATATCGACCAGTTCCAGCGTCGGGTTCGACATCGATTCGAAGAACACCGCCTTGGTGCCCGGCGTCACCGCCTTGCGCCATTGATCGAGATCGGCGCCGTCGACGAAGGTGACCTTCACGCCAAAGCGCGCGAGGACTTCCTCAAGGATGTAGAGGCACGACCCAAACAGCGCGCGGGCCGAGACGACATGGTCGCCCGCCCGCAAAAGGGCGGTCAGCGCGCCCGAGACGGCGGCCATGCCCGAGGCGGTGGCGAAGGCGTCTTCGGTGCCTTCCAGCGCCGCGATGCGTTCCTCGAACATCCGCGTCGTGGGGTTGCCGTAGCGGGCATAGATGAACTCGTCCTCGCCGGCCTGGATGAAGCGGGCCTCGGCGGCCTCGGCATCGGGATAGGCGAAGCCCTGGGTCAGAAAGATCGCCTCGGCCATTTCGCCATATTGGCTGCGGCGGCTGCCCTCATGGACAAGTTTGGTGCGGGTCTTCCAGTCCTTGGTCATCGCTCGCGGCCCCCGGCCAATAAAAAGCCCCGGCAAACCAGAGGTGCCGGGGCGCGATGCCCTTCACCTCTTTAGCGGCTTGTTTAACGTGGCCCGCAATCCGGTAACAAAGCGCCACAAGGCGCGGCATACGCCCATGCGGCGGGCGGGTCAAGGGCGCCCCCCGGCCCGACCGGTGCCGCGCCTTGGCCGGTCAGCAGGAAATGCGGTCAAAACGCGGCGATTGGAAAGGGTTGACGCGACCCGTCACCGCCGCGTCACCTTTGCGTCACGGCGGCGTTTCGACCCGCGCCCACAATGCGGGAAACCAGGCCAACATCCGAAGGCCCGCCATGAAACCCGCCCTCGCCCACGATCCGCGCCCCGTCCGAGCCGATGTCACCCCCGAGGGTCTGGTTCTTGACGAGGCCCGGCTGGCCCGGCGGCTGGCGGCCCTGCCCGCCGATGCCCCCGTCGTCGCCATGGTGCATGGCTGGCGCTATGCGCCGGGGCTGGTGGGCGATTGTCCGCATGGCACCATTCTTGCGCTGGACCCGCCAGCGGGCGACCGCCGCGTGGTCTCCTGGCCGCGCCATCTGGGGCTGGACGGCACGCATGGCCTGGCGATCGGCCTTGGCTGGCACGCGCGCTGCGGGCTGTGGACCGCGCATCGCCGGGCGCGCGAGGCCGGGCGCGCGCTGGCGGAAATCGCCGCGCGGGTGGCCGACCTGTCGCCGGGCCGCCCCCTGCATGTCATCGGTCATTCGCTGGGCGCGCGCGTCGCGCTGAACGCGCTGGCCCATGCCACGCCCGGCCATTTCGGCCGCGTCCTTCTGCTGGCCGCCGCCGAAAGCCGGATCGGGGCCGAAGCGGCGCTGGCCTCGCCCGCCGGTCTGGCCGCCGAGATCGTCAATGTCTCCAGCCGCGAGAATGACCTGTTCGACGCGCTGTTCGAATGGGGCGTGCATCTGGGGCGGCGCACCTCGGTCGGCCAGGGCCTTGGCCGCCGGGCGGGCAACTGGCGCGATCTCTGGATCGACCACCCCGAAAGCCGCGCCGCGCTGGCGGATCTGGGCTATCCCCTGCCACCGCCACCCGGCCGCATCTGCCACTGGTCGCCCTATCTGCGCCCCGGCGTCTTCGCGCTCTACCGCGCGCTGCTGGACGGGCGGCTCTCGCCCGCTGCCTTGCCCTTGTGCCGCCCGACCCGGCGCTGGTCGCGGCTCTTCACCCATGGCGGCGCCTGGGATCTGGGCGCGGGCGGATCGCTGCCCCAGGCCTGAAAGCCGCGCGGCAAAGACAGGACCGCCCCCCTTGCTTTTCCGCCCCCGCTGGCCAAGGCTTGCGCCATTGCAACCGGATATTTGCGGGAAGATCCCATGCTGTCGCGCCTTGCCTTTGGCCTTGCCCTTCTGCTGGGCGCCACCGCCCTGCCCGCCCTTGCCTCGACCTGCGCCGACCCCGACCCCGCCCTTGACCTTGAGCAGCGCGTGGCCGATTGCCAGGCCGATCTCGGCTCGGTCTGGGACCGCTCGGGCTATCCGCATCTGGTCTACAATCTGGGCAAGGCGCTGCGGCTTCTGGGGCGCAATGACGAGGCGCTGCCCGTCCTTCAGGAAGCGCTGCGCTATTCCCCCGAAACCGCGGGCTACTGGGCCGAGCTGGCGCGGCTCTATCTGGCGCTGAACGAGCCGGCCACGGCGGCGGCGCTGTATTCCCAGGCCATCGTCCTGGACCCGGCCGATCCCTATAACCCCGCCGACCGCGCGGAGGCCTGGTTCAATTTCGGCAAGCCCGATGCCTGCATCGCCGATCTGGCGCCCGTGCTGCCGCAATTGCGTGGCCAGACCGATGACGGCTGGTTCCGCAACCTCTATGGCCGCTGCCTGGCGGCGCTTGGCCGCGCGTCCGAGGCGCTGGCGGCCTATGACGATGCCCTGGCCGATTACCCCGACTATCTGGACGTCAAGGGCAACCGCATCTATGCGCTTCAGGCGCTTGGCCGCTATGATCAGGTTCTGGCCGATACCGCACCACTCCTCGACCGGGCGCTGACCCCCGACCTGACCGATGAGTGGGAGCTTTCGCTGCGCGCCCTGCGGCTTGACGCGCTGTCCTTTGCCGGGCACGGCGACGAAATCGACACCGATCTCGCGGCCCTGAAGGCGCGCTTCCCCGATTCGCTCGATGTGGCGAATATCGCGGCCTGGTCGCTGTTCACCGCCGGGCGGCTGGATGCGGCGGATGCCGCCGCCCAGGTCTTGCGCAACCAGCCCGAAGACCCGCCTCTGCCGGGTTTCATGGTGGACACGATCGCCCAGATCGACCTTGCAAAGGGCCGCACCGATCAGGCGGTCAAGGGGCTGGAACTGGCCGCCTGGCGCGATCCGGGCATCGCGGCGGGCTGGGTGCCCGCACTGGCGGCGCAGGGCTATCTGCCGCAGACGCGGCTGGCCGATGCCGTGCTGACCGCCGCGCGGCGCTGCATCGAGGAAAAGGGCAAGGATTGCACGCTTGCGCCGCTGCCGGTGACGGAAAAGACCCCGATCACCGTCTCGCGCCCCGGCCAGGTGCCCGCACCCGCCGCCGTGTCACCCGCCGAAGCGCCGGGCTTCGAGCCCGGCCCCGCCGCACCGGCACAGCCGCCCGCCCTGCCCCCGGACGAGGCACCGGGCCTTGGCACGCCGCCCAAGGGGGCCAGACCGGCGGGCGTGCCCGGCCTTGGAACCGCGCCCAAGCCCGTCGCACCCTGATTTCGCCGGATTGCAGTGGGGGCGTCGCGCGCTCAGGCGCGGGCGTCGTCATCCATCTGGGCGATGGCCAGGATCACCGCGCTCAGCACCAGATGGGCCAGGGCGGGCAACAGCGCCCAATAGACCAGCCAATGCGACGGATCGACCGCCCGGATCATCGTCTCGTTCAGGATCAGGAAGCCCAGATTGTACAGCACCATCGCCCGGGTCATCGCGGGCAGATGCGCCTCCATCTGCGGCCAGGGCCAGAAGCGGCGCGCCATGTCGTCGCGCCCGGCCAGCATGTCCGACACGAACATCGAGCCCACGACGATGTAATAGGCGCTCAGGCTGCGCTGGCACCACAGCGGGTCATCGACCGAAGCCAAAAGCACAAGCGGCGACAGCGTGACCAAAAGCGCCATTGCCGCAGTCTCCCGATGCGAGAACTGGCCCAGCAACTGCCGCAGCAGGGTTTCGAAGCGCAGGGCCACCCGCAGGGCCAGGGCCAGAAGAAAGGCGGTGACGAAGGCCTGACCGCCCTCGCCGGGTCCAAGCAGGACCGCAAGCGACGGATAGGCGATCAGCAAGACCGCCGCCGGCAGCAAGGCGTTGCGTGGCAGCGGCGGAATGTCCTGGAAAAGACCGAAGAACAGTCGGAGAGAGTCGAACGCCTGGCGCAACATGGCACAAACCCCTGAGCAGCTGGGTTCTGCAATGCGCGCCGATCTGGGCGGAGATGTGGCAAAACGGGGCCGCTGACGCGGCGGCCCGGCTGGATCAGTCGGATTTTCCGCTCTGGTCGCCCGCCGCGGCGCCGGGCTTTTCCGGGTCGATCAGATAGGGGCCAAGGGCGGTGATCTGCAGGATCAGGAAGGCGAAAAGCGCCACGGGAAAGGCGAATGTCTCAAGCGTGACCCAAAGCGTGTCGCTTTGCGTGCGCCAGATCACCTCATTCGCGACGGCCAGCGCCCCGAACATCAGCACAAGGCGGCGGGTCAGGATCATCCAGCCCTCGCGCTGCATGGGCAGGATTTCCCCCATCACATATTCCAGCCAGCTTTGGCCGCGCAAAAGACCGATGCCCAGCAGCAGCGCGAAACAGCCGTAGACAATGGTCGTCTTCATCTTGAAGAAGCTGGCATCGTTGAACCAGGCGGTCAGCCCGCCGAAAAAGATCACCACGACGGCGGTGAAGACCTGCATCCGGCTGACCTTGCCGGTCAGCATCCACAGCGCGGCGATCGAGGCGAGCAGGATCGGCACGAAAACCACTGCCGCGACGATGAAGCCGGAATAGCTGGTGCCGCCGATCAGGTATTTCTCGTCCTTGATCCACATGTAGATCGCGAAGAAGGCGATGGTCGGGCCAAGTTCCAGCACCTGTTTGAGCACCGGGTTGATGGTCTTTTCCGTCATTGGCCGCTTCCTATCCCAAAGCTTCGATCAGCACCGCGCCCAGCGCGATCAGTGTCATCAGGCCCATGCGCGCCCAGCCCACCTTTTCGCCCAGAACCAGCCAGCCGATCAAGGCGGCGAATACGGTCGAGGTCTCGCGCAGCGCCGCCGCCTCGCCGACCTTGTCCAGCCGCGTCGCCAGCATGATCGAGCCGAAGCTGAAATAGGCGGTGATCGCGCCAAGAAGGCCGCGGCGGAGAAGCGGGGCGATCTCGGCCCGGTTCAGCCGCGCCAGGCGGCGCGCCTGGACCAGCGGCAGGAAGATGCCGTCCAGCATGAAGAACCAGGCAAGAAAGGTGAATGGGTCGGCGGTGGCGCGGATGCCATAGGCGTCATAGGTCGTGTAGGCCGCGACCAGCACCCCCGTCGCCGCCGCAAAGCAAAGGGCGGGCACCAGGCTGTGCCGGTCGACCGTGACATGGCGCAGGTTATAGACGGCCAGGCCCAGGATGCCGCCGACCAGCAGCGAAAGACCCAGCCACTGGCCGGGCGCGAAACGCTCGCCAAAGACCAGCCCGGCCGCGATGACGGTGACCAGCGGCCCGGTGCCGCGCACCACCGGATAGACCACGGTGAAGGCCCCGCGCGTATAGGTCATCGCCTGCAGGACCTTGTAGACGATATGGATCACCACCGCGCCCGCGAAGATCGGCCACATATGCGGCTCGGGCCAGGGCACGACGAACAGCGCGAACGGCGCGGCGATCAGGCTGTAGCTGGCATCGATGGCCGCGCGGGACAGCCATGGGTCGTGGCGCCCCTTCTGCAAGGCCCCGAACAGCGCGTGCAGGATCGCGGCCAGCAATGCCAGCGCAAGGGCAAGGTCATGGCCGGCCGCCGTGCCTTCCAGCCCCTGCAACCAAGCGCTCACTCGGCATCCTCATGCGTCCAGGACAGGTCCAGCGTGACCCCTTGGAACAAGGGCGCCGCCGCTGCGATGTCCGTCGGCACGCCGGTCAGCGCATAACGGGCAAAGCGCACCGGGCCGAAACCATCGGGTGCGACGAAGGACAGTTTCAGACGGCCCGAAGGGTTCGGCATCTCGTCCACGATCCGCGCCGCCGCCTCTCGGCTGGCCTTAGGGAAGGTCGGCTCGGGCAGGGTTTCGATAAAGGCCTTCGCCGCCGCCTTCGCATCCTTTGCAGCGGCCTCGGCATCCCCTTCATTGGGCAGGAAACTGGCCGCCAATGCGGGCAGCAGATACCATTCGAAAAAGCCATGCAGCGTCATGTCCAGATCGGCGCGGGTCAGCGCGAAACTGGCGAGCGAGGTCTGGAGCGCGGCGCGCGAGGACAGATCGACCGCCTGCACCTCGGCCTTGAACGCGATGGCATTGTTGCCGGGCAGGTCGACATTCAGCCGCTCCAGCCGCAGGACCTTGGCCTTGTCATCCCAGCTCAGCAGGAAGCTGGCATTGGTCCGCGCCAGCCGCGCCTGGGCCGCGCTGGCATAGTCGAACGACGCGATCCCGGTGCGGGTCAGAAGCCGCAGCCCCTCGATCCGCGCCTCAAGCGCGGTGGGGGCGGTCTCCGCGCCAAGAAAGGCGTCCAGCGCCGCGCCCTTCACCAGAAGCCGATCCAGCACCAGCACGCTGCGCGGTTCGTCCCCATAGGAGATCTCGATCCCGGTCAGCACGCAGAACCCGTCCTGCGGATTGGCGGGGCGGCCCGCGAGGGCCAAATGCTCGGGCAGTTCCGCCGCCAGCTTGCCCCAAAGCGCCTTGCAATCGGTTTCCGCCGCCGCCGGGCCCGCCACAAGGGCGGCCAGCGCGGCCGCGCACAATAGCCGCCTCATGCCTCGAGACCCACCAGCGCGCGGGCGAAATCGTCGGGGTCGAAGGGCGAAAGATCGTCGATCTGCTCGCCCACGCCGATGGCATGGATCGGAAGACCGAACTTGTCGGCCAGGGCGACCAGCACGCCGCCCTTGGCCGTGCCGTCCAGCTTGGTCATCACCAGACCCGAGACATCGGCGATCTTGCGGAAGATCTCGACCTGGGTCAGCGCGTTCTGCCCGGTGGTCGCGTCCAGCACCAGAAGCGTGTTATGCGGCGCGTCGGGGTCTTTCTTGCGCAGGACGCGGACGATCTTGGCCAGTTCCTCCATCAGATCGGCGCGGTTCTGCAAGCGGCCCGCCGTGTCGATCATAAGAAGATCCGCACCCTCGGCCTGCGCCCGGGACAGCGCGTCAAAGGCAAGGCTGGCCGGGTCGCTGCCTTCCGGTGCGGTCAGCACGGGCACCCCCGCCCTTTCGCCCCAGACCTTCAGCTGGTCGACCGCCGCCGCGCGGAACGTGTCGCCCGCCGCGATGACGACCGATTTGCCCGCTGCCTTGAATTGCGAGGCCAACTTGCCGATGGTCGTGGTCTTGCCCGAACCGTTCACCCCCACCACCAGCACGACCTGCGGTTTCTTGGGGTAAAGCGGCAGGGGCCGCGCCACCGGCGTCATGATCCGCGCCACTTCGGCGGCGAGCGCCTCTTTCAACTCGGAGGTCGAGATCTTGCGGCCAAAGCGGCCCTCGGCGATGTTCGCCGTTACCCGGATCGCGGTTTCCACCCCCAGATCGGCCTGGATCAGCAGCTCTTCCAGGCTTTCCAGCATCGCATCGTCCAGGATGCGGCGCGGCTCCTCGGCCTTGCCGAACAGGCGGCCGATCAGGCCGGGCCTGGCGGGGTCCTGGGCGACCGGCGGCGTGGGAATGGCTGCGGGCGCAACGGGCGTTGGCACGGGCGCGGCCTGCGGTGCAGGCATGGCGGGCGCGGCCTCTGGCACGGGCGCGGCGGCGCGCGGCGCTTCGGCGGCAATCCCGGCGGCGATCTCGGTGGCATCGCCCTCGGCCACCAGCGCATCCAGCCCCTCGCCGATCTTGTCGGACGACCGGAACAGGCGGTCCTTCAGTTTCTTGAACAAAGACATGCGGCAGCGCCTCCGCCCTGGATGGCTTCTCTGGATGGCCCCCACCTAATGGCTTTGGCGGGTCAAGGGAAGGGCGTCAGCCCGCAGCACCGGCCCGGAACAGAAGCGCGCCCCAGGCGATCAGCGCCTGGCCGCCCCAATAGGCGGGCCAGAGCATCAGGGACAGCGCCACCTGCCGCCCGCGCGCCTGCACCACGAAAAGCCGCAGCGCCAGCAGCAGGTCAGACAGGATGAACAGCGCCCCGCCCAGCCAGAGGGGGCCGCTGCCGCCGCCGTGGGGCAGCGCCAGCAGCGACAGGCCCATCGCGCCGATCACAAGCACATAGAGCCGGACCGGCCAGCGCAGCGCCCCGGTGCGCGGGGCAAGCCATATCTCGGTCGAGGCAACCAGCCCCAGCAGAAGCGCGGCAAGGACCAGCCGCACGGGATCGGCCCCGGCAAAGCCGATCTCGGCCGCGCGGGTCAGGAAGCCAAAGACATAGGCAAGATGGCCTGCCGCAAAGGCCGCCATGCCCGCAAGAAAGGCCCGTTCGCCCCGCTGCGCCAGAAACCAGTCGCCAGCCGCCCCCAGCGCCAGGCCAAGCGCGACCGGCCAGGGCCCGCCAGCCCACAGGATCAGCGCCAGAAGCCCGGTCGAGGCGGTCTTGACCGCAGCGCCCGCCTGACCCGGCGCTTCCTTGGCCGCAAAGCCCGCCCAATAGGCCAGTGCCGCAGCCGCCGCCGCGATCCACAGCGTCGAAATGACCGTCGCGCCCATGCCAACCCTTTTCGCCCGCGGGCTTTCATGCTTCCCTTGGCCCGACCATGCCAAGATCCAGCCGACCCCGCAAATCCCCGCTGCCGTTGATGGCCTTTGCCGTGGCGTCACTTCTGCCCGTGCCGCTTCTGGCGCTTGGCATCTGGGCCGCGGGTCTCTGGGTCTGGGCCGGGTTCCTGTATGTCGCCCTTCTGGCGGCGCTTCTGGACCAGATGCTTCCCCTTGCCCTGGGCGATGCGCCTGAAGGGGCCGAGTTTCCCGCCGCCGATGCGGTTCTGGTCGCCGTGGGCGTCGCGGCGCTTGCGCTTCTGCCCGCCGCCACCTGGGCCATCGCCGGACCGTCAGGCCTGCGGCCCGGCCAGAAGGTTCTGGTCTTCCTGGGCACGGCGTTCTGGCTGGGCCAGGTCGGCCATCCGGCGGCGCATGAACTGATCCATCGCGGCAATCGCGCGCTGTTCCGTCTGGGTCAGACGGTCTATGCGGCGCTGTTGTTCGGCCAGCACGCCAGCGCCCACCGTCTGGTGCATCACCGCCATGTCGGCACCGCGCAGGACCCGAATTCCGCCCGGTCAGGCGAAGGGTTTTACCGTTTTGCACCAAGGGCCTGGCGCGGCAGCTTCATCAAGGGGATGAGGGCGGAAACCGCACTGCGCGCCAAGGGGAAGGGCGGCGGCGGCCCACATCCTTACATTGTCTACATGATCATCGGGATGCTTGGGCTGGCCCTTGCCGCCGGGATCGGCGGTCTGGCCGGGATATTGGTCTGGCTGGGCCTGGCGCTGCATGTGCAGATGCAGATCCTTCTTTCGGATTACGTCCAGCATTACGGGCTGCGCCGGGTGATCCTGGCCGATGGCCGACCCGAGCCGGTCGGGCCGCAACACAGCTGGAACACCGCACAATGGTTCACCGCCGCGATGATGCTGAACGCGCCGCGCCATTCCGACCACCATGCCCATCCGACCCGACCCTATCCTGCGCTGCGCCTGCCGTCCGACGCCCCGCGCCTGCCCTGGCCGCTGCCGGTGGCCTGCACGCTGGCCCTGCTTCCGCGCCTGTGGCGGCGCGCCATGGCGCCGCATCTGAAGCCCTGGGTCAAGGCCGCCGAGGCGCGGCAGGTCACGCAGGCCTGACTGGCCATCGCGCGCCGCCTCTGCCAGTCTCGCCACGCCAAGACCCGGAGTGACCGATGCGCCCCATCCCCCTTGCCCTTGCCGCCCTTCTGGCGCTCCTGCCGCTGCCCCTTGCCGCCGCGAGCGGGCAAGCGACCATGACCGCCGAGGAATTTGATGCCTATGTCACCGGCAAGACCCTGACCTATTCGCAATTTGGCCAGGTCTTCGGGACCGAGGAATACCTGCCCGGTCGCAAGGTGCGCTGGCAGTTCACCGCAGACGAATGCCAGTATGGCAGCTGGTATCCCAGGGATGACCTGATCTGCTTCCACTACGAATATGACCAGAGCGAGCATTGCTGGCGCTTCTGGAAGGAAGGCGACGGGCTGACCGCGCTGTCGGTCGATGATCCGCCCGGCTGGGAGCTTTCGGAAGTGGCCGAGACCACGCAGGGCCTGTCCTGCCCCGGCCCGGATGTGGGGGTCTGATGGATTTCGCCAAACCGCTTGCCCTGATGGCGGCGCTGATGCTGGCCGGGGCAGCCCGCGCCGCCGACGACACCCCGCTGACGGCTGAGGCTTTCGATGCCCTGACCCTTGGCAAGACCATGGACACGGCAAGCGGCGGCACGGTCTACGGGATCGAAACCTTCCTGCCCGGCCGCAGGGTGGTGTGGCGCGATGCGCGGCGCTGCGTCGAGGGCCGGTGGCAGCAGGTCGCCGACGAGATCTGCTTCACCTATGTCGACAAGCCCGACCGGCCGGTCTGCTGGATGTATTTTGACCGCGGCGACCGGATCGAGGGCCGCCACAGCGCCGCCCTGCCCGGCAGCGATCCGATCGTGCTGACCCCGGGCGACGGCCCGATCAGTTGCGACGGGTTTCTGGGCGCCTAGAACAGGCTGCCCTGCCCGCCTTGCCCTTCGCCCTCGCCCCGCGGGCGGCGCGGCGCGGGCGCGGCAGGCCCCTTGCCGCCGACCGCCAGCCGGCCATCGCTGAACTCAATCTCCAGCACCGCCGCGCGCTCGGCCTCGGCCTTGCCGGTCACCACATGGCCATCGCCGCGCACCACGGCATAGCCGCGTTTCAGCGTCTCGGTATAGCCCAGCGTCACGCGGGTGCGGTCCAGCGCCTCAAGCCTATCGCGCAGCGCGGCGATCTGGCGGACGGGCACGGCCTCCAGCCGGGTTGACAACAGGGCCAGCCGGTCGCGCGCCCTGGCGATCTGGCGGTCGCTTTCGCCGATCAGGCGGTGCAGCGCCGGGGCAAGGCGCGAGGCCCACATCTCGTACCGCGCCCGCCGCGCATCCGCGCCGCGCAGGAACCGTGCCTCCAGCGCATCGGCCCGCTTCTCCAACCCGTCGCGCCGCCGGTTCACCAGCGTCAGCAGTAGGCTGCCCTGCATCCGTGCCGCGCGCGCGTCAAAGGCGCCTTGCTTGCGGGTCAGCATCAGGCCCAGCGCACCGCGCAACCGCTCGCTTGCCGCATCCAGCGCCTGAGCCGCCGTGCCGGTCAGCGTCTCGGGCCGCGGCAGGGCGCGCGACAGGTCGCGCAGGCGCTGGCCGCGCCGATCCACGCTCACCGCCACACCTCGGGACAGCCGCGCCGCCAGCGCATCCAGCGTGGCAAGCAGGTCCAGCCGCACCGGCACCGCCAGTTCCGCCGCCGCCGTGGGCGTGGGCGCACGCAGGTCGGACGCGAAGTCGATCAGCGTCGTGTCCGTCTCATGTCCCACCGCCGAAATCAGCGGAATGCGGCTGTCCGCCGCCGCGCGGACCACGATTTCCTCGTTGAAGCCCCAGAGGTCCTCAAGCGAACCGCCGCCGCGCGCAACGATGATCAGGTCGGGGCGCGGGATCGGGCCGCCTTCGGGCAAGGCATTGAACCCCCGGATCGCGGCGGCCACTTCGGGGGCACAGTTCTGGCCCTGCACGGCGACCGGCCAGATCAGCACATGGCGGGGGAAACGGTCGCGCAGCCGGTGCAGGATGTCGCGGATCACCGCGCCGGAGGCCGAGGTGACGACGCCGATCACCCCGGGCAGGAACGGGATGGGCTTCTTCCGCGCCGGGTCGAACAGCCCTTCGGCCTGCAGGGCGGCGCGGCGCTTTTCCAGCATCGCCATCAAGGCGCCCGCCCCGGCGGGGGCCACATCCTCGACGATCAGCTGGTATTTCGACTGGCCGGGGAAGGTGGTCATCCGGCCCGTGGCCACCACTTCCATCCCCTCTTCCGGCCGCACCTGCATGCGCGCGACCTGGCCCTTCCAGGAAATCGCGGCGATGACTGCGCGGTCATCCTTGAGGTCGAAATACAGATGCCCCGAGGCCGGGCGCGAGACGCGGCCCACCTCGCCGCGCACGCGGACAAGGCCGAACTCGCCCTCGATCACCCGCTTCACCGCGCCGGACAGTTCCGACACGGTGTATTCGGGCTGGTTTCCGGGGGCGGGGGCGGCGTCTTCGAACATGTCCATGCAGACGTTCTGCCCGCAGCCTTCGGCCAAGGCAACCTTTGCCCATTCATCCCGGCACAAATATCCCGGGGTCCCGAGGGCTGGCCCCCGGTCGCGCTTGTCTCCCTGCCGCCGCCCCCGTATGAGGCGGCCATCACAGACGGCGATCACAAACGGGCGGGGGCAGCATGAACATCCTCATTCTCGGCGGCGGCGGGCGGGAACATGCGCTGGCCTGGGCGGTCAAGCAGAACCCCAAGACCGACCGGCTGATCGTCGCGCCCGGCAATGCGGGCATCGCCCAATTGGCCGAGACGGCGGATCTCGATGTGCTGGACGGCGCGGCGGTGGTGGCCTTCTGCGCCGAGAACGCGGTGGATTTCGTCATCGTCGGCCCCGAGGCGCCGCTGGCGGCGGGGGTGGCCGATGCGACGCGGGCGGCAGGCATCCTGACTTTCGGTCCTTCGGCGGCGGCGGCGCGGCTTGAGGCTTCAAAGGCCTTTACCAAGGAAATCTGCGACGCCTGCAAGGCACCGACGGCGGGCTATGCGCGCTTCACCGATGCGGCGGCGGCGCGGGCCCATGTGCTTGAAAAAGGCGCGCCTCTGGTGATCAAGGCCGATGGTCTTGCCGCGGGCAAGGGCGTGATCATGGGCATGACGCTGGACGAGGCTCTGGCCGGGATCGACGAGATCTTCGGCGGCGCCTTTGGCGCAGCGGGCGCGGAAGTGGTGATCGAGGAATTCATGGCGGGTGAGGAAGCCAGCTTCTTCATCCTGTCAGATGGCGTCAACGCCCTGCCCATCGGCACGGCGCAGGACCACAAGCGGGTGGGCGATGGCGATACCGGCCCGAACACCGGCGGCATGGGCGCCTATTCCCCGGCCCCGGTGCTGACCGACGCGATCCAGAAGCAGGCGATGGACGAGATCGTCCTGCCGACCATCGCCGAGATGGCGCGGCGCGGCACGCCCTATCAGGGCGTGCTTTACGCCGGACTGATGATCGAGAATGGCCGCGCGCGCCTTGTCGAATACAATTGCCGCTTCGGCGACCCGGAATGCCAGGTCCTGATGATGCGGCTGGGCGCGCAGGCGCTGGATCTGATGCTGGCCTGCGCCGAGGGGCGGCTGGCCGAGGCGCGGGTGCACTGGGCCGAGGATCACGCCCTGACCGTGGTCATGGCGGCGCAGGGCTATCCCGGCACCTATGAGAAAGGCAGCGCGATCAAGGGCCTGGACAGGCTGCCCGAAGACAGCCGCCACATGGTCTTTCATGCGGGCACTGCCACGCGGGAGGGCGTGGTGGTCGCGACCGGGGGCCGGGTGCTGAATGTCACCGCGCGGGCCGAAAGCCTGACGGACGCGAGGCAGGCGGCCTATGCCATGGTCGATGCGATCGACTGGCCCGGCGGTTTCTGCCGCCGCGACATCGGCTGGCGCGCGCTGTAACGCACAAGCGCCTGATTTTCCGACGAAAAATTGCGCTGGTCAGGCCTTGGGCCGTTTCAGCGCCGTCACCTCGCGGGTGAAGCTGTAATCCATGTAACCCAGCCGCGAGACCGGGACATAGCGGGTCACGTCGAACCGCCCGTTCACCAGGCAATCGTCGCGCAGATGCAGCCCGGTGACGCGGCCGACGATCAGGTGGTTTTCCCCCTCCAGCGCGACATGATGCACCACGACGCATTCCAGCGTCGCGGGCGCATCGGCGACGCGCGGGCAGTCGATGGTTTCGCATTCGGCCTTGGCCACGCCCGCCAGCGCGAATTCATCGACCCCGCGCGCGACACCCGCCGAGGTTTCGTTCATCCGCAGCCAGGCCGCTTCCTCTACCACATTCACCGCGAAGACGCCCGAGGCCAGCGCATTGGCCACGCTGTCATTCGGATCGCCCGAGAACATCACCTGCGGCGGGTTGTCCCCCACTGCATTGAAAAAAGAATAGGGGGCAAGATTGTCGCCGAAGCCCTTGGCGCGGCTGGATATCCAGCCGATCGGGCGCGGCGAGACCACGGCCTTGAACGGATTGTGCGGCAGGCCGTGGCCGTCTTCGGGGCGGTAAAACATCTGGCGGCTTCCGGCTGGGGTTCGGGCGTTTGAACCTGACACAATCGCATGTTACGGGGCGATGCCAGCAGATTCGAACGACTGGGATGAGGGACCGGCAGAGTGGCCTATCGTCTTGAAGAGGAAACCGAAGCCGACTGGTGGGAAGTCGAGGCGCTCTATGACCTCTGCTTCGCGCCGGGGCGGACGGCGCTGTCCTCCTACCGGCTGCGCGAGGGGGTGCCGACAGTCGCGCCGCTGTGCCTGACGCTGCGCGATGGCGATGGCACGCTGGCGGCGGTGATCCGCTACTGGCCGGCGCTGATCGGCGAAGAGGATGTGCTGCTGCTCGGCCCGGTGGCGGTGCACCCGACCCGGCAGGGCGAGGGGCTGGGCGGGCTTTTGATCAATGAAAGCCTGGCGGAAGCGCGGCGTCTGGGCTGGGAGCGGGTGCTTCTGGTCGGCGACGCGCCCTATTACCAGCGCTTCGGCTTCCGCAAGCTGGACGGGGTGGAGATGCCACCGCCGACGAACCCCGACCGCGTGCTGGGGCTTGAGCTGAAGACCGGGGCCTGGGCGGGCATCCGCGGCAAGGTCAGCCGCGCGACCTGAGCGGCGCAAGGCGGCGCCCCCCCCCGAAAAACCGCGTCTGGCGAAGGTCTGGCAATGGTCTGGCGAAGGTCTGGCAGGCTTGCCCTGCGACCGGGGCCGGACCGCCCCGCTGTCACGCCCATCTTGCAGCGCGGCGCATCGCGCCCAATATCGATGCCATGGACCAGAAGACCGACCCGAACCTGCCCGCCCTGCCCGTCCCGCTGCCGCCCGATCCGGCACCGGAGATTGCCGCCCTGGCCCGGCGCTGGAAGCGCGCCAATGGCCCGGTGATGGCGCTTGTCACCCGGATGGGCGGGGCTTTGGAAAGCCAGCTTTCCGTCCTGCCCGAAGCGCTGCGCCAGCGGATCGAGGATCTGACGGCACGGGCGCTGGAAACCGCCTATGGCGTGGCGGCGCAAGGCGCGCGCCTGCCCGAGACGCGCGGCCATGGCACGCTGGCCGCCGCCCTGGCCACGGGGGCGGCAGGCGGCGCGGGCGGCATCGCCACCGCGATTGCCGAAATGCCCTTTACCATCACCGTTCTGTTGCACGCGATCCGGCGCGAGGCGGTGCTGGCGGGCTATGACCCGGACGATCCCTGGATCCGGGCCGAGGCGCTGCGCACTTTCGGATCGGGCAGCCCGGTCGCGTCGGATGACGGGATCGACACGTCTTTCTTCACCGCCAGGCTGACCCTGACCGGACCGGCGATTCAGGGGCTGATCGCGCGGGTGGCCCCGCGGCTGGCGGCGGCGCTGGGGCAGAAGCTGGCGGCGCAATCGGTGCCGCTGCTGGGGGCGGTGTCGGGGGCGGCGCTGAACGCGGCTTTCCTGAGCTATTACCGCGAGGCGGCGGCGATCCGTTTCGCATTGATGCGGCTGGCCGAGACCCATGGCGCGGCCCCGGTGATCGAGGCCTTCGCCGCCGCAACCGCGCCGCCACGCATCACACGAGCCTGAGCACGCTTTCCCGGGCAGGAACATGAAACGGCCCCACCGGCGGGTGACCGGCGGGGCCTTGGGGTGTGAGAACAGAGAGCTGATGCAAGCAGCGCCTGATGCGGGCTGGGTAGACCCGCAGGCACAGGTCTAGGGCGATTCCCCTTACCGCATGGTTAATGCCCGAGGGGAATCTCGCCGCCGCTACAGCCCCTCGAAGGCGCAAAGCGCATGGACCTGCATGCCCATCGCCTCGAGCTTGCGCCGCCCGCCCAGGTCGGGCAGGTCGACGACGAAGGCGCAGCCGATGATCTCGGCGCCCAGGCGCTCGATCAGCCTGATCCCGGCCTCGGCGGTGCCGCCGGTGGCGAGAAGGTCATCGACCAGCAACACCCGCTCGCCCGGTTGCATGGCGTCGTCATGCATCTCGACCACCGCCTCGCCATATTCCAGCGTATAGGACTGGCTGATGGTCTGGCCGGGCAGCTTTCCCTTCTTGCGGATCGGCACGAAGCCGGTGGAAAGCTGATGGGCGACCGCGCCGCCCAGGATGAACCCCCGCGCCTCGAGCCCCGCCACCTTGTCGATGCGCAGGCCGGCATAGGGGGCGAGCAACTGGTCCACGCACATGCGCAGGCCGCGCGGATCGGCGAAAAGCGTGGTGACATCGCGAAAGAGGATGCCCTCATGCGGGAAGTCGACGATGGTGCGGATGTAATCCTTGACGGATTTTGCCGGTGCGGTCTGTGCCATGCGCGCCTCAGATCAGGGGGTCGGGTCTGGTTACCATCAGCCAGAAGATTGCGACAAGGGCCGTAAAGGCCGGCCAGCCCAGCACGAACCACAGCCGATACAGCCGCCGCGCCTGCTCGGGCAAAGGACGGTTGTCGCGCAGCGCCTGCGCCGCAAGATCGCGTATTCGCAGTTGCAGCACCACCACGGGCGCCCAGCATAGAAAGGCCAGGGCATAAAGGGCATAGGCGGCCAGAAGCCAGGGGGCGGTCACCGGGTGGCCGGTCAGATGCACAAGCCACAGGCCGGTCAGCGGCTGGATCACGCCGGCCGGGGTGGTGAACAGCCAGTCGGCCAGGACCACGGCAGATGCGGTGGAATGCACCGCCTCGGCCGTGCCCCTGTGCATCGCGCGGACCATCTGGAAGGCGGTTCCGATGCCGGTGCCGAACAGCACGGTCGAGGACAGGATATGCAGGAATTTCGCCAGCTCGTAGCTGTCCATCAGCGTTCCTCGACCAGGATCAGATGCACGATCATCAGGGCAAGGATCGGCAGGTTCTTCAGCAGCGCGCCGAACGGATCGAGCCAGAGCGCGGGCGCGAGCAGCGTCAAGCCGGCGGTGTAGGTCAGGACGAGCGCGATCTGAGTGCGCGCGATGAAGCGGGGGCGCCAGTCGCGCAAAAGCGCCAAGCCCAGGGCCAGATCGGCCAGCCCGCCAAGCCGCGCGAGGGCAATGGATGCGGTCTCGGGCAGCAGCGTGCCGCTGCGCGGCAGGAAATCCTGTGGGGAAAGCAGAAGGCCCAGCGCGGCAGAGGCGATCCAGAGGACAGCCAGCACCAGGCGGATCAGCGGCTTGGCCAGGTAAAGCCGGGCCTGCCACAGATCCTGCGTGCCTGCAGGCCTTGCGGCAAGGAAGCCCGTGAACGGCCGCGGGCGGCGCGACAGGCGGGACAGGAGCGGCGCAGGATCGGCCAGCACGCCCGCCTGCAGCTGCGCCACGGCAGTGGCCGAGACCGGCCCCATGCGCAGCGCCTCTCCCACCCGTCCCAGCGCGCGGGCCAGCGGCAAGGGCAGCCGCAGGATCGGCACAGGTTCAAGACCAAGCCAGCCGCGCAGAGCCTGGGCCAGCTCAGCCTGGCTCAGCGTCTCGGGCCCGCCGATCCCCCA